>Ga0068712_1000666_pt1 | contig 60186 bp, 52 predicted proteins | sample MTBAKSrepl1MetaG_FD_62987 | JGI IMG/M metagenome (GOLD analysis project Ga0068712, IMG submission 62987) | Enrichment culture microbial communities from Arthur Kill intertidal strait, New Jersey, USA, that are MTBE-degrading - MTBE-AKS1... | ecosystem: Environmental > Aquatic > Marine >... | reverse complement strand
GTCCCTGTCTGTTGTTCACGGTCCTGCTCAACAACTTTCTTGATGGTTTCCATCATCACATATAGCACCATTACCGTTTGCCCTCGGGTGATTATCTGGATCTCTTCCTGACCATTTATGGCGCTATTTCTATTTTGGTTGATAATGCCGACGATATTATCAAAGCTTGGATCGAAATTTATTCCATTTTTTCTGATTTTCTTTAATAGCCCGCCAAGGTTTAACTCATTATGAAATTTGATATTGTTATCTTGTAAAACCTGTTTTAACAAAAATTCCAACACCTTGCCGCAAAGAAAAATAGTGGCCGTATAACACTCTGTGGCATAGCACCTTTTTATTTCATCCAAAGAATTAATAATACTATCTTGATATGAGGCGATTGATTTTGCTGTCTGGCATTTTTCAATACAAGAGTTTAGATCAATAACGACCGTATCGTCTTTTTTGTTTTCTTTCTTATTTTTAATATTCCGCTTCTCAATGATGGATGACAGGACCTTATTGACCTCATTTTGAAGGCGATCAAATTCAAGGGGTTTTGGAAATCTGCTAAGATGTGAAATACTTTTATCATAATTTTCACTATCTATGATATTGCGAACGTCATTATATTCTGCATTATTTTCCTCCCAGTATCCTGTAATGATAACAACGCCAATTTGATGCTCGTGATTATTCAGTAGATGTTTGATAACGCCAAATCCGTCAACCTTTGGCATCAATAGATCAAGCAGAACAACGTAAATGCTGCTCCCTAATTTTGAAAGCAAGTGAATTGCATCATATCCGTCATGCGCGATATGAATATTTGTATAGCCAATATTTGATAGTCGTTGAGATAATATCCTACAAAGGGTTACTTCGTCATCGACGATCATAACCCCCAATTGTTTGAGTTCGTCAGCACCCATTTTTATACCAATTCGAACCGTTTAGTTTTTACAAAACACACAAATCCATTCAGCCAACATCATTTCCTGATAAATCGTCTAAACAATTTTTCTCGTTTACTGACTAAACGTATTTTTTCGTTCAATCGATTGAACGTATTTTTTTGTTCAATCGGCGAAAAGGGTGGAAAATTTTCTATAACTTACTAAAAACACATAAAAATAGTCAACCAGTTCTGTGATTTTGGCCTCTCAAAAACGCATCCAGGGCCTCAATCACCATGCCGGTGATGGTTGTATTGTTCGCCGTTGCATAAGCCTCGACTCTTTCAGCCAGTCGGCAGGGGATCTGGATTTTGAACTCTTTGGTCGGATCGGAACACTGGTCGGCGGTGCTTTCGTTTTTCATCAAAAATCCTTAAAACTGATGTCGTTATGTCAAAATAAATCTTATTTTATTTGATTTTTCCAATTTATTCAAGCGTGAAAGTGATAACAACTCATTGAATTTTTTGAATCAAAATGATATGGTTTCGAAAAAAGCAAAAATAACAGATCCATTCAGATAAGGGATAAAGTGAATGGAGAAACAAAATAACGATTTTTACATCCTTTGCCCTAAAAAAGGGAACCCGAGAAAACATATCAGTATTTGTCGGCAATGCCGCCACCGTAGGCGTTGCAAGGTATATCAAGTTTATCTTCAACCCGAACTGCCTTTTTGTTGGTAAACGATTCAACAGGATTAAATCGTTATGTATCAGCCACCTCAGGCATTAAAGAATGAAACCCCTCTTTTTTTGTGTACGGTCCCGGCAGGCTTTCCATCCCCGGCTAATGATTACCGGGAAAAATCCCTTGATTTGAATGAACACCTTATCAAGCGTCCAGCCGCCACCGTTTTTGTAAGAGCCAATGACGATTCCATGATCGGGGCGGGCATATTTTGCGGAGACCTGCTCATTGTAGACCGCTCCATAAAGCTCGTCGATAAAAAGGTCGTCATCGTTTCATGTGACGGGTCAATGATGATCAGAAGATTCCGGAAAATTAAAAACAGAGCCTACCTGTTTCCGGAAAATAAGGACTTCAACCCGATAGAAATCATTGACGGCATGAATCTCGAAATCCTTGGGGTTGCCACAACTGTGATTCATCCGGTTTAACCAAAGGAAATTTTATGGGCGAAAAACTTGACCAGGACCAAGTGGTGACTTTTGAGGAGTTGTTGTGGGCCAACATGTATCAGACCGATGCGTTGGCTCAGCTCCTGATTGAAAAGGGCATCATCACCAAACAGGAGTTTTATCAGAAAATAAAAGAGGTCCAGCTTCAGTATCCCAAAAATGCATGAGCCTAAACGTATCCCAGCCCTTCTTTTCGGCCTCGTCCTGGACATCATCCATGATATGCCTCTTGATGTTCGGGTAAGCGTCGCTGATTTGGAAGAGGATGAGATCAGGGTGCTGGAATTGACACTGGGGAAATATCTTCAATTCCGGCTGCAGCAGCTAAATGAAGACCGGCTTGAACAATTGAAAGAAGATTGCCAAGCGATGGCCGGAAAAGAATTTTCAAACGAAATCGATGAAGCCCAAACCGTTTTACGTTACATCTGGAGGGTTTTACGAAATACCCATGCCCTGAGGGTCGTAAAATGAGTACGAAAAATAGATTGTTTATTCGTGTATTTGTTTTTGCCGTCCTATCACTCCTTTTATCAGAACCCTCCTTATGCCTGGCTAAGGATCTTTCGCCCTTGACCGGCAAGGTCGTCGGCGTTTCCGATGGCGATACCATAACAGTGATGAACGAAGGGCGTGGTATTAAGGTCCGCCTGGCTGAAATTGATTGTCCTGAAGGCGGTCAAGATTTTGGCGCAAGGGCCAAACAAAAAACATCGGATCTATGTTATGGGAAGATCGTTACGGTTAAACCCACGGATGTGGATCGGTATAACCGGATTGTTGCGCATGTGATTTTACCCAATCAAAGAAACCTGAATGAGGAAATCGTCAAGGCGGGATTGGCATGGCAATACAAACAGTATTCGAAAAGCCAAAAACTTGCCGACTATGAAACTGAAGCTCGAAAGGCAAAAATAGGTATCTGGTCTATGCCCAATCCTGTTGCCCCATGGGAGTGGAGACGGACCTCTTCTAAAAAAGAGAAAACGAAATGATTCGCGGACAGGGTGGAGGATATTGATTTAAGGAAATACCCCCTTAAAACGCGCGACAGCTCGCCACAGGGGTATTTTTATGCGCTCTTGCTGACTGATTTTGCAATAATTTCTAATAGTAGTGTTGTAATATAAAACCATCACCATGTAGTGTAGCCTCATTTACATCTTGTTTTTTTATTCAAGGCATTTTTGATTTGTGATGCTGGTTGAGGAGTGGTGCTGAATCAAGTGGTTTAGGGCTACTGGTTGAGGTTTTAACTAGTGGTCTTTGGCTACTGGTTTAGAGGGACTACCTTAACATGATTACGATACTATTACCGCTACCGGCAACGGCATCATTTCTGGTTTGATTGCGCCGGGCTTAATCAGCATTCTGTTGCCGGGCGGGGCTTGCTCAGAAAATGTTTCAGTTGGATGTCGGGGGCGTTGCTCGGGCGTGGCTCAGATTTCTGTGAAAGACAGGCTTTATCAGAAAAATATAAAATCATACTGCATCAAGATGATATGATTTCTGCGGGCAAGCTGCCCACAGGTCAGCTCGAATGATCATAGTTTGTGTGTGAGTAAGTTTATCCTGTTTAAGCTGAATCAGGTAAGTTTTCATTACTTTTATAAGTTTATTTAAAAGACTTTACGAGGTAGCAGATCTGCTACCTAATAGGTCGCACTCCTGCTACCTACTAAGTCGCACATCTGCGACCTATTTTGATTCAGATTTATCAGGTTCAATGTCACCGCAATAAAAATATTGATCTTTGCCATTAACGACTTTTCCAAGAATGTATATGGTTTCCAACCCCACTTTCCGTTTCACAATCAATCCGTCTTTTTCAAGAGCGACGGACCACCTTACGATGGTTCCCCTGTGCACCCCTAAATCGGCAGCCATTTGATCTACCGACCGTGTTGAAACAATCAGATTTTTTTCCAGATACCAATGATCCCAAGTCTTATGTTTATCCTTCTTTCCGTCCCATGCCTTTTCCTGGATCAGATACAACAGAAGGGTTACGGGGCCTTTTAACGATTCTTTATTTCTCGCGACATTGAAAATACCGGATTTGATATTGGCATATCTGTCTTCGTAAACCTTTGGGACCGATTCTTTTTTGTCGTCTCTGCTAGGATACTCGGTGATTCTGTGTTTTGCGGGGGCAGGTGGATTAGATTTTTTGGGTTTGGTTTTACGCTTGTATGGAACCTTCCCCTCATCGATTCTGTGCATGTCGCTGATAAGCATTCGTGGTATTAAAACGCCGTCTCTTTCACAATCACGAATTTTATATACGATCGCGCTTCCATATTTGTCCATCATATCCTGCATGTTGGACTTTCGTTTTGTCGCCCAATCATACATGGGGATGGATCTATAATAGTCTCGACTTGACTCTATCGCTTCTTTTTGTGCCTGATCCCAGTCTGTTTCTTTTTCAATTTTATCCCAGGCTTCATCACTGCATTTATATGCCTCTGCAACCATGGCTTTAAATTTTCTCTCTTCGTCAATTTTGTCATTCATAAATGAACCCCTCTATTTCATTATAAACTCCTTTCGTCCCTCTGTTTATGTGGGGAAGATGGCGAGAGTCACCATCTTGTCGGGAGCGACCCTATCCCCACAAAAATTTACATCATGCGAATGCGATATCCCTGGCTTCCTGTAAGGCTTCTATGAATCCATTAATTTCATCTTTTGATTGGAAAATTTCGGTTTTGACTCCTTTCCCGGAATTATAGGTTTTAATAATCACCAAATCTTTTTTAAATTCGATGACCAGGTGCGGTACACAGCATTCAATGTCACCGCATGACCGTTCACAGGTCCATGAGCGGTCGGGATGATTAAACCAATTACGATTTTTCATTTTCAGAACCTCCTATTGTTAAAATTTCAAGGCAGGCTTTCTCTGAAGCTGCCGACAGGGTAAAACCCTGATCCTGATATTCCTTGATCCTGGTTATCAGGTCGACCTGGTTCTGTGTGTAGCGCCGGTAAGCTCGGTCACCACAGACAATTCGCTCCGGATCTGGAATGTGTTTACCTTCCCAGCCCCGAAGTTTTTTCTGGCTGACGCCGGTCATTTCTGAGGCGTCGCCGATTGAATAGGTTTTTGGGGCCATATTGGACCTCCTTTAAATTGGATTTTAGGGAAAAAAAATGTATCCCTCTACCTTTATGAGGTTAGTTTATTCCCTGAATTGAAAGATGAATTCGGGAATGGATAATCGTTTCTGTATTTAGAAAGGATAGATTATTCGGTGGGGTTCTCGATAAACGAAAAAATCGAAAGGTAACATTGTGAATCAGTATGTAATAGTTTCGCCTTGCATTTTCCTGTAAGCCTTTTATAATGGAGGAAAGTCATTGAAAACTAAAAAGATGAAAGAAATCAAGATAATTTAATAGCATATGTGGTCGTCATCTTAACGATTTAACCATTGAAAAAGCATATGGATACCCCATGAAAATATCCATCCCCCTGAAAGATATCATGCTCGCCCCCGGCAAACGGTTTGACCCGTCTTCGGTTTCCGAAAAGGAAGTGATCGAACGGATTAAAAAGGTTTACGGTGTTATCAGCGAGGTTATGAGCATTATCATCAAAGACGGCATGGCTGAGATTGAATTCCGGGGCGCCAATCCGAAAATGTTCAAGGCCGCGATGAAATCGTTGAAAAAGGGTGTTGAAGAAGCTGGAAAGGGCCGTTTTCCAAAAGCACTGAAACTTTTTCATGAGGTTCTTGCCGTCATTCCCGAAAATGTTGATGCCCGTCGAAATATGGCCAAGGTTTACCTGGAACAAAATAATCTTGAGATAGCAAAACAGCACCTTCATGAGTGTTTACAAATCAATCCAAAGGATGCCTGGAGCTGCATCATGTTGGGTAACATCTATGCCCGCAATGAAAACAACTTGGAAGTCGCCGCCTTCTATTACGAAAAGTGTCTGGAGCATCATCCGGAAGATGCCATGGTTATGACCAATTACGCAGGTCTGATGATGGAAAAACAGGAATTTCAGAAAGCGGAGGTGCTGTTCAAGAAGGCGATCCAGATACAGGATATCCCCAACGCTTATTACGGTTTGGCACTCCTTTACCGTATGGCCGGTCAATTGGAAGCCGCCCGGCAGGTCCTTGAAACCTTTTTCAGCCGTGCAGCCGATAATAAAGGCTTGCAGAGCTCCCCGATTTTTCAGGAAGCAAATAATTTGTACCGGGAAATCAGCACGGTCCTGGATGTCTCCAAAAAGGGCCACTAAATATCGTGGAACAACTCGGTTTTTTTGGAACATAAAAAGATTTTAGCGGTAATAAAATAGTAAATTGTCCTTATTGTGCTGATATGATGCTGAATAACTGAATATCAATACGCTTATTTTTGCTTGAAATAATTGGCAGGATCTTTGGTCGAAACGTTTATGTCTATAGGCTCAAGCTCCTCAACAGGATAAATGTATGTTGGTGGAATACGCATGTCAATCAGCGCCTGAACCCGAACCCTTCCTCCATCTGGGTCCTCCAGCAGAACCATCCTTAGATCAGCGTCGCCAGGATCGACGACCCTCTTGAATTTAACAATGTCACCTTTTTTCATTTTTCACCTCCGAACATCAATAGCGGACTGTCTTGTTATGGTATTATTCTATTGTAACAAACTAAGTTTAGTCAGACCTATAGAGGATTTCTGACCAGTCGATATTTTGATGTTTAACATGTTGTCTCAGAATGATAAAATAAAAAATCTATCACATACAAATGACTTTTCCATTTCTTGGAATTTTAGTTATTCAACCTTGCTAACTACGCAGCACTCTTATTTTTTAAGAAAGGTTGAAAATAATATAACTATTTAATTTATTTAATATTTATATTGACATATCCTTAATAAATATATATCAATTGTCAATTGTTACAAAAAACACCATTATGCTGCGTTTGTTCCAACGCACCTAAAACAAAATCGAATCGATAGGTGGCGTTTTGACCAAAAACATAATCGCATTGAAGCAGCAAACCACCTTTTTATCCCTCCTGGGTTTTGAAGCTAATAGTAAGTCTAAAATCACATAAGAACTTACGGAGGCAATATGACTGAAATACACAACCCATTTTCGGACTTTCTTGATGATGAAAAAAAGACAAAACTCTCTTCATTTGTAAGCCCTAAACACCCCAAATCCATTTGCATTGTTAATTATAAGGGCGGTGTCGGTAAAACGACCCTCACTTGCCTGCTCGGTTATTACATTTCCCAACATAGAAATATGATCAAGCGAGGTAAAGAAAGTTTGAAAAAAAAGAAAAAAGTTCTGCTCCTAGATATTGATCCCCAATGTAGTTTGTCTTTGGCTGTAGGGTTTGACCCTGAGGAGGTCAATAAAACTGACTTCACTATGTACAATTTGGTAAAACCAACCAAGTGGGCGAAAATTTCGGAAACAAAATTTGACTCATATGTTCAAAAAGTACCAGATTCGCTTGCCCCGAGCGGATTACATATTATCCCTGGTTCGTTCGAAATTGATGATTTAGATATGGAAATAGCGATGAGTATTGCTAAGGATGGTGTTAAAAGAAGAGTCGAGTTATTTTTATATTGCAAACAAATGTTGAATTATTTTCAAAAAAGTTACGAGTTTATCATAATTGATTGCCCACCTAACAAAATGTTTTTAACCCAGGCGATGCTAAGAGCTTGCCAATATTATTTACCAGTTACCATTCCTGACGCTATATCTTGCTATGGAATGCCGAGACTTTTACGATGGGTTAAGCAGATAGAACGCGAAGAAAGGCCATTGATGCTCGGTTATGTATTGAATGCCATAAATCGAACTGGCGGACACCCCGCCGGGAAAGTTGTAAGTCAGCAATCTGCAGAAAATATTTTACAACGAGATATACAAAGAGATTTAATGCCCGTTGAAAAAAAAGTGTTGGGTTTGAACCCTATTGTTGGACAATTACCACGTTTAGATAGAGTCGCGAAATTTCTTTCCGAAAAAGGTAGCAAGTTCTCACGATATGAATTTTCTCAAAGGACATCCGATCAACCTACAGTAGAGGAATGTGTCACTGATTTAGTAACTAAAATATTCGAAAGGATAAAATCATACAATGCCTAAGTATGAATTGTTTCACAAAGCAGGAAATAATATCTCGGGTGAGATAAAGTATATCATAAATAAATATTTTAACCCTAAAGAGATCGAAAAATTAGAACGATTAGGAGGACGAATTCTCATTTCAATTGCTGCTCCTTACAAATCAAAATCAAAAACTAAAATACATATAGACCAAGAATTTATCGAAAAGCTTAAAGTTAATCAGGGCGATTTTACGGCTCTTAAAAATATATTGGATCAACTTCCCGTAAAGCAGTTAAAAGAACTTTGTAAAATTTTCAATCAACCATTTAGGTCGAACGCTGTAGCTGAAGAAATTAAACGTGAACTCATTCGGAATTTACAGTCAGAAGAATATTGGCAAAGAATTTCCAATGAAAAGATATAACTCGAAATCGCATTGATCAATAATATGAGATTAACTTCCAAACATGAAATAAAAGCCATTGACCTTTTCTGTGGTGTCGGAGGGCTGACGCATGGACTCGAAAAAGCAGGTATTGATGTGAGACTCGGTGTTGATATTGATCCCGCTTGCGAATTCCCTTATACAGCGAATAACAAATCCCAGTTTCTGTTAAAATCGATAGAGAAATTGGGTGCGGATGAACTCGGGGCCTTTTTCCCTAAAAAATGTATTCGCTTGTTGGCTGGCTGCGCTCCGTGTCAAACCTTCTCGACGTACAATCAGAAAGCCGATCCCACCGACAAAAGATGGTGGCTTTTAAAAGAGTTTTCCAGACTTGTCCACGCCATCAATCCAGAACTCGTAACGATGGAAAACGTGCCGAAACTCCAAAAGCAAATTGTTTTTCGGGATTTCGTGAAAGATCTGGAAAATGCGGGCTTCAAAGTCGCCGAGCGTATCGTGGACTGCAGAGAATATGGTCTGGCACAGCATCGTCCAAGACTCGTTATGTTGGCATCTCGCTTGGGTCCGATTGAGTTGCTCGAACCTAACCAGCTGAGATGGCAGAGGTATTCTATAAAAGATGCTATTGGCGACCTTCCGGCAATCCAAGCCGGCGAAATCGACAAGAAAGATCCATTACATCAAGCGAGCACCCTTTCAGCTTTGAATTTTGAAAGAATCCGGGCGTCTCGTCCAGGAGGGTCTTGGCGTGACTGGGATACAGATCTCGTTGCCGATTGCCACAAAAAAACCACTGGCAAAACTTATCCGAGCGTTTACGGGCGCATGTGCTGGGACGAACCGGCGCCGACCATAACGACGCAATTCTATGGCTTTGGAAACGGTCGATTTGGCCATCCAGAACAGGATCGAGCCATATCGCTGAGAGAAGGAGCCATTCTACAAAGTTTCCCGAAAAGCTATAAATTCAAAGCTCCGGGCAAACCTATTTACATAAAGACGATCGGCCGGCTGATCGGCAATGCCGTTCCCGTCAAGCTTGGGAAGGCGATTGGAAAGAGCGTATTGAAGCACGTCGAAACCTATAGCTGATTTCCGATATTTTAAATGAATAGGGGAGAAAATGGGCAGCGACATACAAGCTGGCAACGACTCGACCACTTACATGGCTATCGTCCCGGAACCAGGCCAACTCGTAGAGGTGAGGCGCCGACAATGGGTAGTGAGCGATGTCAAAGGCTCCACCTTCGATCCATCCAATGGCCAACATCTCGTATGTCTCTCTTCTCTGGATGAAGACGCATTAGGAGAGGAACTTCAGGTCATCTGGCAAATAGAACCCGGCGCTCGGGTCCTCGAAAAAGCGGGATTGCCACAGATCACTGGCTGGGACCCCCCTGAAAGGCAAGGCGCGTTTCTTGATGCCGTTCGATGGGGTGCGGTGACGAACGCCGACCGATCCTTTCTACAAGCACCATTTCGCAGTGGAATCACCATCGAAGACTATCAGCTCGACCCGCTCGTCAGAGCCATAGATATGGCGCGAGTCAATCTGCTTATAGCGGACGATGTGGGTTTGGGAAAGACCATCGAAGCGGGGTTGGTCGTTCAGGAATTGTTGGTCAGGCATCGGGCTCGGACGGTTTTCGTCGTGTGCCCGGCATCTCTTCAAATGAAATGGCAGATGGAGATGTGGGAAAAATTCGGCCTCGAATTCAGGATCGTCGACACTACTTATATCAAAGAGATGCGAAGGAAAAGAGGTATTCATGCCAACCCATGGACATCGTTTCCCCGTCTGATTTCATCTATGGATTGGATGAAAACCGGAGAGGGTCTTCGGTCGATGAAAGATTGCCTGCCACCGACCGTCACTTATCCACGCAAGTTCGACATACTTATCGTCGACGAAGCTCACAACGTCGCGCCCGCTGCAGCGGCGAGATACGCCTTGGAAAGCCAACGGACGCGATTGATCCAAGCGATCGCTCCTCATTTCGAACACAGATTGTTTCTGAGCGCGACTCCCCACAATGGATACCAGGAATCCTTCACCTCGTTGCTGGAATTACTGGACGATCAGCGTTTCGCTCGATCGGTGATGCCCGACGAAAAACAGTTGCAGAGAGTCATGGTACGACGACTCAAGACGGATATTGTCGATTCGAACGGCAAACCCATTTATCCGAAACGCCGCTTGATGCCTCTGGAAGTCGAATATTCCCAGGAAGAACGAAATATTCACGAACTGCTTCAAAAATATACGGAGAGTCGCTCCAAGAGTGTCAAAGGTACACGACATGAATATGGAACACAATTCGTGCATAAACTTCTCAAAAAAAGACTGTTCTCTTCACCGATGGCTTTTGCCGGCACCCTTGCCAGGCATCGGAGCACCATCGAACGACCTCGTTCCAAGCGTGACCAAAGGTCGATGGACGATCGAATTCTACGTAAAGCGATTCTAAGGGCCGAAGAGGATTACTCGAACGACGTTCTTGCGGAAGATGCACAACACGAAGCAGTCGAGGCGGCCGGGGAACTCGCTGTCCCGCTCGATTCCGAACAACGCGAATTACTCGACCGACTGACGACATGGGCGGAAAAATCAAAAAACAAGGCGGATGCCAAAGCGTCGGCTTTGCTCAGTTGGTTGAAAACTTATCTGAAGCCCGATGGTAAATGGAACGAAAAAAGGGTTATCCTTTTCACGGAATACCGCGCGACCCATGTTTGGCTCGAACAGATCTTGACAGCACATGGATTCGGCGGCGATCGGTTGATGACGATTCACGGAAGCATGGATCAAAAAGAGAGGGAGCCGGTCAAAGCGGCCTTTCAGGCACATCCTGAAATATCGCCCGTGCGCATACTTTTGGCCACCGATGCGGCCTCCGAGGGAATCGACTTGCAAAATCACTGCAACTATCTCGTTCATATCGAAATTCCGTGGAACCCCAATGTCATGGAGCAACGAAACGGCCGAATCGACCGTCACGGACAGAGGGAATCAGAGGTTTTTATCTGGCATCCCGTAGGAAAGGGATTCGAGGTAAAAGGAAATTTAGATAGAACCAAGCTCGGTCAGATCGATGGAGACCACGAATTTTTGATGCGAGCGGTCTTGAAAATCGATACGATAAGAGAGGATCTCGGCAGTGTCGGTCCGGTCATCGCGAGACAAACCGAAGAGGCCATGTTGGGCCGTCGGACCAGCCTCGATACGAACGATGCCGAAGCCAAGGCCGCCAATGCCAGAAAATATGTCACGGCCGAGAAACGGCTACAGGAAAAGATCGCTCGCCTTCACGAACGGCTCATGGAAGCCAAAAAGGATTTCCATCTGTCGGCCGACCATATCTTACGTGCCGTGTCGATTGCACTGGAATTGGCCGAAAAGCCGTCGCTGAAACCCACCTCGTTACCAGGAACGCCAGAGGGAACGGTTTTTGAAGTCCCAATCCTTCCTGGGTCTTGGGGACGTGCGACAGCGGGACTGGAGCATCCGCATACCGGCAAAAGACGCCCTATAACCTTCGATCACGGCGTAGCGAAAAGTCGGGACGATGTGGTATTGGCGCATCTCAACCATAGACTCGTCCAAATGTGCCTGCGCCTTTTACGCGAGGAGTTGTGGAAACTCGACGACATCAAGAAATTACACCGGGTGACCGTAAAAGCCGTTTCTGACGAAAAGATTCAGGTGCCGATAACGGCGGTCTGGGCAAGACTTGTCGTCAGCGGTGGTGATCATCACCGTCTCCATGAGGAAATTACGCTTGCAGGTGGTGAAATGAAACGTTCCGGATTCGCAAGAATACCACAAATCGGGCGTCTCCAATCTCTCGTAGACGATGCCAAACCGATTGATCCCAACGATGAACTTTTCCAGACTCTTATGAAGAGATTCCAAATGCAAGCAGATTCTATACTATCGGCCATCGAAACGAGATCTCGGGAAAGGGTGCGTTATCTCGAAAACACATTGTCTCGTCGCAAGGAAAATGAAAAGAAGGACCTCTTGAGCGTTCTGGATGAGTTGGAGTCGACGATTCGGGCCGAACTGAAAGATGGCCAAATGCCAAAGCAGTTGGAGTTACCAGGATTCGGAGAGGAAGAGCGCAACCAGATAAGGCGAGATATCGAAGCGCTGGAATCGCGACTCGCCAGAATACCGGAAGAGAAAAAATACGAAAGCGACGCGATCGAAAAACGATACAAAGGGCTAACCGATAGGACATTTCCGGTAGCGGTCGTGTTTCTCGTTCCTATAAAAAATTTGGAAGGTCGATAGAATTATGCGGTTCTCTCAACAAACGGAATGGCTTTCGATGGTCGATGTGTCCGGGCCTTTTCTGGCCGTATCCATTCTGGACAAGACATTTTCGCAAGGTTTGGAGGCCGTAGAATCTTTCAAACGCAAGCGATCGAGATCCGCCTACGATGAATGGTGCGAAGCCATTGATGAGGCCGATCCAAGATTGAAAGAGTATCACAGAGAGTGGACACGACTCGTTCTGATGGAAATACTCGGATTCGACGATTCAGTGATGCAACCTGTCGAGGCCAACTCCGATTCCAAACTTTGCTATAGATCTCCAGATAGCTCCAAAACTTTCTATCCTGATTTGGGTTTGAGCTCCGGTAATGGTGAAAAGCCTTTCCTGCTCATATCGATACAACCGCCTGGAACCGATCTCGAAAAGGTTAAATTGGGTGACGGTTGGCCTGCCTCGATCGTGGAACGAATGACCCTCCTTTGCCGAAACGTCGGGGTGAGACTCGGTCTGGTCACCAATGGCGAGAGGTGGATGTTGGTTAACGCTCCGATTGGTAGCACGTCCGGCCATGCCTCATGGTATGCCCGACTCTGGTTTCAGGAACCGGTGACCCTCCAAGCTTTCCAATCGTTGCTGAATGTCCGCCGTTGGTTCGGTCCGGAAGATGAAACACTGCCAGCAATGCTGGAAGATTCTCTCGAACATCATGAAGAAGTTACCGATACACTCGGTGAACAGGTTCGACGCGCTGTAGAGGTATTGGTTCAGTGTCTCGACAGGGCAGATCAGGATCGTAACCGCGAACTCTTGAGAGAGGTTTCACCAGCGGAACTATACGAGGCTGGATTGACCGTCATGATGCGTCTGGTTTTCGTTCTTTGCGCCGAAGAGCGAGGACTGCTTCTATTGGGTGATCCGACCTACGATCAGCATTACGCAATTTCCACAATCAGAGGGCAATTGGCCGAGGAGGCCGATCGCCACGGACCGGAGGTGCTCGAACGTCGTCACGACGCCTGGTCCAGGCTTCTATCCGTTTTTCGTGCTATCTACGGCGGAATCGAACACGAAAATCTCCGTCTACCCGCTCTCGGGGGTTCCTTGTTCGACCCTGATCGCTTTCCGTTTTTGGAAGGCCGCGATAAGGCTACGAATTGGCAAAACACAACCGCCAAACCTCTTCCCATCGACAATCGGACAGTCTTGCTCCTACTGAACGCGTTGCAGGTGCTCGAACATCGTGGCGGTGCCTTGCTGCTTTCTTATAAAGCACTTGACGTGGAACAAATCGGTCATGTCTATGAAGGTTTGTTGGAACACACCGTAAGGCGTATGCCCAAAGTGACTTTGGGACTGGCTGGTTCTCAAAAGGCCAAAAACCCAAATATCGCTCTCGATGAATTAGAGGCTGCCCAACTGGATGGCGAAAAATCGATTGTCGTCCTTATCGAAGATGTAACTCAACGCAGTGAGAGTGCGATAAAGAACGCTCTAAAAAAGGATGTGGATGGCGAGATATTTGGCAAGATCGTAGCTGAATGTGGTGGCAATATCGAACTTGCCAACCGTATTCGTCCCTTCGCTTATCTGCTGAGAGCAGATGCATGGGGAGACTTTATCGTCTATCGCGCCAACTCCTTTGCTGTCTCCCTTGGTTCCGACCGGCGAGAGACAGGAACTCACTACACACCGAAGTCCCTCACCGAAAGCATTGTCGAATCGACTCTTGAACCGATCGCCTATGTTGGCCCGGCTGAAGGCAAAGCACGTGAAAAATGGCAATTGAAATCCTCGGCCGAATTGATAGACCTGAAGATCTGCGATCCAGCCATGGGCTCGGGCGCTTTTCTCGTTCAGGTCTGCCGCTGGCTTTCTGAGCGTTTGGTAGAAGCTTGGGGAAAAGAGGCTGCACTGGGGAAATTCATCTCTGTAGATGGCCTATCTCTGGATGAAGTCGGAAGCGCCGAACCGATGCCAGATTCAATAGATGAGCGCTTGTTGATCGCTCGCCGCCTGGTCGCAGAAAGGTGCCTCTACGGGGTCGATTTGAATCCATTGGCAGTGGAACTGGCTAAACTATCCATTTGGCTGATTACTTTGGCCAAAGGCAGGCCTTTTGGCTTTCTCGACCACAATCTTCATTCCGGTGACAGTTTGCTTGGAATATACAATCTGGAGCAGTTGACCGAGTTTTCGCTTCATCCCGAAACGAAACAGACCATTTCCATTTTTGCCTCCAATATTGAAGCGGTGGTAAAGGATGCGTTTTCATTGCGCAAACAGCTTCGAGAGGCACCGATTAGGGATATACGGGATGTCCAATACATGGAGCGATTGGATCGGCAGGTCCGGCAAAAGCTCGAACATATCGAACACATTGCCGACGCCATGATCGGCGAAACCTTGGCTTCCGGTGGCAACCAACGAGCATTCGACACTGCCATGGACAATCTTTCCACGTGGGCTGTCGCCTATATCGAAGGCGACAACGAAACCGGGCTGAGGATCATCGCTAAAGCTAGAAAATCCCTTTCCATAGACCTTCCGGCAGGAAAACCGCATCGCAAACCGTTTCATTGGGCATTGGAGTTTCCAGAAGTGTTCGAACGAGGTGGATTCGATGGGATTGTTGGAAATCCGCCGTTCTTGGGAAATAGTTCTTGGAAATCTGTGCTTGGAGAGTCTTTTCAAGTAATAGCAAGAAAAATAATAGGTGAATTGCCCGGAAAGATTGATCTTGCTTTGCTTTTTCATCGTCACATGTATTCGCTGCTGGGCAATAACGGGTGCTACGGGTTGTTAGCTCCGAATAACATATGCGAAGGAACTTCCGTTAATAAGGGATTAGGAAAACTTCTAAACTGGGGCGTAATTTATTGGTCGCGCAGAGACATGCGATGGCCGGGTAAGGCCTCAGTTGTTACTTCAGCCGTTTGCTTTTGTAAAGGAGAGTATAACGGTTCAAAAGATGCGAATGGTCAACGGTGTGAATATATAGGCCCTCAGTTATATCCTGAGGAATTGGATAGCGGAAGTCCCAGAATATTAAAAGACAAAATGTATTCATTTAAGGGGGTTGATAACAGTAAAGGGTTGGCTTTTGTCCTAACAGACGATTCAACGTGGTTCAATCCCCTAAAAAACGAGCAAAACAGTTTATTTCGCCCCTATATAACCGGCAATGATATAAATTCTAATGCATTACTCAAAGCTGAAAGGTGGGCGTTAGATATTGATGATCGCTCGCTTTCCGATATTCAAGCACAATACCCAATTGCCCACAAATTCCTTATGGAAGTTGTGAAGTCCACTCGCACAAAAAATGAATTAAAAGGTTATAAAGGATTGGATCAGCGCTGGTGGCAGTTCTGGAATACTCGCACAGCTCAACTAAAACATCTTCGAAAAAAAGATCAGTGTGTTGTTTTTTCAAGAGTTACAAAACACCCAATCTGTATGTTAGCAGATCCAAGATGGATTTATATAGAAGGTGTAGTATTAGTCGCTTGCGACCGTGTGGATACTCACACAGTATGCTTAAGCAGCCTGTTTACAGAATGGTTGGTTGCTCGACAAGGTGCAAAGTTTGGCGTTGGGGCAACACTTCGACTTTCAATTCGAGACGGAGTTGGAACGTTTCCTCTTCCAAGTCAACTTGTATCAAGAGCAGGGCTTGAAGCTGCAACAAAATTCAATTTACTCGCTATCGAATATTGTGGTGAGAAACAATGTGGGTTAACTGACTTCATGAATGGAATATGTAACTCATCACATAACGATAGTTGTATATCGGAAGCAAGGATGTTGATGCTAACAATCGATAGGCAGGTAGCCCTCGCTTATGGCTGGAACGACATTGTACTTGAGAGATGCTTCACAGAAACGTCATATTTATCAGGGAAAGATAAACAAGGCTTCGTAATACCCGAGGACCAAAGAAAAATCATCCTGTCAAAATTGCTCAAACTAAATCACGAACGGTACGACGAAGAGGTCGCTCAAGGGCTACACGACAAAAAGAAAGCCTCGACTTCTCCCAAAAAGAAAACATCTCTGGACAAAGACGACAAGCAATTGTTTTTGTTTTAAGAGTCTCTCCGAAGGGATCGAAATGATGTGGAGTGGCAAGAAATGAAAGAGTATCAGTTAAATGTTGACCCTCGTATATTGGAGCTTTTAGGGCCAAACCTCTATACAAATATCTATTACGTCTTAGCAGAGTTGATTGCCAACGCTTACGATGCTGATGCTAAAAATGTCTATATCATCGCAAATAAAGATGACATCCGAGTAGAGGATGATGGGCATGGCATGTCTTATGAAGCCGGCGACATTGCAAAATATTTGAATGTTGCAGGTGTTTCTCGAGTTTCTGAAGGCGATTCATTCTCGAGGGCTGGAAACCGTCGAAAAATGGGGCGTAAAGGTGTGGGAAAGCTTGCGGCGTTATCAGTTTCAGAAAATGTAGATGTCATGACTGTTGCTAACGGTGAAAAGTCAGGATTTATTCTTTCGCGACGTCCTGAGGCAGAAAATAGACTAAAGGCTATTCCTGATTCGGATATTAAATTTGATTACATAACAGATCATGGGTCTGCTGTTGTAATGAGGTTTCCTCAATACAGACTTCATAAAACCCTTATAGCAGTAAAACGAAACCTCCTGAAAATATTTCCATTAGTGAATTCAGACTTTCGCATACATGTCATTAGAGGCACTGAATCGGAGTTAATTGATGACTTTGATAAGAATGTCATGAGCGAACTTGGCACGTTAATTACTCTCGGTGACAATTTTTCAACGTTATGCAGCTTGGTTCCAGATTTATATCCAGCCAAACGAACTGAGTTGGTAGAGTCAAAAGCCATAAAAGAAATTCCGATTACCATGAAGGATAATCAGGGAATAGAGCACGAATATAGTCTCAAAATAGAGGGTTGGACCGGAACGTATAAAACAACACGAGGCCGGAAGGCTGAAATGACTGATTTTCCGGATAATTTCATCTCGCTTTTTGCAAACAAGAAGATGGGAGAGTTCAATATCCTTCCAGTTGTGGGGCAGAATAAATTGAACGAAGTCTATGTCGTCGGGCAGCTCCATGTCGATTTGTTTGAATTGACAGAATTGCCCGATATGGCCTTGAGTAATCGTCAAGGATATAAGTCAGATGACCCTCGCTATGAGGCTGTGAGAGATTATGTAAGAAGCGACTTGTTGTCGGAAATTCTAAAAAAACGTGAAATTTTTACCGACATCGGCAAGGCAAAAAAGAAACAAAAAAAAGCTCAAACTCAACGACAAGATGAGGAAAAGTTACGAAAATCTATTGATGATTTTCGTAAGAAAGCAGGTAAAGATGCTGCCAAGAACATTGTTGATCTTGGCCCTAAGCCTTCTCGAGATGCAATCGAATATGCTGTTTCTCAATCAATCAATGCTAACAGCCCCGATTTAGGTCTAAAAAGCATTGTTGACTCTCAAAAAAAGAAGATACTCATCAGTCAGACTTATCTGGATAAACCTTTTGCAGACATTATCTACCAAATGCTTTTGTTTAACGACGTTCCAGCTGATGATATTTTATATACAAACTGTGATGATGAAATTTGTCGTGTCCCAGAAGGAGCAAGCGTATATGATTATCTTAGGGATTTCTTCGTAGAAAGCTACTCAACTCAAAAGATTTTCGCTCTTTTTGTCACCAGTGAGAATACTAAAAGGTCATGGGGGGCAATCACAGAGGTCGGTGCCTCATGGATAACACAAATTGACCATAAAATTTTCAATATTTACCCTTTTAGACCGGAACACCCACTGAATGATGAAGTGCAATGGCAAAGTACTAATAGAGAAAAGCCAACAACCGGGGATTTATGGATGATTCGTTTAAATGCTGATATCTTCTGTCAAAAGATTGAAACAGTTTGTGACAAGCTCGGATATCAGAAGAAAAACCGAGAAATCAACATGAAGTATCTCGAAACACTTGTTACTATTCAAGAAGCCTAATGCGCGAAGTGGGAAAATAGTATGAATTCAAAAACCAATGCCTGGATAGTGAGATTTGGCGAGGAAGCCCGTCTAAATGGCTATGTCCTGACCATCGACTCAGACACTTCCAGTCTGCGAGGTGTTCAGGAAGAAGATGCCATGCTCCTTGTCGAAGAGCATGATGGGAAGCTCAGAGTTACTGGTGTTGGCCGAGTGTTCAGAAAGAGATATTCGTTTAAAAGTACCTCGTTATACTTTGACGGCTATCTTTCAGCTTTATCTGCCATTGCACTTGAGGAGCTGGAAATTCCTGTCCCAGAAAACAAGGAATCAATCAACAGGCTGGATTGGAGTCTTTTCGAAAAAGCGGTGAAAACTATCACGGGTGTTAACTGGACGGTGTTTCCAGTTTTTTCAGGCTGTAATCCACAGGAACAGGCTTACATCCGTGAACTGTTCAGAAACGCAGTTAAGGACGATCTACTTGGTCCGTCCGATGGTCCTGAAGAAGAAATCATAGGAATGAGCGTCCGTGATCGTTATTTGGTGGGCAAGCTCGCACCTATGTCCGGTGAAATTATCGGCATAGAAGGTTTGCAAGATGCAACTGCATCGGCCGGTGACGGTAGCGACGACAATTTCGAACCTTATACTGGCCATCACCAGCCCGGCGAGGAATTCGCTTCGGCCAAGGGTGGTGAGGACCCCAACGATGAAGACACTCAGGAGGTCGATGCATCCACGAATCAATCATTGGTTCCATCGTCATTGGGCTTTACGTTCTGTGTCGATGTAAACATAGAGAAAGTTGAGTTACAGGTAAGCTGGGGACGATATGAAAGAAAAGAAAGCGAAAGAATCAACGAAAAAACCGACAAGCCATTCCGATGTTGGAAACGGATACCGTCCGGTGGTAAGACAATCCTTCGAATCGACAAACGAACCATATCGCCAATGCCAATAGACACGGATTTCCCCGAAGTGATCGTTCAAGGTGCCGTCAGCGCACCGTTGAAAAACGGTGACAAACTGGTGACAATTTTTCTCGTCAATTGCCAGAGAGCGCCGGATCAGAACCAGGACGAAGCATGGGTGTTCCAGCCTGAGTTGATCGTTCGAGACCCCGAGGGCTATCCCATATTCAGGCGCCGGCCAGTGTTGGATGCAGACAGCAGCGACAACGAACGCGTCGCCCTGGAAATGATCTACAGGAACCATGTCGAATTCGCTGTTGGCCACGGTATTTCGGTCCATGCAAAGCCATCGGCGGAAGATAAAGGAAAAGCGATCGAAGTTCGTACCGCCGTGTTGCCGCAAAGCGAAGTTCCAGTGACCGAAACCCCCGGGATTGCCGACAACGATCGTCCCGTCATGCGAAAGATGGTCGACGAGGGCTTTCTGGATATGAAACGGTTGGCGGAATTCGAAAAAGCCGAACTGATAAACGTATTGACCATTTTGACCGAAGATTTCGCTGCGTGGATCGACGAGCAAAGCGAACGAATCGGAAGCGAAGTGACAGGTTTCGACGGTTCGGCTTATGATGCCATGGTTCGGAGCGGAAACATTCTGGAAAGGCTTCGTGAAGGGATAAAGGCCATCGAAACCAACGATCGAGCTCTGGAATCCTTTCGATTCGCCAACATAGCCATGGCTTCCCAGCGAGTTCGAAGCATCTATGCGTTGTCGAAAAGGCGTGGGGAAAATCCCGACATCTCGAATATCGACATTCCATCGAATCGTTCTTGGCGACCCTTCCAACTGGCCTTCGTGCTCTTGTCCATTCCGGCACTGTCCGATCCTTTGCACAAAGACCGGACGGAGCCTTGGGAAGCCTATGCAGACCTGCTCTGGTTTCCCACCGGGGGAGGAAAAACCGAAGCATACCTTGGCGTTGCAGCCTTCACGATGGCCATCAGGCGTTTGCAGGGAAAGTTGGGTGGATTCGATGCGAGCAGGGGGCTGGCGGTGATCATGCGGTATACGCTCAGGTTGCTTACCTTGCAGCAATTCCAGCGCGCCAGCACACTGATTTGCGCTATGGAGGTCATCCGCAGGAAAAATCCAGAAAAATGGGGAACCGAACCTTTCACGATCGGTTTGTGGGTGGGGCAGCGTGTGACTCCCAACACCACCGAACAAGCCCACGAAGCCATTCAGGCCATTCGCGCCGGTCAAAGGCAATTATCCAGTTCACCGCATCAAATAACGACTTGCCCCTGGTGCGGAACCGATATCGCCGAAGGCAAGAACATCGAAGTGAGGCGTTTCAATCAGGATATCGGAAAAACGCTCATCTATTGCGGGGATATCAAACAAGGCTGCGATTTCAGCAAACGGAATTCGAAGGATCTCGGCATTCCGGTATCGGTCGTCGACGAAGAAATATACAGAAGGCCACCTTCGATGTTGATCGCGACGGTCGACAAATTTGCCATGATGTCCTGGAAGGGTCAGGTGCGAACGCTTTTCGGTCGTGCGACAGAAGAATGCGAACGTCATGGTTTGCTCTGGCCTGAAGCGGAATGCAAAGGAAATCATCCCAAAAGAGGAAATCTGCCGGCTACAAAAGTCAAACCGATCGACCCGATACGACCACCGGATTTGATCATCCAAGATGAATTTCACCTTATCAGTGGGCCTTTGGGAACCATGGTCGGTCTTTACGAAACCGCTGTCGAAGAGCTATCCTCGTGGAAAATCGGCGAAAAAACGATCAGGCCGAAAATCGTCGCTTCTACCGCTACCGTAAGAAAGGCCGGTGAACAGACCAACAACGTATTTCTCAGGCAAGTGTTGGTTTTCCCCCCGCATGGGCTGGACGTTGAGGACAACTTTTTTTCGGTCCAGCGCCCGATTGAAGACAAGCCCGGACGACTTTATATGGGGATTTGTTCGCCAGGAAACTCGCGCCCGGCTGTGTTGATTCGTGTCTATGTCGCACTTCTGACGGCTGCCCAGTCGCTGTTCGAACGCTTTGGCTCCGCTGCAGATCCCTATATGACGTTGGTCGGATATTTCAATTCGCTACGAGAATTGGGCGGTATGAGACGCTTGGCCGAAGACGACGTTCAGACCCGGTCATATCGAGTCCAAATGAGCGATGTCGCACGACCTGGGCTCGCGCAGCGTTCCGTAAGTATCGTCGACGAACTAACATCAAGAGTTTCCAGCAAGGACATTCCCAACAAACTGGATCAACTCGAAGTGAAATTCAAATCCTCCTGGAACAAGGGTGAAACCCGTGCCATAGATATCATCCTGGCGACCAACATGCTTTCGGTCGGTGTCGATATCAACCGCTTGGGACTGATGGTCGTCAACGGTCAACCGAAGAGTACCGCAGAATACATTCAGGCGACGAGTCGGGTAGGCCGTGTCTTCCCAGGCCTTGTCTGTACGGTACTGACTTGGTCCAGACCGAGGGATCTTTCCCATTACGAGACGTTCGAGCATTACCATGCCACTTTCTACAAGCACGTCGAAGCACAGTCCGTCACACCGTTCGCTCCCCGCGCTCTGGATAGGGGTTTGATGGGTACGATGGTGAGCCTTCTTCGGCTCGGAAGCGACGACTTGAACCCGAATGTCGGCGCTCAGAAACTCGACGATACTTCGCGAGCGGACATCGACTATACCAGAAAGACCATTTCGGATCGTGCGTGGAAGGTCAAAAACAAGGCCACAAAGAAGAACACCGAGGATATGGTCGACAATCGGATTGATCTTTGGGTGAAAGAGGCCACCAAACCAGGAAGGCTGTTGGGCTATGAAACGAAACGACGCCAGGGCGGGATGGCGGCCTTGTTGAAAAGACCGGGAATCCTCGCTTGGGACGAATTCACCGTGCCGACATCGATGCGCGAAGTGGAACCAGGCGTCAATTTGATTATGGACATATCGAAAGTGACCGATTCACCGAACTGGAAACCGAGAGCCCCCGAAGGCGGGGATGGGGGTGCGGCATGACGAAATACAGAGTCGGCCAAATTCGACCGAGTCAGTTGTTGTGGACATATGGCCCTGGAGCCCTCGTCGACCTTCCGAATCTGTCCGCCATCACGATGGGGTTAGATCGTTGGGATAAAGATCGTTGTCCATCTGTCGAAGAGGCGCGTCTGTTGTCTGCGGTCCGGCGCGTTCTTGGATCACAGGTTACGCATTTGCGAATTCCCCCATATATCCCCGATGAAGGTGTCGATCCGCTGTCCGCCGAAGCGAACGTTGGAACACCCGTCAAACCTTTTCCGCGTTGGCTTCGATGCGTGAAATGCGGACTGCTCGCCGAATTCGATTCCGATCTATTTAAAATCAAGGAAAACCGTTTTCGACCTGAAAACACTCATTTCATCCATGCCAACTGCGAAAGGGGGTCGAAAGCGGACGCCGTCCCCGCTCGTTTTCTTCTTGCATGCAGAAACGGTCATCTCGACGATTTCCCCTGGCATTGGTTCGTTCATGGCGGTCCTTCGGATTGCAAGGGTACACTGCGCTTTTTCGAAAGTGGCGCATCTCTGCAAACGGAAAACCTGTGGGTGAAATGCGATGCATGTGACCGGTCGCGCTCTCTCGTCCATGCGTTCGGCCGTGAAGGAAAAAACAACTTACCTGCATGTAGAGGCAGACATCCTCATTTGGACCGGTACGATCCCGAATGCAACGAACAAGCCAGGCCAGTGTTGCTTGGAGCTACCAATAGCTGGTTTCCGATCACCCTGTCTGTTCTCGCAATACCGATAGGTAGTGATCCGGTCATCCAAGTAGTTACTGACGGTTGGAAATATTTTGAAAAAGTGCAATCGGTGGAACAAACCGAATTTGTCTTGGATACCTTGAAAATGGGTGGAACCCTTCCAGGGGTTCAAGTATGTGACCCGGTAGCCACATGGCAAGTGATTCAGGACAAGCGAGAAGGGAAAATCGACCAATCTGTATTGACAGAGGAAGATCTCAAAAGGCCGGAGTGGGATATCTTGACGAGTTCCTCGCCTCCAACAGATTGGCCTCAGTTTCTGAGTCGAAAGGTCGGCACCCCCAAAGAACTCGAAAACATACTGGAAGATGTCCTGCTTCTCGAACGACTGAGGGAAGTGAAGGCACTGATAGGGTATACCCGTGTGGAAGCCCCCGAAGAAGGTATGGATGAAGACGAGCGCCCCACTATGGCGGCTCTATGCAATGGAAGCCCTGAATGGGTGCCTGCGTGTGAAGTTTATGGAGAAGGTATTTTTCTTCGATTCAAGGAAAAGCCCATAAAGGGTTGGCAAGGAAATTCTACAGTCGAAACACGAAACGATAGATTGCGTTCGGGTCATCGAGGATGGCGAAATGCTCGAAATCTCGACCCAGACCGTGGATATCCAGGAATACGATATGCGATGTTGCATACCTTCGCGCACCTGTTGATCCGTGAACTGGCTTTGGAATGTGGCTACAACGCCGCAAGTATCCGCGAGCGTATATATGCGAGCGACGACGAAGAATCTCCCATGGCTGGAATATTGGTATATACGGCAGCCGCTGATTCCGATGGGACGCTCGGTGGGCTCGTCGAGCTCGGGAAGCCAGAGAATCTGGGACGCCTTGTCGCGCAGGCACTGAAAAGGGCTTCGATTTGCTCGTCCGATCCCCTGTGTTCCGAACACGACCCCAGTGAGGATCGCTCTCTTCATTCAGCCTCTTGCCATGCCTGTACTTTCGTATCGGAGACATCGTGTGAAAGAGGAAATCGTTATTTGGACAGGGCGTTACTCGTTGATACTTTCGAATGTAAAGATGCCGCGTTTTTCAAAAATATAGGAAACGTCTGATGGACGCTTTTTGGAGACTGATAGCCGAGATTGGTATCGATTGTCATCCAGACGTGGTCGAATCCCTGGCTGCTAGTGCAGAGGATCTTGAAACGATTGAGGATATTGGAAAAAAGAAGCCAATTGCCGGTTCTGCATCCGATAGAAAGATGATAGAGCGACTTGGAAAGTCCTGCTCCATTGAAGCTGACCTTACACCGAGAGAGCTGGCAGCGGGACTGCGGGGGGCTTCGGCGGCGGCTTCGATGTTAGAAGAGCGTGAAAAAATCCAAATGGTATGGACCGGTCCAAATACCGGCCTCGTTGCTTCGAGAAGCACGTATCAAGTGCTTTTGGACGTCATAAATTCAGCCGAGTCCAAGTTGTTCATGACGAGTTTCGTTGCCTACAAAATCGACAAAGTTATGAAGGCTCTCGAAAAAGCTTTGGATAGAGGGGTCAGAGTCGAAATACTTTTGGAGCTTTCGATAAAAGAAGGCGGAAAGGTGGATACCGATTCCATCAAGACATTCAAACAGAGCCTTCCTTCCGCAGAAATTTATGCTTGGAAACCGGCTACCGATTCCGAAGGCGACTGGATCGGCGCTGTTCATGCCAAATGCGCTGTCGCTGACGGCAAAGTGGCTTTCATTACCAGTGCAAATTTGACGAGCGCTGCACTTAAAAAAAACATGGAATTGGGTGTTTTGTTTCGTGGAGGTAGAATACCTAATAAATTGTCACGGCACCTGGAGGCACTCGTTGCGACAGGTGTAATAGTAACCGTTTGAATGGACACAGTCGACAAAAAGACGCGTTCCCGAATTATGGCCAGTGTAGGTCAGCGCAATACGGGACCGGAGATGCGGCTACGTCGAGTCTTGCATCACTTGGGTTTGCGTTATCGCTTGCATGACAAGAAACTACCCGGATCACCCGATTTGGTTTTCCCACGGTTTGGTGCAGTCGTATTCGTTCATGGTTGCTTTTGGCATGTGCACAAAGGCTGCAAATTTTCGATGACACCATCCTCAAGGAAAAAATTTTGGAAAGAAAAATTCGAGGCCAATATAGAACGTGATAAAAGAAACTACGCGGCCCTAAAGGCAATCGGGTGGCGGGTACTCGTCGTTTGGGAGTGCTCAATCAAAGATCTTGATGGCGTAGGATTGAGTAGCTTGGGTATGAAAGTAGTGAATTGTTTAAACTCGGCCGATCAATACGGAGAAATCGGATAGAACAGTGCCTTTTGATTTGTTTGATGGACAAGGCCCATATTACACTTGGTTACATCATAATCATCGTTTTATTTTTTTTATAACCCCAAAATAGGCTGGCATTATATGAATGTTTGGGAGAATACTTGGACCCGAAATCATTATGGTGAAAAGTTAAAGAATGACCCGATCCCCCCGAGTTACTCCGATAACGAGAGCAAAACTGAAAATAGAGGACTAATATTACGCATTGACATAGATGATCACGCAGAAAGCGAATCGATATTTAACGATGTTGATTCAAATTTCAATGAACGACAGTATGGCAAAGCGAATCGTGATTTTGCCAAAAAGATGATAGAAATATCGGGATTTGAAGCGATTGCATTCTATTGTCCTATTCATTTTTATGGAACTGAAAGATGGGGAGTTTATATACACGAGAAAAGTTTCTTCGGTATTTGTGCAGAAATTGCTGCCATATTAGGAGGTTCGAATTGGGATAGTATTGTCGATGATATGATTCTTGCAATTAAATCGCATGAAGGTTTTCATGCCGCAGTTGAAATGTTTTGCTCGATTTTAGAAGATTTTGCAAGGCTTGGGTGTGGTCAACAGCGCACCGCTATCGTCGAACAAAATATAAAACTACCGAAGCCTTATAGTTTCCCAGATACAATTTGCCCTTATCTTAAATATTATCATGAAATATATAAGCAAAATTGGCCAAACGAAAATTGTATCGAAGAAACTCTCGCATCGAGTTTTGAAATGAGATGTATTTACAAAACTAAAGGGTTTAAAAAAACTTTAACCGAACTCCTATCCAATGCTCCAAAGGCATATAGGCAATGGGCAAAATTTGAAGATAAAGAGGCCGCTGAAAAAGGTATTCAGGAATTGGCTTATGAAATTCAGAAAAAGGTCGATATACAATTTGCGATAACCGACCGATCTCGACGTGTTAATAGAGAATTATGGTTTCCAGATACAAGTATACGTTGGCTTGATAGTAAAGGACCGATCCCCTATTATGTATATAGGGAAGATAGCCCCCACCCATCGCGTTTCAGAGCCCCTTTAGGAAATATTAGACTTAAAGATTTTTTGAAAGGTTTAAAACGTCACTACAATGTTAAAATTGACACAGGTGGGAAACATAGAGCTGTCACTATGCCCAATGGCAAAAAGCTTGCCTTTCCGGTCAAAAAGGTCCTCCCAATATATTTGGTCGGGGAAACCGCTCGAGCTCTGGGTGTTGATCGAAAGGAATTGTTAAGCAAGTGTTTAGGTATTTCAGTTTAAATTTTTGATCAAGAACTATGGAGATGTCAGAAAAAGAAGGTCATCCTTAGAGTTATAGTTTCTATAAAATTGAATTAGACCATGCCGGTATTGATACCATCCTCACTTGAGATACATTTTGGAGATCACTACCTCAACCGAACGCCTGATAAGAGAATAAATAAAGTATCATGAAAAAGCTGGCAAGGGAGCCAAATCATAACATGTGGTCTTCCAGAGTGTATCTCAGGTTTTCGACCCTTTGTTGCGAAGAACCTTGTTGTCATCCTCCATCTCTTTCTCAAGTTTCCGACGCTCAGCTTCCTCCAGCCCCTCCTCATACGCCCATCCCATAGCGCTGCCAAAGAAAAAGGCTTCCCTGGCCGTGAAACCATCCTCCTGTGATTCAGCCTCATCAGGTTCATCATCCATTTCCGGATTGACCTCGAAAGAATCTTCCGCTTCGCAATTATCTTCAAAACTATCCTCCAATGAATCATCATCTGTAAAATCACCATCGTCATCACCATCAAAATCATCATCCATTTTCACACCTCCTTGTCAATTTGACTTAATATCTAAACTGTCTATAAAGGTGTAGTTGGGATATCTATTTATCCTTTCCTTTACCCATAGGTTCGTTTATGTTTAATATCATATGCAATTGACATTTTTTTAAAATTGCTATAAAATCAAAAAACTTAATGATTTTAAATTATTAAGATCTCAAATAACTCAGGTCCGATGGTTTACAAAAAAGGATTCAAAACGCAGCATGGCTCAAATCTTTCCAGAAGAATTGGGTAATTTTAATAATTTATCATCGGCTTCAAAGGCAGTATACAGGTTATTTGAGCAAAACTTATCCGATGAATGGGAATGCCACGCAGCATTTTCAGGAAATAACGTTGTCAGATTTATCATCACATCTCCTGATTTAGGCGTTCTTGTACTTTGTATATCAGATTGTTCTTCAGATCAATTCGATTCATTTTTTAATGATATCCCGCAGATAAAGCAACAAAATATTGATGCAGTCAAACAACAACTACAAAAGGAAAATCAGCTCTGCAATCAAAATAAAGACCTCAAATTCCCGGTCGGTTTTGGAATGATTTTCACTGAACTATCCAGGGATTATCTTAATAGTACAATATTAGGGACACTTTCAAGGTGTGCATTATTTAGTGATGAGTTACGGGATATGATTGATTCTCAAACAGATCTGGAAAACCGCTTATTTGGTATGATTGAAGAAATTGATGATTTTTACGAACTTGATAATGTTGCGCTTCAGCTCATAAGCAACAATATCGCATTAATTCAAAACGATTTACAGGATAAGGATATTGAAGGAAATATTAAGCAGTCAGATAATGACAAGCCGGGTGGAGTAGCTAAGAATGATCATGACTTGGATCTATGGTGGAATTCCTTGGATGAAGTATGGAAGGAAATTATCTTAAAAAACAATGAAGTACATAAAGTATATTTTCCTAACCAAATAAGAAGAATGTTGGAATTGACAGAGATTGAGCTTAAAGATGTAACTGTAACCGATCTTGATCCGCTAAGAAATTTTGAAAGTCTTGAAAAACTAATATTTAATGGTATTTCTGGTAGCAATCTTCCTCCGTTAAATGACATGAAAAGGCTTAAAGATCTTTCAATTTTTAATGTTTCAATTAACGATCTTACCCCATTGAGGAACTTGAAAAGTCTGGAAGGTCTTTCAATTAATGATGCTCCAGTCAGCAATCTTGATCCGTTAAAGAATTTGAAAAACTTGAAAAAGCTTTTCATTCGTAACACTTCAGTCAGGGAGCTTGGTCCGTTGCAGAACTTGCAAAGCATAGAAACCTTGGCGATTTTGGGTTCTCCAGTTAGCGATCTTAGTCCATTGGAGAACATGAATAGCCTAAAATATCTTATTATTGTCAGAACTTCAATCAATGATCTTAATCCGTTAAAGAACTTGAAAAGCTTAGAAGCATTGGTAGTTAGTGATTCTCCAGTAAGCGATCTTAGTCCATTGAAGAATTTGAAAAGCTTGGAATATCTTAAAATTGAAAATACACAAATTAACGATCTTGATCCGTTAAAAAATTTAATAAGTTTGAAAGACATTTCAATTACTAATTCTCCAATTAGTGACTTTGAGCCTTTGAAAGAGTTGAAGGGATTAGAAAAAATTGACCTTCCTCATTTAGGGATTACCGATATCAATTCATTTAGAAAAAAATATCCATTTACTGATAAAAATCCTGGACATCAACCGGAAGAAGTTGATGAAGATGGAGGCCATGGTATGAATGAGAATAGAGGGATAGAACCATTTATTAATCATCTGGAGTTCTTGGGTTTTGAATGTAAGGAATCTGATACCGAATTGGGCCTTAAACTCTATCTATTTACACATCAACTCAAACCATTTATAGCATTAATTCCAATCGATCAATTAGATACACTAATTGTTATGTACCAAATGTCATATGAAGAATCTAAAATAGCAAATAAGAAATATGAGTTGCTCAAAACCATTAATGAAGTGAATGAATCAAGCATAAACACATGGTGCTATATAACCGAAGAAAATACTGTTGTTGTCAAGGCTGTACCATCGATACGATATTCTAAGATTGATTTTGGTATATTTATTGACATGTTCCAAAAAAAAGTTGAGGAAATCAATAATGTTGTAACTGAAATATTAGAGAGAGAACAAGAAAAATCTGTAACAGCCGAGGATGATATACCTTTTTGAGGATGATATTTTATTTTTTTTTACTCTTCGTCTTTGTAATTTAACAACTAAGTTATTTTAGTTATCATATTTTAAAATTTCGATGTGAAAGTGATGAGAGTGTTTAAGAAATACCTTCTTCGCAAAAATTAATACGAGGTCAATAAATGGCAAAAATGATTCCTCAGGATGTAACGCATCTTCCTGCTAAAACCACCCGCGGAGAAAAAGCCCTTTATAGGATTATAAAAAAACACACTCCCGACAACTGGATCTGTTACGCTTGTCAAAGATTAAATGTGGGAACCACTCCCGATTTTGTCATCATTGGACCAGAACTTGGACTACTAGTTCTGGAAGAAAAAAGCATACCACTCAATCTAATAAAAGAGCTTACAACAGAAACTTGGACTGTAGTTCGAGATGGTACCCCAGAAAAAGAACCTCATCCCTTACGTCAGGCTAGAGGGTATGCAGAAAAAGCTGCCCAGGAGATGAAAAAACAGAGGCGGTTGACTGATAATGACGGGCGACTGAAATTTGTCTATGGCCACGGGGTTGTTTTATCCAGCCTGTCAAGGCATGAACTTGTTCAGTCTTCTTTATCGCTTCCAACACCTCCTATTGCAACTTTTGAACCGCAATTGGTTATTGCTAGTAATGAATTACCCAACAAAGGACAAAAAGAGTCTGATTTTGCTAAACGGCTCTTGAAGATGAACCAGTTGTTTAGGTTTGATGACCTTGATGATAAAGATATTCAAACGATTAGGGGTGCTTTATTCCCAGAGGTTCGGGCAAGAATTCTAGCAGATGAAATGACCGACAGAAATGTTGGTCTTGAAACGTTGACTGTTGAGCAAGAGCAAATGGCCAGAGGTATCGGCCAAAATGATAAAATACCTCACAGGCGACTCAATGGGGTTTCGGGTAGCGGAAAATCAATTATTCTTCGTGTCCGCGCAACGGATGTTGCCACAGCGAATCCAGACTGGAAGATCCTACTGACTTTTTTCACCCGTTCATTAAGAAATTATCTTGGGAAAAATCTCCCAAGGAATATAGATGTAATGACAATAGGACAAAGCATTTATAGTCATTGGAAGTCTCACAACCTTCCAGATGATGATTTTGATGCTAAATCCGAAGCAGGGTGGGAAAGTATGACACAAAGGTTGCGGGAGAATAATTTGTCAAGAGCAGTGTATCAGGCAATTTTCCTTGACGAATCACCGGATCTCACCGCACCGCAGGCAGACTATCTGAGGCATCTGCTTTCAGAAGACACGGATTGCGCCTTTTTTTGCGGCGATGACGTTCAGAACATTTTTGGAAAGAAAAAGCTGAATTGGAAAGAGCACGGTTTCAGGTTTAAAGGTCGTACAAGTACGATGGAGTTATCATGCAATTTTCGAAACACAAAACAAATATTTGATTTTGGTTACGAGTTCATAAAAGATCAACATGATGCTTTATCTTCGGATGGGAATGACTTATCAGAAGACCCTGCGCATCCCTACAAAAACGTGGAATGTAAAAGAAACGGACCTAAACCACTTTTAAAAGAATATGCATCAACGGAAGATGAACAACTTACCATTATAAAAGAAATTAATCGCCTGATCAAAGTAGAGAAAGTGCCCCCTGGGTCAATAGCAATATTACATCCCTATGCTACCCTAAAATATCAAGACTTGATTGATCCATATCTGCAAAACCTTAAACATGAGGGTATTCCAGTACACTGGCTTACAAAGGATGATAGAAGCAAAAGTGATTATGATCCAGACAATAACACCCTCACCATTTCAACGCCATTTTCTGGAAAAGGTTTAGAATGGGATATTGTTTTTATGGCGTCAATAAATCATTATTATGGTGACAATCCAGATAGCCTCCGAGCTGTCGCAGCGTGGAGGGCAAGACATATACTCTACCCGAGTATTATCCAAGATAATTAATCATCCATTTTCACACCCCCTTGTTTTTTGTATCGATTTAACCGGTTAAGGATCAAACATCAAAACAGCATCAATTGAGCCGACACCGACCTGTCCTGTTCCTTCATCATTTCATCCAGTTCGGATCGTTTAACCTCAATTCTGGTCACCTTTTTGCGTCTGCCGATATATTCCGTAAACGACACGGTCAGCACTTTATCCCCGATCTGCTCCGCCTCAACGCTCATTTTCTCGATCCCGGGCGGCAGATCGGCAGTTTCCACTTCAACAGGCTTTGAACCAGAAACATTACAATCCACCTGAACCTCTTTCCTGCGATAGGCAGCCCACATGTCTTTCAAACTGCCGCAATCTTCAATCTGTTCCAGCAAAGCCTTTGCCAGTTGCCGGGTCATGGAATCCGAACTTTCCGACAAGGCTGCCAACCCCTTATCGGTCAATTCACCTTCCAGCGCCAGACTCGTCTCCAGTTTCGCGGCAATCAGCTTCATTGCCCGGGTCTGCATGGTGTCCGCATAAGTCAGGTAATACACCCTGACCGGCTCTTTCTGCGTAATCCGCCAGGATCGCCGTGATGCCTGGCGCAGGGTATAGATGCTGTATCCGCACTGATAGAACACAATCGAAGGAAAGGCCAAAAGATCAAGGCCGGTCTCAACCAGTTTGGGATTGCAGATCATGACATCCAGACCCTCTTTAACCCATTTGTCGATCTTATCCGCTCTGCCTTCGGTATTTCCTGACCTTAACACCTTCACCCGATGACCATTTGCCTCAATCATTTTGGCCAGCCTGGGGCTGATGTCGGTGGTGTTAGAATTCTGGATATAAACCAGAACCTTTCTACCCTTTGATATTTCCGCGTCGACGATCCGCAAAAGCTCCATCTCTTTGGGCATATCGCCCTGGACCGCAGGACCGAGGGCAACAAGTTGACCCGTGCGGGGATGATTGACCGTCACCCCCTGGTAGATCCTGTCGGCATAACTTAAAAGCGCATTCAGATATGATCCCAAAAGCGAATGATCACCCACCGCCAAGGCTACCCTTAAAGCGTCTTTCATATCGTTTTCAAAGGATTCATAGGCATCGGCCTGCTGTGGATTCATCTTTAACTCGATGACCTCCTCTTCATAATCCGGCAGGTTTTCAGACATGTCTGAAAGCCGCAAAAATACGGAATTTGACAGCAGCATCTTTCCCATTAACAGGGGACTCACCCCCGGCTTTGCCTTTACAATCGTTCTCCTTTTCGATTTGACCGTTTGTCCATCTTCCTCCGGAATGATCGTAATCCTTTCCAGAATCCCGTATTTCCCCATGAACCCAGTCGGATTGTTCCAGGGGTTGTCGTCATCGAGCATGGCCTGGGGATGCGTGCGATAGATTAGATAAAAGAGATCTGAGGCATAGCCGCCCATCAGTGTTCCGGTCAGTCCGAGGGTATATTTGCAGGCCCCGGACAATGCGGCAAAGGCATAGCCCTGACCGGAAAGATTCTTAAACTGATGACACTCGTCGGCAATCAGGACATCAAAAAAACCTTTGAGCTTATTTTTGATAAAGAGCGCCGGCATGTATTTGCGGTAGTTCGGCTTATCGCCATCGGCCTGCCACAAGGGTTCGCCGCATTTCACGTAAGAAAGATTGTGGCTTGCGGTCTCCGGGTCCCATTTCCATTTGGCAATCTTATTTTGGCAGACATACTTTTTCCTGAATTTGCCCTGATTGTTTCTGTCAAAGAGCGGCAGCGGGGTTTCGTCTTCGTCAAACAGCATGCCGCCGCACCTGGGGCAGTACATACCCCTTTTGTTTAAAATCGCAGCCGGCCTCCATTGATAAGAGGTCTTGGCCCGCTCCCTTCCGATGACATAGAATTCAGGCCTTGACGCCGGCCCGGCAGCTTTCAGGTTTTCCAGCAGGGATAGACAGCGCCGACCGTTTAGGTTGAACACATGAACCAATGGCACGGCATCCTTGATTTCCTTCATCCATTTTCTGACCAGATGGGGCGGACACAATACCAGCACCCTGGGTTTTTGTTTCAACAAAAGCGCCGTTGCTATACCCATGAGGGTTTTTCCGCTTCCCATTTCGGCGGTGATATAAACGGCTCTGCTTCCGGTCTGAAAGAATTTCACCACCCCCTTTATCATCTCTCCTTGCACCGGGAACGGCTTTTTTTTGAGCGTGCCCATAAAGGTGGACATATCCTCATCCCGGTCCCGTAACGGATCATGGATGACCTCAAGCTCATGATCGATTCTTTCAGCAAGATATGGTCCATAATTTTCCAGAAAATCTTTAAGATTATTTATCTGCATAAGGTTCTCCTTTCGCAAAACATTTCACTATTTCAGGTGTCCTGCTGCTTACAGCCGCAGCTATCGCATTCCTTAAATCATCCTCGTAAATGTCGACCAGAAACACCTTGTAGCCGCCGATCAGGGTGTTCAAAGGGGTGAGCCAGTCCTTTTCTGAAAAAAGATTCCACAGCCAATCCGACCAGGACGGGTGCAGCGGTATCCCGGTCTTTTCCTCCAGATGATCGTAAAAAAGGGCGCTTGCCGATGGCACATCTTCAGCCAGAATCAGAAAAGCGCTCTTTGATTCTTCGCAGTTTGGCAAAGCCATCTTTGGCAAAATGGTGCCCTGAAACAGACCTGACGGCAGTTTCTGATAATAAACGCTGTAGGGTTCCCCGGCTCGGTTGATATATTCATAGCCGCCGTTTACGGCCACGGTCGCCGTCTGGTATTCCAGAATACTTGCGATGACCCCTTTTACAGCGGTCTGATACCCGGCCACCGACAAGAGATAAGCCCAAGAGTTATTGTCGATGACAAGATCGGAGCAATACGCTTCGATCCCTTTTGATCTGATAACAGGTAAAGCCATGCAGTCACCTCCTTTATGAAATTGTGATAAATTCGCCTTTGGCATCGATTGCGTTAATTGTGATGACGATCTTATCCGTCTCGATGATCTTTTCCTTTCCGTCTTCATGTTCCGTGCGGGTCTCGACCTCTTTGCGGGTGATGCCCTTAACGATCAGGGGATTTCGTCCATCCCGGTCATAGACCACGCCGTTCATCATCCCGCAGGCAAGCAGCTGCGCCAGATGCCCCTGACGAAGCGGCATAATCGGTTTTATCCGCTCTGACAGCGTCAGCGGCTTTACCAGGCGATTGATTTTATCTCTCAGGCCATGGCGCCCGACTTCGATTTCAAGTTCGGCAGGGTCAATCCGGGTTGTTCGGAAGATAAAATTCTTAATAGCCGGAGAGAGCGAGACGCTGTATTTACATTCAGTCTTTTCCAGAAACGGCACAATGGCTTTACAGTGTCCGACATCGGTCAGATACTGGGCAATCTCATCATCGTCGTCTGGTCGCTTCTTGAGCACGCCAAAGAGGACTATCTGTTTGAAAGCCCTGTATTCTGCTTCAGGGAACCGAAAGACTTTTACATCTTTAAACCGGTAGGCCAGGATTTTAGCGATGGTCTTATCCAGCCTTTTTTGGGGTATAAGATAAATAAGAACGCCGTTTGGCATAAGATACCGGATGGTGTCGCTTAAAAATGTCCGCTCGTAGCGCTGGCCGGCCGACGCCTCATCGTCTCGAATGGCCCAGTCATAGGGCGGATTCAGATAGAGCAGTGAAAATGTCTGGTTGCTGATCTTGGTGGCCGCGTAATCGGTAATCAGGCAGTGGTTAAGGTTTTCTTTGGCAATCCGGCCGCGCTCGGTATCAAGCTCGATGCCGTAGGTCTCGGCGTCCAAATTTTTACCGATCTCTTTGATAGCGCTGCCTTCGCCGGCGCACGGGTCAAGCAGGCGGATGCTGCCTTTGCCGTTTCTAACCAGGATGTCGCCAATCAGGGATGCGACTTTCTGCGGCGTGGGGTAATACCCCATTTTTGCCTGTGCTGCTAATCTCATGATCTTACCTCCACAAATAGAAAAAGCCGCCCACACAAGGTGTAAGCGGCTCTATGGTTAACGGTTTAATTGAAATGGATCAGGCTGCCGGCTTCCAGTCCATGAGAGACCCTTTAAGCTGATCGCAATCAAGCGTCAGATCCATTTGTTCCTTTTCCTTTACCTTCTCCGGCGGCCTCATCTGCTCGGTAAAATAGGCGTAAATATCCTCCAGAACCTCATCTGCGTATACCTGCCGTTCAGCACACCGGTTCCACCAGAACCTGAAAAGGTCCTGAAAAGAGATCTTCAGCGGGGGGCAATCTTCGCCGGGATTATATTCTCCTGCGCAAAGGAGTTCCTTCATCCTTTGACTGCCCATAATCTCGCTGAACCTGTTTGACCTGATTCGCTGCTGTTTTGTCGTCATGTTATCTTCAGGATCGGGGTCCACCCCGCAATTTGGCAGACCGATCATGTCAAGGTAAATGACATCCCGCTTTTGAAATTCGTCCCATATAATTTTTTCAACCTCGTCATCAGTCATTTGAAACCTCCTTTTTAGATTGCTTAATGATCCCCACGGCAGCTGCAGGCGACTTTAAATTTCCATCCCTTGTAAATTGCCGTATCCTTGTAAGAATCGGGGTAAAGAGATCTATGATGTCCGCAGTCCAGCATAAATGTCCGTCCGCCCAGAACGCGCTTCAGGATGTCGCCCAGCCGCTCCGGACCCTCGGACGGGGCTTTCTTCTTAATCATGATCACACCTCCTGAAATACGAAAACCCCGCCCAAAAGAATCCGGCAAGGGCTTTCACAAGTTGTTTGCCAGGGCTTAGCTCAATGCTTCAGAAAAGAATTTCAGCCAGCCGCTGGAAAGGTTTTTGTCCTCATGCCCAAAGGGAAGCGCTTTTTGACTGGTCCTCTGGACAATCGAGTTTTCCCAGTGCAGAAACACCTCTTTGCCAAGGCGCCTGGCGTACTTAACCTCGAATCGGGTGCCTCCGCTAAGACCGGCCTCCTTACTGATAAAGGCATGGACAATGTCACAGGCGGCTATCAATTGCCGGTTGCGTTCGTAATAGCGTTCCACCACCTCAATCCGGTCCCTGACATCGGTTAGGTCTGGAGAATAGATTTTCATCGCAAGTCCGCGCACTCCGGCCGCTTCTCTGGCCCATGTGCAAACACCCCGGCATGAGCTGGTCACAACGGTTGAATAAACAGGAAGCGCATTGACCAGGTCGATTACAGACTGCCTGTCCTTGTATTTACGTGCTCCCATAATGCCGACAAAAGTCATGGTCACCTCCATAAACAAGAAAGCCCCGCCATCGCACGGATGACAGGGCTTTCGTTGGTTGTTTGATTTAATTGATTACGATTTTACCATTCCCAGAATGGCGCCTCCGGCTTTTTCCAGCCGGTAAGAATCCGACGCGGACATGTTCGGGAACTGGGCCGCGCGAGTAAAGGCTTGAATGACGTGGAACATCGTCCCGCCTTGCTCCTGATAAAACGCCTGCTTGACAATCTGGGCTTCTTCCTGGGTGATTTGAAACTGCCGGGCGAACGTGTCGATCGTGCTTTCAGGATTTGCCACCGGCGTCTGGGTCGAGATCATGAACCGGTCTTTGCCATGCCGGGACTGGCCGATGACACCTTCCAGCACCATGGGGAACTCGTCCATGATTTTGCGGGAGATATGTTTGTAGCGGGCGTCTATGGCGGTCTTTGCGATCATGCCGTTGGTACAGATCAATCGGAGATAAAAAGCCTCAATGGAAAGAGCCAGAATGCCCACTTCGGAGTTAGCGATTGAGATGCCAGGGACGATCTTGTCGTTTTCAAAGAGGCAAAACTGCCTCTCGTATTCGGGGACTTTGAGCACCATCATGTTCAGGTCAAGCGACAACCGGATCTCCATGGAAGGGTCAAAGCCGTATTCCAGCATTTTTGTTAAGACTTCCATGTGGTCAATGGCGGTGTAACGCTCGGTAAAGACCGCACGAACGTCATTACCTGCGAAACGACAAAACAGGGACTGGCGATTGCGGGCTTCTCTTTCGATCCAGTAGTTGAGGTTTTGCGCCTGCAGCTCTGCCGGGCAGCGCACAAGATACGAAAACGGCATTCTTAGTCGATTTGCCAGCAAATGCTGGGCGCTTGGCAGCACCCCGAACGATTGACCGGCGATGTTCATTTGTTCCAGGCTGTCAAAGCGCATGTCGCGGACAGCAACGATTTCATCATAATGGCCGGCGGATTGTTCGTGGACCCGGCTGATAACGTTTTCCAGTGTTGTGATTGTTTTCATTTTACAAATTCCTTTCATGGTTTGATTGTTCAGAAACAAAAAACCCCCGCCATCCGGCAATCGGACAGCAGGGGCATCGGTTGCCCGGCAGGGTTTTCAGGCGGCAGCCTGCATCGGGCTTTCATTGTTTTGGCAAAGGATGAGTTTCAGCACCTTTTCGGTTTCGGACATGACCTTGAGACAGGCGCTGTGCGGACTCATCTTGATTTTTTCGGCATACCTTTCGATATACCTGAACGAATTGCCAATGGTGTCATTGTGCTGCCTGCCGACCAGTTTACACAGGACGGCCGCGCAAAGTTCCGCTACGATTTCCTGCAGCGGGTCCTGGCCGTTGATCAGTCTGCCTTTAACCTTTTCATGGCCGGCATGACTCAGCTCATGGAAAAACACCTTCTCTTCCGGGGTGGAAAGCGCGATTTCTTTGCTATCCTGGGAATAAAATCCCTGACAGCGATAGTTTCCTGGGATGGCTTTAACAGAAATGCCCCATTCCCGGGCTCTATCAAGCAAAGGCAAATCCGGAAGCTCGATGCTTTGATAATCCAGCTGCTCTCCGTCCGTATCTTCTGCGGCAAAAACCGGCTTACACCCGAATCCATAGAGCATTTTTTTTTCATCGCCGCCGTCATCCACCTTGCGGATGAAGGGAATCAGAATATAGATGGCCTTGCTTCCTTTCTTTACAAAGCGGTTGACCTGTTGCCATTGCCGATAGCCCCTCGCATCGCTGGCGCCTCCCAAAAACATCAGCGTCCGATTCATCAGCGACCACCTGGCGCTGGGGATGTCCGGAATGGGATACAGGGAATAAGCCACCGCCTCCGGGATATTGCCGTCTCTGAACCTTTCCAGGACGGCGGTTAAAACCTCTTTGACCTTAGCGTTCATTTGTCATCCTCCTTTTGGTTAATGGGTTGATTTGAGTCCATTTCGGCTTGGAGCTTTTCAGCACACTCCGGGCAGATGGAGTGCGTTTCCGGCAGGACCGCATCGCCGGGCTTTTCGCCCATGGGCTTTTTGCACCATGCGCATACAATCTGGATGGGCATGTTCGACCTCCTTAAAACAAAAACCCCGGCAACCGACCAAATTGAAATGATCGATGACCAGAGTTTTCTGTTATGGATTATATTGGGATATTAAGGGCTACCAGGCTTGACAGGCGCTGGTGAACTGACAATCTCCGCACATCCAGCTCTTGCAAGGAATGAAGATGCGCGCATCGATGCCGGCCAGGACGGCATTGGCAAGTTTGGCGAACTTTCGCCGGTGAACTGCGGTGCGAATGGTATAATGCTGTTCGAATTTGGGCGTCTTTAATTTACGCATCACATCAAACCGGCAATACACATCGGCGGTGGGGAATACGAATTTGTTCGATGCCAGCAGGTATGCGTATGAGGTCAACTGCAGATCCTCATCGACAGTTTCCTGGGCATAGGGATTCTTGGCTGTCTTATTGTCCACGGCAATCACGTTGCCTTGGGCATCCTTTAATGCCAGATCGATGATGCCGGTCACGATCATGTCCATCGGTTTTCCGTCTTCATTGAACAGCCGTGCGGTCAAGGGCAACTCGATACCGGCGACCTCGAATCCTGTCATGTCGATGCCCTCGTAGAATGCCTTCAACAGACCTTTGCCCATCTGAATCGCAGACTCACGATCCGGTGTTTCTTTCTTGTACAGGATGGGAATGTCTCTTTTCCCCAGATCCGCGCTGAGGCTGCCTGCGAACAGATCCTGAATCTGCCACAACGGATCGGGGACCCCGTTTTCCATGAGACTGCGATAATACCGCTCAATTGCTGAATGGATCGCAGAACCAAATACCAGGGCGATTGCGACATGTTCATGGGGTCTTTGCTCGACATACTGGAACCGGTATTTTAAAGAGCATGTTAGATAGGTGAAAATCTGGCTGTATGAAATGTGAAGCTCAGACTGAAACTCGGCCAGTGCCTGTTTTCTGCTCACGGGATGCCTCCTTTCTTTGGCATGAAAAAGGGAAGGCCAGCTTGTGACCACCCCTTTCTGGTTGAATGGATTGATAGGGTTAGCGGCTGCGGAGCCAGTCGATGAGTTTTGAGGCGTCGGCGCGGGTGATGTGATCCAGCACGCAGCCGTAGGTTTGCATGCAGTGCTCGTTTAGCGCCCGCTTGTCCATGCCGGCTTCCGTCAGCAGGTCGATGATGTACTTGTACTGTTTGCCGCTGATGCGGCTTCCGCCGTTTCCCTGGTCATTTTCGGGACGCTGATTGGTGCGGCCGTTGGCGCTGTTTTTCCGGGCATTTTCGTTTTTGCCGGAAGCGGCATGAGAGTTTGGCTTTTGTTGCGGTTGATCCCGCTCTGTTTCCACCGGCGGCGCCTTTCTTCCGCCATTTGGCTGAATGCCTCCCCTGGCTCCGGCAGCCATGTCCTCCAAATCCTGGGTGAAGAGCTCGGACAAACCGGCAACCCGGAGAGTGGCGTCGATGTGGCCGGACTTTCCCGCCATCTTAAAACTCTTGTTGATATCGCCATAATCCTGATCTACGCGCCTTGCTCCGGTGCCCTCGGCAGCCACGAAACCATTTGCCGTATGAAGCTCGCACTTTAGGATGATGACCTTGATGTCTTCTCCGCGAAGCACGGCGGTTTCATACTCGCCTATGTTGGGAAACCTGGGAATCAGCCCCAGCATGCCGCAGATCTTCTCGGCTCCCGGCTTCCACAGGGACGGCTTGCTCCAGTGCCTCGGGTCGCTGCATTCATGGGCGCGGCCATCTCGGGCGAGACGGCATTTGTCTTTTCCGACAACATGGATCTGGCCAAAATCGATACCGGGCTGCAGATTACCCTGAATCCATGTGAGAAGCGCTTTGCGGTTGTCCTCACGGCGCGCCAGACCCTGCGAGAACCGCTCAACCGGCCAGTCAAGGGGCGACCTCGGCATTGGAACGGGAAAGGCTGTCGTTTTGTCCTGGCTGACTTCCGGGGGTAAAATGACTTCCGTGGTGTTCAGCCTTTTGGTTTCTTGATTCTGATGCAACATGATATGTCCTCCTTTTGATCTGATAGGGTTTAAAACGCGAAAAGCCCGTTAAGCGTCATGCTCACCGGGCTTCTGTCGGGGTTAATGGTGTGGGCAGTTATCGCCCGTAATTGCCGCTGTTCAGGGCCTGCTCAGCTTTCTCGCGGTTGCTGAAATAACCGCTTTCACGGCTGTATGGTCCGCAATGAGGGCAGAAAAAGCCGATGTAAAAGCCTGCACCACTGACGCAAACCTTCACGGCCAACTCGGTATCGCACTCGGAACAGGCGGTACGAGTGGCATTGACACACTCTCCTGGTAGAGCCATGGATTTCACCTCCTTTCAGGGGATTGATTGTTGCTATGGTTGAAGGAACATTCGGGGCATTTCGATTTATCCCGACAACCCTCGCAGACCCTCTTGTGGTCCAGGATCTTGGGCAAATAATCGAACACAAACTCGATGCCCTTGGTCATGGGAACGCCCAGCGCCCACGAGATTCGGCGAAGCGTGCGGGATGATTCCAATGATAATTCCGGCGTGTATGCCATTTCTGATTCACCTCCCTTCGAAACAAAAAGCCACTTGCCAAAAATGGCAAATGGCTCCATCCTGAAACTGCTGCTATGGTTTGATTGAGCCTATCTCTTCATAGAACCTCTTTATCAGGCCGTTGTCGGCAAAGCTGTAATACCGGTCATCATCCATCGAGATGATGATGTGCTCGTGAACCGTGATGCCCACTATCTCTGACGCTTGAACAATTCTCTTGGTAATGGCCATATCTTCAGGTGATGGCGTCAGGTCATTGCTTGGATGGTTGTGAGAAAGTATAATCGCTGCCGAATTAGCCAAAATTGCTGGCTTGAGCACTTCACGAGGAAAGACCGATGCCGCCGACAGGCCACCGATGGAAACGATATTAAGGCCAATGATTTCGTTCTTGGCACTCAACATGATGATGCAGAACTGCTCCCGATCGGGTTGGCCCTGAGTCTCTATCAACTGCTGAATAAGGGACTGGGCCTCCTGTGAATTGTTCACCCGCTGCTGGCCAAACGAGATGCTTTTGTCTTTAACCAGGGACACACGGTAAATGGAAACAAACTTCCCGGCGGATTGGTCGCGCGGGGTACTGAAAAGGTTTATCTGATTCATAATGGGTCTCCTTTCTGTTGGATGGGTAAAAATGCAAAAAGGGCGACCTGCCGAAAGACAGACCACCCTTGTGCTTGCGTTGATGGTTTATATGGTTGCTACTGGGGAAACGATTTAACTGATGCTGGCATGATGGTTAGAATGTTCTGGTTTCATCGATACTGCGGGAATGAGACCGACCGGGGGGCTATATTGTTTTAATACGGAGTTACCCCACGGCTCCTAATGAGGGTGCCTGTGGCAATTATTTTGACGGATTTTATAATGTCGACCAGGATGGTCGATGAAAGAATGAAATAAAGGGGCAATGTATTTAAAACAAGCTAATTTTAAAGCCAAATCGGTTTTTGTTATAACAATATAATAAATATATGGTTTTTTTGTGTTAGCATTGTAAATATTTTGAATTATTCAAATTAAAATCTTGTAAACTATAAAGTTTTCATTTAAAATTTGTTTAATATTTCCATCGTATTTTTTAAATATCTCAACTATAACCATAGGTGACAATTTCTTTAATACCCTTTGGAGATAAAATGAAAGTAATTAATCCTTCTCACGAAATTTTATGGATGACTGAAGGTAATGAAATTCTAAAAAGAATAGAGCTTGCTGGGCGCACTTGTTACAAGTCTGAGGATAAAATTGACGACGTTTCAGCTCAAAAATTTGTCAAACGTATTTTAAACGCGGGTCATCATAGTGTAATTGAACATATCTATATTACAGTCAAATTTATCTGTGATAGAGGTGTCACTCATGAGTTAGTCAGGCACAGATTGGCCTCTTATAGTCAAGAAAGCACCAGATATGCTAATTATTCTAAAGAAAAGTTTGGTGAACAAATTACTGTCATTAAACCTCTATTTTGGGATGAAAATACGATCGAATATTCTATTTGGTATGAAGCAATGGAAAATGCAGAAAGGGTTTATATGTCGCTAATTAATTCTGGAGCTTCTCCTGAACAAGCACGGAGTGTTTTGCCTAATAGTTTAAAAACCGAAATTGTTATAACCTGTAATATAAGAGAATGGCGACATATTTTTAGCCTGCGTTGTTCAAGTGCTGCTCATCCGCAAATAAGGGAGATAATGCTTCCCCTTTTGTCGGAGTTTAAAAATAAAATACCTGTCATATTTGATGATTTATGTTTTTAATATGTTTGTGGCAAAAAAATTAAATATAATTTCATTTTCTTTAACTGCGATTTAGATTAATTGAAAAAGATACTTCTTATTGAGCCAGGTTATCGGAATAAATATCCACCATTAGGTCTTATGAAAATCGCTACCTATCATAAGATGTTGGGTGATGAGATAATATTCTGTAAGGGGAATGATCCACAATTAAATAATAAGAAGTGGGACAATATATATATTACAACCCTTTTTACATTTTACTGGAATACAACAATTAAAACTATAAAGTTTTATTCTAAAAATGGTAATAATCCCATTGTTGGTGGAATATTAGCATCATTGATGCCAAAAGAGATTGAAAAAGAGACAGGGGTAAAACCCCATATCGGCCCTTTGTACGAACTTGATAATAGAGTAGCTCATCATTTTTCATCTGATAATGATTTAACTGAATCAATAAATGAACACGGAATAGATGCTCTGCCACCAGATTATAGTATTTTTGAAGGGAAAGAATTACCATATTCTAAATTTTTAAATGATTCATATTATTTGAGAACTACTCGTGGCTGTAAAAGAGGTTGTAGTTTTTGCTCTGTTAAAGATTTAGAGCCCAAATTCGTTAATCGAATTAAATTAACACCAATTATTCGATATGTTAATAAATTTTTTAGGGAAAAATGTAATTTAACTCTTCTCGATGACAATTTGCTTTTATCAAATGATTTTGACTTGATAATAGATGAAATCAAAGATCTTGGTTTCGAAAACGGATCAACCTTCAAGAGACGTAAAAGAAAGGTTGATTATAATCAAGGCCTTGATATTAGACTCCTGAAAAAAAACTATTTAAAAAAGTTATCAACGATTTCACTTCGCCCATTACGATTAGCCTTTGACGATATTAAACTTGAAAGGCTTTATAAGGAGAAGCTGAATTGGGCAATGGATTTTGGATTTAAAGAAATATCAAGTTATATTCTATTCAATTTTAAAGACACACCTTCCGATTTTTATCAAAGAATCATAATAGCAAGTAATTTTAATGAATCAAATGGTTGCCGTATTTATACTTTTCCTATGAAGTATGCTCCTTGTAATGCTAAAAACAGGAGAAATGTTGGGGCGAAATGGAATAAGAGAAAAATAAGAGGTGTTCAATGTATTTTAAATGCGACACATGGTATAGTACCGACAAAAACAGACTTTGTAAGACGTGCTTTCGGTGAGAGTGAAGATGAATATTTACGGATAATCCAAATGCCTGAAAACTATATAATATATAGAAGTAAGTATATTGATAATGGTATGATTGATGAATGGAATCGCGTTTATAATTCATTGACAAGTGAAGATAGAGAACAAGCTTTACTTCTGATTTCAGGTGGTAAGGGAACAATAAAAAGTATAAAAAGTAATAAAAATATTAAAGAATTTTTGGATCATTATAAAGATGAATTGATATAATTGAAATTAATATGACATTAAAACAAGTCAACATACTACATATCGCAGATTTACATTTTGACACATCAAGCAGTAAAAATCCACTTGAAAAGGTTAAACTTAGTTCTACATTCAAAAGCAGCTTAGCCAGTTTTGATCCACGCGAAATATTTTATGATAGACTTCATGCTTTATTAGGAAATTTAGAAGTAGATGTATTAGCATTTACCGGAGATATTGCCTGGGCAAATGATCCTGAAGGTATGAGATTAGGTTTTCAATACTTAGAAAAACTAAAAGATCTTATGAGCCTCGAAGAATCAAAAATATTAATATCCCCTGGGAATCATGATTTAAATAGAAAGGCTGAAAAGGGTAAAGAATTTGACCTATTTTTATCCTTATGCGTAAAACATAAATTTTCAGTAGCCACACCTTCAGATCCTGTCCTTCTCGAAATAAATGGAATTCCATTGATTGGAATTAATACCTGCCTTGGTGGAACTGAGAATGCCTACCATGGACTACCTGAAGAGTTTTGGAACACTATAATTGAATCATTTAAAAAAATTAAAGGCCTTGAAGAGAGCTTAAAAGATAAAATACCTCCTGAATTTAGGTCACAATTGGTTGATATGGATGTGCCTGCTATTGGGCATGCCCAGCTTAATAAAATAGATAGATTTATTAGCCAATATCCAGGTAATTGCGCTTTAATCTTTGGTCATCACAATCTATTACCAACTCATCAGATGATTGTTAGACCTTACGCGGATTTAATAGATTCGGGTAAATTTATTTATAATTTAATAAATCAAGGTAAACGAATTATATTCTTTCATGGGCACACCCATAGTGACTCATCTTTATGTGCTCATTCCCCAGAAGATATTCAGAATGGTTTTATCGCTTGTTTAGGGACTTGTGGCCTCAACCAGGTCAACAGCGGATGGCTTCCATCAGCTTCACATGTAAAAATAGTTACAGATGATTCGAACGATTTTTTAACTGCCATTGTAACAAGATTTATTTCTCGAGGGACAAGTATTCTTCGTGATAGAACTTTCATTATTTACGATAATTTTATCAATTCAACAAAAATAAAGACATCAATTGACGATTTGAAAAACAAGCATACATATACTTTTCAAGAGGTTAAGGAAATATTAAAGATCGAAGATGAGGACTATTTAGCAGCTGAATTAATCATGCGTACTTCCTCGAGGCAAGTAACCCTTGTCGACCAGAATAAAAACTTTAAGGACTGGAGAATAACTAAAAACGTTTAAAAGGTTTAACAATGGCAACATGTAAGGCAAATACAAATCCTTTTTTTTATGGAAGATACGAACATGAGAGATCTCAAGTTTATTATGTAAACGATAATATTGTTGAATGGGCTGGCTTAAAACCAATTCGATTTGAAGGTGTTCGAGGATGCGGGAAAAGTAGCACTTTAAAGTTGCTGTCTTGGGATATTACATGGAACGAAACGGATGTCGAAATCCTTGGTTCGCCTTCTGTAAGAAAATTTATAAAACAACCAAAACACATAGGTGTCTATTATAAAGTTGAGGATTTAGTTTCACCATTATGGGATCGATGGAATGTTAGTAAGGATATTTCCCAAAAATATTTTGGCACATATTTGGATTTTCTATACTTAGATTTACTTCTTGATGCTATGGACAGAATTCGGAAAATAACATCTTTATTATTTACTGATCGGCAAGCAGAAATAAATTTAACAAAAAAAATGCTAAAAATATGTTTTCCGGATATAAAAAATAGACCGCGATTAATAAATCTCTCATTTGCAGCCCTTAGAGATATTATAGCAGATATTCATTATGGTATTAGACACCTTGTTCTAAATGATACCTCAAAAGAAATTATTGAAAAGACATATGCTGTTGTGAGCCCTGGGTCAGTAATTAAAGAATTCGGAAATGAATTTCAACGCCAATATCCTGATTTAAAAGATTGGAATATTCTTATTTTACTCGATGATTGTAATTTTTTAACTTATTGGCAAACAGTGATTGTGAATACCATGGTCACAAATTGTACTGCTCCAATTTCATATAAGTTATCCTCTTTGGTCGGAATGTATCCTACTGTGGACACCCTTGATAAAGATAAACCACTGATTGCTGATAACATTGACATAGAGCCTTTGCCGACAAAAAAAAACATCTATATGACCGCAAAAATGCAAAGCAGTTCGGGAATCCAATATTCAACTTTTGCAAATTATATATGTAAAGCGCGTATAAAATCATTTTGTGGTGAAATTTATTCAAAAAATTTTGATTTTAAAAAATATTTAGGATTATTTGAATTAGAAGACTTATTAGCACAGAAGTTAAAAGAAAGTGAAAATCCAGATGCGTTAGATCTATTGGAAGAAGCAAAAAGCAATATGACTGAGCAAAAGCACCCTACGATAACTGAGACTTGGCTTAATAAAAAACAGGTTCGAGATACAAAAAAAATTGCTAATTCGAGTCAAAAATACGCTAAATTATCTAAAAGAAAAATATCAAGCCAGTACATAAAGAAATGGAATCATGTGGCAGGAATTAGTCTTTGTAAAGAATTTCAATTGGATTTTCCATACTGTAGCTTTCATGTAGTTTTACACTTAAGTTCTGACAGCATTCGTGAAATGTTAAGAATTATGTCTATGATATGGGACGCTGCAGGAGGGAAAACAGATTCTTTTTTTGGAAAATACCCAATTGATCAAAGAATTCAGTTACTGGGAATTAAAAATGCTGCTGAATCCCACTTTAATATAATTGATTCAAACCCGATAAACAAATCTGGTTCATCTCTTCAACGAATATGCGAAAGATTGGGCAAACTGTTCTCAAAATGCCAGACTTATCCTTTTATTCTAACAACCCCTGAAACAGCTTCGTTATCTATAAGTAAATCAATTATAGATGATGATATTGATGATATTATTCGAAAAGCAGTTGTATCTGGATGGATGTTAAAAAAAACAGAAGAAGATGGGAAAAGGTATTTCATTGGTTTACATCCAATCCTGTCGCCCAAATTTAAAATAAGCTTTCGAAGCCCTTTTTATTACCCTGAACCTGTTTCTGATAAAAAAACTTTAAGAGATTTATTTTTGGGTTCTGATAAGGAAGCAAAAAAAGCTCAAAAATCAATTTTAAAAAATAGAATCGAAAGATATGAAACACGACATTGTAAAAAAGCATCGTTACAAAAAAATCTATTTCAAAACGATTAAATATATTATTTAGGACTTTAGAATGTGGGAATTAAAATCTGAATACGAGTCTTCAGGTATAAAAGCTAAATCTTTCCGAGCTAAAGATGGTATTATTGAATCATATTTTGATTTTGGTGTATTTTTTGGAAGTTATGAATCGCGAGGCCTTGCTTCAAGCAAATGTTTAAAAGAAAAATCCTGCCAAAATAGCATCATTGTATTTTTTACTGAAAAAGATGAAAAAGGCCTTCGAAAAAGATATGATTCCATATTATATGAGCAAGTTAAAAAATGCTCTGTAAACGAACCTATAGTAATTAATGATAAATCAATTAATGATTTTGAGACAATCATTAATGATATTTTAATCTTATGGAGGGGCTCTAAGAAATCTGATAATTATAGTTGGTTTATGGATACTACCTCCAGTCCCAAGCCATATTATTTGATGATTCTTTCTTACTTTCGTAATAAAATTGAAAGCCCAAATTTTACTTTTTTTAACGCAACAGGTCATTACGAAAAAAACCAAGACGAACCGGATGTTTACTCTTTTACAGAAGGTTTTGAAGAATACATTTTGATTCCTGGTCTTTGGGGGGAGCCAGATCCTCGCTTACCATGGACTTACTTTTTTTTGCTTGGATTCGAAGGAGATCGTAGCTATGGAACATATGATAAATATGAACCTCGTTTTGTAAAAGCTTTAATTTCTGATCCTGGTTACCGCTCTAATTATCATGATATCGCATTAATTAAAAACAAGCAGTTTCTCGATGAAGCATGCCCAGATATAATAACTGCTGATGCTGCGGATGCAGTGGAAGCTTGGAAACGGATTGATACATGTATAAAAGAGATACCTGTTGATACTAACATCTGTATCGTTCCATTAGGAACAAAACCTCATACTATCGGAGGGGGGCTAAGTGCCCTCACTGATTGGAAGTCCTCTCTATTATACCTTAAACCTAAAGGTCATAAAGTTCGTGATATTGTGAAAGGCGATTACATCTGGAAATATGAAATAAGTCTATAATATTTATGGAATAATTTAATTAGGTATCTTCGTCAAAATTCCTTTTTCCTTCCGATAATGAACTCATCCGCGCTTGACACTAACAACCCTGATTTTCAATTATAACAATTTAATAATACTATAAATAACGTCCATTTTCTCATAGAACTTACCCTTTAAGTAATCGCGGGGTGTGTACTGTATGGTGTAGAGAAGATGATGATGTAGATTATGGTACTGGATGTTAGTGCTGCTGCCTGGGGAAGTATCGGACAGATAATCGTTGTGGTCTGACATCAGTATCAATGTTGATAAAGCCAAGTTCTTTCAGCCTGCGTTTGTAATTGCTGATGGTTGCTCTGGATGTGTTCAGCCAGCCCGCCAATGTTTCATCGGTTTCCTTGATTTTCCGCTTTCGTTTCTGCTGCTCGATGGCCAGCCGTAGCCACAGGATTAAAGCGGCTCCCAAGTCGGCATAACCTTCATTCTGTAAAAATTTAACGGGTATGGTGAATGTGCTGGGTGATTGTGGCTTTGTTGGCCGGGCTTCTAAAAGTTTAATAATCTGCTCAATCGTTTTATCCAGCATGGGTTTGTTGCCGTGGTTGTAGGTCAGCAGCGGCAGGAAATCATCGGTGCTGTAATAATACTCACTTGGTTCAGCATCCTTATTCAGAAAAGGGGCGGCTTCAACCCCGGTCGTTTCAAATACAACATTCCTATGTTCTGGCTTTCCACTTGTCATGATATGGATATTTACCGGCTTATCTGTTTTTCCCTGCGCTTTTTTTGCGCCGGCCAGCAGGTGTTGCAATGAGAACCCGCTTATGACGCTGATTACGGGTTTTAATTTATCGTAAGGGTCTTGGCCTTCTTTCATACCTCCAAGGTAAAAGACCTTGCCGCCGACTTCGGACGCTATTTCCCAAATACCTTTTTTCCCTGCGTTGTCCCAGTCATAGGCAACAATGAAATGCTCAATACCAAGTCCTTTGAGAATGTCTCGGGCTTCGTCGGTAAGATAGGAACCCAATGTCGAGACCACTATCGGCTTTTCCTGGTCTTGTAGCAGTTTATAGAATGCGAAATAATCAAAGATGCCTTCCACCAAAATTACCGTCCGGTATTGTTTGATGTACCGGTGTGCTTTGTCGATGCCATACAACCAACCTTTTGTAGTGATAGCGGTTTCACCGGTCTTTTGTTTGAGCCAACGGACACCGCGATTATCCGGGCGTCTGCCGGTAAAGCCAACGGCCTGGGCATCGATATTTAAAATCGGAAAAACAATCCTGCCGGCGAAATAATCACCATACCCACTTGAAAAGGCATTTCTCCTGCTAAAATCTATCTGCTGCCGATAGTATCCATAACCTTTCACATTTTCATCGTTTAACAACCTGACCAGGCTTGCCTTGGTGAAGGGTTGAAACACCTTATAGTCTTTATCAAACAGGGGAAGGAACTGGTCAATCAGGGCTCTTCCTTGGTATTGTTCATCGGAATACGGGGGGGCATAGCCAATGTTGAACCTACGGATTAAATCTGTTTCGACCCCCCTGCGGTGAAGATATTCGTAAATTTTCTTGAACCTGTCTTCATCGGATAGAAGAAGTTCATTGTAGAAGCGGGCGCTTTCATCCAGTGCGGCAATAATCTCATGGTCAAGTTCCGGCTCTATAAAGCCGACCGAATCTTCCGGTTCAGGTTCTTCGTCTGGTTCAGGAACGCTGTTGCTCTTACCATCGAACGGCTTAAAACCCTTGATGTCCAGGTAATCAGCCCATTTAATTTGTGCCTCCCTGAAACTACATTTATCCCGAAGCATAACTAAATCGTAAATGTCCCAGTTGCCCTTACAATCGCCAAAACAATGGAACTTCACTTCATCTTTACCATCGGAATACACCCTGAAACTATCCTTGGTATCAGCATGGAACGGACAGAAGGCGCTGTATCGGTTTTTTCCGGTCCGGTTGAATTGAACATCCAAAAGCGTTTCCGCAAAATGAATGGCTGGCTCAATGTATGATACAGATTTAAGGTCTTTGTAAGTTTTCATCAATTGTCCTGGTATAATAATAGTGTAATAACTTATTGATATAAGGTAGTTGTGTCAACATGATTTAACACCCGTAGCAGTATGTAATTCCCTTTAGGTCTCTCCGTAAGTTCTACCATTATTCACACCCCCATCGGTTAATTCAGTAGCTTAACGTTCTGTAATGCGATTTAAGGGGTGTCTTTTATACGGGGTAGGGGATGTTATGGGCTTTTCTTGTGATAAGTTTATTGATGTTATATTTCTTCTCATGATAATTCAATCCCCATATGGCACTAATTTAATGAGAAATGCTTGATAAATGGTTGACTACACTATATTAATTTACTATTATACTGAAAATTATCCTTAACAAGAGGGAATATCATTGACCATTTCACTTGATGAGAATTCGGGTAAAGGGTCAGGCGTAAACGAAAAATCTCGATCCGGAAGGGTAATAGTACTCTTATCGATAGCGTCTATTATCGCTTTCAATGCGGTAATTTTCTTCTTGCCTACCCCTATAAGATTACTTCAATATTGGTTTTTTGGATTAATTATCTTAATTTGTTATCAGCTTTACATCGGCTCAAGATGGGCAAAGTGGGTTATCGGGGTGATTCTAATATTCTACGGGGGTTACGGCATTTTTCAATTTCCACCGGTTAGTGATATAAGCTTGAACCCGATGCGGATTCTCTTTATTTTCTTGATCATCACCTCAATGGTATCAGGAATTTGTCTGATTTCATCGAAAAGCGTTATTGCCTTTCTTTACGAACAACCCATGAATAGAAACATTGTAGCAAGGCGTAAGTCTATTGGTTTAATAGTAACAATTTTTATACTTTTAGGAATAACTAACAATTTATTATTCCCAAACAAGCCTACCCAATTGGAGGTAAATTATTCTGAAATAGTAAAGAAGATGAAAAGTTCAATGACGAATTTAAACACCTCATTAAAAAAAGTTTTTGATATGAGTCAGTTGGATACAGTTTCAGACATTGAAGAAGGGATAAAAAAAGTTGAAGATGCACAAAAACTTTTCTTAAAAGCTAAAAATGACATTGACGCTGTAATTAATTTCGTAAAGTCAAATAAAAATAAATTTGTTGAAGAAGATTTAGATTATGTAGTTCGGACTTTAAGTGACCAAAAAAATGGCAGATACGGGGAAGCATACAAATCCCACCAATTAGCGATGGAGTATTATCTTCAAGCATATCTTAATTTCTTAAAATTTTGTCACCAAAATTATGATCTTATTATTAAAGAAAATAAAAATGAAATTGTAATTTATGATAAATTACATTCCACATTAGAAGAAGCAAATAGAAAAAGAATTGATGCTTATGAAAAAGAACAACTAATACTGGAACAGATAAAGAAAAAGTTTGAAATACTTAAAAAGAATAAAAAAATTAGAGCTGAAAATATATTTTAAAACTAACAACCCGCTTTTTATGGATATTTGAAAGTGAGCTGAGGCTCTTAGGAATAGATAGGTTGGGTTTTGCGGTTTTTACGAAAACTTATAAATCTATGGGAAATGAATAATGCCATTTTTCCGAAAACAAAAAATAAAAGAGGCTACAAAGAGAGTTGCTGAAGTTCTTTTCAAAGAAGCTTGGGAAATAATGGACGAAAATCCCGAATATGTAATCGATGATGCTATTAAACATCTATATCTAAAATATACTCCAAAAGAAGTACAAGAATTGAAGGAGTTTGAGATTCCTAATCATGAATGGCATATTTTATTTCTTACTATTACTTGGATAGTAGCAAGAAAAGAGTTAGGATTTGAAACCAGCACAAGGGAAGATTTTAATACTGCTGCAAAATCTGTCGAAGAATACTTAAATTGGAGATTCCAAAATCCTCCCGGATGGCTTAAAATTTAATTCTACAACCAAAATGGAAACGGATGCTCATTGCTAACATTATTATTTTATTGATTGCTTCAATAATAAGAGGATGGGGAGCTCTAAACCATAAAAGAGGACCCATGGAGGCAGCGATTATAGCTTCATCAGTGTTTCTCTGATTTGTTTTAGGGACTTTGATTTCAACGGGTCCACCCTTTACATTAGATGTGATCGCAACTCGCTAACCATTTAGAATTTTTTGACATTATTCAATCATTCCTTTATAATTTTAACTTAACCAATCTTTTAGGAGCCCCCGCCATGAACAAACGTGATCTGATTTATACGCTGAAAGCCGAAGTTGGACTGACCCAAAACGAATCCGCCGCCGTTGTTGCCATTTTCTTCGATGAGATGTCATCGGCCCTTTCAAGCGGTGACCGAGTGGAGATCCGAGGGCTGCGTTCCTTTTATGTGAAAGAATACAAAGCCTACACAGGCCGAAATCCCAAAACTGGTGAGCAGGTCCAGATCAAATCCAAGAAGCTACCATTTTTCAAACCTGGAAAGGAACTTAAGGAGAGGGTGGATGGGGACAGCGACCATATTTTTGTAAATAGGTCAGAAAATATATAAGGAAAAAACAATGGAAAGATTAGAAATTCTTGTAGTTGACGATAAAAAAGAAGATTTTAAAATATTGGAAAGAGAAATAAAATCAATTTACCAGGAAGATTCTAATATATATCATGTAACTGATGAAAAAGGCATTGATGAGATATTAACAGAAACACCAACCATTAATGTCATCTTTATGGATCTGATGTTAAAAGAATCAGATAAATTACCAAATGTCAGCGGCCTTACAGCAATCGAGTACATACTTAAAACGTATGTAACCATTCCAATAGTTATCATTACCGGATATTTTAAAGATACAATTCAGAATTCACTCAGGCAGATGGCCCTGGATGATCAACGTAGAATAATTATGATTCTTGATAAAATGAATTATACCGATGAAGATTTATTTATAGCTATTGAACAATGCATAAAATGGAAAGAGCAATATGAAAACAAATTAATCGAGCAACAGGAAATTGATGAACTTGTTATACAATATGAGAAGGATATAGAAAAGTTTCAAGAAGAACTTGAAAATAAAATAAATGAACTTGGCAAAACAAATCTCCATCCCGCTAAGGATAAGAATGTATATAGGGAATATCTTTTAGTTGAAAAAATTATACAAGCAATCGACCCAACTATTAAATTGACTAAAGAAGCAAAATTTGACTTAATAAATATTTCCAGATCTGATTCAAAATATATAAATTCTTTTGTTAGAATTATAAATAATAAAAGTCTTATTAAAAAAACAGACAACAGGCCAATTGCCAGTGTCCCTGGACTCTGGGAGCATAAAAGCGGATTTTACAGACTCTATTATAAGAAAAAAGACAGCTTTATTTCAATCGAAAATATTGCCCATAAGAATAAACAGGAAAAAATTATTAATTCTTTTAAATAATCGTTATTTTAAGGATTTTATTATGACTAAACTATCCATTTACCTTGCAGGTCCAATTACTGAAGTATCAAGAGAAGAAGCATGGGGATGGAGAAATGAATTTAAAACAAAATATAATAATAAATTTGAAATAAAAAATCCACTTGAAAGAGACCATCTTTACAAAGATTTTTCGGGTTATGAACTATACGCTGCAATTGCCAATGATGAAAGAAAAGATATTTTAAACTGCGACGTCCTAATTGCCAATATAAGCTGTTCAAGTATGGGAACAGCAATGGGAATCATGTATGCATTCCTCAGCGGGCGAACAGTTGTTGTTGTTACAGACATACCTGACGATAAATTAAGCAAAATGGTCCTGTATCACGCACATAAAATATGTGACAATTTTGATGAAGCTGTAGAGTATATAGAGAAAAGACACGAGAGATCTAATGTAAAAATGATTTTGAAAAGAGACGGAAGCAAAATTGTGTGGGACCCGTCCAGGATTACAAACGCTATTCAAGCTGCTATAGATGACACCTACTCGGAACAACAAAAAGCTCCAGAATATCAACCACCAAAAGCGGAAATACTTTCTACGGCAGTAATAATGCAGATAGAGGATTATATTGAAAAGGGTATCATTATAATCGAAGAACTGAGTATCGAAATTATTCAGGATATGGTTGAAAAAGTACTAATGGATAATGCTCATCGGAGCGAAGTGCATACACTTTCAAAGGCTTATATTATATATAGACGCAAACGGCAGGAATATAGAGATAAGTATATTGAAGATAATGAAATCAATCAATTCATTCACGAAATGTTACATGATTTTAAAAGCCCCGTCGGCAATATTAAACGCCTATGCGGATTTATGAAAGATGCACTGAAAAATGAAGATATCGAGGATGCAAAAGGTATACTAAATGACATTTATAACAATGAATTGTCGTTAGATAAATATATTTTAACAATAAAGGCTAAGGCTGACAATAAGTATCAAAAGAGTATAATTTGCATCAAAGATATTTTCAACGAATTGGAAAAAAATTACAGTTTCAATAAGAAAATGACTTTTCATAATGAAATCCAAGATGATCTATTTGTTGAATCGCCGCCGGATAAGATCAAAACTATTTTTAATGTTCTAATTGAGAACTCTATAAAACATGGTTTTAAAAACAAGAAGGGAAATGTCTATATAAAAGTAAAGAAAAAGAATGAAGGAAATTTACGTATTCAATATTGGAATGATGAAACGATGATTACAAAAATGCAGGCTGAACGTATATTCTATGGTGAAAAAAAATCAAACTCAGACATAAATGACTATCAATTCGGTCTTACTCAAGTTAAAAGATATGTTGAACAACTTGCTGGGGCAATTGAATGTATACCTGTGGTAAAAGAACCAGGAGATTTTGAAAAACTCAATATTTCAGAGAGAGGTTTTCCTGTTTTTGTAATTGATATTCCAATATACAGAGGGAAATTGAATAAAGCCCTCAAAACCATACTAATTGCGGATGATATTGCTAACGACAGAAAAATGATAAAAAGGATTTTAGGAAATAAATCTTACAAGACAATTGAGGCTGAAACAATTGATAAGGCCCTAATAATAGCTAAGGAAGAAGATATATACGGTGCAGTGCTTGACGTTGATTTCAAGGAGGATAGAAACGGCATATGGTTACTTAAAGAAATAAAAAAAATGAAACCCAATATAAGGGTTGTCGTCATTTCCGGTTCAGATAGTCAATCCACATTTGATTGGCAAAATCAGGCACTTAAAAACGGTGCTTTAGAAGTTTTTGAAAAGAGCAAATATTCATCAGAAGATATTGAAAAATGTTTTTCATCATAAAAATCACAAGAAAATAATCCAAACGGAAACTGACTAATGATACAAAAGCCAGAATACACCTACTATGTGGTTTATTTCTACATTACTATGACCATTAATTTACTACAGGAAGAGTTATGCTTTAATTTGCGGACTTTTCTTTCTTGAGAGCATGCGGGAGTTTGATTTAGGCGTCGCATATCGCCTCTCCGTCCGCTTTAACGGTATTCCTCAATAAGGATACGAAAATAAAAAAGCCACCATCTCAGCTCGTCCAATCATTTTTGGAATGGTTCAACCAAAATCCACATTCAAACAATGAAGATTAATATTCTGACGAAATCAATTTAGAAAAGAATGGGACTTGGTGATATTAATGATAATGAAGGAGATGCAGATGGAAAACGATTAAATATCAAATAATTGTAGCTGTTTAGGGGTGTTTTGGCTCACTGCTTGTGAAATCGGAGTTTCTTGTTTCTTAAGTAGAATCTGAATAAAATTATCGATATCAGCCTTTTCGTTAATCGGAAAAGCCCCTTTTTCAGCTATCAACATTCTGTTGCCTTGGATATTTGGCTGGTTTAGGTATTTTTCTGGATGATTAAGGCACGCTAATGGCTTTTTCTCCGCTATGCATGAATTAACAGCGTGCATGGTCCCTCCCTTTATCCCGGTTTCTATTACAAAAAGTCCAAGAGCCAAACCGCTCTGCAATCTGTCTCTTTCTATGAAGAAATTAGGTCTGGGGTTTACTCCGAATTCATATTCAGATAGCAAACATCCGCCTGTTTCAATGATTTGCTCGGCGAGATCCTTGTTCCCTGCAGGATAAATCATATGGAGCCCGTGCCCCAGGATTGCTATCGTTCTTCCTGATGCGTCAACACAGCCCCTGTGGGCTGATTCGTCGCAACCTTTTGCCAGCCCGCTTGTTACCACGAAATTAGATTCGACAAACTGTTTGCTAATTGCCTCTCCGCATTTCTGCCCGAAATCAGTGGGTTCTCTCGTTCCGATTATCGCTATGTTTTTATCAATATTTAAGATTTTTGTATTGCCTTTTGCAAAAAGGATTACAGGTAAGTCATCAATATTTAATAGTGAATTAGGGTACATAGCGCTCCCAAGCGGGATGATATCGATACCTTCGGAATATGACTTGTCAAAAATATCCAAGGCTTTTTGGTTTGCAGCTTCGATAATTGTCATTTCCGGCGTTTTAATTCTTTTGATATTTTGACTGACATCAAGAATGCATTCACGAAGTTCAGATAGATTCTGCGGGTTAAATTCGATGCTGGTTAATATAGACGCGACAGTTTTGCGACCGAATTTGGGTATTTTTAGCAGTGTTAATATATATACAGGATCAATCATTTTTATGGTATACATTAAAAGTTATCTTTAATTAGCTCCGTATCATAACAAAAAAACATGCCGAATTGAATAAAAATAACAGGAGCTGAGGTTATGGGGGCGAAAACTATTTTTTTTGATTTTGACGAAACATTAGTTGATACTTCTAAACTCCGGCCATACAGGCAGACAAGGGAAGGGCGGCAATTCATCGCAAACCATCCAGACCAGGTTAATACAAAACATATGGATATAGATTTGTTATTGCTGTTTAATGGATTAGCTGCGAAAAATTATGCTGCGATCGCCACAAATTCTTCTCTGGATTATACGAGAACATTATTAGGAAAACATGGTTTTTCAATTGATATTCCAATCTATTACAATCTCCATAAACCTTGTCACGAGGGACTTTCTTGTGCCATCAAGGATGAATGTAAACAAGTCGATGATGCAATGTATGTTGGTGATTCTGCCTCAGACATCTTGGCGACCCATGGATGTCGAATCCCTTCGGTTGCGGTGACTTGGGGTAACACAAGTACTTTACCAATATTACAAAAGGCAGAACCTACAGGGATAGTAGAAAATGTTAAGGATCTTAAATCATGTATCCTGGCCTTTATAAATGGTGGATTTGCATACAGAGAACGCATTAATCCTGAGGCATTTATATTTTTGAATGATCCCCAGGTAGATGCTGAAGTCGAATATCATTCACTTTTTACTTATTACCCTACCGGACATCAAAATTTCTATGGGTCAAGGTCCAATGAAATTTTAAGATTCAAAGATATAAAGGATTTTTCACTCGCGGAGGTCCACAATGGTGCAAGCAGTGACTATTTTTATAACGGAGAAGTCAAAAAAGGCCTTGTATTGAAAGATGTATTTATCCAATTTTATCGAAACTTGGCCGAATATATAAATAAATTGAATTTAAAGGGAAAATCATTTGTAATTGCTGCTCCTAACTCTGCCCCAGAATATTGCTATAAATCCGATGTGAATCAGATTATGGCAAACATGTTAAATAGACAAATGTTGAAAATTAATGACGCATATCTAAAACGAATTTTATTCAGGGTTCATCCTAAAAGAGAATCGCATCTTAGTGGATCAAGAAATGAATCTGAGCATTTTGAGACAATAGGAATCAAGAAATCCGAAGGTATGCCAGATAACTTGGACAATTTAATAATCTTTGACGATGTATCAACTACCAAAACTCAATTGACATGCCTTGCTAAAACACTTAAAGCCTTTTTCAATTTTAATCGAAATCTAATTGGCATAACTCTTGGCCAAACAACAGATGAATATCTTTAAGCAAAATCGAAATGCCTGATGGGGTATCGTTTTGTGTGGTAGAGATGCCCTCAAGATGGCGCGTCCAGGAATTAGTAACATTGTTGTAATAACAACTTGTCATCATAACCAGTACCATCTCAAACAACAACTTTACCTTGTTTTTTCAACCTTATTTCCCTGCCTTTGTCGGTTTTTCTGTAGAGTTGAAATTTCTAATTTAGATTGGACTGTTGGTGTAGGAGGGTGGTGTGGTTTTATGTTCTACCGTACTGAAAATACAAGACAATACTGTTATGCTGTTACGTTATGCCAAGATGGTCATTTTGTCGTGAATTATGGTGAGAGGGACCCATATGCACACAAATTCCATTTTTAATTGAGTTGAACTGTGCCAAGACAATTATTATTGAACGGCTGAATGTTTTAATTCGATTTGCCGGCAGAAGAAGGGTTGTTCCGGTGGGTTGAAAGTGTGAAATGATAGGGCAGGGGATATAAATTCTCCTGGATTCAGGTGTGTGCCTAAATTGTGCCCATGAAGGCCAATATGAGGAAAATTTTGAATGAGAAACGGTCTATAGGATTCTATATGAGATAAAATAATGATGAAATTTCTTGTTAGAAAAGGAGGGGAGGGACAATAAATCCCTCGGTCATTTTTTGGAAGTTGCATTTTTATTTTGAATCTAATAAAAAAGGCACAGCCGAAATGACTGTGCCCATTGTGCCCAAAATGTGCCCGTCAAGGTCAAAAAGTTTCAAAAGGTTACAAACAAAACCAAAAACAATTAAAAAATTCTCTTTAGATTCAACATGTTGAAAATACAGCCTTTTTGGACTTTCAAAAAGTTGGGCTTAAAATCCCTCGGTCCTTAGGGCTGTGCCGGTTCGATTCCGGCCCCAGGCACCAAATGAAAACAGGGGTTTAGCGAAAATGCTTAAATCCCTGTCTTTTTTTGGGGTGAACCACCAGTAATTGGCATTTTAAAAATCACAGAACTTATCCAGGAACTTCGCAAAAATACCGAAGACAACCTCAAGCCCTCTCCCGAAACCTCGAAGCAGGTGAAAATGGTCCTATCCTGGATGGCGGGGGAATAATTTTGGCATTTTTCT
>Ga0068712_1000654_pt1 | contig 61212 bp, 47 predicted proteins | sample MTBAKSrepl1MetaG_FD_62987 | JGI IMG/M metagenome (GOLD analysis project Ga0068712, IMG submission 62987) | Enrichment culture microbial communities from Arthur Kill intertidal strait, New Jersey, USA, that are MTBE-degrading - MTBE-AKS1... | ecosystem: Environmental > Aquatic > Marine >... | reverse complement strand
GTACGCTGTGGAGACCTCACGGGATAAGCCATCATCCTTTCCTCGTTTACCCGCCTGATTTACACACAGGGTTACATTGTCTTTTGGATTTCACTGTCTTTGGCCAGCTCGTCCGCCCTGCCTGCCTACTATCAGGTTTCTGTCCGTCGGGCCACGATTTCGCTATTGCTTCTTCTCCCCCACATCTCGCGATGTGAAGCTTGCAATTCGCTATCGGGTTCGTCGACAACTACGTCCCTTGGGACTTTCACCCAAGAATGATGACATGCCCGTCATACTAAAGAACCCGGAGCTAGGCTCCGGGTTACCGCACGAGTGAATTCCTGTCAGAATCCCAACAACGAGGGAATGAATGTAGAGATTATCGGCACGTACGCAATGATGAACAGTGCAATCACTTCGACCAGTATGAATGGCAAAATAGCTTTGCTGAGTGTAGAAAGCTTCAGTTTTGTGATACTGCAGGCAACGAATAGACAGGCCCCTACCGGTGGAGTCATCAATGCTATGTTCAACGACAATACCATGACGATACCGAAATGGATCGGGCTCATACCCAACCCCACCGCGATCGGATGCAAGATAGGCCCGAGGATAATCAACGCAGCGGCGATATCCATGAACATGCCCACCACCAGCATGAGTAGGATAATCAACAACAGGATAACGGCAGGACTCCCTGTGGCGGCCAAGAGGAAGTCGGCGATCATTTGGGGAACCTGGTTTATGGCCAATACCCAACTGAGAATGCTTGCTGTTCCGATGATCAGGAACACGACGCCCGTTATCTTGGCGGTGTTGACGAACATGGAGGGAAGATCCTTGACCTTGATGCTCTTGAGAATGAAGAAACCGACGACCATGGCATACGCTACGGCGACAGCGGCCGCTTCGGTTGGTGTGAACACCCCGCTCAAGATTCCTCCAAGGATGATAATCGGCATGAGGAGAGGCAAGATAGCGTCCTTGAGGCCAAGTATCTTATCTTTGAAGGTCGACTTCTTCCCTTTCGGATAGCCCCTCTTGTAGCTGATGATGGACGACAGGATCATGAGCATGATTGCCAACAGGATACCAGGCAGAAACCCGGCGGCAAACAACCCCGCGATCGACACATTCATGAGTGATCCGTAGATGACCATCATGTTGGATGGCGGAATGGTTGGTCCGATAATGGAAGAAGCCGCGGTAACCGCAGCGGCGAAATCGAGGTCATACCCATCTTCTTCCATGGCGGGGATCAACATGGTACCGATCGCAGCGGTATCGCTTACCGCGGCTCCCGTCATACCTGCGAAAAATACACTTGCGATAATATTTGCGTGGGCCAATCCACCGCGAACATTTCCGACAAGGATATTGGAGAATTTCACCAATCGCCCGGTGATTCCGGTTCGGTTCATGATTTCACCGGCAAGGATGAAGAATGGCATGGCCATGAGCGTGAACATATCCAATCCACTGAAGAATTGGAGCGGAGCCATGGTGAACATGGCCACATCGTTCGCCATCATGTACATGCCTACAAGACCGGCGACACCAATGGTGAATCCGATTGGTATGCCAAGCAAGAGCAGTGTCGCGAAGACTATGATTATTGATAAGAACATACGTGTTTCCTTGTTTAGATGTCGATGATTTTTCGTTCCTGTGACGCCGGGGCATACCCTTTGGACAGGTTCAGGATGTGTGTGATTACAAGCTGGATGATGGCGAGGGTCATGGATACGGGAATCGCCAACGAGGGAAGTACCATCGTTATTCCAAGTCCCATGGAGAATTGCCATTTCGCTTCAATGGTCATCAATATCGAATAATAGATCATGACCGACAGGAACCCCAAGATCACCAAGAAAATGATACTTCCCAAAATGACGCGAATCGTCTTCGATTTCGCTGCATCGAGCAGTACGGTCAACCCTACATGCTCATTGTCACGGACACCTATGCTGATCGCCAGCGTAGCAGCCCAGATCATAAGATAACGTGATAATTCTTCCGACCAGCTGAGCGGCATGCGGAATACATAACGGAACAACACGCCCAGCAAGACCACAGCTGTCATACCACCGATGGTGACAACGCAGAGTTGGTTGACAATCTTGTTGAGAATCTCCGAAATCTTATACAATACCCTGATAACCTTGTTTTCTTGTGAATCCATGCAATGACTCCTAAGCAATAGCGCCGGCCTAAGCCGGCGCCAGTAATGATTCTCGTATGCGAACGCGCTTAGTAACCGAGTTTCTTCTCTGCCGCTTCAACAGCCGCAAGGAATCGATCGACCCAGTATTTGCCCTGGTTCTTGTAGGATTTCTCCAGGAAGGCTCGGGCAGCAGGAATGGCCAAGTCCCTGAACTGCTTCATTTCGGCTGCAGTAGGCACATACACATGCATCTTTTCCAACAACACCGGCAAGCCCTTGTCCGAAGAGTCGATCACACGGCTCACACCCCGACCGGCGAGGACGGCAGTTCTGGCTGCATCGTCGATTATCTTCTTCTGGTCAACGGTAAGACCGTTGTAGAAACGAGGATTCATGACCCATACATACGGAGCGTACAGGTGGTTGGTCAAGGTAATGTAATCCTGAACTTCATAGAACTTAGCCATGTTGATTATGGAGATCGGGTTCATCTGACCATCGACAACACCTGTCTGCAACGAAGTATAGACTTCAGCCCAAGCGACGACTGTCGGTGATGCGCCAAGGGATTTCACGACTTCCTGGTGGAGGGGCACTGCCATGACGCGCAATTTCAAGCCCTTCATGTCGGCTGGGGTCCGGATCTCGCGTTTTGAGTTCGTGATCGCAAAGAAGCCACCCGATTCACCGAATCCCAATACCTTGAATCCAGCCTGGCGTTCTATATCGGCAGCGAGGTCAAGTCCGAAATCGCCGTCATACACTTCATACCCAACATTGTAGCTGGAGAAGGCGAACGGAAGGTTGGTAACGTCGATGAGAGGATAGAATGTGGAAAGGCCACCGGAGGATGAAATAAAGGATTGGACGATGCCACTCTTCACCTGCAGCATGGTCTCACGCTCTTTTCCCAAAACTCCATTCGGATAGATCTCGACAAGAATCTGACCATTGGAATTGGCTTCGACTTCACTCTTGAAAGCTGCGGCCATGGCAGCGGAGGGAACGTCGAATGGTTCTTGAGGATTCAAGTGTGCGAGCTTGATAGTCAACGGAGCGGCCATCAACGGAACAACGATCAGCACCAGCAACAGAGCGACGGTAAGCAGTCTTTTCATATACGACTCCTAATTAGTGATATGTGGGAATGATATTACAACAAAATGCAACAGTCAAAGGTTATTTTTTCTTTTCCGGAACGGTTGTTGCCACAAAACCTGCTAATTAGCATTCCCAGTGCACTTAATATAGGCATACGTTACCATGAGTTGGCATTTTCTATAGCACATTTTTCGTATAGAATAGCACAATTTTTCCATGGTATTGCGATATCCGTTGCGAATGCAAGGAACGCAACATCGGACATATTGCCACAACCGATCCGCTTCGCCATACTCTCCCTATGGACACACAACACAAGATCAAAGCCATTGCCATCGATCTCGACGGCACATTGCTTACATCCGATAAGAGAATAACAGGGACAACCATACAAACACTCCGGCAGGTGATGGAGAAAGGTGTGCATGTGGTGATTGCCACCGGTCGAAGCCTGGCTACGGCGATCAGGTTTGTCGAACAGGTGGGTACCGCCTTCCCAGTGGTTTGTTACAACGGTTCTTGCATCTATGACCCCGCAACAAAACGGGACCTGTGGCATATATCCTTGGACCATGAAATTTGTACCGAGATCGTGAGAATCGGAAAGGACTCGCCTGCGCATCTCCATGCCTTCATGGATCATGAACTTTATTTCACCAATGGTGGGCGTGAAGCCGATTATCTCGAACCATTGAGCAGCGTTGTCGGCAAATCAGTCGATTTCGACTCTTTCGCCGACCTTCATTTCACCAAGGCCATGTTTATCGGCGAGATTGGGGAGACCGAACGGATCAGACGGCATATGCACCAGAAGTTTGGGAATCAGCTCCACATGGTCTATTCGCATCCCGATTATTTCGAAATCATGACAGGAGGAGCCACAAAGGGTTCCGCACTGCAGCGACTCATGGAGATGTATGGCATATCCTCTGAAGAGACCATGGCATTCGGTGATGCAGACAATGACAAGGAGATGCTCTCGTGGGCACGCTATGGTATAGCCATGGGCAACGCACACGATGAAGTGAAGGCGGTCGCCGCCGGGATCACCGCACATAACGATGACGATGGTGTCGCGAAGAAGATTCGGGAAGTATTCGAACTCAACGATTCGAGATAAAAGGTTTCAATTCAGCTCTGTACGTTTGCAAACGAGGACCAGCTCCTGCAAGGAGCTTCCAACCAGGTTCGCGACCACCGGGCATTTGGTGATGAACAAGTAGAATATCCTCGGGTCCGAAAGGGGCAACGACTCGAAGTTTCCCTGTCCTTTGCTGACAATCAGATCGCAGGTATTGTACAGGGAGAGGAACTCTTCCGATGCCAAGGACAATACCAATCCGGGAGTCGGCACACCACTTGAGACAACTGTGGCTACCGAATCGATGCCCACCATGAAAGCATCGTCCACCAATACGTCGTTGAGAATCGGTTTCCCGCGCGTCGCAAAATGGATGGTCAGGTTCGGATACAATCCCTTGATCGTCTCGAGCAATATCAAGTCGAATACTATCTCGCCCGCGTTGTCCCCGACATAGAGAAGATGTTCCGCCTTGTCCAGGGCTTCGGAGAATTCGGCAAATTGGAATCTTCCGGTCGATGATTCGGACCCGATTCCATCCAGCTCCCGACCAAGTATCGCTCCGATTTCCCTATGGACATCGATTCCACTCGAAAATACTCCGTAGTCGATGATATTTCCAGCGCATGCGAGCGCCACTGCCGTTTTCAATGGATTGGAGGAACCCTCCACACTGGAGCGCAAGTCCTCCACAACAGCCAACGCCTGGTTGTTGCTGTGGTGCTTAATCTCAAGATACGGATCGGTGTTCCCCGTATAGGACACCAGGAGGTCCTGGATGAATACGGCCATTTCAGGTGGGGCTCCGGTAGTACGGGATGCTTTGAGAAAGCATCGGAACCTATCGACCATTTCTTCGGTCGATGCATCGGAAAGACCAAACAATCGTGCCGTCTGGTCGACCTGCTTCAAGAGACACGGAATGCATGTATCGTGGGTTTCCATCCGTTCCCTTATACCATAAATGGAACGGCCGTTTCTACAATGGAAACGGCCGCTTCACGAGTATCCCATCGATGGGGACAGGCGAACTACTCCACAATCGGGAAACCTCCCTCTACCAGCACATTCCTCAGCCGCTCCATCTGCTTCGGAGGTGATACCTTGCTGGGAAGAATCGGTTTTCCCACGTTCGATCCGACAAGGTTCGCCAGATCCTTGGTGGCCACGGGAAAACTCGAGCTGTCGGTCATCAACCTGATCGGATTCAACGCGAACTGGGCTTCCAGAGCACCCTTAAGATCCCCCGCGACATACTTGTCGTAGATGGAGCAGACAAGATGCGGAAGGTAGTTTGCCGTCGAGCACACCGCGCCGACAGCCCCTACGTTCAAGCCCGAGTAGATCAGCGTATCCTTCCCGCACATCACCCGGAAGCCCACGTCGGCGTTGCGGCGGATGAATTCGATCGTCTGGGTCATGTCCCCGCTCGAATCCTTCATGCCGACCAGGTTCGCCTCACTGTGGGCAAGTTCCTCCACCACGTCCTGGCTGATGCCGTACCCGGTGCGTCCCGGATTGTTGTACAGCAGTACCGGCGTATCGGAAACAGATCGGATTATTGTCCTTAAATGGGTGCGCAGTTCGTCCTCGCTGGGTTTGAGGAACATGGGCTGCAGGACCGAGACACCCGCGGCCCCAAGACGGATCCCCATGCGCGCCAATCGCACACACGTGCTAGTCCTGATCGCTCCGACTCCCATGTACACGGGAATCCTCCCGCCCACCTGGTCAAGGATGACCCGGAGCGCCTGCTCCATCTCGGCTTCGTCAAGCATATAGAATTCCCCGTTGGAGCCGAAGGCGAGGATGCCCGAGATACCCCCATCGACCATGAAGTCGATGTGGCGCCGAAGCGCCGTCTCGTCGAGACGCTCGTCGCCGGTGAAGGGAGTGACTATCGGTGGGATGATACCCTTGATGAAATCGGTGTCCATGGTCGTTCCTCCGTCGTTGCTTATTTGCCGATCCTCGTGCCCGATACCTTGGCGTAGTACTTCGCCAGGCCACTATGGTCGTCCTGCCCGTTGCCGTCCGCGTGCAGCGTCTCCATCATCTCCCGGACCGCGGCGGTCAAGGGAAGCGGGGAACCCACCCCATGGGCGGTATCCAGGGCGTTCGCAAGATCCTTGATGTGCAAGTCGATCTTGAATCCGGGCTTGAAGTTGCCCTCGATCATCATGGGAACCTTCGCATTCATGACTGTCGATCCGGCCAGCCCGCCCTTGATCGCCTCGAACACCAACTGGGGGTCTACGCCCGCCTTCCTCACCAGGGTGAAGGCCTCGGCGACCGCGGCGATATTGAGTCCCACTATGATCTGGTTCGCCAACTTGGTGGTGTTTCCAGCTCCGATTTCTCCACAGTGCACCGCAGTGGCTCCCATGACCAACAGGATATCCTTCACTTCCTCGAAGAGGGCCTTATCCCCGCCGACCATGATGGCAAGCGACCCGTCGATCGCCTTCGGCTCGCCACCGGAGACCGGCGCATCGAGCATCCGTACACCCTTGGCCGCACAAGCCTTCTCGACCTCTTGGCTTGCCAATGGGGCAATGGAGCTCATGTCGACCAGGATCGTCCCCTCGGCCGCTCCTTCCAATATCCCCTTCTCTCCCATTACTACGCTCTTCACGTGCGGGCTGTTGGGGAGCATGGTGATCACCAGGGGCACCCGCGATGCGACATCGGCCGCCGAGCTGCCCGCAACCGCTCCCGCGGCAACGACCTCGACGACATTTGCATCCATGATATCGAATGCCACTACTTCGTGGCCGGCCTTCAACAAGTTCTTCGCCATGGGCTTGCCCATGATTCCCAATCCTACAAATCCAATTTTCATAGCAGTATCTCCTCGAATTAAATTTTTCTTATCATGTGATAGGGGCTGGATTGAATATGCACAAATCGTTGTGCAACCCATATGTCTCAGCCCATACTGTTTCGCGTCCACTAGCGACCGCGACGATCTTTTCAAACAAACGCAACCCGACTTCTTCAATCGTCTCACCACCGGTTGCAATCGTACCTGCATCGATGTCGATCAAATCGCTCCACATATCATGCATGTCTGTACGTGAACAAACTTTTACCACAGGGGCAGCTGCCAATCCGTATGGGGTTCCGCGTCCAGTCATGAAGACTTGCAACGTAATACTATTTTTTACAAGCATGAGACCGCATACGATATCACTGGCAGGGGTAGCGGCAAAGACAAGGCCTCGCTCTTGCGGCATTTCCCCTGGCGACAAGACCTCCACGATAGGCGATCTGCCTGATTTCGCAATAGACCCCATCGCCTTTTCCATAATATTCGCCAATCCACCCTTCTTGTTTCCTGGTGTCGGATTTGCACTTCGATCGGCTCCACCTGCCTCGAGATATGCATCATACCAACGCATCTCGGAGGCAAGCTTCTCGGCAACCTTGGAATCCACACAGCGTTTGGCCAACATATGGACTCCATCACGAACCTCGGTGACTTCTGAGAAGAGAACGGTAGCACCTGCTGAAACCAAAAGATCGCTGGCATACCCGGCGGCAGGATTTGCCGTAATCCCTGAGAAGGCATCGCTTCCACCACACTGCATACCAATACACAACTGGTCCAGAGGTAATCTGCGGCGTCGGTGGGAGTCGAGCCTTTCCAATTTTTTCTCTGCCATGGACAACAAGGCATCCATCATTGCGTGGAATCCCCTATAATCCTGTAGAACCACAACGTTCTCGGAGGTGTTATCCGCAGGATCCAGCAACATGTCCACCGTGAGTTTTTCACACCCGAGGGCGACGAGCATGATCTCTCCTCCGAAATTGGGATTTCGCATCATATTCCGCAACGAACGGATTGGAATATACGCCTCACGGGCATTGATCGCTACACCACAGCCGTATGCATGGTTCAATGCTACGATGTCATCGACATACGGATATTTCGGCAACAATTCCCGTTTCATCCGTTCGACGGCTACATCAAGTACACCGGCTACACATTGGACCGTGGTCATGATCCCGAGGATATTCCTTGTTCCTGCGTACCGATGTCCTTTCACAGGATATCCTTCGAATACCAAGGTGGGAGCCTCTGGCAAATCGGCAACGATATCGGTTGCGACTTCCATGGAATCCAAATCTGGAGGTGTCGGCAAATCCAACATGTGCTCATGTATCCAATTGCCTGCTTTGACTGGCTGGGTGAGATACCCTAGTGGAACTCCGTAACGTATTACGGCATTCCCTCTTTCCATATCGACCAAGGCAATCTTATGGCCCTGGGGGATATCGTCCAGCGCAACCAGGTTTTCTTTGACATATTCACCTTTACAGAGTGCCGATACCGGAATCGCGACATTGTCGCGCGGGTCGACTTGAATCACTCGGGTCATTGCTTTCCCTCTTGTTGTTTCTTAATCTGCCTTTCGCGTTTCTTGCTCCTACGGTCGTCATACAATGCCCATGCGACAGAGACAAGAATCAGCACCCAGATTACCCAAGCCATCGGTCGGGTGAAGAAGTTGACCAATGAGCCCCCGGAACCCTTGATTGAGTCGACAAAGTATTTCTCCAGATCATCCCCGAGTATAAACCCAATGAGAAATGGGACTATAGGCAACTTGATCTTGAAAAAGAGGTATCCGAGCAGACCGAAGAACAATGTTGCCCAAACATCGAACATATTGCCGTTGTTCGCAGAATAGGAACCGACGACACACAACAAGATAATAATAGGATATATCCTGTGCTTCGGGAGATTTATGACCCGTGCTATATATTTGATCGGGTAGAACATCACAATAAACATAATGACATTCGCAACCAAAAGGGCAAAAAGGATATTGTACCAGAGTCCGATATTGTTTGTAATGAATAGCGGCCCGACTTGGATACCCTGCAACATGAAGGCACCAACAAGCACGGCGGTGGTACTGTCACCGGGAATTCCGAGGGAAAGCAAGGGAATCAGCGCTCCACCTGTCAACCCGTTGTTTGCAGCTTCACTGGCGACCAACCCATCGACACAACCGGTTCCAAATTTCTCAGGATGCTTGGAAAAGTTCTTTGCCTGGGAGTACGAAAGGAGCGAAGCTGCGCTTCCTCCAACACCTGGAAGTATCCCTACAAAAGTACCGGTGATAGCCGAACGGATCAGGTTGACCCCTTGACCCTTTAAATCCTTGAATGAAAATTTCTTGGTGGCATGTGAGATATCGGTATTGATCTTCTCTTCTTTCATGCCCGTTTCGGCTTCCTGTAGGATTTGAACAATGGCAAAGAGTCCTATCAAAACCGGAAGAAGTTGAAAACCATTGCGTAGATCGACCTTGAGGAAATCGGGAACCATCCGCAGCTTGTTGTTGTCGGCGAATTGACCAATAAGCGCTACCAGGACACCAAGAAATCCGGCAAACACTCCAGTGACCATATTGCCCTTCGACAACGCGGCTATCACGGACAAGGCGAAAAGAATAATCAAGAACTTCTCGACCGAAGAGAATTTAATCGCCAATTTCGCAAGTGGCGGAGTAAACAGAGCAAGGGCGGCAAGACTGAAGAGTCCACCGATGAGCGAAGCTGTGATTCCTATTCGCAAGGCACGAGATCCTTCACCTCGTTTCGCCATGGGGTAGCCGTCGAATCCTGTGCATATCGATGATGGTGTACCTGGAATATTCACCAGAATTGCCGGAATAAGGCCTCCACTGATACCACCTACATAGAGTCCAAGTAGAAGGTACAGGGAAGTACTCAGGTCATACGCATACGTCAGGGGCAGGAAGACTGCAATGGCCATGGTCGCAGTCATGCCTGGTAAAGCTCCGAATATCACACCGACCACTACACCGGTGAGAGCCATAAACAGTTGGGCCAAACCAAAATCAATCATGGGTATATGTCTCCTTCACCTATGGTAGAGTTATTTTGAACACTTGGCCGAATAGAAACCAAATGGCGGTTGAAAAGACTATTGAGACAACCAAGGATACGACGATTGAACGGAAAGCGGCATTATGCAAGGGAGCACCACTTTTCAACGCTGTCGGAATCTCTCTCAGTTGTCCGATTCCCGCATAGAGTACGTTATAGAAAAATACAAAAACGATACTTGCCGCAAGAAAGCCGATGATATCCATGAACAGGATATAGAGGATAAAAAGGACTACAGTCCCCACCAGCCTGGCCTTGTCCCAATGCTGGACAAAGAACCGGTTTCTCAGGAAACCGAAGAATGGAGTGCCGGCTTTCCTGCAACGGACAAGTCTTAAAGCCATCATGATGGTGAACAGAATTGCCAGTATCCACATGATGATAGGGGGGAAGATCCAATGGGATGTCGATGGTTTATACGAAACAGTGAACATCCAAAACTCCTTATGGGCAGGAACATGCATACATACTGCGGAAAGGGTCACCCTTTTTCCGCAGTAGATTTTATTGATCAATGCAAATTATTGAACAAGTTCATCCAGATCCGGTGCTGCATCGATCAATCCCTGCAACGAAGCCCGTTTCGCATAGATGAACTCCTTCGCATCCTTGGAATTCAGATAGGCACCACGGAAGTACATCTTGGCCATATCTGCTTTGAATTGCGGATCAGCCGAGACTTTTGCCATGGCTGCATCGAGTTCGGCCACCAATGCCGAAGGGAAATCCTTGGGCAAATATGTCAGGAAATCCTTGGAGAAACGGAATGCAGTGCCGTCAGCCAAGGTGATTCCCATGTCAGCATAGGAGAGTTCATCGATACCTTCGATATTGTCGAGCAGTCCGACATACTTCATGGCAATCTTCTTGTCGGTGGTTTGGGTATAGTCATACAAGGAAATATAGTCGGCGAAAATGATGTCGGCGTTACGGTCGATCAACAACTGGATCTTATCGGAGGTGGAACCACCGATAACTACTACGATACGACGTGCAATATCGGCACCATACGTTTGCTCAACCCATTCGTAGAACGAGATGAAACCGATGTGGGAGACTCCGCCGGCTTCACAAGCCATACGGACAATCGCACTCGGGTTCGCCTTCAAGTACTCGGGAACTTCAGCCAAGCTATTGTAGGGTGCATCGACATATGTGGCCCAAGCGGAACCGGGGTTCTGTCCAATTCGTGGTCCGATGTCCATGTTCTCGAGCTTGTACATATCATCGTACGCACCGAAGGAAATTCCCAGATAGGTCATATCATGGAACATCATGATGGTGTTGCCGTCCGGCTTGGAAGTTTGCATTGCATCCAATGCCTTTGCAGCACCGACAGCATCGACCTTAAGGTTGGCACCCAATACATTGCCGAGGTGACGGCTTACCGTCTCTGCGATCAGATACGAATCACCGGCTGTGGAAGTCGAACCGATGACAACACGGACATTCTTGCCTGCGAATGTGGGAACTTCCGCTTCCTGACCGCCCTGTGCGAACAAGGGGGCGAACGAAGCGAGCACCATCAGAGCCAACAGCAACACTACTGTCTTCTTGATTTTTTTCATAAAAATCCTCCTATATGTCACCGGAGCAGTCTGCTCCGGCAATTACCATGTGTTTTCAGCGGACCAAGCACGGCCGCTTCGGATCGAACTTCCATCCGGGAATCAGGTATTGCATGCCCATCGCATCGTCACGCGCTCCGAGACAATGCTCGTTGTACAACGCATGGGCTGCTTCTACCTGTGCAAGATCGACTTCGATTCCCAGACCTGGTTTTTTCGGTATGGCGATATGGCCATCCTCGATCTTCAACGGTTCCACCGAGAGACGCTCGTCCCCTTCCTGCCATATCCAGTGGGTGTCGATTGCATTCAGACGCCCCGGAACGGCAGCCGCGGTGTGGCTGAACATCGCAAGGGAAATATCGAAATGGTTGTTCGAGTGGGAGCCCCACGACAATCCGAATGTCTCGCAGAGCTGTCCGACCCGAACAGAACCTTCCATTGTCCAGAAGTGGGGATCGGCCAAGGGGATATCGACAGATTGGAGCATGATCGAGTGGGCCATCTGCCGCCAATCGGTGGCGATCATATTCGTTGCGGTCGGCAATCCGGTCGCACGCCTGAACTCGGCCATGACCTCTCTTCCCGAAAAGGTGCCCTCGGCACCGCAGGGATCCTCGCAGTAAGTGAGCACATCATGCAAATCCTTGCACAATTCGACCGCCTCGGACAATTTCCAAGCCCCATTGGGATCGATGGTGATCCGTGCCGACGGATAGGCCTTCTTCAATGCCTTGATTGCCTTGATCTCTTCTGTTCCCTCCAGGACTCCACCTTTCAACTTGAAATCGTCGAATCCATAGAGGTCTTTGCTTGCCCGTGCCAACTCGACGATAGCTTCGGGAGTCATGGCTTCCTCATGTCTGAGCCGGTACCAATCGACCGGCGAATCAAGATTGGAAACATATGGCAAATCGGTCTTCTTCCGATCCCCGATATAGAACAGGTATCCAAGGATCTTGACCCTGTCACGCCGTTGGCCATCACCGAGAAGCGCCGCAACAGGAACCCCCAGGTGCTTGCCGAGCAAATCGAGCAGCGGAGCCTCGACCGCCGTGACAACGTGGACGCCGGTGCGGAGGTCGAATGTCTGTGCACCACGCACATCCTCTTCCCTTCCAGCCAGCGCATCATGTACGGCAAGCAACGTATTCTTGTATGCGCCCAGCGAAGACCCTATGACCAAAGGTTTCACCTGCTCAAGGGCTGCGGTTATCTTCTGTCCGCCAGGTACTTCACCAATGCCGGTATTTCCACTGCTATCAGTGAGGATCACAACGTTTCTCGTAAAGAAGGGTGCGTGGGCACCACTAAGATTCAACAACATGGAGTCTCTGCCCGCGACGGGGTATACAGCCATGGATTCGATGATTGGGGTCTTCATTCCCACCTCCGGTCAACTTGCTTCCCAAGGGAACCGATATCGACAGTTCCCATGCAAGTGACAGCATATGGCCACTTTTTCCATCTGTCAATCTTTATTTGATTTTTCTTATAATTTTTCTATATTTTTATAATGAAATTTAATTTTATATATATTATTCAAAAACCGTTATAATTGAAAAAAAATTACCGAACAGGTTTCATTGTGTCTCACATGCAAGTTATATATGAGATTACATAGAAGATGCACGAATAAGTGCAAACATGTGAAAATATAATATTTAACAACAATCTTATAAATATTATTGTTTTTTGCTTTGATTTTTCAATTTTATCATGTAGTATTTATAACCATGGAAGCCAATGATACCACCGACAAATACAATATCAAAGCAGTCATGCGCTGCTTTCAGATTCTCGACCTCGCCGCAGCCTCGGAGCATCCGCTGACTATACAGAATGTCTGCGAATCCTTGGAAATCAACACGAACATGGCATTTCGCCTTCTGGCAAGCCTTGTCGCGTCGGGCTACATGGTCAAGGACGACCATTCGGGGCATTACGCTACTTCGTTGAAAGCCCTGCAATTGTCACGCAACGCACTGGTATCGCTGGAAATCAGAAAACTCACCATGCCATACCTCGAATTGCTGTGGAACCAATATCCCAAATCGAATATCAACATGGGAGTGTTCAACCTTGATGAGATTCTCGTTGTCGACCGCATCGACAGCCTGAGCCTCCCCCGCACCTACTTTACCCCAGGCAAAGCCTTGCCGTTCCACTGCACAGGCTTGGGAAAAGTACTGACCTGCGAGATGCCGGAACAGCAATTGGACGAACTCATTGCGAAAAAGGGGTTGAAGAGCTTCACCAGCCGAACCATCACGGATCCGGCAAGACTCAAGGACGAACTGAAACAGGTCAAGGCGGACCAAATTGCCCGGGACCGGAACGAATACATACTCAAGGACAATTGCAATGCCGCCCCGATACGTGGCCGTGACGGTCGGATCATCGCCGCAATCAGCCTCTCGGCATTCGAGAACTACATGTCGATAAGCGAAATCGAGGACACGATTCCCGCGGTGCAGGATACGGCCAGAAAAATCTCCTATATGGCAGGGTACCACAGCGGACTCATGTAGTTATTCCAAGCTTGCCAGGAGATGGTAAAACCGCTACCTTGACCATATGGAAGATAAAATACACGAGCATACTCCAGAGAAAGTCGTCATCATGCATGGATTCACCAAGGAACAGGTCTTTACCCTCATGCGGGCTGTCAAAAGGGAATTCGGGACACAGGAAGATATCGCATTCGCCATGACCACTGCGCGTTCCTTGGAGAACAAGCTGGCCGATGTTGTCAACGATGTCGCCGAGGAACACGCGTACATGAAGAAAAACCCACCGGCAACACGTCCGCTATAGTTTCAGTTTCAGGGCAAGTCCGACATACGTATTGGCCATGGCATCGAATTCGTCAGTACCGTTCAACAAGCTTGGAATATCGGGAACGATATGGTTTGCTTCAACTCCAAGGCAGAATACCGGAGTGATGTTGAAGTCGAACCCGGCTCGGGCTCCATAGAGAATATGTGGGGGCATGTCGAAATCGCCACTATCCACCGTTATCGAGTACGCCGGGCCGATACCAAGGTACGGTTCGAAGAACCCCAATGGCCAACGGAATACCATGGTGGTCGAGAGCAAGAACTGGTATCCCACCAGGTCTCCGCTGAACGGCTCTTTCAGAATTACGTCTCCGGTCAATCCGAACCATTCGGTGATATAGAAGGCCATTCTGACTCCAGGTGTATAACGGGAGAATTCCGAATCCGCGATATCGCCGATCGTATAATAATTCAACAGCCCCGCCTCGAATACACTGGGAGTATCCGCCAGCAATGCGCCTCCACAAACCAGTATCATGATTCCGACTATAAGAACGATTTTCACACGCATACGGTCCTCCATCTCCCATAAAGTCTTTTCTGGTATAAAGTGTATCGCGAGAGCATCGAAATAGCAAACAAAAACCAATTGCCTGTCATTATGATTGACAACATCCTTGACGGTACGATCTATGGTGAAACCGTATCGCACTTCCATCCCTGTTGCACAACACAGGCGATTCTGGCACTATGCGGAGACTCGGCCAAGGAGTACCAGGTGCAATCCGAACCAATCGCAGATACGATTTCAACCAGACATACAACCTCCCCGATCGCACGACTTCCATTCTATTATGGATGGGTAATCCTTATGGTCAGTTCGATCGGCATATTGGCAAGTATCCCCGGGCAGACAATGGGTGTCTCGGCCTTCACCGACCACCTGATCGAGGCACTGGGAATCTCGCGTGTCGGCGTATCGGGCGCCTATATGATCGGAACACTCGGCAGCAGTGTGCTCACTCCATTCGCGGGTATGTTCCTCGACCGTTCCGGAGCCCGTACAACAGGAGCGATCGCTACAATCCTGCTCAGTCTCTTTCTGGTATTCCTCGCCTATTCGGGACATATCGCCTCCTGCCTTGCCTCGGTTGTCTCCATACCCGCGTTTATCATCGCATCGGTCGTCGCGGCCTTCGGATTCCTCGGTATACGGTTTTTTGGCCAAGGAGTGATCACCATCGTCTCGCGAACCATGTTGGCAAAGTGGTTCGGACCACGACGGGGATTGGTCGTGGGGCTCATGGGTGTGGTCACCGCATTCGGCTTCTCGTATGCACCCCAACCACTGCATGCCCTTATCGCGCGATGGGGCTGGATGGGCGCGCTGTTCATCCTGGCCCTGATACTTACCGGGATATTCCTTCCGATCGTGCTTGTATTCTTCAGATCCGATCCCGAGTCCTGCGGCATGACGGTCGAACAGGGCATGGCACCCTTGTCGCTCGCCCAGCAGAAACGCCAAAAGGATTCCGAGCGGGAATTCACCGTGGGCGAAGCACGCAAACAACTGCGATTCTGGATCATGGCAATCGCATTGGGATATTGGACGCTGTTCGGCACCGCCTTCACCTTCCATATAATCGCGATATATGGCGAGATCGGAATCGGTGCCGTCGATGCCGTCAAGATATTCCTCCCCATTTCGTTCATATCGGTTGTCGCACAATTTGTCGGCAGCTGGTTGACCGACCGGCTCCCCATAAAAGCAATATTTCTTGCCTTCGGTGCCGCCATGTTCACGACATCCGCATCCTTGGCAATGCTGGGAACGAGGTTCGGAGCAATCACGTTGTTGGTTTCATATGGTATCGCCAACGGCATGTTCAGCATGCTCAGCGTTGTGACATGGCCTAAGATTTTCGGCAGGAAGCACCTTGGTGCAATCAGCGGGTTCGCCATGTCTATCCTGGTTGCCGGTAGTGCGATCGGGCCTTGGTTGTTCAGTATCGGCAGCACGTTCACAGGGTCGTACAAGATCATGGGATACGCCGGTGCCGCAACGTGCCTGATCCTCATTGGCGCCATGGCGTTCATGAGATTCATCGACCCGGACGAATTGCCCCGGACTCTTCTCCGCTAGGCCAACAACACCAGACTCAATGCCATGACCACCATCCCAGCTATCACTCCGCCTATCGCCACATGGTGTTCTCCATATTCCTCGGCTGTGGGGAGCAGTTCATCGAGCGAAATGTAGACCATGATACCCGCGACAGCTGCGAAGACCACGCCGAAGGTGATATCGTTGAACCACTGGCGCAGCAGGAAGAACCCCAACAACGCCCCGATCGGCTCCGAGACTCCCGAGAGTAGGGAGAACCAGAAGGCTTTCCTTCGACTCTTTGTCGCATAATAGATGGGAACCGAAACCGCAACCCCCTCGGGGATGTTGTGGATAGCTATGGCCACGGCGATACTGATACCCAACCTTGGATCGGCAAGGGCTCCCATGAAGGTGGCCAGGCCTTCGGGAAAGTTGTGTATCGCAATCGCGAGCGCGCTGAAGAACCCCATCCGCAGAAGCTTGGGATCGTCGGCATTCTTGGCCGGCAACTTTCCACCCGGTTGCTTGTGGATCTCGTGGGGATTCTCGTACGATGGGATCAAATTGTCAATCAACGCGATAATGGCAATTCCCCCGAAGAACGCACCTGTAGTCGCCCAGTATCCGGGCTTTGTTCCAAGCGCCCCCTCCAAGGCCACCTTGGCTTTGAAGAAGATCTCGATCAACGCGACATATATCATAACACCGGCCGAGAAACCCAAGGCTCCGGCAAGGAACTTGGGATTGAACTTCTTGGAGAAGAAGGACATGAGCGAACCGACACCAGTTGCCATACCGGCAAATATCGTGAGGCCGAAGGCGAATAGGATTGTCGAAGTATCCATAGTTCCCAACGTACCATAGGTACTGGCAACTGGCAATATTTTGTGGTACATCCCTTGCATGGAATAGACGATGGAATTATGGTGTAGGAATGACGGGAAAAAAAATCGTATCCTTGTTGGTCTTCTGCATAGCTTGCATCGCGGGAACAACCACCCTATCGGCACACGACGAGCAGGCGCCTTACCGTGGACATCGGCAAATACTCACCGACAGATTCCAGATAATCTTCGAACCCCGTGACGAGTGGGCCGCCCAGCAGATCGCAGGATTCTCCGACCAGGTCCTCGCAGAGACCACACAGGTGCTCGACCATACCCCCAAAAGGCGTATCCCGGTGGTGCTCACCAGCAGACCCTCGGTTGCCAATGGCTACTACAGCCCGTTTCCCGCCAAGATATTCATGTTCCTGACCAGCCCCTCGAACCGGTTCCTCGGCTCAAGGACCAGCGATTGGCTCCGCTCCCTTTTCACCCATGAACTCACCCACTATATCCATTTGACGTCTCCGGTAGGACCGGCAGCATTCCTTACCCCGTTATTCGGCCCCGAGGTCCCTGCCATGAATTCCCCGCTCATGCCAGGCTGGTGGGTAGAGGGAATCACCACCTATATGGAATCGACACGGGCCGAGGGTGGCCGGGGAGACTCTCCCACCTTCAAGTTCACCTACGAGGCGCCCCTGGTTGAAGAATCCATGTGGAGTATATCGCAAGGAGCCTATTCCTCGAATTACCCACCCCGAGGAAGAGTCTACAGCACCGGGTTTATCATGGTCGACCATCTGGCACGGACCTATGGGGAAGAGGCCTTCCGTGAGATCAACCGCAAATTCTCGAACTGGCCGTTCTTCGGCATATCTGCTGCGGTGAAAAAGGTTACCGGCCGAACCTCGGCCGAGCTCTTCGACGATGCATTGCAGGAACTAAGGGATTCCTTGTCGGCTGTCACTGAGCGGCCACTCCTATTTTCTCCCGATGCGGTTGGCGATTTCCATCTTCCCTATCCAACCGACCGGGGACTTCTCGGATTCACCCGGACACTTGATGCCGGAGGTTCGATCTCCCGCTATACGCCCGACGGCAAGAGCCTTTCCGAACTGATCAGGATCCCCGTGGATGATCCAGAAGCGATAACAGTCACCCGGGATGGTACCACCGCATTCATTGCGTACTTGTGGAGCGACCCCTACCATAAGGCCTCTACTCCATTGGCCCCGGTCAGTTACTCCGACCTCTACCGTGTCGACCTTGACAGCCACGTATTTTCCCGAATCACAAAGGAAGCCCGGCTGATGCACCCGGCAGTGAGTCCTGACGGACAACGCCTGGTTGCCATAGAATCTGTCGAAGATCGGTATCGTCTTGTCGAGATCGATATGGATAACGGCTCCACCTCAGTGCTCTATGAGAATCCTGACGGCAGCGTATATGAACCGAGCTTCGCCCCCGACGGTTCGGCGTTGGTGTTCATCGAGATAGTGGATGGACAATCCTCTCTGGTCGTGATCGAGGATCAGGGGCACAGGCGCATCCTTTGGCCCCATGCACCCGCAGAATTGCATACGCCCCGTTTCATCACTCCCGACACCTTATGGGTCGGAGGCGACTTCTCCGAACGTTTGGCCCTGTACGAGGTGGATAGGGCGAGTGGAGAAAAGACGTTGTTGCTCACCGATCCGGTGGGCATTACCGGAGCGATTCCAGTAGGAGATTCGGTGATCTACTCAACCTACACATCGAATGGATTTGCCTTGCGAACGGTCGATTCCACCGCATTGGTAGACGAGCCCGTTGCAGAGCAGCCACCCGAACCAAGCCGAACACAAGCAGTCCCTGCACAGGAATTCCCCATACACACCTACTCGGATACCCTCCGGTTCAATCTCTGGTTGCCGTTTCCCATCAACATCCCCAATCAAATTGTTCCGGGGGCCTCGGTAGTTATGCGAAGTATCCTTGGCAGGCATACGCTCGGAGCCAGTGCCGCGTGGAGCATCACCGACTCGCTTCCCTTGGGGGTCCTGTTGTACCGCTATGCCCCGGGACCGTTCACCTTCACCGTGCAAGCCGATGCGAACGGAACATACAACAATACCGACCGAAGACACTCTATCACCGGATCCTTCGATATTCCCCTCTGGCAAGAATCGCTTCCATCCGGTCGCAGGTCCTTCGCCTCCGGGACAGCCCTCCGGGGAACGTATGTGGAGGACCAGATAATCGGCACCCTCTTCGGGTATGCGGGATATGGGTACCAAGACCATGCAGGGCCGAAGGACTATTACGGCACTACCCGGTATTCGATTCTCGGCAGTCTGCAATACGACCACAACTTTACCGAGGAGGATAGGAAATTGGTCCCGATCGCAAGCATCACCGGGCAGGTACCGATAGGACGCACCCACCATATCCTCAGGTTGGACATGGATACAGCCTTCGCAGAATCGGATCCCGACAACAAAATCCTTACACCGAACTTGCTCTCCTTGCAAGCGAAACCAGGGGATATCAAAACGCTCCTCACCCTTCGCTATGGCATTCCCTTGGGATTGTTCGACCAAGCCGTACCCTACGGCGGTCTGGTAGCCGCCGGACTGCTCTTGCATGCACAGACAGCAACATACCTTACCTCCGGATCTCCCGCATGGGAGGAGGACGTGTACGTCGGTGCCACGCTCAACGCGGATTTCGCCTTAGGAGCCGCTGTCACACTCCGACCGTATGCGAGGTATGCGATCAGTACCGCAACGGGTAAGAGTGCCTTCACTATCGGTATCGATTTCGACTCCTTCTTCATAGGTTCCGATGGGATGTTGTCGCCGGAATTGCAGGATTATTGAATGGTATCGTGACCCCGGGGCAAGGGGTGGACCTGAAAGGCTTCGCCTCCGCGGCCGCTCCAATGGACTGGGTATCTCCCCTTACGTTCCCGCAATCGCTCGGTGATGGACCAATAATAATTGTTCCGCTACCCTCGTTTCGTTGGGGAAGGAACTTGCGAAGCAAACCCGCTCCTTGTATGCTGTCTATGGTGTAGGAGGAACCCATGGCCAAATCATATACCAGAACCCTAAGTGTCGGCGGATTACCTTTTCGGTATGTCGACATCGGACGGTTTGCAGGAGAGCGAATCGATTCGGTGCCCTACTCCTTGCGTGTGCTGCTCGAGAACCTCATGCGTCACAGGGACTCCTCCCTTGTCGACGAACACACGCTTGAAGCGGTGGTCGACCGGACCGGTCAGGTGGAGCGCCCTTCCGAAATACCGTTTTATCCAGCCAGGGTCCTCATGCAGGACTTCACCGGTGTTCCGGCCATCGTTGACCTCGCCGCATTGCGCGATGCTGTTGCGGATGCAGGGAAAGACCCGAGAACTATCAACCCGCGGGTGCCGGTGGACCTGATTGTGGACCATTCCGTCCAAATCGACTGCTATGGCACACAGGATTCCCTTGCCTGCAACGTGGAGATGGAATATGGACGGAACCACGAGCGCTACAGTCTCCTCAAGTGGGCTCAAAAGAGTTTCTCCAATCTCCGTATCGTGCCCCCAAACTCGGGGATTTGCCATCAGGTGAACCTCGAGTACCTTGCACAGGGTGTGCGTTCCGACGAGGGGCTCCTCTTCCCCGATTCCCTGGTCGGAACAGATAGCCATACGACCATGATCAATGGTCTCGGGGTCATGGGTTGGGGTGTCGGAGGAATCGAAGCCGAAGCGGTGATGCTCGGACAGCCGTATTTCATGCCGATTCCCCGGGTGGTCGGAGTCCGCCTCGCCGGATCGATGGACCCATTGTGTACCGCCACGGACCTGGTGCTCACCCTCACCCAACAATTGAGGAAACTGGGGGTAGTCGGAGCATTCGTGGAATACTTTGGTCCGGGACTCGCCTCGTTGGGATTGCCTGACCGGGCCACCATTGCGAACATGAGCCCGGAATACGGAGCCACCATGGGATTCTTCCCTGTCGATGCACAGACCATCGATTATCTCATACTGACCGGAAGAAAAGACGAAGCCGAGAGAACCGAAGCATACTGCAAGGCGAATGCCCTCTTCCATGATCCCACACGTGAAGCCGTATACGACGAACTACTGGAACTCGACCTTTCGACAGTGGTTCCCAGTATTGCCGGACCCTCGCGCCCGCAAGATCGGATCGCCGTATCGGATGCACCGCTGCAGATAGCGACGACTACCGCTATCGAACGGGGAAAGACGATTCCTGTCCAATTGGATGGCAATCGTGTGGATATTCCCGATGGGGCCATAGCAATCGCAGCTATCACCAGTTGTACCAACACCAGCAACCCGGCCGTGATGATCGCCGCAGGGTTGGTCGCCCGGCAAGCGGTCAAGTGGGGGTTGAAGGTTGCTCCATGGGTCAAGACGTCCCTCGCCCCCGGATCGCAGGTAGTAGTCGACTACCTTTCACAAGCAGGGCTCCTCAAAGACTTGGAAACCTTGGGGTTCAATGTCGCTGCATTCGGTTGCACAACCTGTATCGGAAATTCCGGCCCGTTGCATCCGGCTATCGAGGAGGCCCAACAGAGGTAAAACCTTACCTTGGCCGCAGTTCTGTCCGGCAACAGGAATTTCGAGGGCCGGATCCATAAGAATGTGAAGGCATCGTTTCTCATGAGTCCACCACTGGTCGTCGCCTACGCGCTCGCCGGTCGCATCGACATGGATCTTGTCCATGACCCGATCGGCTATGACCACAGCGGTCGACCGCTCTACCTCAAGGATATATGGCCCGACCCGAAGGAAATCTCCCGCTTGGCGACCAAGCACGTATCGTCCGAATCCTTTTTGGAGAAGTACCGCGACATATTCGGCGGTGATGCCAAATGGGCCGAACTTCCGGCTCCCGAGGGGGACACCTTCAAGTGGGATACGAGTTCCACCTATATCGCGAAAGTTCCATTCTTCGACCATTTCCCGAAAGTTCCACCCCATATCGGAGCAATCAAGGGAGCACGGGCATTGCTGGTCATGGGCGATTCGGTGACCACCGACCATATCAGTCCAGCCGGTTCGATAGACTCCACATATCCGGCGGGAACATACCTCGCATCCCTCGGTGTCGATCTGCAGCAGTTCAATTCGTACGGCAGCAGGCGGGGGAACCACGAGGTGATGCTGCGTGGTACCTTTGCCAATACCCGGATCAAACAAAAACTCACCACGCCGAAGGAAGGTGGGTTCACACGGAAATTGCCCGAGGGAACTGTAATGCATGTGTATGATGCGGCCCAGGCATATGCCCGGGAAGGTGTCGAGCTCATCGTCCTGGCGGGAAGGGAATATGGTACCGGCTCCTCTCGCGATTGGGCAGCCAAGGGAACCAATTTGTTGGGAGTCAGGGCAGTGGTCGCCGAATCCTTCGAACGTATACATAGAAGCAATCTCGTCGGCATGGGTGTGCTGCCGCTGGTCTTCGCGGCGGGAGGCTCCATTGCATCCCACAGCCTGCATGGTACGGAACGTTTTTCGCTTGAGATTCCCGACGAAATCCTACCTCAAATGGAAATGACCATGACGGTGGTTCGTGAATCGGGCATTGAAGAGCAGTTCCCCGTGATCTGTCGTCTTGATTCTCCCATAGAGATCGCCTATTACCGGCATGGCGGCATTCTCCACTATGTATTGCGGAGCTTGCTGTACTCTTAGTGAGGAGGTGCGGTGAACTGCATTGATTTCAGGACATTCCTGAGCATGACAGGAAACCAGAATCTTGAGGATTTCCTCTGCGATTGGCAAGATATCCAACCGATTCCCAAGGCAATGGCGACTCGGTTGGCCCATCTGGTGCGAATGCACATGGCAATCGGTGGATTGCGCCCGGTAATCGACACGTGGATCGAGTCGCACGACTTTTCTGCGGTCGATTCAGCCATTGATGCGCAAATAGCCAGAATTGCCGATACCTGCGCGGAAAAGTTGCATATGGAAAGCAAGAAGTGCCTCGAGCTTTGCAGACACGTTCCGAAACACATGGCCCGCGAGAACACCTATTTCCACAATTCCCGGCAAAAGGAGGCCGCTGAAGGATTGTCTATCGAACCATTGATTCTCCAGTTGTTGCAGGAACGGGTTCTTGTCATGGTACGCCGGGTAGAACGACCGCAGGATCCAATAGATTCCTACATATACCAGAGCCAATACAAGTATTACTTTTCCGACACGGGAATCTTCCGTAGGTTGGCAGGACTTCCGGCAAGCAGCGTCGATTCGGAAAGCCCGTCGCTCAGCCGTTTCCGGGGAATTTTGACAGAGAGCTACATCCTGCGATCGTTGAAACGAATCAGTGGAGACGCCGTCTGGTATTGGAAATCGGGCAATCGGGCCGAAGTCGATTTCGTAATCCGAATCGGTGAGACCATCGTACCGGTCGAGGTAAAGACGGCACGAAATGTAAAATCCCATTCATTGGCATTGTACCGGCAACTCTATGCTCCCGAGATCGCCCTCCGTTTTTCCTTGTTGAACCTGAAACGAGACGACGACCTGCTCAATATCCCCATTTATCTGGCCGGACATACACCTCGGCTCTTACGGCTAACCACTACGAGGGAAACACACCGAACTTGCGCAGTCCCTCTATAACCCCGCCCGCATACGAACGTTCAGCAAAGTACAGGTTCTTCATGCTCCGCAAGGCATCGAGCGCCGGCTCATGGTTGGCAACCACAATTCCCTTCAACGGCTTTATCATCATGTCCGCATCGTTGCCCGAATCGCCGGCAGTCACCACCGCCTTCAAGTCGATATGCCATTTCCAGGCAATATACTTCACCGCAGTCCCTTTGGATGCACGGTACGGAAGTATGTCGAGGAACCGGTCATGTGAAAGCACCAGATGCCAAGAGGATTTTGTCTTTCCCAAGGCATCCCCGATCTTTCGCATGAGCGAATCGATATCGGAATTGTCCAGCACGTTGTAGCTTACCTTGAATTCACGTTGCGAGCCCTCTTCAGGTTGCAGTTCCAAAGCACCGAAACCGGACAAGGCCTCACGGATCCGCCGGGGATGCCACCGTCTGCGGATGAAATGCGACCACCCCTTGTCTGCGATCAGGTTCTCCCCATAGAAGACTTCGGAACCGACCGAGGTGATCAATACGTCGGGTTGCGGGAACCCATATGTTTCCAATATCTCCTTGGCGGAATCCACGTTCCGCCCGGTGGCTATACCGAAACCGACGGTATCGCGATACTCTTCCAACAATTGCTTCAGCTCCTCGACCGCGTCGGCATCGCCTGTCAATGTATTGTCAATATCGCTGACCAGCAGATACTTGAGCGAGCTCATCCGTTTGGCCATGCTCCGCTCATATCGGGCATCGGGAGTCTTCTTGACCTTGTGTTCATCCATGACCCGTTTCAACTGTGCCAGATATGTATCGCAATGGGTCTGCCAATTGTAGACCTGCCGAATCCGTTCCACACCATGCTGCGACAACGAATCCCACAACGTCGAATCAGTCAGGATCTTGTGGATGGCGTCATGGATTGCCTTCGGCTTGCTTATGTCCACCAGCACACCGCTGTCACAATTCTTCCTGATATCCTGGACACCGCCCTTGTCGGTACCTACGAACGGCAAGCCCACCGCAGACGCTTCGATAAAGGTAAGCCCGAAATTCTCCAAGGCCGCCGCGCTGACGAACACACCCCGCTTCATGGCCGCGATCCGATACAGTTCCGGGACATCCCGTTCCGGGTTATGGTGCTTCGGAATCGCCATCTTGCCATACAGGTCATAGCGGTCCATGAGCAAGAGCATATCGGTGAGCACTTGCTTCTCACCCTCTTCCATGGTGTTTATATCGTCACGGATACCGGCGAATATCGCCAGGTTCGCAATTGCCTGGAGATCCTTGTTCTTTCCATAGATTTCAATCAACAGATCGATATTCTTGCGGGCCTCGGGTCGGCACAAAGCCATGATGAGCGGCTTGTCCGGCACGGTGAAAAACCGCTGCAGTTCCTTCATCATGGTGAACTGGGCCAGCTTCTGTTCCTCTGTGACCGAAGGATCCTGGATTTCATAATGGTAGTACGGAAAGAACTTGTCCAGGTCCAAGCCGGGAGGAACGACCACAAACCGCTCCAAGTCCCGGTTTTCATACGAACTGTATAATTCTTCCCGTTCATAGTTCGTGCTGGTGATAACCATATCCGCTTTCCGGATTGTCCTCTCCTCGTGGGCGATTCGGGACGACATGGAATAGTAGTCCTCGATCCTTTCGTCGGAGACGCCGGTCGATTTCAGGTAATCGAGTTTGTTCCTTCCGAGCGAGTGTCCGGTAAACACCAACGGCGTGTGGAAATAGCTGGCAATCTCGGTGGCAATGTACCCACCGTCGGCGTAGTGGCCGTGGATAATATCAGGCACCCGTTTCTCGGAGCGGAAGAACTCTATCAGACTGTCCACGAATTCATCCAGATGCGGCCACAACTTCTCTTTGCGGATATATTTCACTCCACCACAGGGCAACCTGACTATGCGTGCGTTCCCACCGATTTCCTCGATCGGCTTGTTGTAATCCTTGCTTAGCCGCTTGTCACCGATCTTCCTCGTGAAGAGATCTATCTCAATATCTTCCCGGGTAGACAACTCCTTGACCAAATCGACCACATACCGTGTCTGACCTCCGGTATCGGCATCCCGTCCCATCTCAATATTGTTGCTTCTCACCAATCCATGGATGTTGATTATTGCTATATACATGCATTACCTCTTCTTACGTTACCACACAGCATCACATATTACGCGTTTGCTGTCAAACCAACGGGCAATCCGGTCTTTTCAGGCCCCATGGATCTGTGAAGTGAACCGGGCTATTCCGACTTGATCGGGATAAGGAAAACAGGCACCTCTGCCCTGCGGGCGATATACTGGCTTACACTCCCCACAAACAATTCACGTAGGAAACCTCGCCCTTGGGTGCCCATCATCACCATGGTGGCATCGTTCTCCTCCAGCTCGCGCAGGATTTCCGTGTGGGGATCACCATAGATCAACTTGGTGTCGATCTTTACCTTGCTTCCCGAAGAAAGCCGTGTTTTCATTTCCTCCAACCGGTCCTTGTCGATCGTATTGAATTCCTGCAACCGTTCGACCAAGTGTGGCTCGATATGGCTACGGTCCTGCACGTGCAACAACTCGACATGTTTGACATTACCAGTGGCAATCAACTGCTGCAGATGGGCAAACGCGCCCTCTGCCCCTGGCGAAAAGTCGGTTGCGAAGAGAATCCGCTTGGCCACTCCATCCTCGGCTATCCCTGTAACGGACAAATGCTTTTGTTCGTCCACCTGCAAACGGATAATCAGCAAAGGTTTACGTGTTCCAAGCATGACTTCATGGGCCACTCCACCAAGAAACGCCCCACCAAGCAACGACCTGCCCTGGGAGCCGACAACAACAAGGGGGAACCCCTCTTCCTCGGCGATACGGTTGATTTCCCTTTTTGCGTTTCCCGGAGAAATCCGGGACTCGACCGCAAAACCCAGCCCTTCAAGATCTTCCTTCTGGCGTTCGATCGCTTCGGTTTGAATCGTCGCGACATACGGAAAGACTTCCGAGGCGACCTCCTGATAATCGGGGCATTGGAGCAACAACAGGGAAGTGACACCAAAGTCCTTCAGAAAACCCATATGTTTGACCATGATATCGGAAGCTTCTGAAAGATCGGTCGCGATAATCGCTCGTTCCATCATACATCCCTCCTGCGGCGGAGGCGGGTCGGCTTCCGTGATACCGGATGATTCGCCGGTACCATATGCTCCCTCAGCGAACGGTACGGTGGGAAACATACTCAAGCCGAACCAATATCGCCGCTACCCCTAGTATACTGTCATATGGGACTCAAGTCAAAAGAGAATACTTTTCGGTCTATCGGATCACCACCGATCGGAGAAGCGGTCGATGGCAAGGACTCCCAAGGGGACTGTCAACCGCATGGACAATTGTCCTGCCGCCGCATACCCGACCAACTTGATCTTATAGGTGCCGGGAACCAACGCAAGATAGTCCTGCTGGTTGTCCCGGGTCTGCACGACTGTGGCGACCTCACCGGTACCCTCGTTGACCAGCACCACTTTGAATTCGGACGCGCGAAGATCGGAAACCACCAGCTCGTACGGTACCAGGACATCGCAATTGGAGACAAGCTCCAAAACCGTATCACGACCCGAGAATCCCTTGAACTCGATATCGATCGAGCTGGAATCGGACAATCCCTTGCGCACTTGATAGGTATAGGCGTCTCCCACTTGGGAGATCCAAAACGGGTCGCCGCATTGCTCCCGACTGTATCGATTCGAATTCCCGTCGGCAACCAAAGAACAGGAGAACCCGAAAACCACCAGCATACACACCAGGAGAATCCCCCGGCAACTTTTCATACGTTCCATATTGCACCTCTGCGGCAAAACATGCCGTAAAAACAATGGATGCAACCATACGAAGATATTCGTATTAGGATAAAAACACGACAACCTTCTTGCCTGATGCCTAACTCAATGATACAGTTCCCCACAGTGAAACATATTGTGTTGTTTACCTACATCATCATCTTCTCAACCGGTTTCGGCGCCCTCGCGGCATTGCTGGTGCTTTCCATACGCCTCAAGCAACCGTTCACCAGGCGCATGATCCTCGTGCAGGGACTGTTCATCTCCAGTCTCGCGTTGGTAGCGGTCTATTACTACCTCATGCAGGTCATGGGGCTGGTCGGCCCGAGACAGTTGCAAGTCGAAACGGTATTCGGCACCATCGGCACACTGCTCAATATGGGATTGTACCTGGGCATGTGGTGGATCTTGGGTCTCCGTGAATTTCGTAGGGCAAGCGGAAAATTGAACCTTTCTGCCCGTATCAGCTGCCTGGTCTCCGTAGGAATCATGGTATCCGGCCTGGCAGGCTCCTTGCTGCCTACCAGTTTCCTACATGCCATGACCCCGACCAGCCTGTGGCAAGTCTTCGTGTATCTCACGGTGGCTGTGACCCTCTCGCTATTCGGTCTCAATCTTATCAAAGCAGATATGCAACAACACCACCATGCATACCGGTTGCTGGTACATGGTATCGGGTATTGCACGCTCGCGTTCGTTCCATTGAGCCTGATTGAATTGTTTTTGAACCGGGCGACCCAAAACTTCCTGCATCCCCTCTCTCTCGAATACCTGTTCTATCTTGGCATCAATATCGTCGTCCTCGTCGCTTCCATACAGTCGCTGGCGAAGAACCCCAATTCCGCCACGGCATTCGAACCCGTAAGCGAGACCACATTGTCCCGCTTCGCCCTCACGCCGAGGGAAAAGGAAATGACCGCACTCATTGCCCAAGGGTTGTCGAACAAGGAAATCGCCGCCAATCTCGGAATTTCCGAAGCCACGGTACGTACCCATATCTACAATCTGTTCCAAAAAGTGGGAGCACAAAGCCGCATCGAACTGCTCAATCTTCTCCACGACTAACCGATACAACTAATTACGTAGCTCTTCCCCGCATCGATTACGCAGTATTTCCGATTGGAGACAGTCGGGCAAATACGTATCATGACCGTACCGATACGCTATCGGAAAGGAGATTGATATGAAACACAGTGTACAGTGGGGAATCTGGATTGCATTGGCTCTTGCCCTTATCCTGGTATCTTCATGTTCGCATACACAGAAGGTGTACGATGTCCAGGGAAACGAAATCGAATTGGAAGTGGACACACGGGACACCATAACCATCAATGGGACTCGGCAGACGATCTATGTGGCAGGTGCGTCCAGAGACAATCCGGTGCTCCTATGGCTCGACGGGGGACCGGGAGGATCGGAAGTCGGCTGGGTACGGCCCTACCTCGGTCCGTTGCACGAACACTTCACCATAGTCTGTTGGGACCAACGTGGGACAGCGGCAAGCTTTGCGGCAGGTCGCGATGGTCTTTCCGTCCAGCAGTTCACCGACGATGTGATCGAGCTTTCCAGAATCCTGGCGACCCGGTTCAACCAGGAGAAGATATTCCTGCTCGGACACTCCTGGGGATCTGTGATCGGTTTGATGGCGGCCCAACGGGAACCGCAGCTGTTCCATGCCTATATTGGAACCGCACAACAAGTCAATATCGTGGAAAACGATTCGATCGGGTACGAGATGATCCTGGAGGGCGCAAGGGCAGCGAGTGATGCCAAGACAGTGAAGGCCATGGAGAAGATTGGGTATCCACCGTATATGAAGCGTCTTTCCGACGGTACGGAAGTTCCCGATGGAGACGCCTATTACCAGGTGTTGAGCAGATTGTACCATTATAGCCCCTCTGCACCTGCCGACGCCAACTATCGTTCGGAAAAGATGTTCCTCGCTCCCGAACACTCGTTCTTCGATCGGATCAACTTGATCCGCGGTGTTATCCGTGGTGTGAAGCAGGTGTATCCGCAATTGGCAGACCTGGATTTCGAACGGGATATCACCAGGTTGGAATGCCCGTTGTTCATCATCAACGGCCGCTACGACATGAGTTGTGTGGCGACCATCAGCGAGCGCTGGTACAATCAGGTGGAGGCTCCGGTGAAGGACCTGTTGTGGTTGGAAAAATCGGGACACAACGCCGTATATTCGGAAGCGGACGAGTTCATGCGATATATGGTCGAGACTGTCGGACCAATGGTGGACCGCCAACGTTAATCCCGGGCGTTCCCCCGGCCCGAGCGGAGTGTGGCGGCGTTCGCGTCGAATCGGATATGCTCTTGGATTTCGATGGCGATCTTGATGATTTCCAAATCAGGGCTGCCATAATCCTGCAAGGCTTGTTCCAATCGGTTGAACGGATACCGATGGGTCAACAGGAGTTTCGGATCGATGGTTCCGTCCTTCAACAAACCGAGCGCTTGGGGAAACCCCCAGTTGGGAATCGCATGGGAAGCGATCAAGCGCTTCTTCTGGAAGTGGAAATCGTTGGCTCCAAAGGTTACCGAATCGTCCTGGTAACTGATACCGTCGAAGACTATCGAACTCCGAAAACCCGCTAGTTCGATACCTTCGGCGATCGTATTGGGAGGAGAAGTGACAATCACCCGGTCGAATCCTCCCGGATACGATGCGAGCAGCTTCTCCTTCCACCGCTTGTCTGCCGTATCCACAAAGGAATCGGCTCCAAGCGAGATCGCAACCGCCTTTCGGTGTGCTCCACGTGTCGAAGACAAGCCGTGACCTGCGACGATCACAAGGGACGCGCCTTGTCTTCTTGCAATCGGCACACAGCTGAGACCAATGGTACCCGGCCCCATGATCAACACGGTATCGTTCATCCTGATAGCAGCCTCGCGACAAAGATCCAAGGCGACCGTGACCGGTTCGGCCAAAGTTGCCGAGGCAAAATCAAGACCATCGAATGCAATCGCCATGGCTGCCGGTACCACCAGGTATTCGGCCATTCCGGCCTGCTCATCCATATAGGTCCTGATATTCCTGCAAGCATCGGGCCGTTGGTTCAAGCAGGCTTCGCACATGCCGCACGGGATGTGGTTCTGGATCACCACTGCTGTTCCCACTGCAGGACCAAGAACTCCAGGACCAGTCGATTCTATGATCCCGGCGACTTCATGGCCAAGGGGCACCGGTTGCCCGTTGGGAAACTCCTTGAAGAAATGGATATCGGTGCCACAGACTCCACAGGCTTGTATGCGCACCCTCACCTCTCCTGGTCCCGCTTCACGCACCGGTTCCTGCCTGAACTCCACCTTGCCTTTGCGACTTGCCCATGCAGTTGTGAACGTTTCCATGTACGATTCCTCCCTGTATCTATTGAATGTAACCTAAAAGGCAGTGCAAATCCAGCTTCTCAAGGAACCTCCTTACCCGGCACTTTCCAAGAATTGCATTTTCATTTGACATATATATTGCCGGTACCTTACGATTAAAGCACAACGCATGAGGAGGAACCTATGAAAAAGTGGAGTTTATTGGCAGTTGCATTGCTGGTTGCACTGATGTTCACGGGCTGCATGTCGATGTTCACAGCATTGACAGTCGAACCGCCTGTTTCCGCAGATGCTTCGATGTTGGTATTGGAAGCTGAAGACGGAACGACAGGAGACTATCTGTTCAACACGAATGCCACTGGTTGGGCTCCGGTGGTCGAGGATAGGAACGGAACTATCGTACCGTTCAAGATGGTGAATATCCTGGCCGAATCGGACACATTCTATTTCGCGGAGAATATCATGGCAGGGACCTATACGCTGAAAGGATTCAGGCATGTCTATACCGACTATGGCCTATTGCCGGATGGGATCATCCCCAATTATGAGCCGTACGTATCGAACCCCTACCATATCCGTCAGGAATTCATGCTGGACAAACCCGTCGTATTGCAGGTCAAACCCGCCGAAATGGCCTCCTTCGGAAAGTATTCCATTACCAGCTCTTGGGTAGGTGGAGCCGCGGGAACGACCGACGACCGGTGGAAAGTCGCTCCATCGTCCGTCAAGATTGTCTCCAATCCCGCCGACAAGAACATGCTGCGGGCTATAAAAGGCATAACCAACGCGAACTGGGCACCATGGAACGCTCGGAATCCTGAGAATCCACTATAAATCACAAAAGTCTTGTACAATGGAGCGATATTCATGTCGCTCCATTTTTTATTGTACTAATATATTTGTTTTACATTTGATTTATCCAATATGGGGTGATAATATGTTACGTAAAGAATATTAACTGTGGAGCAACGCATGTAGGACACGAAAAATCAAGGAGCGAATATGGCACAAGTCGCAACAACGGAACATTACAGTTCCGCCCCTCCTGTACACTCGCTGGATCTGAAGGATGTCATTCCGGTAATAGACGACATCATCGAACGGTATCGCAGTACACGAGGTGCCTTGATTCCCGTCCTGCAATCGGCCCAGAACCTTCTGGGCCATCTCCCCAAGGAGCTGCTGGTCCATATCAGCGACAAGCTTGACATTCCTTACAGCGAGGTTGCCGGAGTGGTAACCTTCTATTCCTTTTTTACCACGACACCCCGCGGAGTACATACCGTCCGGGTCTGCCTCGGCACAGCCTGCTATGTGCGGGGAGGCAAGGAGGTGTTGGAAGCAATCAGCAAGGAACTCGGCATAGAAGTTGGCCAAACGACCGCGGACCGGCAATTTTCCCTGGAAATCGGCCGGTGTTTCGGTGCTTGCGGCTTGGCTCCTGTCGTCATGGTCGACGACACCGTACACCAACGGGTCAAACCCAGTCGGATAAGGAACCTGCTTGAACCGTACCGGGCAGACCAGGTAGAGGAGGAAGCACATGGCGACCATTAGGAACTTGCAGTCGTTTGTAAAGAAATCGGAATCCCTCATCAAACGGACAGAGGAAGCGAAGCGGGAAACCACCATACTGGTCTGCACCGGAGGCGGCTGTATCGCAAGTGGGTCCCTGGAGATAGTGGAAGCGTTCAAAAGCGCGATACAGGCAGCGGGCTTGGCACACAAGGTCATAGGCACCGGGTGTATGGGACCTTGCTCGAAAGGCCCGGTTGTCCGGATATTGCCCGAGAACTGCATCTATCAGAACCTATCCGCGGGCGATGTCGAACGTGTGGTCTCGGAACATCTGGTCGGGGGGACCCCGGTGCAGGATTTGCTTTTGACCGACGACCATCCTGAGAAAATTATCCATGAAGAGAAGGAATCGGCCTTTCTCGGTCCACAACGCAAAGTGGTCCTACGCAATTGCGGGCTGATCGACCCGCTCGATATAGAAGCCTATATCGGCAGGCGCGGCTACCAGGGGTTGACGAGGGTCCTGTCGGGCATGACCAGCGCGCAGATCATCGATGAACTCAAGGAGTCGGGTCTGAAAGGACGTGGCGGCGCCGGCTTCCCCACGTGGCTGAAATGGCATTTTACCGCCGATAGCCCCGGGACAGAGAAATATGTACTGTGCAATGCCGACGAAGGGGATCCGGGAGCATTCATGGACCGTTCGGTACTCGAGGGAGATCCGCACAGTATCATAGAAGGCATGGCTATCGCAGCGTTCGCGATCGGAGCGACACAAGGCTATGTGTATGTGCGCGCCGAATATCCGTTGGCGGTCGCGCGGCTCAAGCATGCCATAGACCAAGCCCGGGATTACGGTTTGCTCGGCGAACAGGTGATGGGAACCACCTTTACCTTCGATCTCGATATACGCATGGGTTCCGGAGCTTTCGTCTGCGGTGAAGAGACCGCCCTCATCAATTCGATCGAAGGAAAGCGGGGCGAACCCCGGCCACGGCCACCCTTCCCTGCCCAAAAGGGACTGTGGAACTGTCCGACCCTTTTGAACAATGTGGAGACCTATGCGAATGTCGGTGCAATCATCGACTTTGGCGCCTCGTGGTACAACACCACGGGCACCGACCAAAGCAAAGGGACGAAAGTGTTCGCCCTTGCGGGGGCCGTGCGGACTACCGGCCTGGTGGAGATTCCCATTGGGACGGCGTTGGGCGATCTTGTGTTTTCCATCGGGGGAGGAATAAAACAAGGTAGGGCCTTCAAGGCTGCCCAGATCGGCGGGCCGTCGGGGGGATGCATCCCCAGGGAGCATCTCGGGGTTCCCCTCGATTACGAACCGCTGAAGGAACTGGGGGCCATCATGGGTTCCGGCGGCTTGATTGTCCTGGACGACCAAGCCTGCATGGTCGATGTGGCACGGTATTTCCTCGAGTTCGTGCAGGAGGAATCGTGTGGCAAGTGTGTCCCCTGTCGGGTGGGGACCAAGCGGATGCTTGAGATACTGGAACGGATCTGCGCCGGCGACGGACAAGAAAGCGATATCGACAAGCTGATCGAACTCGGTACATGGATAAAACAGACCGCCCTCTGCGGCCTCGGACAAACCGCACCGAATCCCGTCCTTTCGACCATACGCCATTTCCGTGGTGAATATGAAGCCCATATCCGCGACAAGCATTGCGAAGCCGGTGTTTGTCCGGGCTTGGTACGGGCTCCCTGCCAAAGTGCGTGTCCCGCGCATGTCGATATCCCGGGATTCGTCTCCCTGGTGGGAGAAGGACGCTACGCCGAAGCATTGTTGTTGCATCGGGAACGCAACCCATTGGCCGCTATTTGCTCACGGGTCTGTTTCCACACCTGTGAGGACAAGTGCCGTCGCAACAGCCTTGACGAGGCGGTGAATATTCGCAGTATCAAACGCTACCTGGTGGATCAGGAGGTAACGATCCAGATTCCCGAGGTCCGTGCGAACGATACCAATGCGAAACGGAAAGTAACGATTGTAGGCGCCGGTCCCGCAGGACTCTCTTGCGCCTATTTCCTTGCACGTATCGGATACAAACCGAAGATACTGGAAGCTGCTGCAAGACCAGGTGGCATGCTGGTACAGACCATTCCCGCATATCGGCTTCCCCGCGAGACCATGGCCAGGGAGATCCGCATGATCGAACGCATGGGAGTCGAGATCGTGACCGAAAGGCGGATGGGAACCGACTTCACGCTGCAGAGTCTGCTCGATGATGGGCATGAAGCGATTTTCCTCGCCCTGGGAGCACCCGACTCCCTCTCCATGGGGTTGCCGGGCGAACAGGCGGACGGAGTGGTACAGGCGGTTCCGTTCCTCCAACGGTACAATATCCGCGGATCTGTCGACGTAGGCAAGCATGTGGTGGTGATCGGCGGCGGTAATGCGGCGATCGATGCGGCAAGGACTGCCCTGCGCCTCGGTGCCGAATCGGTGCAGATCGTGTACCGCAGGAGCCAGGAAGAAATGCCGGCATACGAAGAGGAAGTTGCCGAAGCCCTCCAGGAGGGAGTCACCATCAGTTGCCTCACACAACCGGTCGAGATAATGAAGGACAAGAGCGGGCATGTAAAGGCAGTGAGCTGTCTGCGTATGGGACTCGGTTCCTTCGATGCGTCCGGCAGAAGGCGCCCGATGGCTCAAAGCCAGGATCCGGTGACTATCGCAGCAGATCAAGTGATCATGGCTATCGGACAACGGTTGGACATCTCGGATTTGACTGGCGATGCACGCATCATGCTGAACGATCGGAAATTCATTTCCGTCGACCCGGTCACAGGGGCAACCAGCTTGCGGGGTGTGTTTGCCGGTGGGGATTGTACCGAAGGGCCATCGTCGGTGGTGGAGGCTATTGCTGCTGGAGAACGGGCGGCGGTGGGCATGGATATGTTCCTCACAGGAGAAACCCATGCATTCTGGCGATACGAACAGGTAACCGAAACATCCTATGATCCCGATGCGGAAATTTCCTTGGAGAAGCGGGCACCGGTGAGACAAATCCCGATCGAGCGGAGAAAGCATAATTTCGAGGAGGTGGAACTCCCCTGGACCGAAGTGGTGGCCATGGCACAGGCCCACAGGTGCCTGCGTTGCGACTATGGCAAACATATCAATGAAAACCCCACGGTGCAGACCGCAAACGGAAGAAAGGAGGCATCCCATGTGTAGGTTGACGATCAATGGGAAAGCGCTGAATGTCGCCGACAACAGTACGATCCTGCAGGCGGCGGCTTCTGTCGGTATTCGTATTCCCACCCTCTGCTACCTTGAAGGTCTGACCCCCATGGGGGCTTGCCGGGTATGCCTCGTGGAAATCGAGGGGGCTCCCACGTTGTCAGCCTCCTGTTCGACTCCAGTGCGGGAAGGCATGGTGGTGCAGACGAACTCCAAACGGGTACGTGAAGCGCGCAAGACTGTAGTGGAACTGCTATTGAGTGAACATGACGGGGACTGTCGGTTGTGCGAACGGAGCGACGATTGCGAGTTGCGGCAGTTGGCCGATGAATTGGGTATCCGAAGCAACCGGTACGAGGGTGCAAAGCCGTTTTCGACTATTGACAATTCAAGCGTCGCACTGGTGAGGGACAACGGGAAATGTATCAAATGCCGACGGTGTGTCCAAGTCTGTGCCGATATCCAGCACGTAGGTGCGCTTTCCGCCCAATATCGAGGTTACCACACCACAATCGGTCCGGCATTCACCAATACACTGCAGAGTGTCGCTTGTGTGCAATGCGGACAATGTGCTGCCGTATGCCCGGTCGGAGCGATTGTCGAGACGAATCATATCGAACCGGTGCTGGCCGCGCTGGACAATCCCAAGACCCATGTCGTCGTCCAGACGGCACCCGCGATCAGAGCGGCTTTGGGCGAATGCTTCGGACTTCCCCCCGGAACCTTGGTAACGGGGAAAATGGTTACAGCCCTTCGCGAACTGGGCTTCGATGCGGTATTCGACACCGACTTCACCGCGGACCTGACGATCATGGAGGAAGGAACGGAACTGTTGACCAGATTGCGCAACAAATTCGTCCTGGGACAGCCGGGCAGGCTGCCCCAATTCACCAGTTGCTCCCCCGGATGGATCAACTACGCCGAGCACTACTTTCCCGATACGCTCGACAAGATTTCCACCTGCAAATCCCCGCAACAGATGTTCGGAGCCTTGGCCAAGACCTATTACGCCCAGAAAGCCGGCATAGACCCCGCGAACATGGTAGTTGTTTCAGTCATGCCCTGCACTGCCAAGAAATTCGAGGCGGCACGACCGGAGATGCGTTCCAGCGGATTCCAAGATGTCGATTATGTGCTTACCACACGGGAACTCGGCGATTTGATAAAGATGGGCGGTATTGATTTCAACACCTTGCCCGAAGGCACCATGGATGCTCCGTTGGGAATTTCAACCGGGGCAGCGGACATCTTCGCCAATACCGGAGGCGTCATGGAGGCGGCGCTCCGTACAGTCCATGCGGTGACAACCGGGCGCTCGCTCGGTACCGAAGACTTGCATATCGCTCCGTTGGCTGGACTGGAGGGCATAAAGACAGCTTCGGTGGTCCTGACCGGTACGGTGGACGCATGGTCTTTCCTTGAAGGAAAGGAGGTGAAGGTTGCGGTAGCACATGGTCTGGGAAACGCAGCGACCCTGATCGCCCATATCCGATCCAACCCCGACGAATTCCAATTTGTGGAGATCATGACGTGTCCAGGAGGCTGTATCGGTGGCGGCGGACAACCACGGTTCACCACCGACGAAGTGAGGAAAGCCCGTATCGCGGCTATCTACAGGGAGGACGAAGGCCGGGAATTCAGGCAATCGCACGAGAACCCTGCGGTCCAGGCCTTGTACACGGAGTTCCTGGGAAAACCGTTGGGCGAAAAGTCACACCACCTGCTCCATACGGATTACGCGGCAAAACCTCGGGTCAATACTCCGTAGACCCGAGGACAATCGCGAGTTCGGCCGAAAGGGCTGTCAAGCTCCGCAGTTGCTGCAGCACAGAGAAGGCGGCATCGTACATGGCCAGTTCCTTGCGCCTGATACTCAAATCGTTGCCGAAGTAGGATTCGGCGAGAATTCGTTCGACCTCCACATCGTTGACCGCAAAATCGTAATCCTTGAGCAGCAGCGTGACCGTATCCAATCCGGAATCGATGCGCATCTGCAAGTCCTTGATCTTCTGACGCACAGTGCTCTCGGCTTCCACCTTCGAAATCGAGGCTTGGACCAGCTGTTCATCGACCAACGCCCTGGTGGTCCTGCTCGTGCTTCTGGATAGATCGGTTGCCACAAACGATACGGATACACTGAAGATCGGGTCCCCAGTGGAAAACAGTTCATCGAAGGAACCCCACAACCCGTTTCCGGCTGTCGGTGTGTAATAGGGGGACAATTGCATGGCTACCGAGAAGGTTGGGGCATCCGCCGGATTTCCCAACTTCTGATCCAAGTACGCGATCTGTATATCCCGATCGGCCTGCATATAGTCGGGATCGGCTGCAAGGGCCGCGGCATACAGCGCTTCATTGGAAATCAAAGCACCATTTCGGTACTGTTCCAAGGCTGTGATCGCTTCCAGATCGATCAACGCATCCGAGGTGAACGTTCCGGTCACCGAACCGGAGGACAATTGGTCCAATGTATTGGAAACCGATGCTATCTCACGCTCGAGCCCAGCTATTTGCAGCAGATGCTGTGCGAATGCATTCTCCTTGAGGATCAACTGGTTGCGACTGATGATGCCCAGGTCCAAATCGGCTCGGGCTTCGGTAATTGCATCGTCGGCAAGAATCGCTTGTCGACTCGCCAGCCACTTGCTTTCGTACAATGCCTGGAGCGTACCCCTGAACTGCAGCACCTGTAGCGACAATTGGTTCCTCGCCTGCCCTACCGCATCCGCTGCACCCGATTGCTGCAATAATTGCTTGGTCTCAAGGTTCCGGCCATAGCCGGTATCCAACCACGAATCGCCCAACCCAAGGCTCTGGCGCAAGGTCAGACCCACCGAAGGCAGTTGTTTCCACTTCCAGGCGCCACCATCCGCGGAGGATACGGAAATTCCATGCTTGATGGTAAGATCCAACGACCCAGCGGTCGGCAGCTGTTGTGAAAGCCCCGCCCCAAGTCCGAAATTGTGGGAAACGGTCGTAATGTCTGCAGGAGGGCCAGTAAAATTGGGAGCGGTGACTACGCTGAAGCCATACAACGGATTACCGGGGTCGGTCATGATCGAGACGATCGGACGCGCTTGTCGGCGGAGCTGGTCCAGCTGTATGCTTTGGATACGATACACCGAATCCAGCTGGGCGACTGTCGGATTCCGCATCCCCACAAGATCCCTCACCGAAGCAAATCCTCCCGATTCCGAGTCCTGCCAACGGGAGAGGAACTCAGCCAGCCGTTCGGTGTCGAAGGCACTGTCGGAGCTGTTGCGATATGTGACTTGTTCGTTGAAATCAGGATACTGGTATACCTCCGAAGCAGCGACAAGGTGCAATGGCATGAAACAAACCAATACGAGAAGAAAACCCACGAACCTGTTCATACCAACCTCCCCTTTGTGGCGGCTTCGGCGCGTCCATACAACATTCCATACAACAGCGGTATGATGAACAACGCACTGAGTGTGGAGAACAGCAGACCGAACATGATGGTGCTTGCCATCGGCCCCCACACCACCGAAGTTCCTCCCAAGCCGATCGCAGTCGGCAACAGCCCACCGATAGTCGTCAAGGAAGTGAGGAGGATCGGACGGATACGGCTTTGGGCGGCCAACTTGACCGCTTCGGCCACACCCATTCCTTCAGAACGCAAGTCGTTTATGAAACTGATGAGCACGATCGCATCGTTGACGGCGATTCCTGCCAGCGCCACCCCCGCATAAATGACAGTCGTCGAGAACGGTGTGCCGGAGAAGAACAGGTAGAGGATGACACCGACGAAGGCAAACGGTATCGAGACCAGTATCAGCAGCGGTTGGCTGTAGCTGTTGAATTGGGCACCTAGGATAAGATAGATCAGGAAAATACCGAGAACAAAGACCCGCAGGATATCGAGAAGGAGCGTCGAGAATTCGCTGAACTCTCCACCGGTGCCGTAGACGACACCGTCATACTTGTCCTGCATATTGGTTTCCCAGTATGCGGTGACGAATGCGTCCACTGTCTTGAGGTCGAGACTATCGTCGGCTTCGGCGGTTATGGTGATCTCACGTTTTCCTTCCACCCGTCTGATCGATCCGACCGAGGAACCGACTTCTATGTCGGCAACGCTGGAAAATGGAATGAGGCGGCCATCTTCCGTTGGAATCATGGCTTGCTCGAGGTCTGCGAAGCCGGCACCATCCTGGTAATCGAACCGTGCGACGATACTGATCTCCTCATTGTTGGAAAAGAAGGTTCCCACCGGCAATCCCTCGAACCGTGCACGCACGAACGTGCCTAGGGTCTGCACCGATATGCCCAACGCACTTGCCCGTTCCTGGTTGAGTCGAATCTTGAGTTCGGGACTACCTTCTGCGTAATCGCTCTCTATCGTATAGACACCATCGACCGTCCCCAACGCTTTGGCGATTTCCTTCGAAGCCTCCACGATCTTGGAATAATCGTCTCCCGACACCCGGTAAGTCAACGGAGCCGCCGTGGGTGGCCCGTTCTGAGCCTTGCGGTAGAAGACTTGGTCCGCTCCCGCAATGTAATAGGTCTCCTTTTCAATCTCACGGATAATCGCGTCGATACTTCGGGATCGCCCGGCATCCATCTCCGCCAGATCCACCGTTATCTGGGCTGCGTTGCTCGTGGTTCCGGTCCCGGACTCGCCCGATACCGACCCTATGCTCGAGCTGATGGACAATATCTCGCCATTGCCAACCTTGGGCAACAGGATCTGTTCGAATTCCCGTACCACTGCATCGGTACCGGCAAGGGAAGTCCCTTTGGGTGTCGTGATATCAATGGTGAAATAACTGAAATCCTCCGCCGAGAACAAATCGATCCTCAACAGGGAAACCAGAGAGAAGGAGCCGATCATGATAGCGATGAACAACAGCAGAAACAGCTTCTTGAACCGGTAGAAGACCTCGAGCATCTTGCCATATCCGCGTTGTACCCCGTCGAACCATTGGCCCGCGACCCGTTTCTTCGGTTTGCTGCGAATCTTCCCCCAGTCGGCGAAGTGGCTGGGCAATATGAACAAGGCTTCTCCCGTACTGGCGATCAAGGCTATGGTCACGGTCAACGGGATTACCCGCAAGAACTTCCCTATGGTTCCGGGAATGATCATAAGTGGCAGGAATGCCGCTACGGTTGTTCCGGTTGCCGCTATTATCGGCCAAACCACCTGGTTCGTGCTGAGGATGGCGGCATCATGCCGAGACAACCCCGATTGCTGCAACCGGTACGAGTTCTCGATTATCACAATCGCATGGTCCACGATCAATCCCAACACCAACACCAGGCCAAACAGGGTATTGGTGTTTATGGTTTCTCCAAGCATATCCAATGCTATGAAGGTCAGCGCGAATGTCACAGGAATGCCCAAGGCTGTCATCATCGCGTTTCGGAAACCGATGAACAGCCACAGGATCACCACCAGGATCACCAGCCCCATCAGGGCGTTCGACGCCAAGACCGAAAGGCTGGAGGCGATTTGTACGGTCGAGTCGTTGAACAACGTGAGCGTCGCTCCCTTCCCGATAGACTGTGCGGCCTTGTCCACCAGTTCCCGAGTACCGGAAACGACTGCGACCGAACTACCCCGGGGAACTTTCGTGACGCGCAAGGAAACCGAAGTCTCCCCGTTGAACCGTGCGATCGACGAATCGGGATCGAAACCATCGATCACCGTTGCGGCATCCCCCACCCTGACGATTCCCGAACCGGTACTGGAACGCCGCACGATAACATCGGAAACATCCTCGACGTTCTCGACCAACCCCAACGTGCGCAACAGGTATTCTCGTGAGCCCGAGTTCAATGTACCGCCTGGTATCACCCTATTCTGGTCTTGTATCGCCCGTACCACTTCATTCACCGTCAACCCCAACGAGGCCAAACGGACTGGATCCAAGTTGACAAGGATCTGCCGATCGGGCAAACCGACAATATCCACATCGGATACATCGCGGACACGCAAAATCTGGTTGCGAAGGGTAAGGGCTTCCTCGCGCAGTTGCGCATAGGGTAAATTCCCGCTCACCACCACCTCCACAACAGGAAGGAAGTCTGCGGATGAAAAATCGTCCACCAAGGGATCGAGAGTCCCTTCGGGAAGCGTCACCTGGCTGAAGCGGGTCTGGGCATCCTGGAACAATGTCTGGAACTCCTCATTGCTGATACCATCGTCGAATTCAACCCGCACCACGGAAAGGCCTTCGCTGGTTGTCGAGGAAATCCCCTTGAGTTTGCTGGCTCCTTGGAATGCGTTCTCCACCGGAATTGTTACCGAGGTCTCCATATCCGCCGCACTGGCACCCGGATAGGGCACGATGATGTTGACCCAATAGAAGGGTACCTCGGCAAACTGTTCCTGGGGCAATCTGACAAGACTGAATGCTCCGAGGGCAAGGATCGTAATCATGAGTATGTTGATCAATACCGGTTTTGTTACAGAAAATCTTCCCACACTGAAAGAGGAGGAAGGTGTATGCGACTCGTGCTCGTTCATGTTCGACTCCCTTCAACCTATTGGTCTTGCGTGACGACCGCAGATCCGTCGGTGACTCTGGCGAGCCCACTGGTGAGGACTTTCGCTCCCGGCAACTCGAACGTCCCGTCCAAACTTGTTACCGCAGTGGTGTCCCCGTAGCGATCGACCACCTCGACTTCAACCAATTTCGCAAGAGAGTCCTGCAATGCGTACACATAGGTGCGGCCGTCGCGATTCACCATGGCGGCATTCGGTACCAGAGGATACACGGGAGCTTCCGGATTGTATATGATGACGCTGGCAGAAAGTCCGGCCCTTATGGTATCCGGCTTCGGATTCTCGAAGTCCACCACAACTGTCCAGCTTCCCGTCCGTGCATCGCTACCCGCGCTTATCGCACGCACCATACCTGTGGTCGAAATCGTGTCACTGGGTGTCTCGATTGTAACTATTGCCTGCGCTCCTTCCCGGACCAGGAAAATCTGGGACTGGCCGAAAGAGAGCGATATGGTCAACGTCTGCAAATCGATAATCCTTCCGATTGTCTGTCCTGTCTGGATCGAATCACCGACAACCAATGCGGCGTTGCGCTCGGCTACCCGGCCTGCGATAGGAGATGAAATCACGACATCGCGGAGAGCATCGGCAGCACGGGCAAGTTGGGCTTCAAGTCCGGCAAGCGTTGCTTTCGACTGGTTCAGCTGACTGAGGGATACTGCCCCACGTGCGTACAATTGGGTATTCGCATCCACTTCCTTCCTCGCGTTCTCCACTTGTCTTGTCGCCTGGTCCAACGATAGGTCGGCAATCGTATCGTCGATCCGCACCAATACCTGGCCCTTGTCGATCTGGTCTCCCAAGTCGAAATCAATGGATGTCACGATACCCGAAGTCCGTGATTTGACCACCACTTCATTCCGACCTTGGACAACACCGCTACCTTGGACAGTCGGACGCAAGGCAGCAACCTTGACATCCACTGCCGAAGCTACCAATTGGGTATAATCGGTGGATGCCGACACCGTATCTACAGCAACATCCTGTGGTTCTTGCTTCATACAAGATACGGCAAGAACCAGAACCACCACCACGATACCTGCCAGATATTTCCGATGACCAACCATACCACCTCCCATGGGATACGCGTTCCATCATGCATTAATTTATTGGATTAAGTTCAACTTTTGAATAGTATAGGTTTGCCCCCCCGAACGACTAGTGTTCTCAACTATTTTTTTGAAAGTTCTCCATATCCGGAACCGCAATCTCGACAAGCCGCATTCCCATATCACTGTGCAATACGCCAGAGGCACCACCTGCAACGTGTATCGTCGTTCCCGGTTCGACCTGCCGGGTATCCCCACCTATGGTCCATGTCCCCATTCCATCCGTACATACCATGACCAGGATCGTTCCAACAGTACCAGTGATGGAGACTTCCTGCAGGGCAACCAATTCGACGTTCCTGATTTCCCGTAGCCCGTCCCGCCCGTCGCAGGTGCGGTCAAGGATAGTCCTCGTCCCCCAACGCAATTGTTCGAACCGCGGAGGATGTCCCAAGGTATCCACCAAAGGTTTCAGTTCCACCCCCGGTTGCGCATCGGATACGAGAATACCGTCCGGACTTGTCGCGACTATAAGATTTCGGGTACCGACCACCACTACAGGGATTCCCAGCTCATTGATCACCACGGTTCCTTCTGTTGTTGTCGAAAGCAGTTGTTCTCCAATTCCCTGCGGACCGATCTCCTGGGCCAGCGTATCCCACGTGCCAAGGTCCTTCCACATGCCATTGTAGGGAACCATGGCCACCGAAGTTGCCTTTTCCACCACAGCATAATCGAAACTGGTCTTTTCCAATGTTCCGTAGGAATCGTGGAGTCTGGAAAACGAAAGGGTGCCGACATGTGATCGTACGATCTCCATGAGATACCCCAATTCACATGCAAATACACCCCCGTTCCACAAAGCACCTCCGGCGATAAGGTCGGCGGCCAGTTCCAAGGAAGGTTTCTCGACAAACCGTTCGATGAGGGCGCATCCCTCCGCCGGTTTCCCAGGTACCATGTATCCGAACCTGCTTGAAGCGAAGGTTGGTGCGATTCCCATGAGAACCAATTCCGCAATCCCGGCTTCGACCACTTCGCACATGCGTCCTATGGTGGTGAAATAGTGTTGTTCGGCAAATACATCGACCGGAAGCACCACCACGACATCCTCGTCGGGGCTCCCGCAACGGTCGTGCAGGAATGTCGCAGCCAGTGCGATTGCCGGGAAGGTATCCCGCCGTTGCGGTTCCGAGACGATATCGACGGCATCGCCCAATTGGGAAAGTATCTGTTCCCGCTGTGCCGCCCCTGTCGCAACGACCACGTGCGCAGCGGGAAATTCGGCACGGAGCTGGCGGAACACCCTCTGAAGCATCGATTCATACCCACCACGACCATCCTTCAGCACACGCAGGAACTGTTTGGATCTGATTTCGTTGGAAAGTGGCCAGAGCCGTTTGCCCGAACCTCCCGACAATAGGATCATGTGTATGTTCATATGGTGTATTATCACCTCGGAAACAAGGGATTACAACCCGAATTCAATAAAATTGCCGACTACCGCATCTTGGTGCAACATGGTATCATCCTCTGAGAGATGAAATACATCATATTCACCATCGCATTGTCAGCCGGAGTTCCCTTCATCGCCTTTACCTCGACAGTATCCGCCACGATGAAGCGCGTGTTCTTCGGATTGATGGTGGTTTCGTTCCTATTCGGTTCGGCGACGAGCATCAACATCATGTCCATGGAACACTATCGGGGACCGGTACGGGGTTTCGAGGTCACGCTCGCGGATCTGGTGGCTTGGGGGCTTTCGATTGGCATGTTGTTGCGATCCGGGTCGACAATCGTGTGGCGCCCCCGATTCTTCTTTCCGCTGCTGGCCTTTTTCCTGTATGCATCCTATACGGTATTCGCCGCAGGCAACTCGATCCTCGGTTGGTTCGTCATCTGGCAACTGCTGCGCATGGGCCTCATGTACTGGTGTACGGTGAATTTCTTTGTAACCGAAGGAGTCTCCTCCAAATCGATACGGGCCTTGGTTTGGGCATATGTCGTCACCGGCTTTATTCTCGCGGCCATTACGTTCAAACAGAAATATGTCGATGGAATCTATCGGGCCTGGGCCTTTTTCGACCACTCGAACACCATTCCATCGTTCGCGGTCATACTCCTCTGCGTGTTGCTCGTGTGGCTATTGTATGACAAGGATGTTGGAATCTGGGCATTCCTGATGACTTTGGCTGCGGCATTGGGATTGATTTTCGCAATTTTCGCAACCGGGTCCCGTACCGGTATGGTGGGAGCGGGCGCATTGGTGGTCGGATCGCTTGTAATCTCCAACCGACGCAATCCTTCGTCGAGGACCAAGCGAACCACCCTGCTCATCCTGGTCCTCATGCTCGTCGGCGTGTTGTTTGTCGCCGACACAGTCGTAGACCGGTTCATGAATGCTCCTCCGGCGAGCGAGGAAGCCCGCAATGAATTCGAATTGGCGGCGATCATGATGGCGGACGACCATAAGACGGGAGTCGGATTGAACCTCTATTCGAAGGTGCTGACGGAGACGCGGAAGTATCGGGAGCATATTGCCGTCATGCGTTATGAGGAACAAGCCGGCGTGGCCCACCACATATACCTGCTCACGGCAGCCGAAATGGGATATGGCGGCATGGTCGCCTTTATCGGATTGTTGGTGCTTTTCCTTGGCAGTATGGTTGTGCATGGATTACGATGGGATACCCTTGAACACCGATTGTTGTTGGCATTGGCCATGGGATTCGCCATGGTATGTGCAATCGGATTCTACGAGTGGGTGTTGCGGCAATCGCCGGTCTTGTATCAAACGGTTGTAGCCTTGGCCTTCGGGCAGGCTCTGGTCATAGCATCATCCTCATCAGGAGGCTTGTCGAGCCATGAATAACAATGAGCGGATTCGCAGGGTCTCCATAAACGCATTGACCAATTACCTCCGGTTCTTCTTCACCATGGTGGTCTCCTTTTGGCTGATCCCCTTCATCATAGGAACCTTGGGACCTGCGGCCTATGGTCTCTGGAACCTATCGTTCTCCATCATAGGGTTCTTTTCCCTGCTCGATTTCGGGTTTGGACTCGGGGTGGTCAAGTGGACAGGGGAGACGAGCGTAACCGGTGAGATCGAGTATCGGAACCATATGCTGAGCACGATATTCTTCGTCTACGTGGTCATCGCAACCGTCGGGCTGGTATTGCTCACACTATTCGCCTTCTTCTATCCCACCCTCTTCGCCATCGATTCCGAATTGGCTGGCATTGCTGTCGCAGTCCTGTTGATCCTGGGTATCCGCTCGCTCGCAATCCAGATTCCACTGAGTCTGTTCAAGGGCGCCCTGTTCGGTGTGCAGAAGATACACCTGATCAACATCATCCAGATGCTTGGAACCCTGATATACGCCGGATCGGCATGGTTCGCCCTTTCCCATGGCAAGAATATCGTCTGGCTCGCAGCGTTGAACTGTGCATCCTTTTTGGTGGAGAACTTGGTCTATGTGCTGTTCGCCTATCGAAATGTCAAAGGTTTGCATATTTCGCCGAACATGATCAGGAAAAAATATTTCCGGGAAGCCATGGGATTCAGCTTCTATTCGTTCCTCACCACTATCGCGGGCCTGGTACTGTTCCAGACCGATTCGATCATCATCCAGCTTCTGCTCGGCCTCGAGTTCGTCGGCTTGTATGCCGTTGCCATCAAAGTCACGGAGTATTCGTTCCTCCTTACCAAGCAATTGGTGAATGTGCTGACACCGCTCATCAGCGAGTTGAAGGCAAAGCAGGAGGAGGAAACCATCCGGTATTTGTTGTTGGACCTTTCGAAGTACATCATGGCGACAGGATTCCTGATCACCGGCAGTGTATACGTCTTCGCCCGGGAGCTGCTGGTCTATTGGGTCGACGAATCTTTTGCGGTGGTGACAATCCCATTGGTACTGCTGATCACTTCGTTTGTCATCGCCGTGCCCGAATTGATGGCCTCCAATGTCCTGACCATGACCGGCCACCACCGTTTCAGCGCGGTATCCGCAGGAATGTCGACGGGAATCAACATTGTCACCAGCGTATTGCTGATTCGCCCGCTGGGACTCACCGGTGTAGCGCTCGGTACCGTGATATCGAGTTTTGTCGTGAGTATGGTGGTAGTACCGGCCAAAGCTGCCAACGTCTACCATTTCTCGTATATGAAGTACATAACCCGAGTCTACATGCCTGCGGCAATCCCTACGCTCGCCCTGGTAGCAACCGGCATGTTGATGAAATATCTCTTTCCAGTCCATTCCCTGTGGGATATGATGGTAAAGGCGATTCCTGGAATAGGTGTGTATATCGTGATATTCTGGTTCTCTTTTACCGATGCCGATATACGAGCGAAGATCACGGGCAAGATCGCACGTCTCTACAAACGATAAAGGAGCGGATATGGCGCACGAGCCGGCTGCAGGACAAGACACCTTCCACATTCCACTGGAACTGAAAACCGTGGTGAAAAGTTTGCGCATGAAAATCTGGGTCCTGTTGGGAATCGCAGTGCTCTCGGCGACAGTCGGTGTCGGTGCCGCACTGTTCCTTGGTACCCGGGAATACGAGGCGACCACCGTCTTGTATTATCAACCGATCGAATCCTATGTCTCGGATTCCTTCAGGATTTACCAGAGTGTCGGAAGCGGAACGGAACTCACCTACGACCAAGGTGCCGGCTTGTTGCAGACTTCATCGTCCAGCGACCTCAACGACCACGTGAACATGGTCAAGATCGTGCCGAACCTGGAAGCCTTGCGCAAGGATTTGCAACTCGAACTCACCCTCGATGAGCTGGGTGCCGCCATATCCGTCGATACCGCATACGATTCCAACCTCATATTCATTTCCGCCAAGTCGGAGAGTCCCACCCAGGCCGCGACGATCGCAAACACCATCCGTACCATTTTCCTTGAGAACAGCAACCGGATGATCGACCAGGATATCCAGGCGAAATTGTCAGACTTGAACCTGCAATATGATTCCACCATCGGGGAACTGCAATTGGCAAAAGAAGAATTCTCGGCGTTTGTCAGGACCCATGGTATCCGCGAACTGGGAACCGAGGCCACGCAATACACCTCGGAATTGCTGTCATTGGAATCCAAGCTGGAGCAGAACCGGGCTATGATCGATTCGGCCAAAGCAAAGATTTCCCGAATAGAACGGGAAATCGAATCGCGCAAACTTCTCTCGGTCGAACAGAACGAACAATTTGCCAGCACCTTGGCATCGCCCAACCTTTCGGTCGACGAAGCGAACAATCGTATCCGGTTGTTGCAGCAGAAAATCCAGTCCCTGCAGTCCGCAAGACTCGACCCCATAGAAGAGGAACGGCTGCGCACGATATTGGCAATCGCCGAGAACGGATATGTCCGCGGAACGGTAGCCCGGACCGAATACGAAACAGCCCGGTACAATTACGATAGGTTCCTGGCCGAGAGAACTCCCTCCCAAGAGTTGCTTGAAGCCCAAGCGCAATTGGACCTGCTCCTGTCGGCACCACTTGCGACAAGTGGTACCATCCAGACCGACAACACCTACTTGCAGAGTCTGCAGTTGCGCCTGTTGGAGAGCGAATTGCAGCTTATCGAAGCCGAATCTGCCTATGCAAGCGACAATGCGCGGTATACGGAACTCAAGGACCGGTATATCGACCTCCCGTTGATTGCCCAGGAATATGCCAGGATAAGCGGAAAGGTGGCTTCGTTGGAAGCAGTCGCCCAAGGTCTTGGAAAAGTCCTCGACCAGTATTCCATGATAGCATCCCAAGAGCACTCCGATTTCTATGTCATTTCCGATGCGGTCGAACCGCTTTTTCCGCGCGAATCCAACCGGAGGATGATAGCCGCTGGTGCGACCGTAGTCATGTTTCTCTTGGGATTCACCATCCTATTGGTCACCATTGCCTTGGATCTCAGGATAAAATCGGCGGGAGATGCCAAACAGAAATTGCAGATGCCGATTTTGCAGACCTTCGGCTATGTCAGGAACAAACGGCACCTCATGCCTTCCGAGCAGGGGGAATCGGTCCATATCGAGGAATACAGGATACTATCGCGTCCACTGAGGGCGGCCTACCCCCAGAAGGGAGCCACATTCCTGGTGACCAGTGCCGCCGATGGTGAGGGCAAGACCACTACCGCGATCAATCTGGCCACGGTGTTCGGACGTCAGGACGAGCACGTCCTGCTCATCGATGCGCAGATTCGGAAATCCGAGGAGGAATCGCCGTTCAACGAGTTCCTTATCGATGACGATGAAGGTGCGGGAAACGGATTGGGCGAATACCTCTCCTACCGTGTGTTCGACAGCCATCAGATCATTTCCTCCACCAGACTTTCAGGGGTGGATATGATCGTGCGCAAAGGGGAAGCCGTCATTCCCGATCTGCTGCAATCGGCAAGGATGCGGGAGTTGATGGATGAGTTGAAGCAGATGTACTCGGTAATCATCATCGAGGGACCGCCGATCCATGACTGTGTCGACTCGGACATACTCAGTTCCTATGCCGATTCCATCCTGTTCGTGACAGCGTCGGACATGTTGCGGCCGGATAGGATCCAAATGGCGCTCAAGCGGATGCAGAACACTCCCGCCTCGTTGGAAGGAATCATCCTTACAAAAGTCAGACCTGTCTATATGGATTGAACCCAGGAGCATACATGGATTTGCAAGAGATCGAACGCATTTGTTACCGGATTCTCCTTTCGATCGGGGATTCGCTCGAACTTCGCAAGATGGTGGGCAAAAGCCTTGCCGCATATATGCAGGACCTCGGTTGTTCCATGGGTGCGGTGCTGATCGCCAACCATGGCGAATCCGGAGCTTTGGACCTGCAAGTCTCCTATGCGGTCCCCCGTTCCCTGGAACGGCACGAATCGTTCAAGAATTTGATGGAGGAGTTGTCCCACGCCTCCGAAATGAAGGATATGCTGGTCATTCCGGTTGCACAGGAGGCCGGTGGCGGAACCTACTACGTCATGAGTATGGCCGATATCGGGTTGCTCGTACTCCATCGGAAGGGAGATATCCTGGACCTTCACCTGCTCGAAGCCTTGCGGCCATTGAACCATAAGCTCGGAACAGCCTGCGAAGCTTGCCTGCAGAACACTGCATTGCAAACCAGCAGCCTCCGATTCATGGAGATGGCGAACATGCTTCCCGGACTGATCTTCGAACTGAACCAAGACTACAAGGTCACGTTCTTCAATCGCCGCACACAGGAAATTTTCAAACAGATCGATTCCGACGGGTTACATCCCGACAGTATCGACGACTTTTTCCCTACTGAAGAGGTCGAACATATCCACGCGGTGCTGGAGACCATGGCCCGGGGGCGGAGGCGATTGGTTTCCGACGACTTTTGGATGATCAACAGCCGTGGCCAACGCTTCAAGGTCAATATGGTCGTCTCTCCTATCCATTCGGATGAGCAGGTTGTCGGATTCAGGGGAATCGCCACAGACATAACGGAGCGGGTCAGGCTGGAGGAGCAACAGAAGACCTTGTTGGTTCGCGTCTCCGATAGGGTACGGGAACTCGATTGCCTCTTCAATATTGTCAAACTCATCGCCGACGACAGCAATTCCCTCTCGGACATCTTCCAGAAAGCCTTGCCATTCATCGCTACGCCCTTCGATGCACACCGGCAACTCGACGTCGGCATCATGTACAAGGACAAGGTGTTCGGAACATTCGATCCGGAGGAACACAGGTCCATCCAAGAAGCATCGATCCATAGTGGAACCGAACTTCGCGGCAAAGTGGCGGTACAGGCAGAATCGGGATACACATTCACCGAAGAAGAGAAACGCCTTGTGGCTTCCCTGGGCACACAGTTCAGTGCGATCGTTGCAAAGAAGGAGACCGAGGAGCAGATCAAGTCCATCTACGACGATATCATGGAGGATTTGGATACGGCACAAACCATCCAAAGCTACATTCTCCCCAGATGGTTCAAGGCGGAAGGCTCAGTCATTTTCTCTGCAAACTACCGGCCATGGGCGCAAATCGGCGGAGACCTGTTCGATTGCCTGAGGCTTTCCGACTCCCGGTATGTCTTGTATGTCGCGGATATCTCGGGTCATGGTGTGCAAGCCGCCTTGATCATGATGGCGGTCAAATCGGTCTTGGGCATGATCCTGTCATCGGCAAGAGCAGACTGCACACCCGCCGAGATTGTCACCCGGTTGAACCGCACCCTATCGGAAGGACTCTTCAAGGACAACTACATGACCATGTGCTTCTGCATCGTCGATACGGATGCCATGACGGTGAGCAGTATCAACGCCGGACATCCTCCCATGGCTATCATCAACCGCGGCAAATCTTCGATGCGGGTGCTGGGCGAGTCGGGCGATATTCCGCTCGGGTGGGATGAGCAACATATCTACCTGAACAAGGATGTGATAGTAGAGCCGATCTCACACGACGACATGCTCTGCCTGTACACCGATGGGGTATTCGAATGTACCAATACAAAAGGCGAAGCACTCTCGCTCGAGCAATTCCTCGACTTGTTGGCGAACGAATCGAAGGAGACCCAAGTTGCCATGCTCCCCCAGGACTGCCACGCCATGTTGGACCGCAAGGGCTTCACAACTCGTCAGGACGACTTCACCTTCGTTACCATGCAGGTCATCGAACCTTCCGAATATTCCACAGTACTGGAATTGCCCGCTAATCTTGAAATGGTCGACAGGACAGCCCAGGAATGTGCCGATTTCGTACTGTCGTTGGGCAAGAGCGAATCCGACGCCTGGAAATGCCGCTTGGTAGCCGGGGAATTCATGAACAACATCATCGTGCATGGTCTGGAGAACTCCATCGATGAGATCATAGCCCTGGAAGTCTCGGTTTGTGCCGATGAGATCATACTGACCATCCGCGACAGGGCGACCGCATGGAACATGCCACCTAAATCGAATACACCCGAACAGTTCTTCGACTCGTTGAACCTCGAGGCGGAATCGCACGGACGGGGGATGCAGATCATCTACTCCCTGACGTCAAGGCAAACCAGACGTCGTATCTACCACGTCAACGAGACGACGTTCACCATACCGGCTCCCACAGAAGCATCATGAGTCGATCGCATCGGCAAGGAGAGTCTCCAGTTGCGAGACATACCGGTCGAAGGTGAAACCTTTCTCGACCGTTTGGCGACCGGCTGCGACCAATGCGGCATAGAGCCCGGCATTCCCCGACAGTCTCGCGATGCACTGTGCGAGTTGCTGCGGGTTGTCCGGTTCGAATGCGAGGCAATTCGTTCCATCCACCAGGAATTCGCCCTGCCCCCCATTGGTCGTGCTGATTACCGGCAGTCCACTTGCCATGGCCTCGAGATGGGTGAGGCCAAAGGGTTCCGGCCAAATCGACGGAAACACCAACAGGTCATGGGACCGGTATACCTCGCCCATCAGATCGTGGGGAACCCTTCCCAAGAATGCCACAGGCATACCCGATTTACCGGCTTCCGATTTCAAGCGGTTCTCGTATTCCTGTTCTCCCGCACCGACAATAGAGCAGGCCAAGTCCGGATCTCCAGCAGTTTTCGCCAAAAGATGCAACGCGGAGATCAACGTATGCACCCCCTTGTACTGATGCAATTGACCGGCATAGAGTATCCGCATCGGTACCGGGAGCCCGGCGGGAGCTGCGCGAAGTGGAAAGCGGTCGAGGGGAATCCCCTGGTAGATGACTCTGCTTGCGGGAATCGGCATACCGGATTTTATCAGATTGGCTTTCAGCAATTCGCTGATACAGGTCGTGTGTGCAAACCGAAGTCCGCTTGCGTTGGTTGGACGGCTAATGGTCTTGTCCATGACCCACCTGGCAAACGGTTTCGGATGCATGGAAAAGCGCGCGGGAAGATATCCCGACGGATGTTCATCGTTGAATGTGTACACCACAGGTAGTCCCGATTGTTCGGCTGCGCGTGCTGGAGAAGCAGTCAATCTCAAGAGGCTCCAGACAAACACCACATCGAAGGGGAATTCCCGCAGCACGGCTTTGGTGATCGAGCTATTGACCGATGCTGTACGCAATCTGGCTCTCCGCATCGCAGAGGATACCGGCCGATCGAACGGTTGGAACACGTGCAATCTCCGCAGCACCTGGTCGTCGGATCCGATGGCCGCGTCTCCGTGGTTGCTTGTCAGGATCCGCACTTCGTGACCACGGGCACGCAACGACTGCACCACCTGTCCGCACAGGATTTCGTACCCGCCCAATACCGACGGTGGAAATAAGTTCGATATGATCAATATCTTCATGAAAACAGTCTAATCCATGTTATGATGATTGCCAACAACGTTCGATCTTGGTGGAGCTGCATGGAATACGATAGTTTACCGAAATTGCGGGCAGAGACAGCACCTTGGCCTCCGGATACTGCTTTCAGATCCCAATGGAAAACCTTTGCGGGCTTGAATCCCCACATATCTCCCTTTTGCCAATTGGAATGGATGGAATTGGGAATAGGCATATTCGGAAAGGGAGAAAGGATTCTCCCCTTTCGTTTTCTCGATATCGACGGAAATGTGCATGCCATGGGATTATTCCGGTTGGTGAAGGAGCCGGGGAGGTTGTTGTCCAGGACGGTGTTGCGGACAATCGAATACAATTCGCAGCGGATCAATCCATTCCTGACCAGCAATCCGAACGCTATGGCAGCAGCCATAATCGCTTTGACCGAAACAGTGGGCGAACCGATCGATTCCTTCGACTTCTTCAAATTGGATCCTCTCGACGGTGCGTTGCAGGAAGTTTCCGCCCTGCTGTCCAAGCACGGTGTCTCCCACGAGCTGCGCGAATTCAATGAACAACCCTATTTTCCCCTCGACGGAAGCTGGGTGGAATATCTGTCGGAACGGACACAAGGACACAGGAAACGGATCCGCCGCTATACGAGGAAATTGCAGGAGTACTATCCCGACTACCGTTTCTCCAGATACCAGAAACCTACCGATTTTCCCCAGTCGGACATGACCGTTGTGCTTGATGAGATCATGTGGCTATTCGACAAGAGCTGGCAAGCGGATGCACTCGAAAAGCGGGAGGCCCTCGACGATATGAAACGGTTCTATGCAGGTGTCGCCGAAGAATTCCTGAACAATGGGATGCTCGACCTCTGCACCTTGCACTGCAATGGAACACTCATCGCATTCGAACTCAACCTGATCGGCGCAGGCTCTGTTTACATGCTGTTCGGCGCGTACGATCGGGACTACGCGGATTGGTCGCCGGGCAATGCTATCCTCTCGGAAATCCTGCAGGATTCCTACACCAAGGGCTACAAACGGGTCGAATTTGGTGGAGAGTACCTCGATTACAAGAGACTGTGGACCAAGACTTCGTCTCCCTCGTACCATTTGCGCGTCCATGGGACAACTTGGAAGGCTACGGTGAAGCGAATCCTTTCCCGTTGACACCAGGTGTATCGAGTACCCCATACAAGCCGATGTTCCAGACCATGGTTTCCCAGATGGTGAATTCGTTGTTGTTCACCAACGACCAGCCATCGGTCCACCGCCGTTGCGTGGGAAGGTCGTCCCACCGCGGATACAGCTTGTCGCTGACCACACGCTGGTAGGAAGCTCCGCTACGCTCGGCGGTAGGTCCGTACACGAGGATACCTGGAACCGGTCCCAGACCCTGTTGTCTGGAGGTCCAGGAATCAAGGTGCAACGGGCTTTTCGGCTGCACGGCCCCGAGTCCGGTGATGTACGAGACTCCCAAGGGATTCAACCCCAGGGCATAGTCGGCATACTGGGAAAGTATGGCGAACTGCCGCTCACGCTCCTTTGTGTCCTCGGTCAGACGGTAGGCGAACACATGCACATCTGCATACCGTCCCTGCGCCGTCGCAGCACCCCATCCGTAGGATTTGGTCGCGCCTTGCGGATACAAGGCCGATTCCATATCGAATCCCATATATCCACCTTTTTCCGCCTGGTCGAGAACAATCTGCCCGAGCTGATCGGCAAGGTTTGTGTCGGTCGGCGAAGTCGTGACAAGGTAGCTGCTGAAATGGACCGTTTGGACAGCCGCCATGATATTGCCGGGGCGGTATTGGTGTGGCCAGGTGCCATCTTCGACAAGGAGAACGGTAGCGGACCGCTTGAACAGCCTATGGAAGGCTTCGGCGGATGCGGTGTCGCCGAATTGGAACGAGGCCAGGTACAATTGGAGCGTGGCGTACATGTGGTGGGCTGTCGCCTCCTCGGTCGAATCCATCCGTTCCAGCAACGACCACGCGAGAAGAGCTTTGCCATACAATTGGCGCGCCCTCGCTTCCCATGCTTCATATCCGGCCAGCAGTCGGGCGGCCTGGGCCATCATGCCTGCGCCAAAGGCGGTGATCTCCGTATCCACTTCCCATGTCCCATACCGCTTGTCGTCGGTTGCCGCATCGACCACTCCATACTCGGGATGTCCCTGTGTCTCCGTTCCACCCATGATGCCGCCGTATTGCGGATCCGAAGTGTCGGATACCTGCAGGTTCTCCCACCCCCGAATCGCCCACAAGGCTTCGTCGAGGATATCGGGCAAGCCGTTGCCCGATTCGGGAATCCGTGCCTGACCGTCGGAAAAATTATCCGGAAAAGCTTCCAGATACCCCATGAGAAGAATGGGAACGATCGCATGGTAGCTGCGCCGGTCGAAATCCCCTGCATCGTGATGCCCACCGGACATCGGCACCATCGGCATATCCTTCGGCACAGTTATCGAGGGTGAATTTGCCCAAGGTGTGCGGGTAATGGCAACCAGGGTATGGCAGGCCTCCCGTATGTAGGAGGTCCACGGGGCTTCCAAAGCAGTCCCGCACCGCTGGTGGTACAATCCCCGCAGGGCGGTGGAGGCTATTGTCCCTATGGCTTCGGAGGATATCTCGAAAGGATACGAGATCCCCCACCCCGGCACGTATACGACATAGGGTCCCCCGGCAGGGACTGTTGACAAATCAAGCCGATACACATGTTCACCCGAAGAGACGACCTTCGGATCCACGATCGTATCGTCACCCCGATATTCGGCGGTACCGGTATGGACAGGCTGCTTGTCCACAAAGCGAAGCACGCGGTATTCCACCGGCAGTTCGAGCTTGACCGGACCGCCGGAGCCCAGGTATACCCCGAGGTTCGCGTACCGTACCGAACTTTGCGGGTGGTACCCGACTTGGTTTACCTTCAGCGACTCGTTCAGGATGTTGCGGTCGTTGAACAGCAGCTTGATACTCCCGAATGGTCCTGAGATTGCGTAGGTATTGCCGTTCACCAACGGCTCGCCGATATCGAGGTAGATGGAGTATCCGGTCTCGATCGGGTAGGTTCCGTCCTTCAGTTTCGGCAGTTCATCGATTGTCCGTACCGCATGGTGGACCGCAACAGGCGCTTGGGCATTCACTTGCCAATCCGTACGGTCGGTCTCCAACGGGTCTACAGGGAGGCTCTCCGGTTGGAAATTGTCGGTGAAGGTGACCACCAGGACATGTGGGGATGCCGTATGGACCTGCAGATCGAAAGGACCATTCTCCACCGTCCCCTTGGCAGGAAGCGACAGCAGGCAGAGCTGTACAAGCATGGCAAGTAGCAACCTGCTCCTGAACCGGGTGGTTTTGGCTTGATTGAAAGGTCTCCCTGCGTTCGCTCGGAAAAATGCCCATCCCCGGGTCCCGTTCCACTCGCTCCGTTTGGCAATCATGCGTACACTATACGTCCGACGCAAGTGGTGTGTAAATATACAAGGCAGGTGGAGGCTTGCGGCACTCCGTTCGGGAACACGTGCATGCTGTTGCAGATCACCAAGCTTTGAAATTAAACTCTATGAGTTTTTGCCAATTTGGCATATGATGGTAGTCACTATCGACAGGATAATCCGGAGGGTATGCTATGGATGCGATTCAAGAACAACACGCTTTGGTATTGGTGCCTACCACTTCCACGCTCACTGCGGCGAATGCCAAGGAATTCAAGGCCACGTTGGAAGAACATATCGAACAGACCAAGGCATTGGTGCTGGACCTCGAGAAGATTACGTTCATCGACAGCTCCGGATTGGGTGTATTGTTGTTCGCTCTCAAGCGACTCAACCAAAAAGGTGGCGAACTCAAGCTCTGCAACGTGACCAAACCGGTACGTGTGCTCTTCGAACTGGTGAGATTGCACCAGATCATGGAAGTCTTCAATTCCCGTGAGGAAGCATTGGCCTCTTTCTCGGCGTAAGGGAATACCAGTGTGAAGAAACAGACGGTCAGCCTGTGCGTATTCATCGATGCCTTCGGATGGGACCTCATGAAGACCCACCCGTTTCTCGACGACGAATTGCACCACAAGCAGCCGTTGGATACCATTTTCGGATACAGCTCCACGTGTGACCCCACAATTCTCTCCGGCTTGTTGCCACGCGACCATGGCCATTTCTCATTCTATGCCTACGACCCCAGGAATTCACCATTCAAGCATTCCCTGTTCATCCAATTGATGCGACTTGTCCCCACCGCCCTCTCCAGCAGGAACCGTGTACGCAATATCGCGAGCCGTATCATCAAAAGACAGTTGGGATACACCGGATATTTCAATATATACAACATGCCCTTCAAGCTATTGCCCTATTTCGACTATACGGAAAAGCGGGACCTCTATCTTGCCGGGGGCATGAATAGCGGCAGCCCGACCATTATGGATTACGCCCGTGAGCACGCTGTCGATTTCTTCCTTTCCGACTGGAGAGCCCCGGAATTGGAGAATATCGGCCGATTGAAGGCGGCCCTGCAAGATCCGCAGCGTAACGTGACATTCGCCTACCTCTATATGGCATCGATGGATGCGATCCTCCACCAATACGGAACCGCCGCACAACCAGTGGCCGACAAGATCGCCTGGTACGACCGGCAACTCAGGGAGCTGCTCGCCTTGGCCCGGTCGGAATACGAGACAGTACGGTTGCATGTCTTCTCCGACCATGGCATGACGGATATCGACAGGACCTTCGACCTCATGGCCGTCGTGCGAGAGTTGCCTTTGCGCTTTGGTATCGATTATGCGGCAGTCTACGACTCGACCATGGCGCGCTTTTGGTTCTTGCGCGATGGAGCCGAACAGAAGATAACCGAAGCACTTGGAAAACTTGATTGCGGTGCGTTCATGGATTCCCAAAAAAAGCATGCATGGGGTGTCGATTTTCCAGACAACCGCTATGGCGATGCCTTCTTCCTCCTGGATCCCGGAACCCTGCTCATACCCAGCCATATGGGACAACGACCGTTGAAAGGCATGCACGGATATGCAATCGACCACCATGCGTCGGTTGCCGCCTACGCAACATCGGAGACGATATCGCAAGAACCGAAACGACTGGACGACTTGTACCGGATCATGAAGGGAGAAATGGACAGATGCCTTCCCAGCAAGCAATCCCTATAGTCATCCGGTCGCACAACGACCTCACCTACCTTCGTCAAACGCTGGATATGGTGGAGCGGCAATCCCTTCCGGTGGATGTACACGTCTATGACAATGCCTCGACCGACGGATCCGCCGAATTCCTTGCCTCCCGCAAGGTTGTCGTCCACGAGGTTCCGAAGGGAACCTATGTACCGGGAAAAGTCCTTAACCGGGCAATGGGCGAAGTCGATGCGTCGGCACCGTTCGTCGTGTTCCTGAATTCCGACTGTACGCCCGTGGACGGACACTGGCTCGCAGAATTGCTCCATGGTTTCGATGATCCGAAGGTCGCCGCGGTCTTTGGCCGGCAGAGCCCGCGTCCGGATTGCTTGCCCCTGTTCGCCAAGGATACCGACGACACCTTCGGCGATGGCGTCCGACAACAGTATTGGCGCCACTGCTTCTCCATGGCTTCCTCGGCGATCCGGCGTTCCGTTTGGGAACGGCTGCCGTTCAGGACCGATATCCAGTATTCCGAGGATATCGATTGGACTTGGAGAATACGACAGATGGGGTGGACAATCTCATACAGGAAGGACTCCAGGGTCTTGCATTCCCACAACTACACTATCAGGGAATTCTCAAAGCGTCACTTCGGAGAGGGAAAGGCCGAGGCAACGATTTTCGATTGGTCCACGTGGGACCGCTCCTTCCTCAGGTACTCCCTATTGCCGTATATGAGGCAAGTGAAAAGCGATCTCGGCTACGCTATCAAAACCAGAAACCTTGCAGTATTATTCCAATCCCCCTTCCTGCGGGGTGCACAAATGATGGGACGGAGAAAAGGATTCAAGGCCGGTTGGGCCGAACGGGAGACACCATGAACACGACGGGACGGCTGTCGGCCAACGGTTCCGAGGACTTTGAACGACGAATGCATACGGCACTGCAGTCCATGGGAAGAGCCATAGCCGATGTCATGGGACCGCAATTCGTTGCATTGGTTCTCGGAGGCGGCTATGGACGGGGCGAGGGTGCTTGTATTGTCAAGGATGGCAAAGAGTTCCCTTACAATGATTTCGACCTGTTTATCATTACAGATGGCCAGGTGGGCTTGCCAAGGGAAATCCACGATATTACTGCCACGTATGAGAAGCAGTTGGAAATCGAGGTCGATATCGGCGTTCCACTTCCAATCAGGGCACTTGCCAACCTCCCGCATTCGCTTATGTTCCAGGATCTGTTGGATGGCCATGTGGTTATAATGGGGGACCCGAACGTGTTGAACTCCCATGCACCCGCCCATATGGCTGATCCGCTACCTGCGGTCGAAGCCTTGCGTCTCTTGTTGAATCGTGGCGCCGGCCTGCTGCAAGCATTCCAGGAGGCGTCCCAGACGGAATCCGACAGCACCCATCGCCTCCCTGATCCCGATTTCATCCGTCGGAACCAGCAGAAATGTGCATTGGCTTTGGGTGACAGTCTGCTGATTGCGAAAGGGCTGTACCGACCTCCCCTGCATAGGAGAAGGTCGTTGTTGCAGCAACATATCGAAGAGATACTGCCTTTTGGTTGCGATACCATTCTTGCCGATTATCTACAGGCAGCCGACTTCAAGCTCAATCCGCATAGCCTTGCCGTACGGCAACCGAACGTGGCGGAGCTCAAGCCGTTGGCACAGGAATGGGTGCGCGTACTGTTGTGGACCGAGCAGTTGCGGACCGGCAGGAGTTGGACCGATGCCACCTCGTATGCCGACGACACATTTGTCCGCGAGCCCTTGCAGCACACACCGAGGAATATTGCCCGCAATGTAGTCAAACAGGCAAAGAACGGTGCCATCTCCTGGAAGTATCCACGCGAGGCTCTCTACGGTACCTTGGCGGTTTTGCTGGACGAGGTGCAACTTCACGACCAAGACTGGAATAATCGGGCGAACACATTCCTCGCGGTATGGCGTACCTGCAATTGATGAAAGGTTCCTTCCGTCACCTCACATTGCCTGCACTCGCTCGAGAGAGTGACCACTTCGTGGTCCCTTTCCCCTCGCTTCGTTTGGCATGAAAGGCTCCTTCGGTCACCTCACGTTGCCTGCACTGATATGATGTGACCGTCTGTCAAGCACTTTTTTTTATAAATATATTCTCATCCAATGTCTTCCTAATAGTCATCGAGAAGGATCGATAGACAGGATATCAGTGTTC
>Ga0068712_1000619_pt1 | contig 63479 bp, 51 predicted proteins | sample MTBAKSrepl1MetaG_FD_62987 | JGI IMG/M metagenome (GOLD analysis project Ga0068712, IMG submission 62987) | Enrichment culture microbial communities from Arthur Kill intertidal strait, New Jersey, USA, that are MTBE-degrading - MTBE-AKS1... | ecosystem: Environmental > Aquatic > Marine >... | reverse complement strand
TGCCGCGGACTATCCCGAAGTGCTGAACATGTTCTCCGAGGAATACCTCTTCACGTCCAACGCGGCCTCTGCCAACCTGGCGCATTACACCGCCGTGCTCGGCCCGGATACCCTGGGCGGCATCCAGTCCGCTTTGCCCGACCTGTTGGCCGGCAGCGGCGGCAAGGTCTTCTCTTCGCCGGTCACCCTGACGGTGATCAACAACACCGACCTGATCAGCCCCGCCAAACAGGCCCGTGTCAACGAGATCGCCGAAAAGCTGGCCAGCGACCAGATCAATCCCCTGGCTGTGCCTTAATCAATGAATTCCGGGAGTCTGAAAGGCTCCCTTTTTATGAAAAGAATCCCCGGGATTTCCAAAAATCCCGGGGATCTGTTTTATATGTTATTTTTTCTCTTCACTGCCCATGAATTCCGGCGCGGTGACGCTGCCCGGCGCGCTGATAGCCTCGCGCTTGAACACCTTACCCAGTGTCATCAGCATGATCTTCACGTCCAGCCAGAAGGATTGGTGATCCACGTACCATACGTCCAGTTTGAACTTCTCTTCCCATGAGATGGCGTTGCGCCCGTTCACCTGCGCCCAGCCTGTAATGCCTGGCAGCACGTCGTGGCGGCGCGCCTGTTCGGGCGTGTAGCGGTCAAGATAGGCCACCAGCAGCGGCCGCGGACCCACCAGGCTCATCTCGCCCTTGAGCACGTTGAAAAGCTCTGGCAGTTCATCCAGGCTGCTGGCACGCAGAAATTTGCCGAAGCGGGTCAGGCGCTGCTCGTCCGGCAGGGGCTGGCCGTTTTTGTCGAAGGCATTGCGCATGCTGCGGAACTTGTACAGCTTGAAGATCCTGCCGTGCAGCCCGGGCCTTTCCTGTGTGAAGAGTACTGGACGGCCAAGTTTGAGCCAGACGAATATGGATAAGATAACCAATATCGGCGAAAGCAAAACCAATAACAGAATACTGGCCAGCAGATCCACAAGCCGTTTAAGAAAAAGGAAGGGTTTCTTATGAACTCCCATAAACTGATTTTACCAAATCCTCATAATTCAATAACCGGAAATGCCTTTTGGATTGAGATATAATCAACGGGAAAGTTTTGTACATTGGAATCAACAAAGATCGGAAAGGTTATTTATGGCAAATAAAGGCAGAGTATTCTCAGGCGCCCGTCCCACCGGACGGCAGCACATCGGCAACTATCTCGGCGCGATTAAAAATTACGTGGCCATGCAGGAAGACTATGAATGCGTCTACTGCATCGTGGACATCCACGCTCTCACCACCCTGGAGACCACACGCGATCTGCGCCAGAACACGTTGGAGATGGCCTGGGACTGGCTCGCCTGCGGCATGGATCCGCAGAAAGCCATCATCTTTGTGCAATCCATGGTACGCCAGGTCACCGAACTGCACACCATCCTCTCGATGGTCACCCCGCTCGGCAAACTGACCGATCTGCCCACCTTCAAAGAGAAGGTGCGCCAAAATCCTCACAACATCAATTACGGCCTGGTGGGCTACCCGGTGCTGATGGCCGCCGACATCGTGCTTTATAAAGCGGATTTCGTCCCTGTGGGCATCGACCAGGCTCCCCACATCGAATTTACGCGCGAGGCCGTGCGTTCCTTTAATTACCACTTCAACAGCAACGCGCTGGTCGAACCCCAAATGAAGGCCACTGCCTTCCCCAAGATCATCGGCATCGATGGCGTCAACAAGATGAGCAAGAGCCTCAACAACGACATCGAGATCGCGGCCACTGCCGACGAGACCAGCAAGCTGGTCATGCAGATGGTCACCGATCCGCAGCGCCTGCGCCGCACAGATCCGGGCGACCCGGACGTATGCAACGTCTACTCCCTGCACAAGATCTTCAGCAAGCCCGAAGAGGTGGAGAATATCAATATCGAGTGCCGCCGCGCGGGCATCGGCTGCGTGGACTGCAAAAAAATGCTGGCCAAAAACATGAACGACTACTTCGCCCCCATCCGCGCGCGCCGCGAAGAAATCGCCAAGGACGAGGATGCCACCTGGGACATGCTGCGGGACGGCGCCAAACGCGCCGGCGAGATCGCCGAAGCCACCATGCGCGAAGTGCGCAAAGACGTCGGCCTGCCGGAATAATAAAGATTACATATAGAGGCACGCAGCAGCGTGCCTCTATAATTATTTATAGGAATATAAAAAAATGCGAGCCATCATCCAACGCGTCAATTTCGGACAGGTCACTGTCGCAGGCAACATGATTGCCGACATCCAGAAGGGCATGGTCATCCTGCTGGGCATAGGCCACGGAGACGACCAGGCCAAGGCCGTGCAGATGGTCAAAAAGATCGCCCAACTGCGTATTTTTGAAGACGAAGCCGGCAAGATGAACCTCTCCCTTCTGGATATCAAAGGCTCGGCCATCGTGGTCTCACAGTTCACCCTTTACGCCGATACGCGCAAAGGCAACCGCCCCTCATTTGTCAACGCCGCCCCTCCCGATCTGGCCAGCCCGTTGGTGGATTTCTTCGTCGAGGAACTGCGCAAACTGGACGTACCCGTGCAGACCGGCGAGTTCGGCGCCTATATGCAGGTACACCTCGAGAACGACGGCCCCGTCACTATTTCCATTGAAATGTAATCGTTCGTACTGTGTCTATCATCAAAAAAAGGTGGACACAGCACTAGAATTTCCAGCACCACCCGTCCACCTGGACGGCGGCAGCGCCGCAATCCAGGGCAGCTTCCCCCTGCTCCACGGAGAATATTCCGCAGCCGGCCAGCACAGGCAGGCTGTAGCCTCGCAGATCGCGCAGCGCGGACAACAGTTGCGGGTGCAGCGCCGGACCGTAGAGTCTGCCGTGGATGGCTTTTCTTCCCTTCATCATGATCCCACGCGGTGCGCTGATCACCAGCCCCGAAGCCCCCAGCCCCGGCAGTTTTTCCAACACGGTAGGCCGCAGGTCACCCAGAGACAAGCAGATAAACAAGGGCAGCTCCCCTCGCGCGGACGCGATCAGGTTCGCCTGTTCTTTCTCGTCCAGGCCGGGCGGCAGTCCCAGTTCAATTGCTTCGACGTTTTCAACGCCTTCCAGCGTCCTGAGCATTAGCTGCAGTTCGCGTCCTTCTTCCGCCAGCAGGTGCACCCACACCGGCAGGGGCAGCCTGCGCCATTTGGGAGCATACTCCTGCAGCACACGTTTGAGCCCCGCACTTGGATAACCCGTATGCAGCAGGAAACCGCCCGCGTACGGTTTCACGGCCCGGTCGCGCGCCGGACTGCGCGGCTGCGCGCTGATGGGATTGGTCACGAACGCGCCCATCGGCTTGGATACGGAGACGTCATTCTGCGGCAGGAATCCGCCAAACCCGGCCGCGTTCATCCAGGGTGAGTTGATGCCCAGTTCGGAACTCCACTCATCCATGCGCGCCCTCCTCAAGTGCCAGATCGTCCAGCTTGAAGACAGGTCCGTCTTTGCAGGCCAACCGCCAGCCCTTGCGCGTCTGAACAGCGCAAGCCCCGCAGGCGGAGCTTTCCGCGCAAATCATGGGCGTATCGATCAATACCTCAACCAGAGGTTTATTTCCGGAAGAGACTTGCATTTTTCGTTGAAGTGCGGGTAGATTCTCACAGGTTGAAACAGCCGCAAGATAATCCGCCCAGCCTTTCACCGTTTCGAGTTCGTCCAAAGCCAGTACTTCGATCTCGGCCGGCAGATCCGTCAAAGGCCGGTTCGTCAGCAGAGTGACCTCCGCGCCCATTTGCAGCGCCAGGTTGGCCACCGGCATAAGCGGATTGAGGCTTGAACGGTCAAGCGTAGTGAGCGCCACCCTTTTCGCTAAGGGCGGTAAATGAAAGCCGTTCCCCTTCGGTCCGCGCAGGTGCAGTTCCGTGCCCGGTAGCCAGTACTTGTGCGTTTCACCGCACAAGAGTACGCTGTTCCCTTCCACCCGGCAGACATGCAGCACTCCCGGAAGCAGAAGGTCATCCTCCGCATCGCAAACCTGGAAGTACTGTCCAGGACCAACCATTGGAATGGATGTAAGTGAAAGGTGCAGGCAAATTTCATTGTTGACCTGCACCAGACTGTCGATTGCGACCTGCTGAGTTTTCATAAGAATATTATAAAGGTTTCCCTTTCATGCAATCTCTAATCAAAAATAAATAATTACCTCTTATAATTTTATAATAGCCAGATTTTTGAAGAGGAGAATACGATGAATATTGCCAATCTATTGAAAGGATTTGCCGGTTTTCTTTGGGTAGGCTGGTTTGGAGTGCTGGCATTTGTGCTTTATCGCGCCGCACGTAGAAACCCGCTTAAAAAAGGGACAACATTGATCATTATCTTTTTGGTGATCGCCGTGGTGATGACCACGGTCAGTTCCGGTTTGGTATTCACCAATCCACAAGAACGCGGTGTGGTGATCTCGGCGGTCAATCCCGATGGGTATCGCCCCGAAGCCCTTCAACCCGGCTTAAGCTGGATCATACCCTTTGCCGAGAACGTGGTTTTTTACCCCATCTCTCAGCAAACCTATACCATGTCCATCGCAGCATCTGAAGGCGCCATTCAAGGGGACGATTCGATCGCAGCACGTACTCTGGACGGTCAGGAGATCTACGTTGATGCGTCAGTGATCTTTTCCATTGATCCCGCCAAGGTGGTGAACGTGCATATCATGTGGCAGGATCGTTACGTCGATTTGATTCGCGCCCAAGTACGCGGCATCATCCGCGACGCCGTATCTCAATACAGCGTTGATCAGGTTGTCAGTTCGAAGCGCTTTGATATGGTTCAGGATGTTGAAACAACGTTGAGGGAAAAACTCGAAGCCAACGGTATGATATTGGATGATTTTGTTCTGCGCAACATCGCTTTCTCGGATGAATATGCTGCTTCTGTCGAACAAAAACAGATCGCCGAACAGCAGGCACAACAGGCCAAGTTTGTCGTGGAACAAAAGAAACAGGAAGCCGATCAGGCTCGCGAGATCGCCAAAGGTAAAGCGGATGCGGTTGTGACGGAAGCTCAGGGTGATGCTGATGCTCGCCTTATCCAAGCCGAAGCCGAAGCAAAAGCATTGCAATTGATCGCCGAGGTCTTGAAGAATAACCCGAATTTGTTGAACTACCAGTACATCACCAAACTGGGTGATGATATTCAGGTCATGCTGGTGCCCAGCGACAGCCCCTTCATCCTGCCCTTCCCGCAAACCAACGGTACAGGCAGTACGACAACGGTAACGCCGTAAAGAATATCGCACAAAATATCTTCCTCACCCCCTTGACACTCTCCAATCGGGAAGTGCCCCCCGGGGGTGAGGTTTTTAATTCACCCCCGGGAACTACCAACCTTTTGTTTTTCCGGTGTTAAAATAGCCGTATTATGGAAATCTCGGAACACATCCAGGGCATTCTTGCCACCTTGCCCACCAAACCGGGCTGCTACATCATGCACGATGTCACCGGCAAGGTGATCTACGTCGGCAAGGCCATCAACCTGAAAAACCGCGTACGCTCTTACTTCCAGGAGCGCGCGGACATGGACCGCAAGACCCGCAAGCTCGTCTCGCAGATTCACGACCTGGAATGGATCGTGGTCGGGTCCGAACTTGAAGCGCTCATCCTCGAGATGAACCTGATCAAGAAACACCGTCCGCAGTTCAACGTGCGGCTAAAGGATGACAAGCGCTACCCCTACATCAAAGTACACCTAGCATCGGCTTTCCCAAAGGTGACCATTACCCGCCTGATGGTCAAGGATGGGTCGCGTTATTTCGGCCCCTACACCAGTGCGTGGGCCGTTCACCAGACCCTTGACCTGCTGCGCAAGATATTCCCCTATCTGACCTGCGACCGTGAGATCACCGGCCAGGACGCCCGCCCCTGCCTGTATTACGACATCAAACTCTGCAGCGGACCGTGCATCGGCGCCATCAGCCAGGAGGGCTACAGCCAGTTGATCGCCGATCTGTGTTCCTTCCTGGACGGACACACCGATCCGATCGTCAACCGCCTGCAGAGAGAGATGGCAGAAGCCTCGGAAAGCCTGAATTTTGAACGCGCCGCCGTCCTGCGCGACCAGATGAATTCCATCGAACGCGTGGTCGAAAAACAGAAGGTCATCAGCAGCGATCAGACCAATTCTGACGTGCTGGCTCTCGCCCGCGCCGACGGCGAGGCTTGCGTGCAGATCTTCTTCATCCGCAACGGCAAACTGATGGGGCGTGAATACTTCATCCTCGAAGGCACCGAAGAGACCAGCGACAACGAAGTCATCGGCGAATTCCTAAAGCAGTTCTACAGCGAAGCCGCTACGATCCCTGATAAAGTGCTGCTTCCCAATGAAATCGAGGAAGCCCAGATCATCCACCAGTGGCTCAACACAAAACGCGGCGGCGAAAAGATGCAAATGCTGGTGCCCAAACGGGGCGCCAACCGCGACCTGGTGAAAATGGCCGCCGAAAATGCCGTTGAAACCCTGCAGGCTTTGCGTACCCAATGGGAAGCCGACAAGAACAAGCAAACCCAGGCGCTTTCAGAACTGCAGCAGGCGTTGAAATTGGAAGAACCGCCCAACCGCATCGAGTGTTATGACATTTCCAACACCCAGGGCACCAATTCGGTGGGCAGCATGGTTGTCTTTGAACAGGGCACGCCCAGCAAGGGCATGTACCGCCGATTTAACATCAAGAACGTGGTCGGGCCGGATGATTTTGCCAGTATGGAAGAAGTGCTGATCCGCCGCTTTAAACGCTGGCAGTCCGCCCAGGAGAAGCAACAGGTAGGCGCCAAACCGGATCCCTCTTTCGCGGTGCTGCCCGATCTGCTTATGGTGGACGGAGGCAAGGGGCAGCTTGGCAGAGCCATGAAAGTGTTGGAGTCCTTCGATCTGTCGGATAAAGTGCCTCTGGTGGGTCTTGCCAAGCAGCAGGAAGAACTTTTCAGACCGCACATCGAGAATTCGGTCATTCTGCCTCGCCATTCACAAGGACTTTACCTGATCCAGCGCGTGCGCGACGAAGCCCACCGTTTCGCCATTACCGCGCACCGAAACGCACGCGGCAAAGTCGGTATCGCCTCAAGGCTGGATGTCATCGCAGGCGTGGGGCCCAAACGCCGCAAAGCGCTGTTGGAAAAATTCGGCGATATCGAGAGCATCCGCCAGGCACCGCTGGAGGAATTAACAAATATCCCCGGCATCACCGAGGATATTGCATTGGCAATTCAAGCGGGTTTGGATTAATTACCGCTGATCACAGGCAGCCCTGCTGCCATCCAGGCGTTGATGCCGCCCGAAATGCTGGTGGTGCGTTCAAAACCGGCCTGCCGTAACAAATCTCTGGCCTGCCCGCTGCGGTTGCCGCTGCGGCAGATGATCAAAATGTCCTGGTCTGTCGGAAGTTCGGCTGTACGCGCTGAAAGCTGCCCCAACGGGATCAGTACGGCCCCATCCACGTGAGCCTCATCCCATTCACTTTGCTCCCTTACGTCCAGCAGATACGCGCCCTGCTCAAAGCGTGTGGAGGCATCCTGCACGGTAACCGTGTCGGGCAATTTGTTTGGGTTTGACCCACCGGAAAAGTTGATGATCAGAATGGCGGCGACAACCGCCACCAGACCGAGCAACACCCATATCCAGGTTTTATTCCCTGCTTGTTTTTTTGAATTCTTCTTATTCTTTGCCATAATCACCTCGTATGATTCCTTGGATGGATTTCTATCGAAAAAGTTGCAATCACAGGCTATGAGTTGGCAAGTTCCCGCAGCACCTTTGCCGCGGATTCAGCGGTGATGTCACGCTGCGGCGTGGCCAGCAGTTCATAACCCACCATGAACTTTCGGATGGTGGCCGACCTGAGCAGCGGCGGATAGAAATGCGCGTGCAGCACCCACTCCGGGTGCAGGTTGCCGTCATACGGCGCCTGGTGGAATCCCATCGAATATGGGAAAGAAACCGAGAAAAGACGGTCGTAACGGCGGGTCACATCCAGCAGGATATTGGCAAGGTCCTGGCGGATTTGTCCTTCGCAGTCGGCCAATCGTTTAATGTTCTCATCCCGGGCGATCAGCATCACTTCATAAGGCCAGACCGCCCAAAAAGGCACTACGGCCATGAAATTCTCGTTGACTGCCACAAGTCTTTCTTTTTCATTGTCTTCCAAAGCGGCATAGTCCGATAAAAGCGGAGATTTATGCTGCAGGTAATACTCGCGCTGCGATGCCAATTCCCTGGCGGGTTCGTTGGGCAGGCCGGCCGTGGCCCAGATCTGGCTGTGCGGGTGAGGATTCGAACACCCCATCATGGCGCCCTTGTTCTCAAAGACCTGCACGTAGGTGACGTCCTGTTTGCTGCCGAGGTCCTCGCTCTCGCGGGTCCAGGTTTTGAGCACTTCCTCCACTTCCTGCGTGGACATATCGGGCAGTGTCAGGTCGTGTCTGGGAGAAAAACAAACCACCTTGCAGTAGCCGCTCTCGGGTTCCTGGCGCAGCAGTTCATGCTGGTTGGCTTTTTCATCCAGGCTGGATTCCGGCAGCAAGGCCGGGAAATCATTGTTGAAGACAAAAGTCGTGGAATAATCCGCGTTCTTCTCGCCTGAGGCGCGTGTATTACCGGGGCAGAGTGAACATTCGGGGTCGTACTGCGGAAGATCGGATTTGCGTTTCTCCTCCACCTGTCCAAGCCAGGGGCGCTTGGTGCGCTGCGGCGAAACCAGCACCCACTCATTGGTCAACGGATTAAAACGCCGATGAGGTGAATCAGACAAAGCTCTCTCCTGTTCTTTTTTTACTGTTGCATTATACACTCCTGCCTTTACTATGCAGGATTCGTCATTTAAGTATAAGATAATCCTTAACTAAATCGATCTTAAAAATAAGCTTTACGAGATTATAATTCTCCATCTATTTAACAACCATAGCAAACTTCAACAACTTGCTTGTCATTTTATCGATAAAGAAACATCCATGCGATTCCGTTATTTCATACACAAAACTTCAATCTGGCTTTCTGACTTACCCGTCGGGGGAAGCTGGGGCCGTACGCTTTCCACTTCCTTGCAGAAAAATCTGCGCTGGTTCTGGTTTGACGGCCTTTTCGCTTCTTCCTACGATAATATCATCTTGAATTTCATGAGCCTCTACATCCTCAGCCTGGGTGCGGTGGAATATCAAATTGGCTTGATGAGTTCTCTTTCCAATTTCACCTCTGCCATCCTGCTCTTTGTGGGCGCCATTATGGCGGAGAAGATCGGCAAGCATAAAGAGATCTCATTGTTCTGCGGCGGCATTTTCGGACGCCTGATCGTACTACTGCTGGTATTCGTCCCCATTTTATTCAAAGGGGTCAACCTGGTCTGGATCGCGATCCCGTTGGCGGTGCTTAGAGACGGCCTCGGGAATCTGGGCTATCCTTCCTGGATGTCGGTGGTAAACGAGACCGTCCCCATCGAGGGCCGCGGACGCTTCTTCGGCTCGCGCAACTTCATGATGACCTTTACAGGCATGATCGCCGTCCTCATTGCCGGCAAGGTCATAACCCTTTTCACGGATCATACCGGGTACCAGATCGCGCTGGCAATTGCCTTCGTGGTCGGACTGGCATCCACCTTCAGCTTTGCCCATATCAAATCGCAGGGCCGTCCGCGCAATCCCATCCGCATCTCGTCCATCACTCCGCGGGCAGCTTTTTCTCTGTTGAAAAACCAGCCCCAATTTCTGGCTTTGGTCTTCACCGCCGGCGTGTGGAATTTTGCCATCAACATCAGCGCCCCATTCTTTAATGTTCACATGGTCAAGGATCTCGGTTTCTCCGCATCAACGGTAGGGGCGATCAACGTGATCACTTCGTTGAGCGGGCTGGTGGTGCTCAACCGCATCGGGTCTCTTTCAGACCGTCTTGGACCGAGGAAGCTTCAGCTGATCACCATGTGGCTGATCCCTTCGATGCCCATCGCCTGGATGTTCGCCCGGTCGCCCTGGCACGTGGCCCTCATCAACCTCTTTGGGGGCGCCATGTGGGCTGCCTATAATCTGACCTCCTTTAACATGATGCTCAACTCCATCCCTCAAAACCAGGTACCGCGTTATTCCGCAATGTATCAGATCATGGTCACCCTCTCGATGGCGTTTGGCGCACTGCTCGGCAGCGCGTTGATCGACCGCTGGAACTTTACCATTGTCATGTTCGGAACACTTGCCGGCAGGATCATCGCGGCCATCTTGTTCGCCGTATTTGTGCGTGAACCGCAAAAATCTGCTGTCAACCCTTAACCTGAAAAGATCTACTTGCATAAATTTGATCCAATACAAGTGGGATTTCGAGATTTCGTTATAATGGGGACAGATAAAATGAATCAGTCAATCTAAGGTTATAAACGACAGGAATCTTAATGAGCGATAAACAGGTCATCTTTTCTCTGGTCAAGGTCGGACGGGTGTACCAGCCCAACAACCGACAGGTCCTGCGCGACATCTCGCTGGGTTTTTATTACGGCGCCAAGATAGGCGTGCTGGGTCTTAACGGGGCCGGCAAGAGCACCCTGCTCAAGATCATCGCCGGCAAGGATGAAAGCTACACGGGCGAGATGGCCTTTTCGCCCGGCTATTCGGTCGGCATGCTCGAACAGGAACCCCAACTCGATGACAGCAAGACCGTCCAGCAGGTGGTGGAAGAAGCCGTGCAGTCACTGGTGGATGTGCTGCGCCGCTACGATGAGGTCAACGAGAAGTTTGCCGAACCCGACGCGGACTTTGACGCCCTTCTAGCTGAACAGGCCAAATTGCAGGAAGAGATCGAAAAACACGACGGCTGGACGCTGCAAAACCGCCTCGACGTCGCCATGGAAGCCCTGCGCTGCCCCCCCGGCGACACGCCGGTGAAGAATCTCTCGGGCGGCGAGCGCCGCCGCGTGGCGCTCACGCGCCTGCTTTTAACCGAGCCCGACATCTTGCTGCTGGATGAGCCCACCAACCACCTGGACGCTGAATCCGTGGCCTGGCTGGAGCGCCACCTGCAGCAATACAAGGGCACGGTCATTGCCGTCACGCACGACCGCTATTTCCTCGACAACGTGGCCGGCTGGATCCTCGAACTGGATAAGGGCTTCGGCATCCCCTGGGAAGGCAATTACTCCTCCTGGCTGGAACAGAAGGAAGAACGCCTGCGGCGTGAAGAAAAAGCCGAAAGCAAACGCATGAAAACCCTCGAACGGGAGTTGGACTGGATCCGCATGAGCCCCAAAGCGCGCCAGTCCAAGGGGAAGGCGCGTTATACGGCCTATGACAACCTGCTCACCCAGGAAGCCGAACAGCGCCGCGAGAATCTTGAGATTTACATCCCGCCCGGTCCGCGTTTGGGCGATAAGGTCATCGAACTGAAAAAAGTCAGCAAAGCTTACGGCGACCGTCTACTGCTGGACAATTTCGATCTGACCATCCCGGCCGGCAGTATCGTGGGTGTGATCGGCCCCAACGGCGCTGGCAAGACCACCCTGTTGAAGTTGATCACCGGACAGGAAAACCCCGATGATGGCAGCGTGGAGATCGGACAGACCGTCAAACTGACCTACGTGGACCAGAGCCGCGCCTCACTGGATTCAGAGAAAACGGTCTGGGAAGAGATCAGCGACGGAGAAGATACCATCATGCTGGGCGGGCAGAAACGCAACTCGCGCGCCTACGTGAGCGCCTTTAACTTCCAGGGCACCGATCAGCAGAAAAAAGTCGGCACATTATCAGGCGGTGAGCGCAACCGCGTGCACCTTGCCAAGATGCTGCGCGAGGGCGGCAACGTTATCCTGCTGGACGAACCCACCAACGACCTGGACGTCAACACCCTGCGCGCCCTTGAAGAAGCGCTTGAGAATTACGCAGGCTGCGCAGTGGTGGTCAGCCACGACCGTTGGTTCCTCGACCGCATCGCCACTCACATCCTGGCCTTCGAGGATGAGGGTAATATTTGGTGGCAGCCCGGTAACTGGTCCGATTACGAGACCGACCGCAAGAAACGCCTAGGCATCGACGCCGACACCCCGCACCGCTTCAGATATCGCAAATTGGCAAAATAAACAAAATTAATATCAACGTTGACAAGGTTACTTTAAACCTTGTCAACGTTGTAGTTCACTGATGTAGGCGTCCGGTCGGACAACCAATCTTTTTTAATAACATCGCAAATAGTGGCACGTTGCAACGTGCCACTACCGTATACATTTTTTACTTTTGTAAAGAGATAGCAAAACCCTGACAAGGTTATTACAAACCTTGTCAGGGTTGGGTTTCGTTCTTTATATTATGAACGTTGACAAGGCCAATAAAAGCCTTGTCAACGTATCCATGGCACACCTCTAATGCGTCTCCGCAAGGCTCTTGATAGTCAGCAGCATCTTTCTTTCCATCATGAACGAGATGGGGCGGATCACTTCCCATGCGCCACCGATCATGTTGGTGCTGGTGCGGGTGATCAGACGGGTTGTGCCATCGGTCTGGGGTACGAGCACAAACTGCCAGCTTTCCTCCCACTGCTCGCCGGTTTTGTGCCCATATATGACCGCCTCGTCGGGCAACACCCTGGCGACGATGTATGGCGGCGGGGCGAAATCGCCGGCGCACATGTTCATCAGATCGCCTTCTTTGAGGCTCTGCCATTCGGGCCGGATAACTTCATCCCTGGCCATCTTGCAGCCCACCAGGTTTTCCAGCCAGGTGTAGCTGTACATGCCGGATTTATCCGCGCCGATCTGAAGGATCCACGGGTAGATTTTGTCTGGCGAAGCGTTAATAGAGACCGCGCGATTGACCACCCTGGCCGGGTTCTCAAACAGGTCGTCACCGGGCAATTTCATTGCCCTTTCCTCCGGAGTTGTGCGCCATTTATCCATCCAGGGGGTCAATAAAACTGCCAGTAAAACCACTAACACGATTATTCCAAGAATGATGCCCAAAACCAGTAAAAACTTTTTCATTTGTCCTCTCAAGAAATCTATTGACACATCAAGTGCCCTGATGAAAATTTATGGAATTGGCTATAAAACAGGGTATTTACGTAATTTTATCTTTCTTTCGAAATTTAATCTGTTTTATCCGATCAACTTCTTAATTACCGGAATACGACGAAGGACTTCTACCGCCGCAAAAGTAACCAGAATGGACAAGATGACGATCAACAAGTATTTTAAGACGATGGCTGTATCCAAACGGATGATAAAAAATCCAACCAGCGTGACGACAGGCAGGTGCAGCAGATAAAAAGGGAAGGATGCCTTTGCCAGATAATTCAGCACCATCCCGCCTTTGTGGATGAAACGGTGGGCCAATCCGAGGATGCCAAACACTAACAGGACGCGGGTGGCCTGCTCCATCAATCCGTAGGCCACCCAGGACGGTGACCATACCTCGAAATTCGGACTCCAAACCACTCTCACAACGAAGGAAACAACTCCTAATAAAAAGCTGATTGTTGCTTCGCGATCCACTGCCTTCTGCAGACGTTCATCCGTCATGATCAGATATCCCAGGCAGAAAGTGCCGAAATAATAGATGGGATTCTTGTCAGCCAGCAAATCCAGCGAAGCGGACAGCGCCAACGGGATGATGAGCAGATACGAAGCAAACGGTTTTGAGAAGAAAGTTTCAATCGCTTCGTGGATCTTGCCGCCGCGGGATTTACGTTCCAATAAAAACAACGGCAGGGCGATCAGAGAAAAAACTGCCAGATACAACAGGAACCAGGTGTGCGCGGGAGTGAAAGTGCCGTTTACTCCGCTCAGGTCACTTGGATCCAACCTGAAGAAGCCGATGAAATGCTGCCAATAGGTTGTTTCCACGCCGTGAGATAGCGCGGTGAGCCAGGTCATGGGCGGCAGCAGTACTAAAATGGTAAAGACTGCCGGGATGATCAGTTTATTAACGCGTTCCAGCAGATACCTGCCGCTGCTGCGTACGTTAAGCGCGAAGTACGTGGATGCCCCTGAAATGGCAAAGAGCAGCGGCATGTGAAACTGGTGGATGAATCCCGCCATCCTGGCAAGAAACACGCTGTTGACTGTATCTTTGACATAGACAATCGAGTTCGGGTCAAGCACAAAAGTCAGGGCGGCATGGAAGGGCACAAGCAGCAGTACCGCGCCCACCCTTAACCAGTCCAGATCAATGCGGCGTTTTGATATTGAAGGACTCTTCAACGTACTCATTCTGTTTCCTTTTTCTTAATCATCATTTTTATATCATTATCAATTAATTATTCGGATTTGAACTTCCATCCAGCCAGTGCGAAGAACAAGACCGCGTACCCCAGCAGAGCCAGGGCCGGCAGCCAGGCCGCTTCAAGCCCAAGTCCCCTTGAGAGGATATTCTTAAAGCCGTCCATGGCCCAGGCGATCGGAGTGATATGACCAATGGTCTGAAATGTCTTGCCCGTATACTCCAGGGGCACCCATGCCCCGCCCAATCCTGAGAGAACGAACATACAAATCAATGAAAAAGAGATGGCCTGTTCTTCAGCCTTGGCCAATACGCCGATCAACAGTCCCAGGGCGGAGATGCACAAAGCACTGGTGATCGTGATAAGCAGGGTTGCCAGAGGCTGACTGAAATAATTCAGCTTCAATACCAGGTCGCCAAATATGAGCAGGATAAAAAACTGGATCAGCAGCATCGAGAAGATGGCCAGATAGTGCCCGAACAAGATCTGCACACGGTTGGTGGAAGTAGTCAGAAGGCGCTGCAGGCAGCGTGTCTTACGTTCGGTAACAACCACCATCGCACAGGTGAGCAAGCCCGCCACCGCGAACTGCAGCATCATCCCCGGAGAGCTGTGGTTGAATTTGTTTTCACTTTCTTCAACCTGGTCAGAAGCAACCGCCGTGGAAGCGTTGATCGATACAGGCGGCGTTTGCCAGGCTTCCAACGCGTCCGACAGGACTTCGTTGAAAGCAGTTCCGCCCTGCGGCGCCAATACTTTGGCCGTGCCCGCGGCATTGTTCAGCCTACTGACATATACGTCAATTTCATTCTTGGCACTGTATCCGTCGCTCAAGGAAGTATCCGCCCAGACCGTCAGGGTCTGTGGATTTTCGCTTTCAAGCGCATCGCCAAACCCAGCAGGGATCACCAGCACCGCGCTTAATTCTTTTTTGGCGAGTTGGTCCTGTAAAGCGGCTTCATCATCGGATACCAGACGGATGACGGTTGAGGAATCCAGGGACTGCACCAGTTCGCTACTGAGCATTGACTCCCCATCATTGTTGACCAAACCGACCGGCAGACGTGAATCCGCGGAAGCCGAGCCGGAACCGCTGAAGGCAAAACCGAACATGAGCGTAAACGCGATCGGCATTATAAGCAGAAAAAGGAAAACCTTGCGGTCGCGGAACATTTGCGTTAAATTTTTTTGCGCGAGAATTAGAATAGACATGATGAATTACTCCAAAAAATCAGTCAAATAAAAAGGGCTTAAGCGAAGCGTTTCTGAAAACGCCACACACCCAGCAAGAAAAAGACGGCACTGATGGCCAGCATAGCCAGGAATAAAGGCAGGATCTTTCCAATCACGGCACCGTCCATGTTGAATAACAAAGCGCGCGCGACCCAGCCCTGGGGGGTGAACAGGGGCACTATGCCAAGGGGAGAGCTCTGAGGATTTCCGGTAAAGATATTGATCATACCAAGCATGCCTGTTACCGTCAGCAGTCCGCCGAAAATCACACCGCTTTGCCTGGTGTTCTTGAGCAGTGAGCAGGCCAGGATTCCAAAACTTGAAGCCGTCAGTACCAATCCGATGATCGACAAGATCAATCCGGCAAGCGGACCCCATGCAATGCCAAACAGCAGCCGTGCCGCGATGATCAGAATGACGACCTGCACCAAAACGGTCAAACCCACGGAAATGACTTTTCCCCTCAATATCTCTATCTGCGAGGTGGGGGTGGTGAACAGTCTTTGCAGTGTGCCTTCTTCATCCTCGTGCAGAATGCTGTTGGCAGTATTCGCGCCGGTGAAAAAGGCAAAAAAGATCATCATGCCCGCCATGATCGGAGCGACCATACTTTGCAGCAGGTTCTCTTCCGACTCGGATGACGGTGAACGCAGTTCCACCAGCCCCTGTCCAGCGGATTCAAATTGCATCCCGGCCATATACTGCTGGATCAGACCGCTGATCTGCTGGGCGTCCATGCTGCCGTTTTGTTTGATCGCTTCGGCAACGGTGATCTTAACGCCTGAATAGATATCCAGGATTTCGTGAAGTACAGATTTAACGATCTGCGGTCCAAGGGTCAGGGTCGGATCAGAGATGAACCCGACTTCCACCTCTCCCTGCGGATCGATAAAAGATTGTGAGAAATCCGCCGGAATGATGATGGCAACGCCGGCTTCTGCGTTGTTGACCATCTGGCGGGCTTCCGCCTCGCTATCCACGCTACTGACCTGCATGATCGAGGCAAGCTGTTCATTTTGCAGTGATTGGGCAATCGTGTCGCCCAGTTTCCCGGTTTCGGGAGCGCCTTCATCAAGGTTGACAAGCACCACGTTGGTGGCTGCGATGCTAATGGAATCGTCCGATTTGACGTTGCCGAACATAAGATAGAACATGCCGGTGACGATAAGGGGGATGCCAAACATAAACATGAGGGCAAAGGTGCTGCGGAATGAGCGGGTCAGGTCTTTAAGAGCAATGGTTAATGATTTCATTGTTCGTCCTTTACGCGTCTCTTAACGCTCGTCCGGTCAGGTGGAGGAACACGGTTTCAAGATTGGGCTCCTGGATATCCACGGAGGTAATACGCACGTCCTTTTTGGCAGCCGCTTCAAACAAACGTGGAAGCACCTTGTTTGAATCATCCACCAGCAGCACCAGCCTTGAATCTTCCACCAGTAAGTTTGAGACGCCGTCGCAGCGCTTCCAGTCTTCGACAATCTGGTCAACAGCAGTATTGATAGTGAGCGCGATCCTGGTCTTTTGACCGACCAACTGGATCAACTCGTTATGAGTTCCGTTGGCGATGATCGTACCGTGATCCATGATGGCGATACGGTCAGAGAGTTCTTCCGCTTCTTCCATATAATGAGTAGTGTAGAGAACGGTCATGCCCCGGTCGCGTAGTGCCAGCACGCCATCGAGGATGCTGCGGCGGCTTTGTGGATCGATCCCGACCGTGGGTTCGTCCATGTAGATCACCTTGGGTTCGTGCAGCAGCGCCACGCCGATGTTGACCCTGCGCTTCATGCCGCCGGAATATTTACCCACCCGGTCGCGCGCGCGCTCGGTCAGACCTACCAATTCAAGAACGGCCTTAACACGGTTCTTGAGCGTTTCTCCTTTTAATCCATACATCTTGCCCCAAAAGGTCAGGTTTTCGAGAGCGGTCAGATCTTCGTATAACGCAATATCTTGCGGCACGACACCGATCATGGCTTTTGCAGCCAGCGGGTTTGAAAGCAGAGACTGCCCCATGATCTGAATGTCGCTTTTTTCACTTCCGCCATTATCCGGACGAAGCAGCCCTGACAGCATCGAGATGGTGGTGGTTTTTCCGGCGCCGTTGGGGCCGAGCAAGCTGAAGATCTCACCCTGTTTCACCGTAAAACTAACACCGTCGACAGCTTTAATGCTGCTTCCGTTTCGGAATGTTTTATGTAAATTTTGAACGTCGAGTGCCAAATTCATTTCGTTCTCCTCATATTGATCTTGGTTCTTCGGCATCAGTTTATCCGCTTTAACAGCAAGACAACATTGTGCAAAGGGGCGAAAACACCCTGTACTTTCGGACAATGTACTTCAAAACAATAGAAAAACCGCTAAAGCTGGAATACAATTTAATTACTTATGAATAAAAAACCCACTCTTATTAATACGCAAAAAGAAACTTATGGTTTCTTATGGTTCATGACGCTGGTGTTAGTCGGCGTTTTGGTCTGGGCGGTGATCGATGAACCAAAGTTACATGAAGCCCGTTCTATCATCCCGCTCTTTGCATTGCTGGGCGTTCACGTTTTTCTCCATTGGAAGCTATACCGATTCCTTGAAAAACCCTCCCTGTCCTATATCTATATGGTGATCCAGGGGGCGATCACCCTTACGTTCATCCTGATCACCCACAACATTGGAATCGTTTTTGGGTTTTCGCTTGCACTGGTTGGCGAAGCCATCGGCGCTTATGGGATCAGTGTGCGCGGGATCCTTATCACCCTATTCTACCTGCTCGTATCGCTCGCATCGTATCTTTGGTCCACCGAGTTGCCTGATATTGGGCTGTTGCTCATTTCCACCGCCCCAATGCTGTTGTTTGTGATCATCTACGTTGAATTATATTCGCGTCAGACCAGGGCAAATGAACGCGCCCGACTGCTGCTGGAACAACTTGAAACGGCCAACCGGCAGTTGACCGATTACGCCGCGCAGGTGGAAGATTTGACCATCACGTCTGAACGACAGCGCATGGCCCGTGAACTGCATGACACCCTATCGCAGGGGCTGGCCGGCTTGATCCTGCAACTGGAAGCAGCCGACGCTCATCTGGCGAACAACAAAAATGAAAAAGCCCGGCAGATCATTCAGCAAACCATGGAAACCGCACGCACCACGCTGGCAGATGCCCGTACCGCCATTGATGACCTGCGTCAAAACCAGCCGCCCGACTGCAGGGAATCTCTTCAAAAGATAGCCGCCGAGTTTTCCAAGAATACCGGCATCCCCTGCGATACCGAGATCGTTCTCCCTGACGGATTGGACGTTTCCATATCGTATGCCATTATCCGCATCGCAGCCGAGGCTTTTTCAAACATCACCCGACATGCGCGTGCCACCCGTACAGCGATGAAGGCAGTCCAAACAGATACTGATATCATGTTTGAGATCACGGATGACGGTATCGGGTTCGACCCTGATGCAGTACCGCCAGCCGGACATTACGGTCTGGTAGGTATGCAGGAACGCGTCAGACTGCTGAACGGCAGCCTGACCATTGACTGTCAGCCCGGCAAAGGGACAACACTTAAAATAAGGATACCCCTGTCATGACCATACGAATCGCTATCGCCGACGATCACCTCATTATCCGCCAGGGAATCCGCATGATCCTCGAAACGGAAGATGAGTTCGAACTTGTCGGAGAAGCCGGCGACGGCGCGGAAATTCTGAATGTATGCGCCAAAATGCACCCGGACGTGGTCTTGATGGACCTGCGTATGCCCGGCATGGACGGTCTGACCGCCATTGAGAAACTGAACGTCTCCAACCCGGAAATTGCCGTGGTGATCCTCACTACTTTCAATGAAGATGAACTCATGATGCGAGGGCTGCAGGCAGGTGCCAGGGGATACCTTTTGAAAGACACCAACCGTGAAACCTTGTTCGATTCCATCCGCGCCGCCGCCAGAGGAGAGACGTTGCTTGCTCCCGATATTCTGCGGCGCCTGATCCGGCGAGTTGAATCTCCCACAGCCGCTAATGAAAAAGTCACTCCATTAACCGACCGCGAGGAGGAAGTGCTGAAAGCTGTAGCGCAGGGTGAACGCAGCAAGGAAGTTGCCTTCAGACTGGGCATCACCGAACGCACAGTTAAGGCTCATCTTGCCAGCATCTATAACAAACTGGGGGTGGATTCGCGCGCGGCCGCCATTGCCATTGCCGCCCAAAAAGGCTGGCTGGATTAACTTCTACAGCTCTATCAATTTACAGAAATAACGCGATAGACACGCCCACCCGCGTCGTCAGAAATATACATCGCGCCGTCCGGGCCAAAAACGACGTCGGCAGGTCTTCCGTATGCAGAACCGTCTCCGCAGGTTCCCCCCGCTGTACGGAAGCCATTAACAAAATCTTCGCTCCTGACCGGTTTGCCGTTTTCGATCACCACCCTGACCACTTTACAGTCACGGATGGATGCCGGGTTTTGTACATTCCAGGAACCATGATATGCCACGTAGAGGTCCTGCTGATATTCGGCAGGGAAGTTCCCGCCGCCGGCAAAAGACATGCCCAGAGGCGCGCTGTGCGCCAAATCGGAAAAGAGCGCCGGAACGGCTTGTGAGCAGTCCAATCCTTCAGGCAGGCGCAGCCCGGATTGAGTATCCAGGACCTGGGCGGTAGTCCCATCATCCGCCCCCAGGACAGGGAAGTAGCAGTAGGGCCAGCCGTAATAACTTCCGCCGCTGATCGGATAAACGATCACCTCAGGCGGCAAATTATCCGGCAAACCGGACGTGTCCAGCAGGTTATCCCGCCCGTTCACGTTCGCCCACATTTGACCGGATGCCGTCCATAAGAAATCCACGCTGTTACGTAATCCCCAAGCCCACACGGCCTGTCTGCGTGGGTCGGGGTCCGCGGCAAAGGGGTTGTCCGCGGGGATGGTGCCATCCGCGTTGAAGCGCAGGATAGCTGCCCTGCGCGGGTCGGATTCCTCGCAAACATTACAGGTCGACCCGGCGCTGACATAAAGCTTGTCATCCGGTCCGAAGTGCAGGGTACGCGATATGTGCCCTCCCCCTCCGGGGATGTTGTCGGTCACCAGTTCGCGCTTGTCGAAAACACCGTTACCGGCAGAGGAACTGAATCGTTCAACACGGTCATTCTCGGCCACGTAGAGCCAGCCATCGTACCATTCCAACCCATGCGGCTGGTTCAGCCCGTTTAAAACGATCTCCTGACCATCGGCCAGGCCGTCTTTGTCTCTATCAGGCAAACGCATCACCTGGCCCGCGCTGATCAGCGAGACGTATAGAGAACCATCGGGACCAAACGCCATGAAGCGCGGACGGCCCTGTAGCCCATCCGCGAAGATCCTGATGGCGAACCCTTCAGGAAGGCTCAGGCGCGCTGAAGCTTCGTCAGCAGGCGGCAAAGCCAGCGGATTAACAACAGGCTCATTATCATCCAGGGTGTCGGATACGATCTCAGGAGTTGGTGACAATTGAATTTGCGGTAACGCAGTCTCCGGTTGATAAGTTGTGACGGTCGCGGCTTGCTGTGTCAACGTAGAAGCCGGTGCACAGGCCGCAAGAAATAACAAGCCTGCGACAACGGTATTGACGAAATATATATTTATACTTTTCATATGGTTATTATCCGATTTATTTTAAATTATTGCAAGTCTCACTTTTTTTGATATGCAAAATTTTTTGCGGGTGTAAAATACAATCATCTCAAAAATCCGGAGTCTCTCAATGGCTTTTTACGACCTTCCCCTTAAAGAACTGCAGACCTACAAACCCGAACGAACGGAACCGGCCGATTTTGACAAATTTTGGTCAGACACGCTGGCCCAATCCCGTGAATATCCGCTGAACGCACGTTTTGAACCCATCGACATCGGCTTAAAACTGGTGGATACCTTTGACGTCACCTTCTCCGGCTACGCCGGTCAATCTGTGAAAGGCTGGCTGGTGTTGCCGCATGAACGCAAAGCCCCCCTGCCCTGCGTGGTGGAATACATCGGTTACGGCGGCGGACGCGGGTTCGTCTTTGAGTGGCTTTTGTGGGCCAGCGCCGGGTACGCTCATTTCGTGATGGATACCCGCGGCCAGGGCAGCGCATGGAAACCCGGCGACACACCGGACATCCCCGACGGCGCCAACGCCTTTTTTCCGGGTTTCATGACCCAGGGTGTTTTGGATCCCAATACCTATTATTACAAACGCCTGATCGTTGACGCGGTTCGCGCCATTGAAGCTGCCCGCAGCCACCCGGAACTCGACCCCAAGAGAATGGCGGCCGCCGGCATCAGCCAGGGCGGAGGTCTCACCCTTGCCGTCAGCGGACTGGTGCCCGATTTGCAGGTCAGTATGCCAGACGTGCCTTTCCTGTGCCATTACAGGCGCGCCACCGAGATCACCGATGGGTACCCCTACCAGGAGATATCCCAATACCTGCATACCCACCGGGATCACAGTGAACGGGTGTTCAATACACTCAGTTACTTTGACGGAGTAAATTTTGCCACGCGCGCCAACGCCAAAGCCCTTTTCTCTACTGGTTTAATGGATACCATCTGTCCGCCTTCGACTGTGTTTGCCGCATATAACCATTACAACGGTCCCAAGGAGATCAGGGTATATACCTACAACAACCACGAGGGTGGAGACAATTACCAAAAAGCCGAACAGGTCGAATTTCTAAAAAAGATCTGGTCCAGCTAGCCAGAAGAACACTAAATTCATCAACCGGATTTCAAATTTGATCATTGAAATCCGGCTTTTTTTATTTTGCGAAAATACATCTTTGATGTGATTATCCAGATTCGCAATTATGCAGATTTCTTAAAATTAATAAATTCTTAATTGCAGAAAAATGAATTTTTTGTTAAAAATAAGGTTCAGCGAATGTTCCGCACACGAAACTCAATAACAGAGGATCATAATGATGCGGAAAAAAATATCATCTTATCGGTAACGATACCGGAATTAGAAATGCTATTTTGAATTTCAAAATGGAATTCTTTTTCGCATAACATTTCAGTTCCTCGACCTGGAGAGAAAATGACCAATCAAGCAATTGCACTCGGCGGAGCACTAACAAGCAAACTTCTGAAAAATCGGAAAACAATAGGGTTTATGATCTCAACAGATCTTGAGAACACTTTCCATGTGCCAATCTGGAAAGGCGTATCAGAGATGGCCGCGGAGAAAGGTGTCAACCTGATCACCTTCCTCAATTCAACAGTCTGGTATTCTCAAGAGACCCTCAACCGCAACGAGACTATTTACAAGCAGATCAATCTCTCCACCCTGGACGGAATGATTTCTTTTGATTTCGGCATCCCATATGTGGCTGAAAAACTGACCCATTTTGAATCCGCGGCAAACGTGATCATTAATTATCCGCGTGAGGGTTACCCCTGTCTCAACATCAGCCAAAAAGAGATCAAACTGGCGGTAGAACACCTGATCAAAGTGCACAACAAGAAAAAGTTTCTTTACATCAGCGGGAACAAGGGTAATTTTGAAGCGGAATCAAGACTGACCGCTTTCAAGGAATCCATGGTCGAAAACCAGATCCCATTTACATCCGAGTACCTTTTCTACGGCAATTTCAGCGACATGCGCTGCGGAGAAAAAGTGATCGATGAAGCGCTCAACATTCGCCACCTTGACTTCGATGCAGTGGTCTGTGCCAACGACAACATTGCCACCTCCGCCATCATCGGACTGCAAAAACACAACCTCTCAGTGCCGTATGACATTGCTGTTACCGGTTTCGACGACGACATCCACGCCAAATCAAGTTTGCCGCCGATGACCACGATCCGGTCATCCTTCTATAAAGTGGCGCGTTACGGCACAGACAAACTGGTACGCAAATTGAACGGCGAGCCGATCCCCAACGGCATTGAGGTGACGCCCACTCAATTAAAGGTACGTCGATCGTGCGGTTGTCTGCCTGACTCGATCACCAATGCTTCGATGCAAAACGAACAAAACCAAAACAAGCGGCTATTCAAAAAATTCAATTACAGCCAACTGGTCTCCGAACTGAACAGCCTGTTGGGTGAAAAAGCCGAGCTTCTTCCCGCCCAATGGACGGAAAAACTTTGGGATTCACTGTGTTCCGGGATCAAATCCGGCAAATCCGATCAATTCCTGCAGCAGGTCGACCTGCTGCAAAGAGAATTCCTCAAAAACGATATCAGCCTCGACTTTTGGCAGGAAATGTTCTCGATCCTGAGACGCCATTTCATCCAGTGCGCCAAGAATCATATTGGTAAAGGCAACCTTTTTGAAGATTTCTTCAACCAGGCGCGTGTTTTCAGCGCTGAAATGGTGGATCAAAAACAAATCCGTGAGAATCTTGACCTTGAATCTGAATATGTACTGCTGCTCAATTCGATCAATAAATTGATCACCACCTTCGAGATGAAAGGCATGCTGGACGTTCTGGTGAACACCATCCAGCCAAATCTGGGCATCCCCGGCATATACCTGGTGCTATACGAAGGCTCGGAATGGCCGGCCGTCAGCGGACGATTGATCCTGGCCTCCAACGAGCAGGGGCGCATCGAGATCGGAGAAGACGGCATCCTCTTCGACGTTGAAAGGCTCCTGCCGGACAACATTCTGAATGATCGTGAGCGGCACGACTTGCTGGTTGCTCCGCTGACATTCGGTGAGGAAAACCTGGGCTATATCGTTTATGAAGCCAAAATCTTAAAGGGTTTCTACAGTCAGCTCACCACACAAATCTCCAGCGCCGTGAAAGGCGCCATGCTCTTCCGCCAACGCGACGAATTGCTGAAAAACGTTGCCGACAACGCCGAACAGATATCCGAAGTGTCGGACAAACTGACCATCACCGTCAACAGCACCAAAGAAGCCATGGACCAGATCGCGCAATCCATGAGCCAGGTTGCCAAGGGTGCATCAGAGCAGGCGCAGGTTGTCAACCAGGCCGCCCTCTCCATCGATAAAATGGCTTCGGCAAGCCAAAAGATCGCGGAAGATGCCAATACAGGCAACACATACGCCGAACAAGCCGCCAAGGAAGCCGAAGAGGGTTCCGAGCTGGGCAAATCCACGGTAGAAGACATGCACCAGATCAAACAAATGGTGGGAGAAGCTTCCTCCAAAGTACAAGAGATGAGCAGGCATTCCAACCAGATCAGCACCATTGTGCAGACCATTGAAGACATTGCCTCTCAGACCAACCTGCTGGCACTCAATGCGGCCATTGAAGCCGCCCGGGCAGGTGAGCACGGCAAGGGCTTTGCCGTCGTCGCGGATGAGGTGCGCAAGCTTGCAGAAAAATCTTCCGTTTCAGCCAAAGAGATCGCCGGCCTCGTCATTACCATCCAAAAATCGATCGGTGAAACGGTCAAATCCATGGAATCCAGCGATTTTCAGGTTGCCACAGGCGTTGCCCAGGCGGACCAGTCCAACGTGGCGCTGAATAATATCCAGCAGGCTGCCAACGAAGTCTACCAACGCGTCAGTGAGATCTCTGAATCCGCGGCCGACATTGCCTCGCAGGCAGGTGAAATGTCAACCGCCATTGACAACATTGCCAGCGTGACCGAAGAGAACACTTCCGCCACGGAAGAGGTGAATGCTTCCATCGAAGAGATCAACGCCGGCATGGAAGAAATGGCTTCCCTCACCCAGACCATGCTGGATATGGCCACCCGCATGAACGACCTGGTCGGACAACAATAAAAAAAATCAAATGCCTTTTTTTGAATCCGTCTTTGCGACGGATTCTTTTTTTAATTTCGAATTTATACGTTCCGTTTTTAAAATCACCTTATTGGATGTTATGATTCAGCAAGATCAAAGGCCGGGAATCATCATTGGCAAAGGCAAATCATTATGGAAAAACCTCTAGTAGTTACAAATCTATCTAAAAAATACAGCGAGTATTACGCGCTCGCTCCGCTTTCTTTTTCACTTGAAGAAGCCGAAATTACGGCGCTTTCCGGTCCAAACGGATCAGGTAAAACCACTTTATTAACTTGTATCGCCGGACTGACAAGGTTCACCAGCGGATCGGTGAAGGTGGATGGGTTTGATCTCTTTGAAGATGAAGTTGAATTCCGTAAACGCCTTGTCTTTGTACCGGACGTGCCCCGATATTACATGGAACTGACCGCGTGGGAGCATCTGGAATTCATTGCCGCCGCCCATCAAAACCAGACTTATCTGAACGAGAACGGAAAACAACTGCTTGAAAGTCTGGCGCTTTGGGAGGCCAGAGAACTTTACCCTCACCATTTTTCGCGCGGGATGCGCTTAAAGCTTGCCCTGGCAATGGCGTTCGTCAGGCCGTTTGAGTTGTTGATGCTGGATGAACCCACCTCGGCTCTTGATGAAGCCGGGATCGACATCCTGAGCGCATATCTGATCCAGTGCAAGGAAAAAGGAAAGACCGTCTTGTTCTCGACCCACGACCAACAACTGGCCAATAAACTGGCGGACCGCAAGTTGACCATTGCTCAAGGCGAGATGAAAAGTGAGTAAAATCCGTCCCATCCATTGGCTGCGTTCAAGACAGGAAACCAGTGAATTGGACTACTGGCTTACTTTCGTTGCCTACGATCAAAAAGATCATACGTTTCTCAACCGCGTCTATCTGCTTTATCTTTTTCTTTTTTTTATACTCTGGTTCTTTGTGGTGCTGGTTTTCTTCGCGTCGGTCGGCAGCAAGGTGTTGGTTTTTCTTAACGAGGCAAACACCGCCCAAGCAGCCGCTTTTATTGAGCTCATCGTCCTGGCAGCCTGGAATCTGGTCATGTCTTTCCAATCCACGCGCCGCAGTCCGCTGATCTTCTCGGAACAAGACCAGTCTCTGGTCTGCCAAACCCCGCTTGACCGGCGCAGGCTGGTACTAAGATGGATGTGGATGCCCTGGTTGAAAAGCGCCATTGTGTTCTGGTTGTTGGCGCTTATGTTGGGGTTTTCCGTCGCGGAAACCCGTATCCCGGCCGCTTCGCTCGCCAAGAACTTTTTTACCTACGTTCACTACGGCATCAAAGCCTGGGCGCACCTTCTGCCTGTGCAACTGCTGTTTTTCATCCTGCAGTGGGTCTTTGGCATATTACGCCTTCAAAAAGGACGTCAACGCAACTGGATCATGGCGCCCGTGCTGGCGGCCGCCGCCATCTTTCTGATCTCCGCCCTGCTCACAATCTTCCCAGGCAGCCAGGGTTTTCTCGAGTTTTTCGCACAGCCTGTCCAGAACACACTGCTGGACGGGATGATCGTACAAGCTTCTTCGATTTCGATCCTTTACTGCCTGGCTGCCTGTCTGATTGCCCTGTTTGTTCTGTTTACAGTATCAGCCGGTTTTCACCTGGGCCGGGCGGCTTTTGAGACTGCCGATGTGGAAATGATGCAGAACGCGGCACGCTATGGTTTTACTGATGTCGTCGACCGCCGCAAGCTTCAAGATCAACTTGAGAAAAAGACACCTCGTTCAAAAGCTGTCTTCCCAAACGGCCCCCTGGCGGTGTTGAAAAAGAACTTTCTTCAGGAAACGCGCGATTTCAACTGGAAAATATTCTTTCAACTGTTTTCCATCTTCGCCATCACGTTGGGGCTGCCTTTCCTGTCCAATTTTTGGAGCAGGTCGCTGGCACTGCTCTTTTGGGTTGTGCAAATTTCTACCTTTTCCGTTTTTCGGCTGCGCAGTGACCTGGCCTGCTGGACCGTCGCGCAGCAGCTTCCCATTGATAAAAAGAAACTCCTGTTATTAGATCTTCTCGGCCGCTGGTTGTCGGAATTGATAATCTGCGCGGTTGCCTTGGGACTGGCCTCGATACTGAACAAAGCTTCTGCCTTATCCATGCTTTTGATACTCCCGGGCCTTCTGGCAACCATCAGCGGTGCTGCCGCTCTGGACGTTTTAAGGCGCTCAAGCAGCGACCGCCTGCTGGTCGGCAGCGTCCCCGACACCGGCACGCAGGGTATTCTGTTTGGGTTGATCGGTGTTTTTATTCCGGTCTTTCTTCTCTCTGCCGGGCCCTCAGCTACCGGGATAATCTTCTCGGTCGCCGTAAGTGTTCTCATCAGCCTGGGAATCTTCCGTTTTGCGGTCCATTTCTTCAAAAAACTCTATACACAATAGTTACCTTCGTAAAATTCAAGTTTATTCAATTGTTGAATAATTGAATAAACGATTCCACTCGGATATTATATTAAGATAATCACAGGTCATCGCGTGATGGCCTGTTCTCAATTCACCTACAGTTTAGGAGGGGTATGGAAAAAAAGACGTTATTGATCAACGGGATCAAACGAACAATTATTACTGATCCCAACTCCAGCCTGATGACTGTACTTCGAGAACACCTTCTCTTAACCGATGTAAAGAACGGTTGTGATGAAGGTCATTGCGGCGCGTGTTCAGTCATTTTGAATGGAAAACTGACCCTTTCGTGTCTGGTAAAAATGGCAAAAGTGCCAGACGAATCGGTCGTCCTGACAACGGAGGGGATCGGTAAGCCGAATGCGCTCCATCCCATCCAGCAAGCTTTCATCTTCCACGGCGTGGCACAATGCGGTATATGCACGCCCGGATTTGTGGTTTCTTCGAAAGCCTTACTGGACGAAAACCCCAACCCGACCCGTCAGCAAATCCGCGACTGGTTCACCAAACATCACAACGTCTGCCGCTGTAACGGATACGTTCCCTACGTGGACGCGGTCATGGACGCCGCGGCCGTTTTGCGCGGTGAAAAGAAAATGTCCGATATCACATTTAAGATGCCCGCGGACGGCAAGATCTGGGGCAGCAAATATCCCCGCCCATCGGCGGAAGCCAAGGTCACCGGCACGTTGGATTACGGCGGTGACACGGGCTTGAAGATGCCCCCTGAAACCTTGCAGCTTGCCCTGGTCCAGGCCGAGGTGAGCCATGCCAACATTCTCGGCATCGATACTTCAGAAGCGGAGAAAATGCCCGGCGTCTTTAAAGTGGTCACCCACAAAGACGTCAAAGGCAAGAACCGCATCACCGGTCTGATCACCTTCCCCACCAATCTCGGCGACGGGTGGGACAGGCCGATCCTCAACGACAAGAAGGTCTTCCAATACGGCGACGCCATTGCCATCGTCTGCGCGGATACCAAAGCCCACGCGGAAGAGGCTGCCAAAAAGGTCAAGGTCGATCTTGAAGTGCTGCCCGCCTACATGAGCGCGCCTGAGGCCATGGCGGATGACGCCATCGAGATCCATCCGGGCACCCCCAATATCTACTTTGAACAAAAGACTGTGAAAGGTCCCGATACCGGCCCGATCATGGAGAAAGCGGCCTACACCGCGGACGGCGAATACTATCTGCAGCGGCAGCCTCACCTGACGGTCGAACCGGACGTCGGTTTCGCTTATTACGATGAAGAAGGCCGTCTCACCATTCATTCCAAATCCATCGGCATCTATCTACATCACGCTATGATCGCCCCCGGACTGGGAATCGAACCCGAGAAACTACGTCTGATTCAGAACCCGGCAGGCGCCACCTTTGGTTACAAATTCAGCCCAACCATGGAAGCCTTACTCGGAGCGGCCTGCATGGCGACCGGAAGACCGGTCTTCCTGCGCTACAACTACCACCAGCACATGACCTATACCGGCAAGCGCTCGCCCTTCTGGCTGAAGCTGAAATTCGGCGCCGACAAGGACGGCAAGCTGATGGCCATGGAAGGCGACTGGTCCGTGGATCACGGCCCTTACTCCGAGTTTGGCGACCTGCTCACCCTGCGCGGCAACCAATACGTCGGTTCCGGTTATGACATCCCCAGTATCCGCAACGTCGGACGCACGGTGGCAACCAACCACATCTGGGGTTCCGCCTTCAGGGCCTACGGATCGCCGCAAAGCTTCCTGGCATCCGAGAGCCTGATGGACGAATTGGCCGAAAAGATGGGCGTCGACCCGTTCGAACTACGCTACAAGAACGTTTACCGGCCGGGTGCGACCACACCTACCGGCCAGGTGCCTGAAGTCTTCAGCTTTGTCGAGATGTTCGACGCCATGCGGCCCAAATACCTGGCTGCCAAGGAAAAAGCCAAGAAGGAATCCACACCTGAATTCAAGAAGGGTGTGGGAGTCTCCATCGGCATCTACGGCTGTGGTCTGGACGGCGCGGATTCGTCGGAGATCGCCGTGGAACTGACCCCCACCGGCGTCACCGTTTACTCCAGTTGGGAAGATCACGGTCAGGGCGCCGACATGGGTGTGCTGGGTACTGCCCACATGGCTCTTATGCCGTTGAAGCTGGACCCCAAACAGATCAAGCTGGTGATGAACGATACCGCCCTTACCCCCAACAGCGGACCTTCAGGCGGCAGCCGTCAGCAGGTGGTTACCGGCAACGCCATCAAGGCGGGCTGTGACCTGCTCCTGGCTGCGATGAAGAAATCTGAAGGCGTCTATCGCACCTATGATGAGATGGTTGCCGAGAAGATCCCCCTGCGCTATTCCGGCTCGTGGACGGCCACCATGGCCTCCAACTGCGACGCCAACGGTCAGGGTAAACCCTTCTCCAACTACATGTACGGCATCTTCATGTCTGAAGTGACCGTGGATACAAAGACCGGCAAGACCAAGGTAGACAAGGTCACCCTGATGGCCGATATCGGCAAGATCAACAACAAACTGGTGGTCGACGGTCAGATGTACGGCGGCATTGCTCAGGGAATCGGTTTGGCGCTGTCAGAAGACATCGAAGACCTCACCAAACATGACAACATGCGCGGTGCGGGCATCCCCTACGCCAACGATATCCCCGACGAGATCGAACTGCAATACTTTGAGACGGCGCGTCCTGACGGTCCCTTTGGCGCTTCCGGCGTCGGAGAGCTTCCGCTCACCTCACCGCACGTCTCGGTGATCAACGCCATTGCCAACGCTACCGGTGTACGCATCCGCCACCTGCCGGCCTACCCGGAGAAAGTGCTAGCAGGATTGAAGGCGCTATAGGCTGAAAATTCGATCTATATTGAGATAAACGAAATATCCTCATCCCTCCCTCATTAGAAATAATGAGTCGCAGGGATGAGGCTTTTTTGAGAATTGCATCATAGTCGAAAAGTGATGTGTACTTTGTTATGAGTTATCGTGTCTGTAATTGGAAAGGTGTTTTGTAGAAATTTATCTTCTAAAAACATTCTTGTGGAATTTACCTCACCCCTATATCCCCTCTCCGGCGGAACAAATGCAATAATTAATTTTGCCGATTCCGCCGGAGAGGGGACTATTGCGTATGGAATTTTAGGGATTTGTTAAGGGGGCGAAGTTTTGTTACTTTTCAAAAGCGCAAAAACAGGTGCTTTTTTTAATATGGTTGACCTGGGATGAGATGTTTTTTGATGGATGATTCCAATTCTCTATGTATAATGAGTGTTGTGGACTGAAAACCGCCCTTTTAGCTGGTCCACATCGCTCCAAAACAGAAATCCATGGAAGTCCAAAAATGCCCAACTGCTCAACCTGCACCCTCTTTGAATTGGAATCAGACGAAGAAGACTGCCTGCATGTCAACCGTCCGGGCGGACTGGACCTGACCCGCAAGTTGATCGAAGCCTGCCGCCTGCCGGCGGGGTCTAGCGTTTTGGATGCCGCCTGCGGCACGGGCACTACGCTTGATTTCCTGCAAAATGAAATGGATCTGAAAGCGGTCGGGGTCGACTTTTCTCGAGCGATGCTACGGAAATCCATGCAGCAGCACCATGAGATCAACGGCATCCAGGCCTCCTGCCTGGACCTACCCCTTCCGAATTCCTCAATGGATGCCGTGATGATGGAATGCGCGCTCTCACTGGCCGGAGAGATGCCACGTTCGCTTTCCGAATTCAAGCGCATCTTGCGTCCCGGAGGCTGTCTGGTGCTGACCGACATCTATATCCGTGAGTTGAACGATCCGCGCGGCCTGGACTGCCTGCCGGCATCCTCCTGTCTCGCGGGAGCCCGCACTGAAGCCTTCCTGCGCGGACAGATCGAAGAAGCCGGATTCACCATTTCCGTTTGGCAGGATGAAACGGCGCTTTTCAAAGCCTGGCTGGCGCGCATGATCTTCAAGCTCGGTTCGCTGGCTGCCGTTTACCGGCGCATGGTCTCCTGCGACCAGGATGCCCGCTGCATGGCGGACGGCCTGGGGAGCACGATTAAACTGGGCTATTACAGCATGATCGCTCAAAAACAATGAAATTTACTGGACGTTGAAAAACAGGGAAAGCACGGTGATTGATGACATTGACTCAGACAGAATTTCAAACAAAGTTCAAAGATGGTGAATCCATTCCCACCGCCAGTGTATGCCCGGTCTGTTTGAAACGCATCCCGGCCGAACGTGTTTTTTACGGTGACGAAGTTTTCCTTGAGAAGACTTGCCCGGAACATGGTTTCTTTAAAACCATCGTGTGGCGCGGCGAACCCGCCTATCCCTCCTGGTTCCGCGAGAAGATCCCCAACCACCCTCGCAAGCCTTCAACACAAACGCAAAGAGGCTGCCCCTTCGACTGCGGATTGTGCGCCAACCACCGACAGGAACCCTGCTGTGTGCTGCTTGAAGTGACGCGCAACTGCGATCTGGGCTGCCCGGTTTGTTTTGCCTCCTCCGGCGAAAACCGGTCAGTAGACCCGGATATGGACGTGGTTAAAATGTGGTACCGGCGCATGCTAGATGCCGGTGGTCCCTATAACATCCAGCTTTCAGGCGGCGAACCCTGCACGCGTGACGACCTGTCCGAGATCATCCGCGTGGGGAAAAGCATGGGCTTTTCATATTTCCAGGTCAATACCAACGGGCTGCGCCTTTCCGCTGACGTGGAATACCTGAGATCGTTAAAAGAAGCCGGCTTGAATGTGGTTTACATGCAGTTTGACGGCACGGATGACGAGATCTACCGCACCATCCGCGGCCGGGCCATTTTGCAGCAGAAAATTCAGTGTATCCAAAACTGTACGGACCTGCACATCGGGGTTGTGCTGGTGCCCACCATCGTGCCCGGTGTGAATGACCACGACCTGGGCGGCATCATCCGTTTTGCCCTCGAGCACCAACCCGCGGTCAAGGGCATCCATTTTCAGCCGGTGACCTATTTCGGCCGCTACCCCAAGGCGCCCGCCAACGAGGACCGCATTACCATCCCCGAACTGCTGACCAACATGGAAGTGCAGACCGGCGGGCTGGTGCACAGCGACGACTTCCATCCCAAGGGCAGTGAGAACTCGTATTGTTCTTTTACCGGCAACTACATCATCCAGCCGGACGGCGCGCTCAAACTCATCCACGACAAAGAGGAATCCTGCGGCTGCCGCAAACCGGACGACGCCAAAACCAGCGTCAAACGCACCCGTGAATTCGTGGTCAGGCACTGGACTTATCACGAACCACCCAAGACCGTTTCGGCCTCCGGCATCGCATTGGGCGGATGGGATGAACTGCTGGACCACCTGCAATCCCATTTCTTCTCCATCTCCGGCATGGCTTTTCAGGATGCCTGGAACCTCGACCTTGAACTCCTGCAGGACTGCTGCATCAACATTGCCTCTCCTGACGGGAACTTGGTGCCCTTCTGCGCCTACAACCTTACCGACACAGAAGGACGCGCCGTCTACCGTCCGCAGTGATGAAGACCACGCCTCTGCATACCTGGATCGCAAGCAGAACCACCCGCGCGGAGGAAACTTTCACCCGCGCGAGCCTGGACGCCTGGCAGTTTCAACGGCTTCAAACTGTAATAAGCTACGTGCGTGAACGTGCACGTTTCTACCGCGACCTGTTCACTTGCGCACCCGATACGCTTCACTCTTTTGATGATTTGGCAGCTTTCCCGTTCACCAACGCGGACGACCTGCGCGCTGACCCAAACCGGTTCGCCTGCGTCTCGCAGGACGAAGTCAGCCGCATCGTCACCCTGCCCACCTCCGGCACGACCGGCCCCTCCAAAAGACTCTTTTTCAGCCAGGCAGATCAGGAACTGACCGTGGACTTCTTCAAAGTCGGCATGTCCACCCTGGCGCGCGCGGGCGACCGGGTGCTCATTTTACTGCCGGGCGCGCGTCCGGGATCGGTGGGCGACCTGCTCAAGAGCGGACTGGAACGCCTGGGCTGCCGGCCTTTCGTCTACGGCCCCGTGGACGAGGAAGCCAAAGTGTTTGAGAGTATCAAGGAAAACGACTGTAACGTGCTGGTGGGCGCGCCCGTGCAATTGCACCGCCTGGCCCGCTGGGACCAATTCCACCACGTCTTGAAGACCGGGCAGATCCGCGCACTGCTCTCATCCACCGATGTGCTGGCGAATACCATCCGAGATAACCTGCAGACCATCTGGGGCTGTGAGGTCTTCGACCACTGGGGCATGACCGAGACAGGCCTGGGCGGCGGCGTGGAATGCGAGGCGCACCGGGGGGCTCATCTGCGCGAGGCCGACATCTACGTGGAGATCATTGATCCCGTCAGCGGTGAGGTGCTACCCAAAGGAGAAATGGGCGAGGTGGTGGTCACCACCCTCACTCGTAACGCCATGCCGCTCGTGCGCTACCGTACCGGCGACCTTAGCCACCTGATCCCCGGCGAGTGCGCCTGCGGCTCTTTCATAAGGCGTTTGGAACGCGTCACCGGCCGCGTCAATGCCGGGGTGGAACTGCCCTCAGGGCTGCTGACCCAAAACATGCTGGATGAAGCGCTGTTCCAAATTGAAGAAGTGCTGGACTTTTCCGCGGACTATCAACCCCCCAAGTTGTCGCTATCAGTACGTATTATTGTAGATCATTCGTTAGCCGTTGAAGAAAAAATTCAAAACGCGCTCCGCCATATCCCCGTTGTGGAACAGGCAAGTGCTTCTCAAGCCCTGAAAATCGAACTGCGTTTTGTGGATAACTTCGTCCCTGAAAAGACCGCCCTGCTTTATAAACGACAGATCGAAAACAAATCCAAGCAATAAAACTTCAGGCTTGATCCAATTCTTCCCAGCGCGCGTAGGCCGCGGCGAGTTCCTCTTCAAGTTCTTTCAGGCGCGCGGCCGTGCGCGTGATGTCGTCCTCGTCGCCCTGATAAAACTCCGCGTCGGCCATCTTTCTGGCGATGCCGGCCTGTTCGGCTTCCAGCGCTTCAATGCGCGCGGGCAGTTCGGCCAGTTCCTGCTGCCGCGCTTCCAGGGCCTTCAGTTCCTTGTAGGTCGGTTTGCGTTTTGCTTCGTCCGTGGGCGGTTTCTCCGTTTTCACGCCGGCTTTCGCGTTTTTCGCTTCGTCTGAAGATCTTTCGGCGGCGCGGCTCTGGCGCCGCCAGTCGTCATATCCTCCCGCGAACTCTTCAATCTTGCCGCTGCCGTCCAGGGCGATGGTGCTGGTGACCAGGTTGTTCAGGAACTGGCGGTCGTGACTGACCAGCAGCAATGTGCCCTCATAATCCAGCAGCAGGTCTTCCAGCAGTTCCAGCGTATCCAGGTCGAGGTCATTGGTGGGTTCGTCCATCACCAGCAGGTTGGACGGTTTGGCGAACAGGCGCGCCAATAACAGGCGGTTGCGTTCCCCGCCCGAGAGCGCGCTGATGGGCGCCTGCACACGTTCGTGCGTAAAGAGGAAATCTTCAAGATAGCCTACAAGGTTGCGGTTCCTGCCGTTGATGGTGATGGTGTCGCGCCCCTCGCCGACGTTATCCATGACCGTCTTGTTCTCGTCCAGTTGGGCGCGCAGCTGGTCAAAATAGGTCACCTGCAGGTTGGTGCCCAGCTCCACGCTTCCGCTTCGCGGTGTCAATTCGCCGATCAGCAGGCGGATAAGGGTGGTCTTGCCGGACCCGTTCGGTCCGATGATGCCCACCTTGTCGCCGCGCTGGACAACCGTGGAAAAATCTTTCAGAACTGTCTTTTCGCCATAGGAACAGGTCAAATTCTCGGCCACGATCACCAGCCTGCCCGAGCGTCTGACTTCCTGCATTTGCAGCTTAACCTTGCCCAGCGCCTCTCGCCTTTGGCTGCGTTGTTCGCGCAGGCGGATAAGCGACCTGACACGGCCTTCGTTTCGCGTGCGGCGGGCTTCGATGCCGCGCCTGATCCAGGCTTCTTCCTGCGCCAGTTTCTTGTCGAACTGTAGATTATGTTCCTGCTCGTTCTTGAGCATGGCTTCTTTACGCGACAAAAAGGTGTTGTAATCACAGTTCCAGTCAAAGAGACGCCCGCGGTCCAGTTCCACGATGCGGTGGGCCACACGCTGCAGGAACTGCCTGTCGTGGGTAACGAAGAAGAGCGTCCCGCCCCAGCGCGTAAGGAAATCTTCGAGCCAGGCGATGGAATCAATATCCAGGTGGTTGGTGGGTTCGTCCAAAAGCAGCAGGTCCGGGTTGTTCACCAGTCCGCGCGCCAGCAGGACCCTGCGTTTCATGCCCGCGGAGAGCGTCTCAAAACGGGCCGAGCCGTCCAGTTCCATGCGCGAGATGACCTGGTCCACCTGAAGTTGGCGCTGCCAGTGCTCATCTACATGATTATCTGAATCTATGAAAGCGGCCGAGACGATGTCGCGCACGACGCCCGAAATCTCCAGCGGCACTTCCTGAGGCAGGTAAGCCGTCTTGATGTTCTGCTGGCGCGCCACCAGCCCGGATTGCGGCAGCAGGTCGCCGTTGACCAGTTTCAGCAGCGTGGACTTGCCCGCGCCGTTGCGTCCGAGCAGGCCGATCCATTCGCCGCTTTCGATCTGCAGGCTGATATCGTCCAGCAGCAGCGGGCCGCCGAACCCCAGACTGACGTTTTGTAAACCGATTAATGCCATAACCATCCGTTTCTGAAGTGCAAGTTTTCAAGACCTTCGATTATATCCTCACCTAGGGAAAATTTAAAAAATGAACTCCCGCGAAGTATGCGGGAGTTCCGGATTGATCACATACTATTTCTAGGAAGCCCGCAGCGCCTGGTCAAGATCCCACAAAATATCTTCAATATCTTCCAAACCAACGCTGAGCCGGATGAAGTCCGGGCTGACGCCGGCCTGCTTCTGCTGTTCCTCGTTGAGTTGGGCGTGCGTGGTCGTGGCCGGATGGATGGCCAGACTCTTGGCATCGCCTACGTTCGCGAGATGGCTGAAGAGTTTAAGGTTCTCGATGAATTTCTTGCCCTCTTCTGCGCCGCCCTTGATGCCGAAGCCGAAGATGGCGCCCGGTCCCTTGGGTAGATACTTTATTGCCAGCTTGTGATAGGGGTTGCCGGGCAATCCCGGATAGGCCACCCACCCCACCTTGGGATGGCTTTCAAGGAACTCGGCCGCTTTTTGGGCGTTGGAGACGTGCCTGTCCATGCGCAGGCTGAGCGTTTCCAGCCCCTGCAGGAACAGGAAGGAGTTGAAGGGCGAAAGACAGGCCCCGTAATCGCGCAGGATCTGCACGCGCGCCTTGGTGATGAAGGGCGCGGACCCTTGCGCCGCCAGGTCGGCATACACCAGGCCATGGTAGCTGTCGTCGGGATTGTTGAAGTTGGGGAAGCGCGGATTGCCTTTCCACTCGAAGTTGCCGCCGTCCACGATCACGCCGCCGATGGAGGTGCCGTGTCCGCCGATGAACTTGGTGGCGGAATGGGTGACGATGTTGGCGCCCCATTCAAAAGGCCGGCACAGGTAAGGCGTGGCAAAGGTGTTGTCGATCACCAACGGGATGCCGAATTCTTTAGCAATGGCGGCCACCTCCTCGATCGGGAAGACGTTCACCTGCGGGTTGCCCAATGTCTCTCCATAGAGCACCTTGGTGTTCGGCTTGATGGCCTTGCGGAAATTCTCGGGATCGTTGCCGTCCACCAGAGTGACCTCGATGCCCAGACGCTGGAAGGAATAGACGAACTGATTATAGGTGCCGCCGTAAAGCGTGGCTGCCGAGACGATATGGTCGCCTGCGCCCACCAGGGCGAAGAGCGCCTGGAACTGGGCCGCGTGGCCTGATGAGACTGCCAGGGCGCCCGCGCCGCCTTCCAGGTCGGCCATGCGCTGCTCGAATACGTCGTTGGTCGGATTCATGATACGGGTATAGATATTGCCCGGTTCCTTGAGAGCGAACAAATTGGCAGCGTGCTCGCTGCTGTTGAACATGTAGGCCGAGGTCTGATAGATGGGCACGGCTCTTGAATGAGTGGTCGGATCGGGCTCCTGCCCGGCGTGCAATTGGCGTGTATTGAAACCAAACGTGTGTTCAATGTTGTTCAATGACATGTGATACTCCTTTCATATACGATACGTGATAAGAACCTGGTGTTCTTTTTAAAGTCCCACCGGAGGGAACTTGCGGGGACGTCCGAGGTCAAAAGGTGTTTCCTGATAGACGAAATAGTTGATCCAGTTGGCAAAGAGCAGGTGCGAGTGTCCGCGCCAGCGCACCAGCGGCTCCGCGGTCGGGTCGTCATGGTCGAAATAATTAACCGGGATTTCAATGGGCAGCCCGGCCGCCACGTCGCGGTCATATTCAGCCTTGAGAGTCAGCGGGTCATACTCGGAGTGTCCGGTAATGAAGACCTGGCGGTTCTTCTTATTCCCGACAATGTAAACGCCCGCCTCGTTCGATTCGGCCAATATCTTCAGTCCGCTTACTTTTTCGATGTCCGCGCGTCTGATCTCGGTATGGCGCGAATGCGGCGCGTAAAACACGTCGTCAAATCCGCGCAGCAGCTTAACATTCTTTTCGGTGATGTGATGCTTGAAAATCCCGAACTGCTTGGCCGGCAGCGGATACTTCGGGATGCCATAATGATGGTAAAGTGCGGCCTGCGCTCCCCAGCAGATGTAGAGCCTGGCGAAAACATGTTGGTCGCTCCAATCCATGATGGAGGTCAATTCAGGCCAGTAGTCCACCTCTTCAAAATCCATCTGCTCCACCGGCGCGCCGGTGATGATCATGCCGTCGAACATTTCGTCGCTGATCGTGTCGAAGGTCTGGTAGAAATTAAGCAGATGATCTTCGGGGGTGTTCTTGCTTTGATGCGTACCGGTGCGCAGCAGGGTCACTTCCACCTGCAGGGGGGTGTTCCCCAGCAAGCGCAGCAACTGCGTTTCGGTGGTAATTTTGGTGGGCATCAAATTCAGCAGGACGATCTTCAATGGACGTATATCCTGGTGGACAGCGCGTCCTTCGCCCATTACGAATATGTTCTCGTTGGTAAGGGTCTTAAAGGCGGGTAATTGATCTGATATCTTGATTGGCATGGCAACTTCCTTTTTGAGTAGAAATTAAAAAACCTCTTCTGTTATGGAAAACAAGAAGAGGTATTGATTCAATAATCTCCTCTCATCTTCCAGATCGTTTCTGCCGGAATTGGCACCTTGTTCTTGCGAACAGGTTGTCGAGGCTTCACAGGGCCGGTCCCTCTGCCTCTCTGGATAAGAGCGATGCTATTCAGTTGTTGTGGAGGTTTTTGAACCTCCCCTACATAAATAAAAAAGTCCGGGAGCTTTCCCGGACGATTCTTCATGGGGTTGCTCCTTCTCTTTCAATTGAGGAGCATTACACTTTTTTTCTTGGGCTAAGCTTGAATTTGCCAAAATGCCGCAGAGTGTGCAATTGCTCCTCGCTGTCTGCACATCATGCACATGTCCATCGTTAACATCGTAATTGATCTCATGTTCATTTCGGCTTCACTTTCTTAGTAAGAGATAGTACAACTTTCAAGAGGTCGTGTCAAGCATTTCAAATTTTTTTAAGATTGGCGGGCAATTCTTTCAACCCGGAATTTATCGAAGTTTGACACAATTCAAATCAGGCGACGTCGATAAACGAAATAATAAACTGCGAGAGGCCACCACGCGAGGGCGAAGATTGGATAGAATGCCCAGACTGTGAACGGTGAAGTGATGCGGTTGACGGCAATGAAAAACGCTGCACTCAACAGGAATCCGGCAATGGAAAAGATCATCTCTCTTCCGCGTTTGGCAAAGGCGACCGCCAAAGGCCACCATAACAATGCAAATGTCGGGAAAATCACCCACGGGAAGCCCTTGAATACGGTCATGTTCAATATCAGGTAATACAGGATTCCGATAAAGCTACCCGCCAGAGCCGTAAGCAGTCTGGAAAAACGTCTTCCGAGCAAGACAGCGACCGGCCACATCAACACCGGGAAATAGGTAAACAAGGCCCAGGGACAATTCGGTGATTCATTATAGTTTTCGAACGTCAGGAAAGCCATAATGATCAATGCCCCGATGATTGAATAGGCCTTGATGGTTTTGGGCTTCGCAAAAAATACACTCAGGGGCCACCAGATGACTGCAAACACCGGATAATAAAACCACAGGATCGAAGGGGTCGTGATGTAATTTGTCATAACGAAGAACGCGATCAATACAATGCTGGAAATGATCGAAAACAATTTACAGTTCCGCGGAGCCAGGAATATAGAAATGGGCCACCACAAGATCGCAAAAGACGGAAAGAGAAACCACGGGTAACTCCATGATGTCAGGTAATTTGTCAGGAAAAGCAAAGCGATCGTGATCAGACTGCCGGCCAGTGAAAGCATTTTTCCCAAATTCCTGCCTGCCAATATGATCAGGATCGGCCACCAAAGCACCACGTACGACGGATAGATAAACCATGGAAAACTAGAACCGGTCGAATAATTGATGAACGCCAGAAATCCGATGATGAGAAGGCTGCCGACAATGGAAAATCCGATCGAATAGCGTCTTTTGCTGCTTTGTTCCGTTGTTTCAGTCATCTGTCATCTCCTCCTCTTTGCTCTTGTTGCGGAGGCTTAGGTAAAGCATAGCCAGGGGCCACCATAGTACCGCGAAAGTCGGATAGACAAACCAAATGGTTCTCGGTGAGAAATAGAAATTGATGAACAACAGCACCCCCACGATGAGGATGAAACTACAAATCGAAAAAGGAAGCCCGATCGAAACCTCGTTTTTCAAACGGATCCAGTGAAAGAACAGCGACATCGGCCACCAAATCACCGCAAAAACCGGGAAAACCCACCAGATAACTTTGGGGGTGAAATAATAATTAATAAAAAGGAAAAGACCCGTGATCAAAACCGCGCCCCACACTGAGAAGGCGAGAGATAAACCTGCTTTTTTAACCTTTGCGCCTTTCGCGTTGTTGTCAAGTTCATCTTTCAGATCGTCAATGTCGCCGAAATCTTCAATGGCTTTTTTTACGGCCTGCTCCCTGGTTTGTCCTTGTGAAACGAGATCTGACACTTTCTCATTCAGGTTCTGTGTGATCTCCTGCATTAATTCCTGTTTGCGTTTGCTGTCAGATATTTTCCCAAATAGTTTGTTGATGTGTATCTCAATTTCATTCATTTCAAATCCTCCATAAAAATATCGATGATTTCACGTGCGTTTTGCCAGGTGCGGATCTCTTCTTCAAGATATTGCTTGCCTTCATCCGTAATATGGTAATAACGGCGTCGGCTGCCAAAAGAAATATCTCCAAGATAGGATTCGATAAGTCCCTTTTTCACCAGTCGCTGAAAAACGGCATATAACGTTGCTTCTTTTATTTCAAACTTGTTGTTGGTCCGATTGGCTATTTCATTTGAAATTTCATATCCATATGTGTCCTTTTCATAGATCAACCGCAGGATGATCGCGTCCAGATGTCCTCGAATGATGTCGCTGCTGATAGATGACATAGCTCCTCATGCTTTTCTAAACTATTCTGTCTGGTACTGTTCTATTAGATAGTACTCTATCTGACAGAACTATATTAGCACGCTATTTTTTATTGTCAACTTTTTTTAAGAAAGGTTTTTTAATTATTTTCTTGAAGCATCTCTGAAATTGTTACCTCCTTGATTTGGATGAATAATTTGTTGTCAACATTTTTTTATTTTGGTACTTCTGTGATGTATAATGTTCCTTAATCATCCACGTTGGGTCTTCGTATCACTCAAACGGGAAATCCAAAACCAAATCCAAGTGAATACTTGTTGAATACAATCACTCCGTTTTAGAATATACTCAGGAGTGTGTGGAGGTTTTAGTGAAAACGCAAGCGCCGATCATAAAAAAGAATACTCTCGTGATGAAATTCGGCGGTACTTCCGTGGGCACACCCGACGCCATGGGCCGGGTTGTGTCCATTGTCAAAAACGAAAAGTCCCAGTGGAAAAATGTCGTGGTGGTTACCTCTGCCTTAAGCGGAGTGACCGACGCGTTGCTGAAAATGACCTCGCAGGAAGCCGCAGCCGACTCACATTCACTCGAAACAATGGCCGTCGACATCGCCCGCAAGCATGAAGCCATCGCCAAGGAATTGGTGAGCGACTCGGCTCTCGCCCGCAAAGCACTGATGCGCATTAACGAACTGCTTGATGAAGTGGTTAACTTGTGTAAAGCCATTGCCATCCTGGGTGAATCCACATCGCGCGTGATGGATAACATCGCCTCAGCGGGTGAACGTATGTGCATCCCCCTACTTGCGGCTGCGCTGCAGTCCGCGGGGATCGCCGCCGAACCGGTGGAAGCCACACGCCTGATCGTCACGGACGACCATTACATGGACGCCCACCCTGACTTTGAAAAAACAAAGAAAAATTGTCAGAACGTGCTCAATCCGATCCTTGAGAGCGGCGCCGTCCCGGTGATCACCGGGTTCCTGGCTGCCACCGAAAAGGGCAACATCACCACCCTCGGACGCGGCGGCAGCGACTATTCGGCCGCCCTGATCGGGGCCGCCCTGCCCGCCGACGACGTGTGGATCTATACCGACGTGAACGGCGTCATGACCGCCGATCCGCGCCTGGTTCCAAACGCCGCCACGGTACCCGTCTGCTCATACCGAGAGGTATCCGAGCTGGCTTACTACGGCGCCAAGGTACTGCACCCCAAGACCATCCGTCCGGTCATCGAAGCCGGCATCGGACTGCGCGTCTGCAACACCTTCCAACCCGAGCACCCGGGCACGCGCCTGGTCTCGGAACTGACCGCCGAACACTACGTCATCAAAGCCATCACCACCGTGCGCGGATTGAAGCTGATCACGCTGGAAGGCCGCGGCATGCTGGGCGTCCCCGGCGTGGCTGCCAAGACCTTCGACACTGTGGCCAAGCTGGGCACGAGCGTGCCGATGATCACGCAGGCTTCCTCAGAACAGAGCATTTGCTTTGCCGTCCCGGCGGACTGCGCCGATCTGGTAGTGCAGAAGCTGACCAAAGCTTTTGCCGTCGAGATCGAACGCCGCGATATTGACCGTGTTTGGGCCACCGAGGAAGTCGGCATCGTCACCGTTGTCGGAGAGGGCATGCGCTCCACTCCGGGCATTGCCGGGCGCGTATTTACCGCTCTTGGTAATCACAAAGTCAACGTTGTCGCCATCGCGCAGGGGTCGTCAGAGGTTGCCATCAGTCTGGTGGTCACCGCCGCAGATCTGCAGCAGGCTTTGCGCATCCTGCACGAACTCATTCAAAATTCACAACCCGCGAGTTGATCGCCGGGTTTTACTGCAAGAGGAGTACTTATTATGTCTAATCGAATTCCTGTAGCCGTTTTGGCTGCCACAGGCAGTGTCGGGCAGCGTTTCATCCAGTTGTTGGACGGACACCCCATGTTTGAGGTGGTCGCCCTGACCGCCTCCGATCGTTCGGTCGGAAAACCTTATTCAGAGGCCGTGCACTGGATCCTTTCTGATCCCATGCCTGAATGGGCGGGGAATATGGTTGTCAGACCCACCGACCCCGCCTCGGCGCAGGTGCCCCTGGCTTTTTCCGCCCTACCCGCGTCCGCCGCCGTCGACGTGGAGCCTGCTTTCGCGCGCGCCGGCACCATGATCTGCTCCAATGCCTCATCCTATCGCATGGAACCGGACGTTTCCATCCTCTTCCCTGAAGTCAACCCCGACCAGGCCAAGGTCATCGACGTTCAGCGCCGCCTGCGCGGCTGGTCCGGCGGCATTATCACTAATTCGAACTGCACCAGCACCGGTATGAGCGTGGCTTTGAAGCCTCTGCTCGATAATTTCGGTCTGAAGAAGGTATTTGCCGTCTCAATGCAGGCGCTTTCAGGCGCAGGTTATCCGGGCGTGTCGTCACTGGATATCATTGACAACGTGGTCCCGCTGATCAAGGGCGAAGAAGCCAAAGTGGAAAGCGAACCGCGCAAGATCCTCGGCACACTTCAGGGGAACGCCATCGTTTCAGCCGATTTCACCATCTCGGCACACACCAACCGTGTGGCCGTGGTCGACAGCCATACCGTTTGCCTTTCAATCGAACTGGAAAAGACAGCCTCACTTGAACAGGTTGTGGATGCCCTGCGTTCCTATCAGGCGCCGGAAGTCAGCCGCGATCTGCCCTCCGCGCCCAACCCCGTCATCGTCGTCCGCGACGAAGAAGACCGTCCGCAGCCCCGTCTTGACCGTATGACCGGCAGGGGTATGGCAACGGTGGTCGGCAGGGTGCGTCCCGATCCGCTGTTCAGCTATAAGTTGGTGGTGCTTTCGCATAACACAATCCGCGGCGCGGCCGGCGGTTCGGTTTATAATGCAGAACTGCTGACCAAACTCGGTTACATCAAAGAATAGAGGCAAGCCATGAGTTCTTATTCCGGTGTTCTTGAAACCTATCGACAATATCTCGACATCCCAGCGCATACCCGCACGGTCACCCTCCTGGAAGGGCATACTCCGCTGATCCCCATGCCGCGCCTGGCCGAATCCCTCGGCGGCGGATTTGACCTTTTCGTCAAATTTGAAGGCATGAACCCCACCGGTTCCTTCAAGGACCGCGGTATGACCGTGGCCATCAGCGAAGCCTACGGTGCGGGTGCCAAATCGGTCATCTGCGCCTCCACGGGCAATACGGCTGCCTCTGCGGCCGCTTACGCCTCGCGCGCCGGCATGCGCTGCATCGTCATCATCCCCGCCGGGAAGGTTGCCACAGGCAAGCTGGCCGGTGCGGTGGCCTACGGCGCGGAAGTCATTCAAATCGACGGCTCCTTTGACGATGCCCTCAACCTGGTGCTGGCGATCTCACAGAAACACCCTATTGCTCTGGTCAATTCTCTCAACCCCTACCGCCTCGAAGGACAGAAGACCGCCGCTTTTGAGATCACCGAAGTCCTCGGCGACGCGCCTGACTGGCTGGCGCTTCCCGTCGGCAACGCCGGCAACATTTCGGCCTACTGGATGGGTTTTAAACAGCAGCACGAACGTGAGAATACCGGTCTGCCGCAAATCCTGGGCGTTCAGGCCGAAGGTTCCGCGCCACTGGTGCTGGGTCATCCCGTTGAGCATCCCGAAACGGTTGCTACGGCCATCCGCATCGGCAAACCCGCCCGCGGCGAACAGGCCCTGGAAGCCGCCGAACAATCAGGCGGACGCATTATCGCAGTCAGCGACGACGAGATCTTAAAAATGCAAAAAATATTGGCAGCCAACGGTGTTTGGGTTGAACCCGCTTCCGCGGCCGGCATCGCCGGGCTGAAACATGAACTGGAACGCGGCGCCATCGACTTGAAAGGCAAGACTGTTGCTGCTGTTTGTACCGGTCACGGATTGAAAGACCCCGACATCATTACCAAAGACATGCCCAAACCGCACGTTCTGCCTTCAGAAATGAACGCCCTGGAAGACTACCTCGCACGGGAGAAATAAAACATGAGCATCCACGTCCGCGTCCCCGCCACCACCGCCAACCTCGGTCCGGGCTTTGACTGCCTTGGTCTGGCCCTCGACATTTGGAATGATCTCGACGTAGAAGTCACTGGAAATGAAGTGGCCATAGACGTGGAAGGTGAAGGAGTCAACGAGGCTTCACGCGACAAGAGTAATGCCATCTACAGAGGTATGCAGGCACTCGCCCAAAGACACCACAAGTCCCTGCCGCACGGGCTTCACCTGCACTGCATTAACCGCATCCCGTTCTGTTCCGGTCTTGGATCCAGTGCCGCGGCCGCAGTCGCCGGAATTCTGGCAGCCTCTGAAATTCTGGATATCCCCTGTGACATCGAAGACCAACTGGAGTGTGCCACGTTGATCGAAGGACACCCCGATAACGTAGCCCCCTGCCTGATGGGCGGACTGGTGGCCGCCATGATGGATAACCAGCAGGTCATCGCCCGCAACCTTCCGGTGGCCCCGCTGGCACTGATGGTTGCCGTCCCTGATTTCCACTTTTCAACCCGCGCTTCGCGCGCCAACCTTCCGCCGGAAATTCCCCGCAGGGAAGCCGTCTACAACCTCGGACGCCTGGCGCTGCTGACGCACGCGCTTGCCGAGGGCGATCTGGACCTGATGTCCAGCGCCATGCAGGACAAGATCCACCAGCCCTTCCGCATTCCCGTCATCCCCGGCGCGGAACAGGCAATTGCCGCCGCGCATCAAGCCGGCGCGCAAGCCGTTGCCCTGTCAGGCGCAGGCCCCAGTCTGTTGATCGTCCTGCAAGACAAAGGACAGGCAGACAAAGTTTCCACTTCGGTGGTTGCGGCATTCAAAGAAGCCGGATTCAAAGCGCGCATCTTCACCCCGGATATCGCCCAACACGGCGCTTCGGTAACAAACCTATAAACAAATAAGCCTATATATAAAAAGCCCTGTTGCCAGGGCTTTTTTTGTCTTATAAAGATTAACTCTATTTCAATCCAGCCAGCACACGCGCCGGGGTCAACGGAAGTTCCCTTACCCACGCGCCGGTGGCGTTATGCAGCGCGTTGGTCAGGGCCGGCGCTACGCCGTCGATGGCGATCTCGGAGACCGACTTGGCCCCGTAGGGTCCGCTGGGCTCCTCGGTCTGGATGAAAATGGTGTCCATGACCGGCATCTCGGCGGCTTTCGGTACGTGATATTTCACCAGGCTGGGATTCAGCGGCTGGCCCTTTTCGTCGAAGAGCATCTCTTCGGTCAGGGCGAAGCCCAACCCCTGAGACATGCCGCCTTCCACCTGGCCTGCCGCGGTGAGCGGATTGATCACGCGTCCGCAGTCCACAAGCATGAGCAGGCGCTCCACCGTGATCTTGCCGGTCTCGGTATCCACCTCGATCTCGGCGAACTGCGCCGCGGTGGGCGGCGGGCTCATCGGACTGGTGTGCGAGGCCGTGGCGATGATCTGGTGCTGGTTCTGCATGTGCAGGCTGCTCAACCCGATATCCGTCAGGGTCAGCTCGCGTCCGTCCGCGGCGGTGACCTTGCGGTCGCCCAGCGTTAAACCGGACGTATCGGGCAGTTCGAGCATCGTGGCGGCGTGTTCAAGAAGCTGTTGTTTGATCAGTTTGGCCGCCTTGAGCACCGCGCCACCGCTGATGTAAGTGGTGCTGCTGGCGTAGGCGCCCTTGTCGAACGGCGTCATATCTGTATCCGATGAGTAGACAATGATATCGTCCACGGGGATGCCTATTTCTTCGGCGGCAATTTGCGCCAAAATGGTATCCGAACCTGTGCCCAAGTCGGTCGCGCCGACCAGTAGATTGAAGGAACCGTCGTCATTCATCTTGAGTGTGGCCGAGGCCATATCCAGGTCGGCGATACCGCTGCCGTGCATGGCAATGGCAAAGCCGATACCCTTGCGGATCTTGCCGGTCTGGTTTTTATATTGTTCTCGTTTGGCCCTGTAATCAGTGGCCAGCATGCCGACTTCCACGCACTGTTCGATGCCGCTGGTAACGAGGGTTTGTTCCACACCCTCGCGGCCTTCGCCCAATTTACGCGAAAGGTTCATCACGTCGCCGACCTTCAGCCAGTTCTTGCGTTTGAACTCGACCACGTCCAGGCCCAGTTTTTCGGCGATCTCTTCCATGATCACTTCAATGGCATACTCGCACTGCATCGCGCCGTAGCCGCGGTACGCACCCGCCGGGGGCGTGTTGGTATAGACCACGTCGCAGTCGAAACGGATATTGTCGGGGTTATAGAGGGTCAAGCCCTTGAAACCGCCCACCATATTCACTGTCAGGGCGTGGCAGCCGTATGCTCCGGTGTCACCCAGCAGGCGCAGGTGCGCCGCGGTGACCTTGTCTCCGGTGACGCCAATCTTGTAGCGCACGATCATGGCGTGCCGGCTGCGCGAACTGGTGAACTCCTGGGTGCGCGTGTAGACCATCTTGACCGGACGTCCGGTCTTCATGGTCAGGTGAGCGCACAGGTCTTCAAGGATCATTTCCTGTTTGTTGCCGAAGCCACCGCCGATACGCGGTTTGATCACGCGGATCTTCTTGACCGGCAGCCCAATCAGGGGCGCCACCATGCGGCGGATGTGGAAAGGCACCTGCGTGCTGGTACGCAGCACCAGGCGGTCGTCTTCATCCAAATAAGAGATGCAGACGTGCGGTTCAAGATGCACGTGCTGCTGTTTGGGTGTGTGATATTCGCCGTCAAAAACGTGCTCGGCTTCTTTGAACGCCTTGTCGATGTCGCCGTAATCCGCTTCGATGTGGCAGACCACGTTGCGTTTGGCGTCGAAAATACCTTCCGTATCGTCTTCGGCGTGTACCATCACGCCGCCGGGTTTCAACGCTTCTTCCGGGTCGATCACAGCCGGCAGTACTTCGTAATCCACTTCGATCAGTTCAAGCGCCTTCTCGGCAATCTCAAGGGTTTCGGCGGCCACAACAGCCACACGGTCGCCCACGAAACGCACGGTATCATCCAGGCAAACCTGGTCGTAAGGCAGCGGCTGCGGATAACTTTGTCCTCCTGACGCGTGTTTCACGCGCGGGATGTCTTTGTAAGTCAGCACGGCGTGGACACCAGCCAGGGCGCGCGCCTTGTCGGCATTAATATTCTTAATTTTGGCGTTGGCATGCGGACTGGTCAGCAGCGCGCCGTAAAGCATGCCGTCCATGTGGATGTCGGCGGTGAAGGCCGGTTTGCCTTTGGCCAGTTTCACACCGTCCACCTTTGATTCGGCCTTGCCAACCACACGGGTAGGTTTGATCTCCGCCGGTGTCAGCACCAGTGGAGGCAGGGGCAATTTCTCGGCCTCACGCCGGTAGAAGCCCACAGGCAGTTTGGTCTGTGAGGCATCCTTCGGCAGAACACCTTCGATATGTGTGTAAGGAGCCGGCGTCTCGCCGCGCAGGTATGCCGCCGCGCGTTGGACGGCCGCCACCCCTTTAACATAGCCGGTACAACGACAAATGACGTTGTTGATGGCTTTGCGGATTTCTTCTTCGGTCGGGTTCGGGTTGCGGTCGAGAAAAGCCTTGACGGTCAAAATCTGCGCCGGGGTGCAGTAGCCGCATTGGATGGCGCCTGTCTCGATGAACGCGCGCTGGATCGGGTGCAGTTCGCCGTCTTTGCCGAGACCTTCAAGCGTGACGATCTCCGCTCCGGCAACGTCCGCCGCTTTGGTCTTGCAGCTTTTGACCGGTTTGCCGTTCACCAGCACCGTGCATACCCCACACGAACCGGTGTCACAGCCTGATTTCACGCTAAAGTAGGAGGCGTTTCTTAACGCATCCAACAGACTTTCTTCCCGCCCTACCATCAACGTCTTTCGTTCCTGATTGATCGTTACATCTAGTACGGATTTTGAGTCTGACATGAGATCCAATTCTCCTGGTAAATTGGGTTAATAAAACGGGATTTTCGGTTTTGCTCTTGTCTTTGATCCTTTAAATTGTGCAGGAACCCCTGACAATCTTCTCTAATTATAATGTTAAATGGCTTCCATGGTTAGGTTGTCTGACATATTAACAGGGTAATCGTCCCGCTGTTCTCTCACAAAGATCATTTTTAAGGGCAGGGCTTGTCCCTAGCCTCTTTATTTTCTCACGCTGAGGCGCAGAGTTCGCAGAGAATTCTTAATGGAAGAGCTTGCCCCTTCCCTGTGATCGAACTGCCCACCCTTGTGATCAGACCTCCCCACTTTGTTTCATCAATTCGGTTATCCATCCATAGATCATCTTGGTTTCAGCAGGGGTAAGAGCGCGCCGTGCCCTGGTTTTTTTTCTCGCAAAGGACGGGGATGGCTAAAAAGTCGACAGGCTAGGCAATAAATCGGTGGCTTTGTTTTTGCTATTTCTACAACAAGCTGACGGAGTATTAGGATAAAGCAATTTCAACAGTCACATCAAAGCTTCAAGCCGACGCAGCATACTGTGCGATATTTAATGGATGAGAATATTGGTTTTTCTTTTATGAATTCGACAATTAAAAACAAGTTCTATATATAAAATGCCCTGGCAAAAATGCGATAGCCCTGGACATAATAAACACTTCTTCTCGAATGGAGTAAAATGGAGTTCAGACCATCCAGGGCTGTCAAACTATTTCTTTTTAACCAGGAACACGAGGAAAAATGCGAGAAATAATCGAAGACATCCAAAAATGGAAAGCCCAGAATAAAGCGGTGGCGATTGCCACCATCGTCAAAGCGGACGGTTCCCCCATGCGTCCCATCGGTTCAAAAATGGCAGTGACCCCCGACCAGCAGATCTCAGGATCGGTAACCGGGGGATGCATCGAAGGCGCTGTCTATGAAGAAGCTCAGGAAGTGCTGCGCAGCGGAAAGCCCAAAATGCTGCACTACGGCGTAGCCAACGACCAGACCCCCTGGGAGGTCGGTTTAAGCTGCGGCAGTTCGCTGGACGTGTTTGTGGAATCCCTGCAGACGCCGGCCTGGCAGACAGCCTATGCCCCCATTCTTTCCGGCCTCACCGAAAAACGCCTGATGGCCTGCGTCACCCTGCTCAACGGAGAGCAAGCCGGCGCCAAACTGCTCGTCCACCAGGACGGCAGCGTGGAAAGCAGCCTTGGCTCCCCCCAATTGGATCAGGCCGCACTGGAAGCCGCGCAGCGGCAGATGCAGACCCGCGACCCAAAAACGATCAAACTCGCAGAAGGCCTTGAAGCCTTCGTGGACGTTTTTCAACCTCCCTTCCGCCTGATGATCGTCGGCGCGGGGCATATCGGCATTCCGCTGGTGGAGCTTGCCAAAGTCCTCGGTTTTCATACCATCGTCATCGATCCGCGCAAGGCTTTTGCCACGCGCGAACGCTTCCCAGACGCGGATGAGTTGATCCTGGAATGGCCGTCCGATGCGATCGAAAGACTGGCCCCCGACCAGGGCACCTACATCGCCGTGGTCAGCCATGACGACAAGCTGGATAATCCCGCCCTGGCGGTCGCGCTCAAAAGCAACGCGGCTTACGTGGGCGTGCTGGGCACCAAACGCAACGTGCCCAAACGCATGGACATCATGCGCGAAATGGGCGTCAATGAGGAACAGCTGAAAAAGATGCACGCCCCCATTGGCCTGGATATCGGCGCTGTACCGCCTGAAGAGATCGCCTTATCGGTTCTGGCTGAAATGGTGGCCATTCATCACGGGCGCGAGAATAACGGAAAAACACAACAAAAATCTGCTATTTAACGCACTTGTTTGAGAATCCAGCCGGCTCTTTCGAGCCGGCTGGATTCTCTTTACATTACTAATTATTCGTGCTATGATAAAAAATACTCAATTATTGAATAATCAAAAATTGAAGAAATGATAATCCAAGGAGAGTTCAATGAAAGCGTTGAAATATGTAATCCCGGTACTCCTGGTTGGTGCATTCTTGATGACCGCCTGTGTCACCGCGACACCAACACCAGTTCCCACGGCAGAACCGACTGCTGCACCTACTGAAGTCCCAATCCCAACCGAAGAACCAACACCGGCCGGTTTTACGGTTACCGACGCCATGGACCGCACCATCACCTTTGACAAAGCCCCCACCAACATCGTTGTCGTTGGAAAGTCCCTCTTTATGGTGGCTGATGCGATCTACCTCTTCCCCGAAGCCGGTACCAACATTGTCGCCATCGGCGCCACCAACCAGGGCAGCGGAAACTTCGTGCCCATGATCGACGCTACCTATGATTCCAAGATCCTGCTGGACAGCAACGCCGGCGTTGAAGACATTGCCGCCGTCCAGCCCGACCTTGTCATCATGAAAAGCTTAAATGCTGAAAAGTACGGCGACCCGCTGGAACAACTCGGTATCCCTGTGGTTTATCTTGATTTTGAAACCGCGGAACAATACAAACGCGACTTAGCCACCCTCGGCCAGCTCTTCAAGAATCCCGCCAAGGCGGAAGAATTGGCCGCCTGGTTCCAGGGCAAAGTGGACATGGTCAGCAGCAAAGTGGCCGATTTGACCGACGACCAAAAACCAAGCGCCCTGATCATCTACTACAACGAAAAGGAAGACACCATTTCCTTTAACGTTCCCCCCATGGGCTGGATGCAGACCTTCCTGGTCGAGACCGCCGGCGGCACCCCCGTTTGGGCGGATGCCAATCCCGGCAGCGGCTGGGCTACCGTCAATGTTGAACAGATCGCAACCTGGAACCCCGACGTGGTTTTTATCGTTTCCTACTTCAAACCTGTGGATGAGGTGGTCGCAAAACTGAAAGAAGACCCGCAGTGGCAGCTTCTTGACGCGGTCAAGAATGACAAGATCTACGCATTCCCCACCGACGCCTACAGCTGGGATCAACCTGATCCACGTTGGGCACTCGGTCTGGAATGGGTGGCTCTTAAACTCCATCCTGAACTCTTCAGCGACATGGATATCATCACCGAAGCCAAGGCGTTTTACAGTGACCTTTACGGCATGGATGACGCCGCCTTTGAAGCAAAGATCGCTCCCATCCTGATCGGTGACGTGAAATAACTCGGACGTAACGACCCTGAAAAAAGGTCGCCTGGATGCGTCAAGTCAGCCGCACACCTTCCATACCCCGGTGCGGCTGACTGCATTTTAACCCGACTGCTTCGTTTATAATAAATCGATCCTGATTTGTGGAGTTTTCGCTATGAGTTTGATCGCCGAAATTACTTCAACACTGCTTCCCGGAAAGATCACCGGTATTCAGGTTGGATTCACACGTACGGCGGTGCTCGCTGAGACGCCCAAAGGACTCTCCTGCGGTCTTGCGGCAACGTTCTCAAGCCCCGGCTTTGACCACCGTTCCAGGCCCTCGGTCCAAGGTGCCGGACACCTCTTGGAACTATCCACTGCTGAAATCCTCTCGCTGACCTCTTCACCAAGTCAAACGGAAGTATCCATCGCGCTGGCGGCCATAAATGCTTTACTCCCCATGGATTTTCAAAATGAGATCGAGATCAACGCCGAGGAATATTTGCGCCGCAACGCGAGCGACAAGAATATCGCCATGGTCGGCCATTTCGTTTTTGTCGAATCCCTGCGGCCCGACGTGAAGAACCTGTGGGTGCTTGAATTGAATCCTCAGCCTGGAGATTTTGATGCCTCCCAAGCCCCGGAGATTATCCCGCAGGCCGACCTGGTGGTGATCACAGCGACCACACTCATCAACAGCACATTTGAAGAGCTTATGACTCTCCGCAAACCGGAAACGAAGGTCATGCTGCTGGGGCCCAGTACGCCGCTCTCTCCCATACTCTTTGACCACGGTATCGATATTCTAAGCGGCACCATTGTCACCGATCCCCGGGCGGTCATGCTCGGCATCAGCCAGGGGGCTTCATCACACCAATTAAAACAAGAGGGTTACCTGCGAAGGGTAACCCTGCAAAAAACTTGACCTGACTGTAAAAAAAACTACCAAACCAGCCCGCTGAACGGGGCAAAGCCGAACCCCCACAAAACGCTCACCGAGATGATGCCTGACAGCACCGCGCCTACCACAGTCTGCCAGAAGTTATGTCCTTTGGCAGCCAGGCGCGCCCAGGTGACCAGGGGCAGCAATGCCAACAGGGGTGTGGCGACCACGCCGTAGATGAAGATCATCGAGGCCACCGGTCCGCCCACACCGGCCGCGTGACCGCTGGCTTTGTAACGCAGCAGCAGGTTGAAAAAGATCAATCCGATGGTCACGAAAGTATAGGTTGCCGCAATAGCGGTGAAAATGCGCGGAGCGTCCGTCAGGGAACAGACCAGCCAGCCAATGGGATAGCTGATCATCATCAGCACGAAACTGGCCACGCGCTGCCTGTGTACTGTAACTTTACGCTCTTCATCATGCACAGGGATATAAAAGAAAAGGCTGCCAAGAGGGATCAGGCAGATGAATACCATTGCCCATAAATACCCCGTCAGCGCGTTTGGCTCTCCGGCCGGAAGCCTGAAATACAGATAAGTGATCATTAATCCCGAAAGTACGGGCACATTCAGAAGCTGCGAAAAGATTTCCCCCACGGTTGTTTTAATAGTGCGTTGTTCTGCCACGATGACACCTCGTCAAACAATAAGTTGACGCAAGTGTATTCCCGACGCTAGCAATCTGCATGTGTAGAAAGAAATATCACGGTCAGGGTTTTCAGGTATGACCGACCATGACCGTCAATCTATGCTGTGATCAATACCTGGAATAACACATCAACTCGTCCGGCGCGGACTGCAATCCACCGATGATCGCGCGGGCGTATCCGCTTTCCAACAGGTCGCAAGCCACAGAGCCCGCTAAATTTTGCTCCATGGATGTATCCGCCTGGTTGAAGATGACCGCTTTGACTGCCTCCGCGGGGATGTTCTTCAGCCCGCCCAGCGGATGAATGAGCACGTCTCGTACGTTCTTGATGGAGATCGGCTCGCCTTCTGAAAGACCGGTCAATTCGCTGAAGCGTCCCGAACGGTAGACCGTCTTCTCCGAGAGGAGCTTGCCGACCATGGAAAAGCCTGCCAGCACCACCACCTGCCTGACCCATTCGGGGATGGGTGGTTCATGGTCGCCCGGCGCTTTGAGCGGGATGGAGCGCGACCCATCCGCCTCAAGCAGCAGTGAAACCCCTTCGCGCAGGGCGATCTGACGGATCGACTCCAGCAACTCCGGCGCGGGACTGCTGAGCCGGTCATCTGAAGTGGCCGGACCGCTCAATAGCACGACCTTCTGTTCCATCCACAGCGCAGGGTCAATATCTTCCGATGATCTCACAATGTAATGGCAGTCGGCCAGATGAGTTTGGTCCGTGCCCAGGTGGGCCGAGGTAGTCACCCATACGGGGCCCGGTGCATGCCGCGCCAGTGAGAACATGGCCGTGGTCTTGCCGCCCGCCCCTACAAAGGCTGTGCAGAGCGGCAGGTCAAAGTTGAGTGCCTGAAAAAGGTTCATGGGCTATTTATAAAGGCAAATGAAGTGGATTGCAAATCTTCTTATCATAAAAAAAAACATATGTCACATTACTCCCATTCATAGGAGAAGGAACGGGGATGAGGATGATTGAAATCCATGCTATACTACTATTAATTAGCATATGCTAATTACTAAAATAATTCAAACGCTTTCACAGTAACGAAAGAAGGACATAATGAAAATTCTCGTGATTGGAGCGGGTGTTTTAGGTAGTTTGCTGACTCATATTCTGGTGAGAGGCGGGAAAGATGTGACTTTGTTGGCCCGCGGAAAATGCCTGGCTGAACTACAAAACAAAGGTCTCGTGATCCGGCACTTTCTGCAAATGCGTACCACCCGTGATGCGATTAAATTAACCGATAAATTCGAGCAAGAAGATGATTACGATATCGTTTTTATCGTCACAAGGCGCAGCCAACTGGATGATATTCTTCCCATGATCTCGGCCAACCACGCAAGCCGACTATATATAATCTTGGGGAACAATCTCACTGCACCGCAGACAAGACAAGAGATCATGAAGGATAGTAAAACAGCAAAGAGCGTTCTCTTTAGTTTTCAGGGGTCGGGCGGACGCCGGCAGAACGGCAAGGTCATCAGCATCCACACCGGGTTTTCAACAAACGCCGGAAAGCTCACTCTGGGCAGTCTGGATGGAGACAAAAGTGACTATGCAATCGTTGCGCGCGCCTTTGAAAAAACAAATTTAAAACTTGAATTCAACCATAATATCGACGCCTGGCTGAAATGTCATGCCGCCTTCATTCTGCCGATCTGTTTTGCGGTCTACCATACCAATGGCAATCTATACAAAATAGCCCGTGACAAGGTCTATATCAATAAAATGATCGACTGCATGGATGAAGCCCATCAGATACTGACGGCTTGTGGCGTCCCAATGGAACCGCCTGCCAACTATGAATTTGTCCACAATCAGCGTTCTGCCTGCTACCGCTACCTGATAATGTTTGCCATTACGCCGTTGGGCAGGCTGGCCGCCAGCGACCATGCCATGAACGCCAAAGACGAGATGCTGCGCCTGTATCAGGACTTCTGTGTATTCAAAGAGAAGGCCAACATTCCTTCTCCGGCATGGGATGAACTCTCACAAATCATGCGTTCGATTGATTCAAATTAAACAAAATTTAACGTTATTTATACGTACATTAAAATAATTTAATCCGATAATAAGCTTGCCCGAATATCCATGAGGGATTTTACCGGTATTCAATCTCATTTATCCGTAAACAGAGTATCATTGGGCTAACAAAATATTACCCGTATAGGAGCCGTGATGGAAAAAATCGTCAAGGAAATATATAACGCCGTAGTGAACGGCAATGCTTCCACCGTCAAGATCCTGGTGCAGGAAGCCCTGGACGGCGGGGTTGATCTGGAATCCCTCCTGAACGAAGGCATGATCGCCCCCATGAAAGAGGTCGGCGAACTCTTTGAATCCGGAGAGTACTTTGTGCCTGAGATGCTCATCTCGGCGCGCGCCATGCAGTCCGGCATGATCCTGCTGCGTCCCGTTTTATTCTCAAAGGACATTAAACCTCTCGGCAAGGTGGTCATCGGCACTGTTAAAGGCGACCTGCACGATATCGGCAAGAACCTTGTCTCAATGATGCTCGAAGGCGCCGGGTTCGAGATGATCGACCTCGGCACGGATGTTGCCCCTGAGAAGTTCCTGGAAGCCATTCAGCAGCACAAGCCTGACATTGTAGGCATCTCTGCCCTGCTCACCACCACCATGAGCAACATGGAGAAAACCCTGCGCTTCTTTGAGGAAAACAACGTCCGCGATCAGGTCAAGGTCATGCTCGGCGGCGCACCGGTAACTCAGAACTTTGCAGATTCCATCGGCGCTGACGGTTATGCACCGGATGCCAACCAGGCCGCTTTGCTGGCCCGCCAGTTGGTGGGTGCCGTTTAGTATTATCCGGCTATCTCAAACCGGAAAAGAAGGTTTTGTGAGTCGCTATTTGTGTATCGCATGCGAAGTGTTCGCCCGGCCGCTGTATTCCATAGCCGCCACATCACCGAATGTCATCGACATTCAGTTGATGCAGCGCAGCCTGCATGACGAACCTTCACGCATGCGACCCAAACTGCAGAAGAAGATCGATTTCATGGAAGACCGCGGCTACGAAGCCGTCCTGCTCGGATATGGCCTTTGCGGCAGCGGCACCATGGGTCTGCAAGCGCGCAACATCCCAATCGTGATCCCGCGCGTACACGACTGCATTGCCATGCTGTTGGGCAGTCCGAAACGCTATGACGAAGAGTTCGAAAAGACTCCCGGCACGTATTGGTATTCACAAGATTTCGCCGAGCGGGCGGATGAGACCAATCGCTTTGCCAGCCTGGGGCCGATCTCTGACGAGGGACTCGCCAAACAATATGAAGCCTTTCTAACCCATTATGGACGCGAAAACGCGGATTACCTGATGGAGACGCTGGGTAGCTGGCAAAAACGGTACGAAAGGGCCGCCTTTATTGACATGGGTCTGCTCACGCCCAATGGATATAAAGACAGCCTGGGTAATGAGGCTGACCGCCGCGGCTGGACCTTTGAAATGCTGGCAGGCGACTTGCTGCTCCTGCGAGGTTTGCTCAACGGGGATTGGGCGCACAAAGATCCCAAGAACTACATTGTTATCCCTCCCGGACATACGCTGGATATCACTTACGACAAGCACATTTTTCGATGCACTCCGGGATGATTCCCTCTACTAAACCACCTGAACACACCATCACGATCAGTCCTTCAGGCAAGCGCATCCTCGTACCTGAAGACCTTTCGCTGCTTGATGCCGCGCGCCGGTCTGGCCTGGATGTGGGCGCAGTCTGCGGTGGAAAAGGCACCTGCGGCGCCTGCAAGGTGCAGATCATCTCCGGCAGTTATTCCAATCCAACCCAACAGGAGCTGCTGGCCCTCGGCGCTGCCGCCCTTGAAGCCGGCCTGCGCCTGGCCTGTCTGACCTTTCCGCACTCCGATGGCGTGATCCACTTTCCGCCTGAATCTTTGGGCGCGCTGCAGCGTCTTCAACTGGAAGGAGTACAAAACGAAGTCCTCCCGCATTCCGTGCTGATCCGCCTCGACCTGGACCTTTCAGCCCCCGATATTTCACAGAAGGAATCCGAGTTCGGACGCGTCCGCGAAGCCCTCAGAATAAACGGTTTCCTGCATACCGACATTCCAGAAGCCCTGCTCAATAAAACCGCCGAGATCCTGCAGTCGGGCAATGGAAGGATCTCACTGATCCTGAACGATCAGGAATTGGTCACCGTATTGCCGTCTGGACATCCCATGCTCGGGCTGGCCGTCGACCTCGGCACCACTAAACTGGCTGCCTTCCTGGTTGACCTGCAAAGCGGAGCAACGCTTGCTTCCGGCGGAGCGCTTAACCCGCAGGTCGCGTACGGTGAGGACGTGATCAGCCGCATCCAGTATGCGGATGAACACCAAGGCGGCGCAAAAGAACTGCAGCAATGCGTGGTCAAGAACATCAACGACCTGGCCGCCGATCTGGCCTCACAGGCAGGCACCACGTCAGAGGAGATCGTTGACTGTGTGGTGGTCGGCAATACGGCCATGCATCACCTCCTGACCGGATTGCCCGTCCACAACCTGGGGACCGCGCCTTATCAGCCATCCAGACTGAATGCCATGGTTTTGAACGCGCGAGATATCGGCTTGAATTTGGCATTGAACGCGTGTCTTTACCTGCCGCCCAATATTGCCGGCTTTGTGGGCGGTGACCACGTTTCTATGTTATTGGCGACGCGAGCCCGACACACGCTGAAAACTGTGCTGGCTTTGGATATCGGTACCAACACCGAGATCAGCCTGCTTCACAAGGGACGCCACCTGGCGTGCTCCTGCGCCTCCGGTCCGGCTTTTGAGGGCGCGCACATCCGTCACGGGCTGCGTGCCATCCCCGGCGCAATTGAGCGTGTGCTCATCGACGGCGAAAAGATCAATGTGCAAACCATTGAGGGCCGGCCGGCCGTCGGAATCTGCGGCTCGGGCATTGTGGACGCGGTGGCAGAGATGCGCCGCGCGGAAATGATCAACAGCCGCGGCGCGTTCAACAAGGATCATACAGGACTCACTCTTTTAGAAGGCAAAGCTGAATTGCTGTTGGTACCCGCCGCCCAAAGCGGAGCGGGCTATGACATTACTCTTGACCGCCAGGACGTGCAGCAGGTCCAACTGGCCAAGGCGGCCATCCGCTCCGGCATTGAGATCCTGCTGCGAGAAGCTGCCGTCAACGCGGAGGATATCGACCTGCTTCTGGTCGCGGGTGCTTTCGGTACCTACCTGGATATGACCAACTGCCAACGCATCGGCATGCTGCCCGAACTTCCGCCGGATCGTATTCGCCAGGTGGGTAATGCCGCCGGAGCGGGCGCGCGTGAAATGCTTATCTCCACGTTAAAGCGGTCAGAAGCCGAAGCCATGCTGAATCAGATCGAATACGTTGAACTCACTACGGTCAAAGATTACGTGGATTTTTACACAGATGCCATCAGTCTTTAGGTATGGCAATAATTAGAATTTTTGTGAACCTCACCCCCAAGTAATTTGATCCTTTTATTGAAATGATTTTGCCCCCTTGTATGATATTAAGTAGGACACGGCAGACCGATCCCCCTGAGGTCAAGTAGGCCGTTGGAGAGCGAGGGTCGCCGTGTCCATCACCCATGAGCCCGAACAGTTGCCTGGGCATAAAGCCCGTATCTCGCAAGGTTGGGCACAAATTTATTATACGGCGAGGGAAAAATGAATTCAAAGAATTTCATAGGAATTGATGTAGCAAAAGATCATCTTGATATTGCCATCAGACCAGATGGAAAAACCTGGACCATTCAGAACAACGAGTCAGAGATCAACGAGTTTGTCGATAAGATACCAGAGATGAATCCGGAATTGGTTGTAATGGAAGCCACAGGAGGACTGGAGGCCAATATAGCAAGTGCGTTATCCATTGCAGGTATTCCTGTAGCAGTAGTAAACCCACGTCAAGTACGGGATTTTGCCAAATCAACAGGGAAATTGGCGAAAACAGACACTTTGGATGCACAAGTATTGGCTCATTTTGCTGAAGCAGTCCGCCCTGAACCCCGGTACTTATCAGATGAACAATCCAAACAATTGAAAGCATTAACAACAAGACGCCGCCAAATCATAGAAATGATTGTTTCTGAGAAAAATCGACTACGTTTATGTAATAAGGTCACGCAAACAGGAATTATGGAGCATATTGCCTGGTTGGAAGAGTCCCTCAAGAAATTAGATGAAGAGTTGGCTTATGCAATCCAAAATAGTCCTGTCTGGCATGAAAAAGATAAGTTACTGCAAAGCGTTCCAGGAGTTGGAAAGATCACAACCAGCGTACTCTTAGCCAGTCTCCCGGAATTAGGAACTTTAGATCGAAAGAAAATTGCTGCATTGGTAGGTGTTGCTCCATTCAATCGAGATAGTGGAAATATGCGTGGCAGACGATCTGTTTGGGGGGGAAGGGCTCAAGTGCGGTGCGCACTTTATATGGCTGCGCTTTCAGCAACGCGTAACAATCCCGCGATAAAAAAGTTTTATACACGCCTTATCTTGGCAGGGAAACCTCCAAAAGTTGCAATTACTGCCTGTATGCGAAAACTGCTGGTTATCATGAATTCCATGATTCATTATTCGAACACTTGGAATTATCAATCTGTATAATTTTCAACTTTATACCCTTGATTTTTGTCACAGTTGCTCTCCAACGGATGTGGCACACATTGTCAATTTATTTAACTACCGTTGGAGAGGGGGTGCGGGGGTGAGGTAAAATCCAGTAGATGTTTAGCCGTTTTAATTCCGTATCCTAATAAACAAACACTCTTTAAGCCTTTAACGCCTATACCAGATATATACCCGCTTTCAATCACCTTTTCATACAATCCGGTTACCTATTTGTTAAGGAGTGTTTGTATGAAAAAGATTATCCAATTGATGCTTACATTCTCTCTGGTCTTCACCCTGGCCGCCTGCTCAGGCCAGTCTGTCGTATCTGACCAGTCTCAATCGTCTGAGCAGTCAAGCAATGCCGTTGAGGCAGTGCAATCCACCGCTCACGGTGACGTGCTCGCGGCTTCCACAAGCTCGGTCAGCCAGGTCTCCATTGATGAGATCGTGGCGGATACTCACGCTTCGGCGGATGATTACACTTGGGATACCGCCAGTGAAATAGCAGTCACCTTGAATGGGGATTCCGCTTCAGCTAGCAGTGATGCCGTATCTGTGACCGGAAGCGTGGTCACTATCACCGCTTCGGGAGTCTACCGCGTCAGCGGTACGTTGACCAACGGTCAGTTTCTGGTGAATTCTGATGACGACGGCACGGTTAAACTCATTCTGGACGGCGTGACCATCAACAATTCAACCGGTTCGGCCATCTTCATTGAAAAAGCCGAAAAAGTCGTACTCATCCTGGCCGACAACTCCGTGAACCAGGTCTCCGATGGTTCAAATTACACAAACACTGAAGAAGACGCGCCCAACGCGGCCATTTTCAGCAAGTCCGATCTGACCGTCTACGGCAACGGTTCGCTTGCGGTCACAGGCAACTACAATGACGGCATCACCAGCAAGGACGGACTCATTATTGCCAGCGGTACCATCAGCGTAAACGCAGTGGATGACGGCATCCGCGGCAAAGATTATCTGGTGGTCAAAACCGCCAGCCTTGACGTTACAGCACAGGGAGATGCCCTTAAATCTGATAACGAAGACGAAACCACTCCCGGCTTCATCGCCATCCTCGGCGGCAGTTTCAATATCAATGCCGGAGATGACGGTCTTAGCACAGCCGGAGATATCACTATCAACGACGGCGTCTTTACGCTGACCTCCGGTAACAACAGCAACATGACCTCTGAAACATCAGCCAAAGGCATGTCCGCAACCGGCAATATCACCATCAATAACGGAACGTTCAATCTCACGTCAGCAGACGACACCCTGAATGCGAACGGAGACCTGGTTGTCAACGGCGGGACATTCACATTGTCTTCCGGAGACGACGCCATGCATTCTGATGCCACCCTCACCATTAACACGGCCGGCATTCAAATCACCCGGTCCTATGAAGGGATCGAAGGTATGGTGGTCAATATCAACGGCGGCACGATCTACATCACCTCCAGCGACGACGGAATCAACGTTGCCAGCGGCAACGACGGTTCCGGAGCCATGGGCGGCATGGGCGGGCCCGGCGGCGGGATGGACGGTATGGGCGGCGGCGGAAACCTGCCGGCAGACGGCGGTATGGGGCCTGGCGGCGGCAAACCTCAAGGTGGCGGTCCCGGAGCCAGATCGACAACTTTTTCTGGCACTACTGATACAACAACTGTTGAGAGTAACTCGTTTGAAGTAAACGGTATTGATGCAAGCACTGAAAGAGCAAGCATGATCGACGCAAACGCCGTCAATAATCTCTACATCCGTGGCGGAACCATCGTGGTCAACGCAGGCGGCGACGGCCTGGATGCCAACGGCGGCATCGAAATGTCCGGCGGCACGGTCATCGTCAACGGCCCGACAGAAAACATGAACGGCGCGCTTGACTACACCTCTTCCTTTGTCATCACAGGCGGCACATTGATCGCCATCGGAAGTTCAGGCATGGCGCAGGCCCCCAGCGCGTCATCATCGCAGAATTCCGTCCTGGTGAACTTCTCTACTGCTCAGAATGCGGGCACGTTGATACACATTCAAGACAGCGCAGGAAACGACGTGCTTACCTATCAAACAACCAAGCAGTTCCAGTCAATTGCCTTTTCATCACCAAATCTGGTATCCGGCACGACCTATACACTGTCGCTTGGAGGAAGCTCCAGCGGATCGGCCACAGACAACCTTTACCAGGGCGGCAGCTATTCCGGCGGAAGCGTCTATACCGACTTCACCATCACCGGAACGGTCACTGCAGTTGGAACAATGGGACGAAACCGCTGATCCAACTTTACAAAGCGAGTGCCTTCAAAACAAGAAGGCACATGCAAAATCACAAAAGCGCTATACAGAAAATATACCAATAAATCCTTGATCAGAAATAAGATATAGACAACAAAAGCAATTTTTAGCAGGAGATTGAAATGGACATGCAATTGTGGATAACAAATCAAAGCCAACGTCTTGCCCCCCAGTTTATCAATTCACAAATGGGCAGTCCGTCATTGCTCGTGAGCAATTCATTGGATATGGTCGCCAAAAAATATGCACCGATCAGTCTACAGGAAATGAATGATGATGTCTCACTCTTAAATCGTGTTGATAAAAAATTCGTTATGACTAAAAAGCAGTTGAATGTGGTGCTTGAAAATCTGCACAACGATTATCAGATCCTTACCATCCAGAAACACAGGCTTAATCATTACCATACGGTTTATTTTGATACACCTGATTTTCAACTGTATCACATGCACGTAAATGAAAATGCCGAACGATACAAAATTCGTTATCGTGAATACCTCGATTCCTGTGTGTCTTATCTGGAAGTAAAACACAAGACCAGAAAAGAACGAACCATCAAGGATCGCATTCCGGCCCTGCTGCCTTACGCACACACCGTCCCGGAAGCAAACGCCTGGTTAAGCGAAGTTTGCCCGTACGACCCCGAATGGCTCGAACCCAAGATGTCGAACGCGTTCACGCGTATTACCCTGGTGAACAAGAAACTCGCTGAACGGGTGACCCTCGACACCAACCTGGTATTCTTTTCGCGGAACAATCTGGTCCGCATGGAAGAGATTGCAATTGCCGAAGTAAAGACAAGCAATGCTCACCAGTTGACCCCTTTTATTATGGAAATGAGAAAAATGCGTATCCAACCGCAGGGTTTCAGCAAATACTGTATGGGCATTTCGATGTTATATGACAACGTAAAGAAGAATGCCATCAAACCAAAAATGCTAATGATTAAAAAGATGTTGGAAGGAGATTATTAATATGAGTGATTTCGGAGCTTTCTTACTTGGATTTGGATTCAACCTGTTGGTGGCA
>Ga0068712_1000609_pt1 | contig 64323 bp, 57 predicted proteins | sample MTBAKSrepl1MetaG_FD_62987 | JGI IMG/M metagenome (GOLD analysis project Ga0068712, IMG submission 62987) | Enrichment culture microbial communities from Arthur Kill intertidal strait, New Jersey, USA, that are MTBE-degrading - MTBE-AKS1... | ecosystem: Environmental > Aquatic > Marine >... | reverse complement strand
CGAGATCCTGAGCAAAGCAGGGTATACGTGGAGAGTCCCTCCTGTAAATTCCGATGGAAAAGTGGTCAAGGGAGAAGGACTGATCCTGCCAGATGGGAATCCGATGGAGGATTTCACTATTCTGACACCGCCATCCGACTATGACCCGCATAGAGCAATGGTGGGCATGATGGTGCAGGAATGGTTGAGAATGGCGGGCATCCCGGCTTCAGCCAAGCCGATGGCCTTTGGCTCTCTCATGGAGCAGGTCAAGAGTCGCCACCAGTTCGACCTTTTCGTCCTGGGGTACGGGAGTCTTTCCCTGGACCCCGATTACTTGAAGAACTTCTTCCATTCGCAAAACGATGCTGCCGGTGGATGGAACATGAGCGGATACAGGAACGCAGAATTCGACCGGATTGCAGACGAGTCGAGCGGCGAAATCGATGAACAGAGAAGAAGGCAGCTGATAGTGGAAATGCAGAAAATTATTCTCCGGGATGTGCCGTATATCCCGATATATAACCCCAATCTGATAGAGGCAGCGCGAACCGACCGTTTCACGGGTTGGATCGAAATGCTGGAAGGGATAGGCAACATCTGGTCTTTCTGCCAGATCAGAGCCCGGTAGACATGGAAACACATCGATTTATCATCCGACGGTTGATTCAGATCGCCGTCATATTCTTCGTCATTCTCACTGCCTTGTTTTTCCTTTTCCGGCTCGCGCCGGGGGACCCTGTCTCCAGGATGGTGGATCCGTCCATGACTCCCGAGGATGCCAGGCGGTTGATCAGCCAGCTCGGTCTGGATCAGCCCGCGTGGAAACAGTACCTCATCTATCTGAAGAATTTCTGCACCGGAGAATTCGGCCATTCTTTTCATTATGGCCGTCCTGTGGCTGAGATCATTAATGAACGGTTGCCTAACACGATTCTCCTGTTCACGACCTCGATCATTCTTGCCGCCCTGGTAGGAATTTCCTGGGGCAAGCTGGCCGCATGGCACAAGGGCAAGAGAATGGACGTCGGGCTGACGATCGGGTCTCTTGTCACCCACACCCTTTTTCTGCCGTGGCTTGCTCTCATCATGATCTGGCTTTTTGGCTACAAGCTGCGATGGGTTCCAATCACGGGGATGATTTCAGAGGACGTATGGCTCGATCCCACCTCGACCTTCTGGGCAAAATCAGCCGACATCCTCCACCACATGCTGCTTCCGCTGGCCACACTCTTTCTGATCCACTTCGGCAGCTACCTGCTGATCATGCGAAGCAGCATGCTGGACACTCTCAGGGAAGACTACATCCTGACCGCCAGGGCAAAGGGATTGACTGAAAAGGTGATCCGCAGCCGGCATGCTGCCAGGAACGCGGCGCTCCCTGTGATCACGAGCCTCGGGCTGAGCCTGGCCTTTTCGATCAACGGGGGGGCCTTGACTGAAACGGTTTTTACATGGCCGGGGATCGGCAGGGAACTTGTCTCCGCAGTAAGCCACAACGATTACCCCCTGGCACAGGCCTCGTTCCTGCTGATCGCGGCCGTGGTTCTTGTTTCAAACCTGGTGGTTGATGTGCTGTATGCGTATCTGGATCCGAGGATCAGGTATTGAAAAGAGAATGTCCAATGTCCAATGTCCAATGTAGAATTTCCAATGTAGAATGTGGAGATCAGAAATTTGATGCCCTCGTAAAAAGTCGGAGGCGCCTTCTTTCGCCATTCCGGCTGAATGGAACCTGTCCCGGCGAAAGCCGGGAGCCGGAATCCAGTATCCACACCTACTTGCAACCCCTCTGGACCCTGATTTTCATCGGGGTGACGACACCTTACGGAGCCGTCAAGTCTGACCTTTCCATTTTCTCTCCTTCTTTTTCTTGCCTTGGAAATTGGACATTCTACATTGGACATTGGACATTTGAGTTTTTCCCGGAGAGTTGCCCTCTATGAAAGAGAAGAGCGTTCACATACGTTTCCACTGGTGGGCTCATTTTCGGGAAGGGTGGTCCGTGTTCATCGAGAACCCCCTCGGAAAGATAGGAGTCGGCCTGCTCGTTCTGTTCGGGGTCATGGCAGCGTGCAGCTACATCCCTCCATTGATCGACCCCATGTACAATCCCATGGCAGGTGTGGATCCGCAGGTATACTCTTCCGTGGGTCCCTCGCTGAAACATTGGCTGGGAACGGACTTCATGGGAAGGGATATCCTGAGCCAGCTCCTCGCCGGCGCCAGGGTTGCATTTATGGTTGGGGTGTCTGCCGCATTCATGAGTATTTTCCTGGGGACCGCTGTGGGGATGGTCGCCGGGTACTCCGGAAAGTTCGTGGACACCGTACTCATGCGACTGGCCGACGTGGTGATGGTGATGCCCACCCTTCTCGTCGTGATCATTCTGGCTTCCCTCTTCGGCCAATTGAGCATCTGGACCATTGTCCTGATCATCGCTTTCTTTCGCTGGCCGGGGGTTTCAAGGGTGATCAGGGCGCAGACCCTTTCCCTCAAACAAAGACCTTTTATTGATGCGGCCAGGGTGGCCGGGGCATCCCACCTCAGAATCATATTCAGGCACATCATGCCGAACGTGCTGCCCCTTTCTTTTCTTTACATGACCTTTCGGGTTACGTCGGCCATAACCATTGAAGCGGCCCTCGCTTTCCTCGGGTTTGGAGATCCCGGCACCGTGAGCTGGGGAATGATGCTCCAGTGGGTGTGGAAAACGGGTCACATGTTCAAAGCCCCCTACTGGCTTCTTCCTCCGGGACTGTGCATCTCTCTGATCACCCTCTCTTTCTACATGCTGGGAAGGGCAATGGAGGAAGTGCTCGATCCGAGGTTGAGAAAGGAGGAAAAATCCATCTGATGACCCTGTTATCCGTCGAGGGACTGAGCGTCTGTTACCAGACCGGCAGAGGGTACATGAATGCGGTGGAGCAGGTCTCCTTCTCGCTGGACAAGGGCAGATCCCTGGGCTTCGTAGGCGAGTCCGGGTGCGGAAAGACAACTCTGGGAATGGCGCTGATGCGATTGCTTCCAAGTAATGGGAAGATCACTGAGGGGAAGATCTGGTTCAATGGAGAAGATCTGCTCTGCAAAAGCGAGGAAGAGATGCGGAGGCTCCGCTGGAAAGAGATGGCAATGATCTTTCAGGCGGCCATGAATGCGCTCAACCCTGTCCACCGCGTGCAGGATCAGATTGCCGAGGCCATCCTCACGCACTATCCTGAGACGGACAAGCGGGCGGCTCTGGATAGGGTAGCGGAGCTCTTTCGGCTGGTGGGCCTGCCGGAGGATCGCATGAGAGATTACCCGCACCAGTACAGCGGCGGAATGAAACAGCGCGCGGTCATTGCCATGGCCCTTTCCTGCAACCCAAAGCTGATCATCGCGGATGAGCCCACCACCGCTCTGGATGTGATCGTGCAGCATCAGATACTTGAAAGGACCAAGAGTATACAAAAAAAATTGGGATTCGGGATCATCTTCATCTCCCATGACATCTCCGTAGTCGCCGAGGTCTGCGACGACATCGGGATCATGTATGCGGGGCAGCTCGTGGAGGTTGGTGCAAAAGAGGAGGTCTTCAAAGCTCCAAGACACCCCTATACCATTGCGCTTTTTTCTTCCTTTCCCACCCTGACCGAAAAGAGGAGTCTGATGCCCATCCCGGGGGAAACCCCAAGCCTTATAGATCCGCCGGCCGGATGTCGATTCTGCGACCGCTGCCCGGGGGCTCAGTCCACCTGCAGTTTGCATTTCCCCTGCTGGGTCGATGTTTCCGAGAACCACCGGGTAATGTGTTCCTGCTGCTCCCCGGCTTCCGCTTCTCAGGGCAGAGGATAGTCTCTATGAATCAACATCAACAACCGGTGCTCAGATTGGAAAATGTGTCCAGAACTTACAGGAGCAGGTCCATTTTCAAGCGGAGGGACCGGGCGCCGGTCAGGGCTCTCAACAAGGTTTCACTCGAAATCGCCGATGGTGAAATCCTGGGATTGGTTGGCGAAAGCGGAAGCGGCAAGACGACATGCGGCCGGTTGATCGTCAAACTGGAGGAGCCTCAGGAGGGTGCGATCTTCCTCGACGGCGTGCCGATCACGGGTCTGAAAGGAAGCAGGCTTCGGGAGTATCGTCGAAAGGTGCAGATGATCTTCCAGGATCCCTACCAGTCATTGAACCCTCAACTTTCCATCCTGGAGTCCATTTCAGAACCTCTCACCATACACCGGATTGGAGACAGGAAACAAAGAAGGGAAAAGGCCTTGAACGCCCTTCGAGATGTGGGGCTTTCCCCTCCTGAGCGGTTCATCTTTCGTTACCCTCATCAGTTGAGCGGGGGTCAAAGGCAGCGGGTGGCGATAGCACGTGCCATGGTCCTCAATCCTGAGGTAGTCGTCGCCGATGAACCAACGTCCATGCTGGACGCTTCCTATTCCGCCCAGATATACAATATTCTCCTCGCAATGAGGGATCGTTTCCATGTCAGCATCCTGTTCATCACCCATAATCTTGCTGCGGCCAGGTATCTTTGCGATCGCATAGCCGTCATTTACAGGGGCAGTATCATGGAGATCGCGCCTGCCGCGGAGGTGATCGAGCGTCCGAAGCATCCTTACACCCAGGCCCTGATCGATGCGCTCCCGAAGTTCGGCATGGGGGAAGAGAGGAGCAGATTCAACTCTCTCATGCTCACGGAAAGAGAGAGGGCTTCCGTATCCTGCTGCCTCTTCTTCGAGAGATGCGCTCGTGCAAAGGAAAGGTGCGGCCGGGAGGCGCCGGCTTTGGGGGATTTGGGCCCTCATTGCAGCGTGGCGTGTTTCTATGCGGCATCATTTGGAAGAGGGGGAGACGACGCAGGCGCTAAAGAGAATGTCCAATGTCCAATGTAAAATTTCCAATGACCAATTGAAGACCATTCGAAGTTTAGTATTCAATCTCTCTTTTCTTCCTTGGACATTGGATATCGGATATTGGACATTCTACATTGGACATTCCCCTTGAGAGTTAGCTCTTATGAGTGAACACGGAAGCAGACCAGTGCCTTTACAGTGTCTTGACGACGTAAGGGGGCTTTTCTCCTCTCTCAAGGGTACTCTTGTGGGCGTGGGAATGACAGCCTATTCCCGGATTATCCCCTCCTTTTTCTGCAAGAGCTATCACATCGTCGCCCTCAGGAAAACGGGAGATCTGCACGTTCTCAGAGAAAAAACCCGGGTCTTCTGCCTGGAAGAGGAACTCGGAAGTACGGTCAAAGAAGAGGGTTTTCAATCGGCGAGACTTCTGGCCCATCCCCTCACCCGGGAATACCTGAGATCCCTGCCCGATCCAAAATACCTTTTTCTATACCAGAACTACCCTGAGCTCGAACACCTTGCCCGGGAAGAAAATTGGGTTCTTCTTGCAAATCCCCCCGAGCTCCGGACCCGGACAGGATCGAGATCCTTTTTTAGCGACCTTCTCCAGCGTCTCAAGCTCAATACTGCGGAAGGATTCCTGGTTCCTGTTGAGGAATTATGGTCTCATGAATACCGCTACTGGGCAGAGAACGTGGGCCCAAAATTGGCTGTGCAGCTGCCGGAAGTCCGCATGGGAGGAGGCAGAGGGACTTTCTTCCTCTCCTCGGAACCGCAGTTCCAGGCTCTTCAGGCGCGGTTGGAAGGGAGAAGCTGGCGCGGGTCCAGGCTTGAGACCATGACGGTGCGCAAATTCGTTGAAGGCACCCCTGCCAGCGTCGCTCTTTGTATCACGGGCAAGGGGATTCTCTTCTCTCGTCTCCAGACCCAGCTCCTGGATCTTCCATTCAGCAGGGCCATCCCTGAAAACGGGGTGTTCTGCGGGCACTCCTGGGACGATGCTCAATTTCCTGCTCCTGTTCGAGATGAGATTCTGGCTCAAACCGGTCCCATTGGAGAGCACATGAGCCGAATGGGATACCGCGGAATACTTGGAATCGATCTTGTACTCGAAAAGGGGACAGGCAGGATCTACCCCATGGAAATCAACCCAAGGCTTACCGGGGCTTTTCCAATGCTTTCGCAGCTCCATCTCGGCAGGGGTCTCATTCCCATGGAGATCTTTCATCTGTTGGAATTTCTGGGTCTTCCTTATGAAGCCGACCTTGTTTCCATAAACCGGGAATATGCAGAGCCCGTGAAGGGAAGTCACATGCTCCTCTTCCTGATGAACGGCCGTGGACTGAGAAGTCCCCACCTGCAGGGAGGGTTGTACGAACTGGACTCGCCTGGCGAAGTTGCGGGTTTCGTGAGGCCCGCAATGGACTACCGGGACATCGCGAATGACAGGCAGTTTATCGTTATCGACGGCCCGCCGGACGAGGGCCTTGGGTCTGGTGACCCGCTTTACAGACTATGCAGACTCCTTTTCAACCATCCTCTGGACGGCAACGAAAGCGACGAGATGAGCCGGGCTCTCAGAGCCGCAGAGTGGGTTCGCAGTCAGATAATCGTCTAGCATGGCACTCTGAGGAAACTCCAATTATGCAGAAGAAACTTCCTTTTGTCATTTCCGCTCCTCACTGCTCCGGCCGAGTACCCCCCGATATCAGAAGATCGCTTGCCCTGACCGATCAGGAAATCGAAGAATCTACAGATATCGGGACAAAGGAGATCTTCGGCGCTTTGCCGGCATTGGGTGTGTTCTGCGCCTCCTGGAGCCGGCTGGCCATTGACCTGAACCGGGGTCCCGAGCAGCGTGACCGAAAGGGCGTTGTAGCCCAGGTCGATTACAGCGGCCGCACCATTTACAGGGAGGACGATTTTCCGGACACCGACGAGGTGGAGCGCAGGATTCGGGAGATTTACTTCCCCTATCATCAGCACCTCAGGAGCGCTCTGGATCTGCCTGAGGCAGCGGGTCTCTTCGACTGTCACTCTCTTTTCGGCACAGGACCCCCTGAGGCGCCTGACCCGGGAGAGACAAGGAAGGACATTACCCTGAGCAACAACGGGGATGAGGAGGGATTTGCCGTGCCGGGACTCGGGAGTACCACTTGTCCTGCAGGGCTGCTGAACGCAATCAAAGGCACATTCGAGGATTCAGGTTTTTCCGTTTCCCTGAACCGTCCTTACAAAGGCGGCTACATCACCACGCATTATGGCCGCACCCTTTTTGAAAAGGGAAAAATGGCTCTCCAAATAGAGATCAACCAGGACCTTTATTGCGCGCCCGGAACACTCGCGCTCGCGCCTGACAGGGTTAAGGAGGTGCGTGAGAGAATCAATCACGTCTTCACAAAGATTGGAATGATGACAGCAAAGCACTTGTGAAAATGCCGGGAAGGGTTTGCCCATTGATTATTGACCGAGCATCCATATGTTATTCACTATGAACGTAATCTCTAGAATATTGATGGAGTCGTGGTGGCTGGTTCAGGAGTCATCGATCTACATGATAATCGGGATACTCGTTGCCGGGCTGCTTCGGGTTTTCCTCCGTCCTGAAGCGGTTTCCAGGCACCTGGGGGAAGGCCGCTTCTCCTCCGTGTTCAAGGCCGCACTGCTGGGGATACCTCTTCCACTTTGTTCCTGCGGGGTTCTGCCGGCTGCAGCATCGCTGAAGAAACAGGGTGCCAACAACGGCGCACTTACCGCCTTTCTCATTTCCACGCCTGAATCGGATATTGACGCCATTGCGCTGACCTATGCCCTCACGGATCCAATCCTGACCGTGGCGAGGCCGGTCGCAGGGTTTGCGACGGCTGTGGGGGCGGGAATAGCGGAGAATCTGCTCCATCACCAGAAGGCCGGCACGAAAAACCCGCCCGATCTGAGTTGCCCTGTCGACGGCTGTTGCGATGGAATCGATTGCCTGCCTGAGGAGCATCGGAGACATCATACGGCCGCAGAAAAACTGAGGTCCGGGCTCGATTTTGCCCGGAAAGATCTCTGGAACGACATCGCAGTCTGGTACTTCGCAGGGGTGCTCGTCGCAGGAGCAATAACGGTTGCCGTGCCGTCGGATCTGATGGTTCGCTATCTTGGCGGCGGGTTCTATTCCATGCTCATCATGCTCGTTGCGGCAGTTCCGTTCTATATCTGCGCCTCGGCATCGACTCCTATTGCGGCAGCCTTGATACTCAAAGGAGTCAGCCCGGGGGCGGCCCTGGTTTTTCTCCTGGCTGGACCGGCCACAAACATCACCTCGATCACCGTCCTCCTGAAGATCATGGGGAAGAAAGCCACGGTGGTCTATGTCGCGAGCATTGCGGTATTCACCCTGGCTTCCGGACTCCTTGTCGATGAGATCTATCGTTTCTGGGGGGTCTCTGCCCAGGCAATGATAGGAACCGCTTCGGAGATCATCCCTGCGTGGATCAAGATTGCAGGGGCTCTGTTGCTGATCGGGCTCTCGGTCCGGCCCATCTGGAACGCCTTGCGATCGAGGGTTATGAGGTTCAGGGGAAAGACAGAAGCCGCGAGCTGTGGGTGCGGGTCAGCACTCTGCAGTATCGATGAACTCCCGACGGCGGCATGTGGCTGCTCAGATACGCACTCTGGTATAGCCTCCAGCAAATGAGCTACCCCTTTACGCATCATGCGGTTTCCCCAGTGTTCCTCGTTGTCCGCGCTTCGCTTGGACTCCCCACCCCTACGGGGCGGTTCCCATTTTCTTGAAAAAAGACCCCCAGGGGCAACCCCCTGGAGAATGTAAAGAAGCGTTGACGCACTGCACTAGTTCTTCTCTTTTCCCACCACCAGACCGTTTCTGAAATTGACCACGTGGCCTTCCGGATAATAATAATGAACCGTCCACCGGCCGTGGCGCCGGTGCTCTTTCCTCAAATCCTGCGGCTTCCCAAGAAGAGACAAGACCTGCTTCTCGGACATGCCGTTCGTCACGGTTTCGAAATTCTCCCTGCTGAATCGGATATCGGCATATTCTCCCATTTGATCGAGAGAGATCGGCTCTTCACGGTAGCGAAGCTCCTGAGCATCCGCCGAAACCGAAAAAGCCAGTACCATTGCCGTGCACAGTGTTAACAACAATTTCATAACCATTGTCTGCTCCTCAACCCATTCAATCCAACACCCCATGAGGCAGGATTGACATTATTTCCTCCTGCACTTATTCTCAAGAGAATTTGAAATCCTTCTTGCCGAAAATTTAAACCCCGTGAACCGTTACCGTGACTACAACACCTACCTTAAAGGACTCTTCGGAGAGAGAGTTCAGAAGATTCCCCTGGACGCAGGGCTGAGCTGCCCGAACCGTGACGGCACTCTTTCCCGAAGCGGATGCATATTTTGCGACCGGAGGGGATCGGGTTCAGGCGCAATGACTGACAGGTCCATATCCATTGAGGACCAGATCCTTTCAGGCATTGTTCACGCACGACATCGATATCGGGCGCGAAAGTTTATTGCCTACTTCCAGTCATTCACCAACACATATGGGCCGCTCGATCGTCTAAAGGTTCTTTACGATAAGGCACTGTCTTTCCCGGAGATGGTAGGATTATCTGTTGCGACCCGACCGGACTGTATCGATCCGGAAATCTTGGGACTGTTGCGCTCCTATGGCGACAGATTTCTCGTGTGGGTGGAGTTCGGGCTTCAATCGGCCCATGACGAGACATTGAAGAGGATCGGCCGAGGTCATGATGTGGCCGCTTTTGAGAAGGCGGTAATGAGCGCTTCGCGTTTTCAACTGCACGTATGCGCTCACGTGATCCTGGGATTGCCCGGAGAAAACAGGAACATGATCCACGATACCGCCCGCTATCTGGGGCGGATCCCGATCAATGGTGTGAAGATCCATCTCCTTTATGTGGTGAAAGGGACCCCATTGGCGACCCTCTATGAAAGAGGCGAGTTCCGGTGCCTGGAAAGAGAGGAATACGCAGAACTGGTTGTGGACTTCCTTGAACTCCTCCCCCCTGAAATTGTCATTCAGAGACTCACGGGAGACCCCTTCGGAACCGACCTGTTAGCGCCTGAATGGGCCTTGGAGAAGGGGGCAAATCTTCAACGGATTAAAGAGAAAATGGAGGAGAGGCAAACGTGGCAGGGAAAAAAACACGAAAAATCTATTGCTCGGAGATCCAGTACAAGAAGTTGAGGGTCTATTTCGCATCATCTGAGAAAGGTGCGGTCATGGTCGAAATGAGCCTGGCCGAAACCTCTGAAGACTGCGTTTCCTATTTCAAAGATTTTTTCCCGGACAGCCCGCTTGAGAAGAACCGGGAAAAGAATGGTCCTCTGATCGATGCGGTGCAGGCTGCATTGGCAAACAGCGCGGTGCCGGAGAGGATCCCTTTAGACGTGACCGGTACGGCTTTTCAGATGGCGGCATGGAGAGCAATCGCGCGGATCCCTTATGGAACAACGAAAACCTATGCAGAAGTTGCCCGTATGGTGGGAAAACCGTTCGCAGCGAGAGCCGTGGGTCAGGCAATGGGACGCAATCCCCTCCCCCTCTTTTTCCCCTGACACAGAGTGGTAGCCGCCCGTGGGATCGGCGGCTTCACAAGCGGCCTGGAGCTGAAGAGATATCTTCTGGGCCTGGAGCAAGGGAGGTCTGATTGTGTCTGAAGGAGGACCTGTCCATGTCAGACCAGGGGTGAAGGGTATTTAGAAGTGATTCGAGATACATGACGGCTAGGGCATGCTCTCCAGAAAAGTCTTCAGGCCCTTGAGATCCCCCACATTATAGGTCTTGGCCTTGCTTTCGCGAGGGAGGGTCTTCTTCAGAAGGCCGATGAGCACGTTCTTCGGCCCCACTTCCACGAAGATATCTACCCCATCTTTCAGCATCTTGACCATGATGTCGTGCCACCTGACCGGCTGTACAAGCTGGTTTGACATAATGTCTTTTATTTTCTGGGGGTCGGTCTCTTCACTGGCCGTGGCATTGAAAAGGATTTGGCTCTCCGGTTTATGGAAGGGAATGTCTTGCATGAAGTCCCGAAATTCCTGAACTGCATTCTTCATAAGGGGACTATGCCAGGCGCCGCTGACATTGAGCGGAATCGCCTTGGCCCCCTTTTGCTTCAAAAGTTGGATTGCATACGCAAGGGGTTCCTTTTGACCCGTAATCACGATCTGCTGGGCCGTATTGTGGTTCGCGACGGCCACCACGCCCTTTTCTGTTGCGATCCGAACTACCTCGTCTACCTGCTTGATCGATAACCCCATGACCGCGGCCATGGAACCGGGATTCCGATCGGCCTCTCTCTGCATCAACTCCCCTCTCTTCCTGGAAAGGAGAATCGCATCAAATTCGGTGATGACCCCTGCAGCTGCCAGTGCGGCATATTCTCCCAGGCTGTGCCCTGCGGATACGGCTGGTCTGATGTTCGATTCCGCCAGGGAGGAAAGGCAGACAAGATTCACCGTCGTAAGAGCCGGCTGGAGATTGACGGTCTGGGTCAACTCGTCCATAGGGCCTTCAAAGCAGAGTTTGGAGATGGGTCTTGGGGAGAGTTTGTCCAGATTATCGAGGAGGCTTTTGGAACGCGGAAATCGCTCAGCCAGGTCGCGGCCCATCCCGACGACCTGTGAACCCTGACCCGGAAAAAGAAAAGCTATTTTCCCATGCATAGGAATGCCTTCCTTCCTTGAACCGGTTATTTTTAATTACGCAGATTGATCCGCTTCATAGACCAAAGGCAGGCGTAATCTGCACGATCTTTTGAGAATCTGCGTTACCCAATTTCACTTGTGGGGTTCGCCGAATCTTTGATGCACCAGTTGCTCAAGCATGATGTCGTACTCCCGTGAACCCGGGACAAGAGACTTATTATTTGAAAGCTGCTGGAGGATTTCGTTTTCGGCCCTTGTAAAATCGGCGTTTACCTGGTTCACGACACCGCTTACGACTTTGTAGATTTCCTGATCCGTCCCATAGACCTCGATGACACAGGGGTCATTGATGACGGCCTCCAGAATAAATTGTGTCATATAAAGAGCAATGGGATTGGGGCGCTGCACCAAATCCCGAAGGGGGGCTACAAAATACTTGAACTCGAATTCGTTGGTCTTCTGAAACTTCTTCAGACCCTTCAGAAGCAGCTCGGACAAGGCCGCCGGGTCACTGGTCTCAATGACCCGCTCCATCATCACCGTTTGATGCAGTCTCTTTTGAATCTGCTGCAGTTTGAATTTAAAAAACCTGTCACGCTGAAAGACTTCCTGTCTTTCCTTCCTCTCCAATCGGTCCAGAATTTTATCCTGGACCCTTCCGCTATCGAATGTTCTCATGCTTCTCTTTTTCTTCTCGTCTGGATTTGCAGGGAGGCTCTCTCAGTCACGATTCACTTTTCGCGCTTGAGGCAGCGGATTTGTCCTTGCTTTTCGATGGTTCCGTCGTCTTTGCTTCTGACGAAGGGGATTCCTTCTTCTTCGCATTCTGTGAACCGGACTTCGAACTATAATCCGTCACATACCATCCTGTCCCCTTTAAATGAAACGTATTCTGTGAAATGATCTTCTTCAATTTTCCATGGCATAATTCGCACTTGGCAAGCGGTGTGTCGGAAAATTTCTGCCACACCTCCATCTGGTGGCCGCATTTCCTGCATTCATACTCATATATCGGCATGCTCATCACCTCGCAAATATTGATCGTTGCCTGAATCGACCTCCACGATTCTGTGGAACCGATAGGATTCCAGTACATGTCCGAGTCTGGGGAGGGCCATACTTTTCAGGACCCGGTGGGTAATTCCGTGTACAATCTCTTCCTCTTTTTCCTTGTCCCTGCCGGATATCTCATACCTCTGAAGGAAACTGCTGAACCGGACAATATGGATCAACTCGTGTGTCAAAATGTACACAAGCAGGGGAAGAAGCTCCAGTTCCTTGTCCCTATTCAGGGCGTTGAGAATTCGGTGATCCTGAAGGCAGATGAAGTAATACTCCCGCTTGAGTCTCGGCGACCCGATTTCTTCTGGAGCTCTCACCCCTCTGTCAAGGAATGCAAAGGCATGGGGTACTATCTGGGCAGGCTCCAGGCTGGACAGAGTCCTTACGTCATAGCGGTGTCTTTTCCACTGGACAGCCGAGAACTTGTAATAATCACCGGTCTTATCCTCAGCAATTTCGAGGGCTTCACTGACCGTGACCAGTTGCTCTCTTTTGAAAGGCCACAACGCCATACCCTGTCTGCCTTTTCACAACATCAGTGAAGATAAGAAGAACCAGGGGAAAGTCAACACCAGGATTTAATGGTCTAAATGGCGGTGACTGGACTCGAACCAGTGACTCTGCGGATATGAGCCGCATGCTCTGACCAACTGAGCTACACCGCCTGAGCATGAAACGATTAGATTATAGAAAACAGATGGATTGTCAACGAAATAATTGGCCGTTCTCTTGGCACTTCCCCCGAGTTCACGCAAGCTTGTGTCAAAAAAAATACGGTTTGCGTATACAAAATACCACAAATTACGCATACAAGCATATGAAATGATATAAAATAGCCTTAATTTAATAAAAATTATTATTAAAGCATGGCATGCCAATTGCATTATGAAAGGCTAATCTCTGGGGTGTACGTTGCAAATTATATGATTCCTGCCGTAAGGTTCGCTTAGGAGGAAGGATAAAAAAGATTAGCAACGGCACATTCGGAGCGCCCCCCGGCAATGCCGGGGGGCTTTCTTTTTTCATAGACATCTCTCATGCGCAGCGTCCCTTCAAGAGCGATAGATCTCCCCCGCACCAAGCCACGATCGGTGTTTCCTGACCGGTGCCGGGGTTCAGACAATATCGATAAGCGAAGTTCTTTTCATAATTCTCGCAAATGATCTGCCTGCCCCTCACAAAATATGGGCATTCGTCGTTGTCACAATAGTAGAGATCGCAATCCCACCCGCTCTCTGCACAAGGCTCCCACTTTGCGAGAGGCTGCTGACAATGCGGGCAGGTATTTGAACCGTTTACCATCCTTATCATCCTCCATTTCATTTATCGGCTGAACACGTGTTCGTCATGTCTCTCCAGACAAGTCTAAGCCGGTCTGGTCAATGTGCAAGAGGAATCCGACTGTTCCCGCCTGGAAAACCGTCTTGACATTCCACCGAAGCCGCTGCTAGGTAGTTCCGGTGCGTGCATAGGATAGTGCAGATTGCAACCACGTCGTCAGCAGATCGCCAATCCGAAAATCGGGCTGTAAGGGAACATTATGGGGGATGATCGAAAAAACGTCCTGACAGGAATCATCGCGTCAAGGACGTGCCCGCTTTGCGGGCATCACGAAATAGGGTTTGTTTCACTGGACGGGGAGTTTCATGCACTGAAACCAGGGATGGCAGTACAGATTCAAGGACCTACCGAGACTGATCCTCTTCCTTCGGAGGAAAAGCCTGTTGGGTTGGGAGAAGTTTCTCCCCCCGAAAACATGGAGGGCCGTATACCGTGGGCGCCGAGCCCTGTTTTATCCAAGAAAGGACTGCGGATGAAGTACGCTGTCAGGATAAGACCGGATCATGCTCAAGAAATGTCGTCTGAGATCTATAGGTTTGCGTATCTCGAAAAGCTGCGGAATTTGATCGAGAAGGAGATTTGGGTTCCTCTTCCTGTAGTCCTTGACAGGTTCTTCACCGCCCCCCATCTGGCCTCCGGCAATCCCCTGCAGGTTGCAGAGGCGATGTGGAGGGAGTTGTCGGAGGTGAGGGAGCCTGTGCGGCGGGTCGAGGAATGGTTGATTACCGGCGAGTCTTCGGTTTTTGCCGAAGAACTGGAGAGCAAAAATCCGGGTGGGGAGATTTCGCGGGAACATGAGGAAGGAGAAGACATCCTGAAGGAACTGGAGGATCTTTCGCTCGAGGATTTCCTCGCCCTCTTGTGAGGTCTGTAAGTGATCCTGCAGACTGCTTCTCGAAGCGCAGCGAACACTACCGTCAAAAAAAACGGCCGGCATGAGCCGGCCGTCGTTCAATTCACTTTTCCTAAAGATACTTCTTAACCTCACCCGTCAGGACCGGCACGATTTTGAACAGATCGTCCACCACCCCATAGTCGGCCCTCTGGAAAATGGGGGCCTCAGGATCCTTGTTAATGGCCACAATGACCTTGGAAGTGCTCATCCCCGCAAGATGCTGAATGGCGCCGGATATGCCGCACGCGATATAGAGATTCGGTGAAACCACCTTGCCTGTTTGCCCGACCTGATCCGTATGCGACCTCCACCCGGCGTCAACCGCCGATCTTGAAGCCCCAACAGAAGCGCCGATCACCTGGGCAAAGTCTTCCAAAATCTTGAAACCTTCCGGTCCCTTCATCCCTCTTCCACCAGAGATAATTTTGTCCGCCTCGGTAAGATCCACCTTTCCGGATTGATCCTTGACGGCTTCCAGAACCTTCGTTTTCAATTCCTCGTCCTTCAGTGCAAACGTCGCGTCCACAATTTCACACGACTTCGAAGGATTCGGCTCGTTCATTGCCATGACGTTCGGCCTTGCAGTAGCCATCTGGGGAAGACTGTCACCGGAGAATCCCACTTTGGCGTAAGCTTTACCTGCATAGACCGGACGGATTGCCACCAGGTTGCCGGACTCAATAGAAAATGCAGTGCAATCTTGGGCCATACCCACTCCCAATTTGGCCGAGAGGCGCGCCGACAGGTCCTTCCCCTGCACCGATGCACCCATCAGCAAAATCGCAGGGGTGGTCGCTTGAACGATCTGCGCCAGCACCGACACATAAGCGTCCGTGGTGTATTTCTCAAGCCTGGGATCATCGGCTACCAGAACCTTGTCGGCGCCGTACTGGCCAAGGCTTGCGGCCTTGCTCTTGATATTGGAGCCAAGCAACACGGCCGTAAGGGACTGACCGAGTCCATCTGCCAACCGCCTTCCTTCACTGACCATCTCATACGAAATCTTCCGGAGTTCTCCATCTCTTTGTTCGGCAATCGCCATAACTCCTTGTGCCATGTTCATCTCCTTTGCATAGGAAGCGTACACAGGTTCATAGGTTCAAATCGCCGTCCAAGCTTGCTGTCTCGGCTATTTCGATCACGGGCTGGATCTCAGAACGGCTACTCACCTGTTTCCCGCTGTTAATTTCTCGTCCTCTTATAAATCCGACCTTGAACCCTGAACCTTTTCCTAGATTACTTTGGCCTCTTCATGAAGGACCTTCGCCAACTCGGCCGCTTTCGCTTCAGGGGAGTCTCCTTGAATGATTTTTCCCGCTTTTCTCTGGGGAGGAGGTGTCAACTGGAGAACCTTGAGTTTTCTCGCACCTTCGCCGAACTCCGCAGCGTTCAGGCCGAGAGCTGCCAGGTTTTTCTCCTCGACGGGTTTTTTCTTGGCTTTCATGATTCCAGGAAGAGAGGCATACCGTGGCTCGTTCAACCCTTTCTGCGTAGTGATCACGGCAGGGAGGCTTGATTCGATAACCAGGGTCTGTCCCTCCACCGGCCGATTCACCTTGACGGACTTCCCATCTGCTGCAACTTCCACCTTGACGATGATGGATAGATGAGGGATCCCGAGCTGCTCTGCAAGCGTGGCGCCGACAAGACCCATGTCCTCGTCCACACCCCTTTGCCCTGTGAAGATGAGGTCATATTTGAGGTTCTTGATCGCCGCAGCGAGAGCTTTGCCTATGGCTATGGGGTCACTTCCTTCGGCAGCCGGATCACTTATGAGAACCCCTTTGTCAGCCCCCATTGCAAGGGCGGTGCGCAGCGACTCCGTTACTGTCTTGGGGCCAAGGCCCACCACCGTAACCTCTCCGCCGAGCTTTTCCTTGATTCGCAGGGCCTCTTCCACCCCGAATTCATCATAAGGATTCATTATCCACTTAACGCCGTCCTTCACAATAGACTTTCCGTCAGGAGCGATCTTGATCTGCGCCTCCGTATCTGGAACCTGTTTGATGCATACAATGATATTCACGTTTCCCTCCTTATCTCCTGGTTTGGATCAGTTTGACCACTCGCGGTCATGACAGGGAGCTGAGCTCGGTTACTCAGCCGTTGGATGTGCCGGATCTCTGATCAGTCCGTATAGGAAATACTCGCTGATTTGCTTGGCAGCTGTTTCAATATCATACTTCTTATGGCTTGACAATACCCAGAACCTGGACATCTCGTCCAACGCGCCGAAGAAGGCCCGTTTGGCTATTTCGGGGATGACGGACTTCCTGAAAACCCCCTGTTCCTGACCTTCCCTGATCACGTCGCTGATCAGGTTAAGGTACTGGAGGAATTTCTCGTTCTTGTACTCCTTCATGAACTTGCTGCTTTGGCGCAGTTCCACCTGAATGATTTCCGCCATATTCTTGTTCAACTCGATCAGCCTTAGATGGGTAAGGGCAAACCTTTCGATTTTCTTGACAGCATCCTTTTCCCTGGAGACCTCATTGATCATGTTCTCCAGAACGGCTCGCATCTGTTCCTCGAAAAGAGAGATCAGGATGTCGTCCTTGTTGTCGAAATAGAGATAGATGGTCCCGTCCGCCACCTGGGCTTCTTTTGCAATGTCCGAAACCTTGGCGTGAAAAAACCCCTTCTTCGCAAAAACCTTGGTGGCAGCGTGGATGATACGATGATACTTGTCCCCGTTTCTACTCTTCATGGGCCTCCAGAAAACTGAATGACTATTCATTCACTAACATCACGGAAAAACACCTGTCAAGTTCTTTTGGAGGTCGGGCAAAGGACCGTGGTTCCGTCCAGGGAATCCCCTCTTTGCATGAGTTCTCTCTGCCGAACGGATTTTGCGCTCAGACTTGACAAAAAACAGGAACTCTGAAAGATAAGAAACTCCGGAGTTCGTATGCTCCGATATGCTCGGATGGTTTTCTCTGGAACGCTTGGACGGCTTGCCCCGGAACCAGTGGGCATTTTCCCGGGATCCGCAGCTTTTGGTTTAAAACAACCTTATAGCGCATTGAATGCTTTCAAAGGAGGGCTGGGAAATGGAAACAGAAAAACTGCTTCAAGGGAAAAGGGTATTGATTGTCGATGACGAACCCGACGTTCTCGATTCTTTGACTGAGCTTCTGAGCATCTGCATGATTGATCGTGCATCTACATTCGAGGAAGCAAAAAAGCTTCTTGAATCGTATGGCTACGATGCTGTTGTTCTTGACATTATGGGCGTTAGCGGATTCGAACTTCTAAAGATTGCGAAAGAAAAAGACATCCCTACTCTAATGCTCACCGCCCATGCCTTGAACGAAGACACCTTGAAGAAATCCGCAGAAGAGGGAGCTTCCTACTATGTTCCCAAGCAGGAAATAGGAAAGATTGATGTGTTTGTCGCAGATGTCATTGAGGCCAGAGAGAAAGGAAGGAACCCGTGGGTCAAGTGGTTCGAGAGACTCGGCCCTTTCTTTTACGAAAGGATGAATTTTAGAGGTCCGAACTGGAGAGAAGATCATAAGAAATTTTGGGATGAGAAACTCAAGCAATTGACAAGCTATTGATGCCGCTTTCATGTTTCCCTTTGGGGTAAACTCCAGGGAACTGTAAGCGTGCACAGGTATTGAGGCGAGCATGAAACAGTCTGCCTTTTACGGGCTGCCTTTTGCACGCTTCCGATTTGAAACGATTCCTCACAATATGGGGTGTGCGGTAACGGCAGAGATCTTTTGACTCTCCTGTAGCTAAAAACTAGCTTGACAGGGTAGCATGTATACAGTATACAGACACAACACTATGACCCTTACATGACCACACGGTCGAGAAGAGAAGATCTATTCCCCCTAAGCGTTTGATAGAAGGCTCACCCTTCCACCAACCTTAACCATCAGCGGAGACACCATGGATCTTTTCAAGAGCGTCACGGTCCTATCCTCCGAAAAAACTACCATTTTCCCCTACCTGACCTTCCGGTTTTCCCAGGACGGCATGCAGGTTTACCGGCTGGAGCAACCTATGTATGGGGACCCCAACCGGCCCATCGGGACCATTGCTGAGACGATAGCGGAAATACCTCACGATGTTCGCCCAGTGTTTCTCGAAGAGCCTCACCCCCGTCTTCATCGGTTCCAGGCGGGCGCGTCAAGCCCCAGTATAGGTTCGTAGAGTTTGACAACGTTCATTCCCTGAGTCTATCAAAGGAAAAATCACACGGAAACGCCTGAAGGATCTGAATACAAAAACGTCTGTGGCTGAAAGGAGGTGAGCTTCGAGACTCAGGAACAGCAGACGCGCGAATCGGTGGACGGCCTCATGCGGAGGCAGGTTCGGACAGTTCTAAGACATAAAAAAAGGAGGAGAAAAGTGAAGAAAGTATCCCTCATCGCGTTGGCAGTAATGGTGTCTGTGAGCGTGGTTGTTCTCGCCTGGTCTACGCCCGCCAGTGCTCGCAAAAAGATTGATCTCGATTTCGCTACTTTCTGGCCGGCTGTGGACTTCCAAGCCGCAGTCGGGCACAAGAACTGGATGAAGACCATATCGGACCGTGTTATGGCCGAGACCAAAGACTACGAAATCGTCTGGACCGAGTTCTATGGCGTGCATCCGGCGAAGCTATTGGACGGTATCGAGTCCGGAACTTACGATGTCGGTACAAGCGGTCCAGGTTACAGTCCCGGCGTATTCCCCTTGTGGGCCGGTCCCGAGTACCCAGGCGAGCTTAACAGAAAGAATGCTTACACGATGTCGTTGACAATACAGGCACTTCATGAGCAGATGCCCGAACTGCAGAAGCAATTCGGCCGCACAAAGATGAAGTTGATGCATTTCTGGTCCACTGGACCCGGCTACTTCCTCATGGTGCCCGGTAAAGACATTCGAAAGCAGGATGACTTTTCGGGTAAGACCGTGAGAGCGGCCAATCCCGCATCTGTGACATGCATTGAGACACTGGGAGCAAAACCTTTGTTCGCCCCCATGAGCGTGGCACTCGAGAGGTTTGAGGCCAAACTGATCGACGGCATTCTCTGTCCCACGGACACGCCCAAGGGCTTCGGTCTGGGTAATTATGTGCGGCATGTTGTCTCCGCTCCATTCAGCTACCATTTCGTGTTCTTCAAGGTGATGAACAAGGGCACCTATGATGAATTGCCGGCAGAGGTGAGGAAGATCGTTGATGAGGTCAACGCTGTCTATCCTGCCTACTACGGACAGTTGAGAACATGGGGTGAGGCGGATGGATTGGAGTACATGAAAAAGCTTGAGGGCTACAGCTACTATGAGCCGAGCAAAGAGAATCCGGCTGACTATGCTAAATGGGTTGCCTCAACGGATGGTCTCATCAAGAAATGGATTGGAAGCGACGCCACGAAGAAGGCGGTGTGGGACAAGTACCGGGAACTGGATAAGTACTATAGCACGACAGCCCCTTATTCTACCTGGACACACAGCTGGCCGACTCAACCGGTGCCGCCCACTGGGAAAAAATAGGGGAATCAACGCGGACTTGGCTTGATGTCGGTCAATGCACGGTAAGGAGTTGGGGGTACCACGGGGACAAAACCCGCGGTACCCTGACTCTTTTGCTGAAAACCTGATCGACCTATTCCTAAAGAGTCGCGTGCACACTTCGATATCTCAGTGCGACCGTGGAAGCGGACATAGGTATCTGTTTTTCCGTTCGCGGTGAGGTATCGAACCATGAACGGAAAGCGTATCGGAAATTGTTTGCGGAACTGTCTCGATTGGTTGCTTACTGAAAACGACACAGGAGGGCCGGATGAATGCTTTCGATAAATTGCTGCGAATTATCACAGAGAAGATGGCGTGGGTCGCCATGTTCGCCATTGTCGTATGTATGGCCCTGGTGGTAACCGATGTTATCAGGTATCAAGCTATCGGCGAGCCGGTTCCCGGCACTCACGAGGTTGTGGAACTGATAGCGTCCGTGATACTGAGCATGGGAATCGGTTACCTTACGTTCGTGAGAGGGCATGTCTCGGTGGGTCTCGTGGTGGACATGCTTCGGCCCCGGGTGCAGGCCGTCTTCGATCTCGTCACAGGGCTGATCGCCCTTGGCTTTACTATCTGGCTCACCTTTGGAGTGGTCGAAATGGCCATTCGAAACTATGGATACAATTGGGTGACGGGCGTTCTGGAAGTTCCAAGGCATCCTTTTATGTTTCTGATTGCCTTGTCGCTGGCTCTGGCATGCGTGGTACTTGTGAGAGACGTGATCCGGGCTGTGATGGTGATTCGAAAAGGAGGTTGAGATGGAGCGTGAGCTGATAGGTCTAATATCCGTAATTGCCCTTATTGTGCTTCTTGCTTCCCGCATGCCTGTGGCTTTCGTGATGCTGGTGCTGGGCATGGGCGGTATTGGGTGGATTAAGGGTTCGGATGCCGCGCTGGGTGCTGCGTCCTCGATCATGTACTCTACCTTTGCCAACTATGCACTGGTGGTTGTTCCCCTTTTCACCTGGATGGGCTACATCGGGTACCACTCCGGTATCGGCTCGCATCTCTACGAAGCCGCATACAAACTGGTTGGCCGGCTGAAGGGCGGCCTGGCAATGGCTACCACCCTAGCATGCGCCGCTTTCGGCGCCATCTGCGGTTCTACCACGGCTACTTCGGCGACCTTCGCCACCCTGGCATTACCGGAGATGAAGAAACGGGGCTACAATCGCTCCCTGGCCACAGCCAATATCGCGGCCTCGGGTATCCTGGGGGTGCTGATTCCGCCCAGCGTCATCTTCATCGTCTATGCCAGTATCACGGCAGAGAGCGTGGCCAAGCTCTTCATCGCCGGAATCTTTCCCGGCCTGCTTCTGATGGGACTTTTCATGGCCGGCACTTGGGCGGTGGTATCCTTGAACCCGGAAAAGGCCCCGCCCGGCCCGTCTTTTCCCTGGAGCGAAAGGTTGATGGCATTGGCCAAAGGGGGAATAGAGGTCATCATCATCTTTGTGGCCGTGATTGGGGGGCTGCTGGCCGGGTTATTCACGGGCACGGAGGCCGGATCGGTGGGCTGTTTTGCAACGCTGGTCGTTGTGATCATCAGGCGGGCGCTCACCTGGAAAGCCTTTATTGCCTCGCTGAAAGACACAGTCCGCACATCCACCATGGTCATGTTCCTGGTGGGTGCGGCAGCCATCTACGGGGAGTTTCTTGGTCTGACACGCCTTCCCATGCTTGTGGCAGACTGGGTGGTGGCACTTCCTCTGCCGCCCTGGGTTATCATGATCGCCATTCTTATCATGCTGATGATAATGGGCACCGTCGTCGATGCCCTGGCTATGATTTTGCTGACGATACCCATTTTTTACCCGGCGGCAATGAAACTGGGCTTCGACGGAACATGGTTCGGAGTCATCATGACGTTGGCCTTGGGGATGGGAGTGCTGACACCCCCTGTGGGCGCCAATGTCTACGTGGTGTACGCCGTGGACAAGGAGACACCGGTAATGGAGATTTTCAGGGGGACGGTGCCTTACCTGATCGCCCTGTGGTTTTCCTGTTTCATCCTGATGGTTTTCCCCCAGATTGCCACTTTCCTGCCCGGTCTTATCAAATAGCGCCTAGAAATGATAAGTCGTTTCTCTCGGACGCGCGGGCATATCCGAGGTTCATGTCAAAGGAGGAAGGGATCTATGAACTACGCACAGTACGCAAAAATCCACGCTCGCCACCTGCCGAACAAGATCTGCCTCATCGAGAGGACTCCCTCCAAAGGTCTCAGGAGGACCCTCACCTGGAAGCAGTTCAACGACGAGATCAACAGGACGGCGAACTACCTCTCCAAAGAGATGGGGGTCAAGGACGGCGATTTCGTGATGCATCTTCAGAACAACAGCCTCGAATGGCTGATCACGTACTACGGCATCATCAAGCTGGGGGCCGTGGTGGTCCCGCTGAATTTCCGATTCGCCGGACCCGACATCCTTTACGCTGCCGAGGTCTGCAATCCCAAGGTATTCATCCTCGGTTCCGAATTCCTGCCCGTGGCCCAGCCTGTCCAGAAGGAGCTCAAGACGGTCAAGAAGTACATCTGTGTCGGCGACAAGGTTCCTTCCGACATGATCGACTACAAGACCATCGCCGCCTATAAGGACACCTCCGAAGCCCTGGTGGACGTGGATGATCAGCACGATCTCGCCATGATGTTCACCTCCGGGACCACCGGAAAGCCCAAGGCCGTACTCCACACGCATTACTCCCTGAACAACACCGCCATCGGCAACGGGATGAGCTACTTTGTGGAGAAGAACGACAACTATGTTTTCTTTCTGCCGCTCTATCACAGCGGCACCATGTTCCTGTGGGCGCCCTTTTACGCCACCGGAGCGGTCGGTACGCTCCTGAGGGAATTCACAGAGCCGAAATGGATTCTGGAGGCGCTCGCCGAAGAGAAGGGGACGGACATCCTCTTTGTGGTGCCGGTCGCCGTGGGCCTTCTCAATGCCTTGAATAGCGGGCAGCTCAAGATATCCGATTACGATCTTTCTTCCTGGAAGTACCTGGAAATCGGGGCTCAGCCTGTACCCTTCGAGATTATGAAGGGGCTGGTAGACGCACTACCCGTCGCCGTATCCAACATCTACGGGATTACGGAAGGCGGAGGAGGAGGGCTGTTCAACCTCTATCCGGAGGATGTGCTCAGGAAACCGGGCTCCATCGGAAAACCGACCTTCGGGATCGAAGGGAAAATCGTCGACTTCAACGGCAAGGAGATGCCGCCGGGCGAAGTGGGCGAGCTCATCTTCAAGACAAACCGGATGATGAAGGGCTATTACGAGAATCCCGAGATGACCGCCGACAGCCTCAAGGACGGATGGCTGTATACCGGGGACCTGCTGAAGACCGATGAGGAGGGATTTTTCTACATCGTCGATCGAAAGAAGGACATGATTACCAGCGGGGGTGAGAACATCTTCCCCGTGGAGATCGAGGACGCCCTCATGCAGAGCCCCAAAATCGACGACGTGGCCTGCATCGGGTATCCGGATGACCGCCTCGTCGAAGTGGTCATGGCCATTATCCAGGTCAAACAGGGACAGACCATGACGGAAGAAGAGGTGCTGGATTTCTGCAAAAAAATCGCCCTTGCCAAGTACAAGTGGCCGCGAAAGATCATTTTCGACAAGGTCATGAGAAATCCGACGGGGAAACTCATGAAACCGCAGATGCGGGTGAAATTCACCGGCCGTAAAGAGGCGTTCAAGAAGTTGGATTGAGAGCTGTTCCGATCAAGCACACCAAAGGACGGGCGAGCGCCCGTCCTTTTTTATATCACTCTTCCATACGCTTGACTTTTGTTCCCAATCCGCTCTATTACTGCAAAAGCAGGGGATCCCCTGGATCTCCTGCTTGCATCCTGGAGGCCGATGTGCGCGATCCGGTTACCGGGTTCGATCTCCCAGGCCTCATCCAGCCCCAGCGGAATCCTTACGCCACCAACCTGCCCCAGGCGGGCGGGTTAGATTTTACTGATTTCTGAGGGCTTGCCCTGCAGGAGGAACAGATGGGACTCCACGACTTCACTTTCTACAACGTTATCCGGCGTAACAGTCTCTCCTTTGGCAGCAAACCGGCATGGCTGGAGATCGAGACCGGTCACCGCTTCAGTTTTCTGGAAACCAGAGAGAACATTGACAGGGTGGCGGCCGGTCTGAAGAGCTATGGGTTGAAAAAGGGCGACCGCGTGGGGATTGTGGCAAAGAACTGCTATGAGTATTTCCTCGTAATCGGCGGTGCAGCGGCTCTGGGTGCGATCGTTCTTCCTGTCAATTGGCGTCTTTCAGAGGAAGAGGTGCGCTTCATACTCAAGGACGGGGAGCCGACTCTTCTTTTTGCGGACGAGGAATTCTGCGATCTGACCAGGACGCTCAGGCCCGACCTGCCCTTCATAAAGGAGTATTTCTCTTTGACATCGGAAAGCCGGGGGTTCATCCCATTTGGCTCCCTGCTGCAGAAGAATAAGCCCGTCGTTCCCGAAGAAGTTGCCTCAGACGACGGCTTTGTGATCATCCACACGGCAGCAGTAGCCGGCAGGCCGCGAGGCGCGCTGCTGAGTCACGGCAATGTCCTTTGTGCGAATATGCATTTCGCTTACCACCTGGGTATTTCGGATCGAGATGTCCACCTTTGCTTTCTTCCTCTCTTCCACGTGGGCGGCCTGTTCATGACAACCTCCTGCTTCCACCTGGGCGCATTCAACCTGAACATGAAGAGGTTCGATGCCAGACAGGCAGCAAAAGCGATCCACGAAGAAGGAGTCTCTTTCATGATGGTCTTCTCTCCCATTCTCTCCGCCATCCTGGATGAGCAGGAAAAAGGCGGCTTTGATATCCGTTCACTCAGAGCGGTAACCGGGATCGACACTGCTGAGACGATTGAAAGATACCAGAACCGGACAGGCGGCTCCTTTTTCGTCCTGTACGGACAGACCGAGACCTCCTGCCTGGCCACCTTGGGCCCTTACAAGGATAGGCCGGGTTCAGCAGGCAGGGTGTTGCCTCTCGCAGAGGTCAGACTGGTCGATGACTACGACTTTCCCGTCGATGCGGGAAAGGTGGGCGAGATTACAGTAAAGGGACCAATGGTGTTCAAGGGCTACTGGGGACTCCCTGAGGAAACGGCCTACACCTTTCGGGACGGCTGGCACCACACCGGGGACATGGGTCGCTTCGACGAGGAGGGCTTTCTCTGGTATGCGGGCCGCACGCCGGCAAAGGAGCTGATCAAACCGGGGGGAGAAAACGTATACCCCGCCGAAGTCGAGAAAGTCATCCTCCTGCACCCTTCCATCGAGAAGACGGTGGTTTTCGGCGTGCCGGATCCTAAATGGAAAGAAGGGATCAAAGCCGTCTGCCTGGTAAAGTCCGGGAAATCCCTGCAACCACAGGAGCTGATCGATTTCGTAGGCGAGCGCATTGCCAGGTACAAAAAGCCCAAGTACGTGGAGTTTGTAGACGAGCTTCCGCTTCTGGAGAACGGCTCCATCGACAGGGGCAAGGTAAAGGCCCTCTATGGCGGGGAAGGGAGCTGACCCCGGAACATAAAGAGTTCAGTGTTCAGGGGTTAAGTGTTGCGTTGTGCGCCATCCTGAACTCTGAACACTGAACCACTGAACCCTCCTATTTCGACATTGCGGATAGACACGCCTGAGCCCATTTCATATAATCACCTGTGCAATGGAGAGCACCGAGAGCCAATCTTCAGAAAGTTTCTTGCAGGAAGACCCTTTTGGATCCATCCGTTTCCAGGAATTCGAATCCCTGGGGATCGACCCTGAGGAGATTCCCGCCGGCACCTTTGCTGCGCGAAAACATCCAGCCAAGCTTCTGAGCCGCTTTGGGGGGAATGCTTACGGGTTTGGGTTTTTCGAGTTGTACGACAGGTTGAGCCCAAAGGACCTGCAGCTTCTTCAATCCCTCTCCTTACAGAACCAAGACCAGACGCGACAGGCCTATAAGGAAATCAATAGAATCTACAGAAACCTGGGGCTGCTGACCCGCTTCTCGAGTCTCGGCAAGCCATACTACCTGATCCCCCATCATCTCCTGGCGAGTTCCCTGTCGATAATCCGAAACAAGACCGAGGAAATCAGCAAGATCGTTGATTTCCACCGCAAAAAATATCTCAAGGAAAGTCACAGGATCGGTCTGGTCACCCATGCAGACGACCAGATTTTGAACGAGCTGACCATCCGCTTTAAGGAACACCAGTTCATTGCCCTGGATTCCTTTGATAAGCTTCGTTCCCAAGGAGACACCCTGGACCTCGTCATCCTGTCGAGGGATATCTACGAACTCCTGTTTGAAAACAGTTTCAGCCCACGGCCCGGCGGCGTCGATTCAAGGAAAGGGCTGGAAGAGCATGCATTATACATTCTGGGGAAGGTTCATCGTCTCCTGAAACCGGGAGGAGAAATCTTCATCATCGCTCACAGGTTTCCCACCACCCATAACCGTGCTGTGAGGGTTGTATTTCGGACGGAACAGGAGGAAAAGAATTTTCTTCTTTTCACACATATTTTCAAGACCAGAAGTAGATACCGGACGCGCAACGGTCCCCTGGAAGTGGACAGTTTCGATTTTCAGAAGTTCCTCAACCCTCCCTATGTGGAGGCAGAGGAATTCGATCGGTTGCTGAGGGGCAAACGCATTACCGATACAGGCACGGATGACATCCACAAGCTCCCTTACCTGGATATCCCGTTACAGGATCATGTCTCCTATGACCAGGAAAAGACCTGGTCAAGGCTGCTGAACGTCTATTTCAGCCAGATCTTTCTCAAGCCCCTGGTACCGGAGTCCGTCAGAGAAGAATGGGGGAGGAGGTTTTCCACAGGGGCTTATCTGCCGAGTTACATGCTCATATACCTGGGACAGAAAAAAGCGCCTCAGATCACCCTGGAGGAGTTGAAAAGGGATATTGCGGGATCCAGCCTGTCCGGATGTCCCCTGCCCCTGCTCGACCATGATCGCGACTCCTTCGACTACGTGATCAAAACGCTGGAGGTCCTGCGCAAGATCAAGAGCGGGGGTTATCAGGAGAGCCCGCAGATCCTGCTGGACAGGCTCAAGGAGCCTCTGGAAAACAAGCGGAGAAGATATGGGGCTCTGAGCCATGTGCTCAGGTTGATGGCCAAAAAAGCACGTTTTCAGAGAATACAATCCTTCCTGAACCCGGGCAGAATCGAAGGGAACAAGACCCGCGTGCTGGAGAACCTTGAGACCCTCTCTCTTTTCGGGTTTCCTCCCGATGAGTTGAAGGAGATCTTCCTGATCGTCGTCGGGCATACGTCCATGGGCAGGGTTCTCTCCGGCAAGATGAGCGAGAAGTCCCTTGAGCCCGTCACCGACCTGGCCAGAGCCATGGAACCCCAGCAGGCCCTCAGCTTTCTCCGTTACTGCCGGCTCATGAGCATGGCGGAGACTTCAGCATCGAAAAAGGCCTCCCTGGAAGCGGAAGAAGTGACTGAACTCTTTGGTACCTACGAGGACATGGTCCGGGTGGTGACCAACCGCGACATGGACTGGGAAAGGCTATTGGAGGAGCGAACCGGCGCACTCGGCGGCATCCGAAGCCAGGCTATCCGGAAGGTATTGAAGATGATGAACCACTTCCATTTCCTTTCAAACTGGGCCGAACTGAGCAGCAAAGGAGAGATGGAAAAGGAGAGCCTTGCCGACTACGACGATGCAAAGCTGGCTGAAATTGAAAAGGTGATCAGATTGGTCGGGGTCATCGACCGATTCGAAAAAACCTATTTCAAGGGCGATCCGCTCAAGGCATCCGTTTTCTACAGAAGGTTTCTCAATTCCGAGTTTCATGGCACATCCGGAATCTTCGGAAGATTGGACAGCGAGCTCGTTTTTCCACTGCTCTGGATTACGGTCAATGTAACGCGTAAAGAGGTCATCAACTTCAACCCCATCTTTTCGGGTCTGGACCCGTCCGGGATTGAACTCCATCTGACCAGACTGGTGGAGGGTGTCGGGGCCATCAATCCAAAGTACCTGGACCCCCAAACGCTTGAGCAGTTCAGCGAACATCTCTACCAGGACGAGAGTTCCTTTATCCTGGGCACGGGGTTCCGTCTCAGGACCAACCGTGAAACCGGCGGAATGGACGTCCACTTCGTCGACATGGAAGAGGACCTTCAGACTCTGGAGCTCCTCACCCGCACATTCGGAGGAAAGCGCCCGTCCGAGACTTCCGCGGTGGAGCTTCAAAGACTCGAAAGGGTCTTCGCCAATGTGGAGGGATTCTTTCAGAGCCACGTGAAGCTCCTTTCCCACGATGATCCGGATCTGAAGATGCCCGAACGGGAGAGGGACTGGTTCAGGCGAGCTCAGACGCTGAGAGAGATCGTGAGATACGATTTGAATCATGCTCTGTTTGAACCCCGAACCATACACACGGAGCTGGACGTCCTGGTTCGCTATTGCCCCGCCTTGCTGGAATTCCTGATTCCGGAAGTAATGGCTGTCGATCGGATGATGACCTCGGACAGGCAGGCCGGGACAGGAACCTTGATCGAAGGAATCCTGGCCCGCGCCAAGAAGCTGCAGGCCCTGATGACATCCGACCGCATGAGTTTTCAGGATCCCCGTCTCCTGCAAAAGGCGGCACAGAGAGAATTCGGCCCCATGGCAGCCGGAATCGTCGGTCTCAACGACTCCCAGATCGAGACTCTTGAATCCATCGTGCAGAATCTCAGGAAAAATCAGCCGTTGTTCGATGCACTGGTCAAGTCTTTCCTCCTCAACGGCATCGGGCTCCATCCGTTCCTGAGACAAAAGTACGAAGACGAGATCCATCCTTCGGATCATGGCCAGGCCGGGGCACTGATCCTCCAAAAGGAGCAGCTATCCAAAAGATATGACATGAGCGATTCAGCTTACACGTACCTGGTTCAGCTCATCAGACATCAGGACCTCCTCCATCATATGATCAAGGGGGAATTTTCTTTCTATGCCCTCCACGACGTAGTCGAGTTGAAGGACAAGGATCTCTTCGATGCCATCTTTTTCAGCTCCTTTATCATGTTCTACGCTGCGGATGAAGACATGATCATGGAGGAGCTGGCAACAAGACTCCTCCAATTCAGAGTCCTATGCCACAGGATTATCGCAGGAGAGACGAAAGCGGAAAAACATCTCGACGAGGTGTACGCAGTCAAAGGACATCTGTTCAAGTCCCTGGAGGCGTTTCACCAGGAAGGCGTCAACCACGCCATGGCCTCCTCAGTCCATCTGGAGTCCTTCGAACGACTGGAATCGGAAAGGTCCGATTATCTCGAAGCCGGGAAGATGATTTACGCTCTCGAGAGAATTTTCAGACTCCGGGGAGTACGCTATGTGGAGTTCGCCGACCTCGCCCACTTCATGGCCAAGGTGCCGCTGAAATATATTTATCGAAAGAGAAGACATCTGGGAATTGGATACGCGACCTTCGAAAAGGAACTCTTCGAAGCGAAGAGGATGTACAGGAGCCTGCAGGAATGCCCTGAGCAGGTGAGGCATTTTATCCTCCAGCGGCTGGTGACCGATGAGATTCGCATTTTCGGGTTCGAGAGGGTAAGCGCCTTTTTGAATTACGCGAACCAGATGAAGATTCTCTGGATTGGGCTCACCGGTGCGGGAAGATTTACAAAAAGTTCCGCGCCGGTCTGCCTGGACTTTCTGCGACTGGGGACGGTTATAGAGAAACGCTACGAAGCCGTGAATGATTTTCTGACCAGACTCCCTTCCTGGAGCTGTTCGACTCCGATCCTGGATGTAGACGGTTTATCCGGCGCTGAATCCGGCATTGTCCTCAGAAAAAGGGAGAACCTGCGGGTGTTGTCCGTTGACTTTGTCGACCCGGTGGATATTTCCCGAAAAAGCTCTTACATGAAGGCTATTACGGACGAGGAGCAGCTCAAGAACTATTTCCATTACACCCTCCGTTCCCTGAGAGAGCACCCCTTTTACACAGAAGACTACGAGCTTGAGTTTGAAAAGACCTTCAACAGGCAGCTGAAAGAAATCACGGATCAGATGCTCAACCAGGTGAAACGCCAAATCGAACAACTCAAGGAGTTCTCTGAAATCAGAAATCTGGTTTCAGACTTGCTGAATCGTTCCCTCGATATCGGCTTCACGGAAGAACAGAAACATCGCTTAGGCGACCTCTATGAACTTCGCAAAGACGAACTCAAACGGGAGAAACTGGAGGAGATCGAATCTCTTCTAAAGAGGATTCAGGGAATTCATGAGCTGAGGGATTACTGGGACAGCATCAAGTGGTATCTTTCGGGAAATCGCGAGTTCCTGGGGAAAGAATTTGAAATGCTCGTAGCGAGAAGATTCGACGAAGCAATGAAACGGCTCAGGCAACGGGTCAGCCGTTAAAAAGGATATAGCTCAATGTCCAATTTCCAATGTAAAATGTCCAATGTCCAATTGAGGGAACACGTATGACCGATTTCATCCAGGTCTTCACCACGATGGACAAGGAAGAGGATGCCCGGAAAATAGGCGGGCTGATGGTCGAAAATAAACTCGCCGCCTGCGTCCAGATCCTTGGTCCTATTTCGAGCATCTACCGGTGGAAAGGCAAGGTGGAGGAGGCAAAGGAGTGGCTCTGCATTTTCAAGAGCCGCCGGGACCTCTTCCAAAAACTGGAGGAAGGAATCAGGAGCGGCCATCCTTATGAAGTCCCGGAGATCGTCTCCCTGCCCATCGAATCAGGAAGCCGTGATTATCTGAACTGGCTACGTGATGAGACGACGGAATAAGACTCTTCGTGACACCTTAGCTCTTTGTAAATGGCGCAGGGTTTGGGCATGGGGGTCTTTTTTCAAAAGCGAAAAACGTTTTTCGCAAGCGCATAAAGCACCCCGTCCTTCACTTCGGTTTCGCACCAGGAGTAGGAAAAATCCTGCACCCCATATGTAAGCAATTTCAAGAATTTGGTCCGGAATACCTGCTTCTCTGTTAATGCCGCTTGTATGGAAAACCATTCACAAACGACCATCTCCGAAAACCCTCTCACGTCAAAAATGCTTTCGTTAAGACAACTTAGAGAATAATGCCGCTCATGGTGCGCCACTTGCAGATGAAATGCTACCGGTAACCAGATGAAGCGTATCCCCGGGGCAAAAACAATCCCATCTTCCAGTCTCTCAATCTGTGTCCTAGCTGCTCAAGCAGCAGTGCAAGCGACGCTCAATCCTGCGGATTATCCCATGATTCGTGCCTGATATGCAGGTCTCTTTGTGGGAAGGGGATTTGGACGCGGTGCGTCTTGAACGAATCCCATATGGCCACCCGAATATTGCTGCTCACGTTCGAAATGCCGTTTTCAGGATCTTTGATCCAGATTCGCAATTCCATGTCTATGGAACTGCTGCCGAAGTCCTTGAGTTGACAAACGGGGTGGGGATCTTCTAGAACGCGGTCGACCTTCGCCGCAGCCTCCGTAATCAGCCGCATCACCTCGTGAACGTTCGAGTCATAAGAGACACCCACGCCGATCCTGAGCCTGACCGTCTTGTCCGTGTAAGACCAGTTGATGACCCGGTTGGTGATGAGGTCTTCATTGGGAATGATGTATTCCGTGTTGTCCCTGGTAACGACAGAGACATAGCGCGCTCCAAGGGACTGTATGCGCCCGTAAGTCTGTCCCACCTCGATGACGTCGCCCGGTTTAATGGATCGGTCGAGCAGGAGGATCAGGCCGCTCACAAGGTTGGAAACCACCTTTTGCAGGCCGAATCCTATGCCGACGCCGATAGCGCCTCCAAAAAACGCGAAGGCGGTCAAGTGAATCCCCAAGCTGCTGAGGGTGGCCACCACTGCAGTCACAAGAAGAGTGATCTTGAGAGCCTTTGAAAGCAGCACCTGGATGGAAGGAGTAAGACCCTTGACATCTTTTATTCTTTTCTCCAGCAACACCGATGCGCCCAGTGCCAGGCGTAGGAGCAAGGCCAGAAGCACTACGGTCTTCACCAGCAGCAGGACGGAAATGCGGGCCTCTCCCAGCTGAATCGCCACACTGTCCAGGAAGGCCAGTGTCGGCTGCAGCAGCGAGAAGATGTTCAGGGCGGCGATGATCCATGCAACAGCGGCAATGAACCGTGCGATGTTTGGTTCTCGGACAAAGGAAGTGACAAGCCGGATAAGCACCCATGCAGTCAAAAGACTCGCTGAGGTCTTAAGGATAGGGGCCGGTTCCTCGAAATGGCGAAAGGCAGCATACGCCGATATGAGGATCACGATGGAAAAGATGTGTTTGGACAGTGAGCCGATGGCATTGACAAACCGTCCAAGGGAATCATCCCGCCAGGTCCGTCTCTCGACATAGCGCGAAACCCAAGCCTTTATCGGTCTGGCTGCCAGCCAGCCCGCGCCGAGTGCCACAACCAGTGCAAATAGTTCGAGCGCGCTGCTGAGGACAAGCACTTCGTCCAGCATCCACTCCCGGATGGAAACAAGGAGAGTCGACCAGTATTCAGGTAGGAGGTATTTGTCCATATAGCCCTGTTCCAGACGCTTTGATCCTATAAGAAACATCTCGTAAATTGCAAATGCTTCCTACGGGTATGTACGACCTCTACCTCTATGAAAGGCCATGAACAGAATCCGCTTTGTCTCGCGCCGGTCCCGCTTTCCAGGGAGGGCGATCGATTTGCGGGCGTTCTACGCCCGCGGCATGAATACGGAAAGGCCGGGTATCCCGCCCTACCGTATGCGGCGCGCAAGTTTGCACCCTTTGCTGCCAGTTCCGGATCGCCTCCCTCTGAATCCACCACGAAATCTTTTATTCTGCTGTCGCACGTTGGATTTTGTATTGACAGCAATGGACCATTTACCTAGACTCCCGCCGCAAGTGGCAGGTTCTGTTTCGGTTCAACTTCTCAATTGTGGGACATCAGTTTATCACCAGGTTCGGGTCTGATTCTTGCATTCTTACCGGAACCGGGTTCCTGTTCTCCGGTACCCTCTCCTCAAGAACGAATAGGAGTTCTCATCTCTTGAAAAAATCACTCTTGTTGCTGACTCTGATCGCCTTCCTCGCCGGACCGATTTTGAGCCTTCCTGAAGCTCAGGCGGCAGGCCGAAAAAAGCGCCAATCGGTCCAATCCCAAAAAGCCAACTCAGAATCCAACGCCGGATCCGGGAACATTTCCACTAACACCTCGCAGTGCGATGAACTGGATCTGCGTGCTTCCGCTGCTTTGGTTGTCGACCAGAAAAGCGGCGCTGCGCTTTACGCCAAAAATACCGATGTCCCCACGTCCATCGCTTCCATCACCAAGTTGATGACCGCCATGGTGACGCTGGATGCCGGACTGTCCCTGGACGAAGAAATCGTTATCAGTGGAAAGGATGTGGATCGATTGAAGGGCACCGGTTCCCGCTTGCCATTGGGGTCCCGGTTGACGCGCGAGCAGTTGATTCATCTGGCTCTGATCGCTTCTGAAAACCGTGCCGCATCGGCGCTGAGCCGCTCCTATCCGGGCGGGCAGACGGCGTTTATCGCCGCCATGAACCACAAGGCGCAGGAAATCGGCATGAACGACAGTCATTTCGTTGACGGTACGGGTCTCCACAGCGGCAACCGCGCCACGGCCGCCGATCTTGCCAGGATGGTCGATGCCGCCTATCACTATCCACTCATCCGTGAGATCACCAGCACCGGCTCCTATGACGTCTCATTGCCTCGCACCCGTGTTGTGCGTGTGCGCAAGAACGGCAGGGTACGCAAGATTTCCCGAACGGTGCAGCGCCATGTGGCCTTCAACAATACCAACATCCTGACCCGAAGCGAGGATTGGGAAATCGGGCTTTCGAAAACCGGGTACATAAACGAGGCCGGCCATTGCCTGGTGATGCAGACCGAGATTGCCGATCAGAAAGTGATCATCATTCTGCTCGACTCGGTTGGAAAAAGGGGCCGCATCGGCGATGCCGAGCGTATCCGGAAGTGGTTGGAGCATGATAGCCAGGTCGCCACCCACCCGAGTTCTGACACATCGACCTGATTCATATCTCCCATTTATGAAGCGGCTTCCGCCGCTTTCTTTTTGACTTATCGCACCCTGAACCATCACACCATCACGATGTGCTGTTACCGGGTCAACCGGTGAAGCGCAGCGAGGGCGCGCACGGCCTTTTCGGGTGATGGGAAAACCGGGACGCCCCTCTCTTCCAGCCACATCAGGTTCTCATGCCTTCCGGATTCCATCCCGGCCAGCCACAGGGCGATGGGTTTTCCCGCCTGTGCGGCCCGGGTAAAGATTCCCATGAACTCCTTGGGGAACAGAAGGGACTGCGGGTGCATCTGGATGGCCAGTCCATCGACATTGGGCTCTGCAATCATCGCGTCGAGGACGGTCTGATAAATTTTTCCCGGATCGTGAAACTGCATGGTAAGGCCGAGATCCCAGGGGTTGCCCGGGATATCCCAGGAGGGAAAGACCGCTCTCAGTTTCTCCAGCGTGGCGCTGCCTGTCTCTGCAAGGCTGAGCCCTTCCTGTTCGAGGAGGTCTGTGACGATTACTCCCTCCCCGCCTGGAAACGTGGCGATGAACACCCGGTTGCCTTTCAGGGAGAGGAGGCCGAAGCGTTCCAGTGCACGGGTCAGATCGAAGAAATCTTCCAGGCTGCGAGCGCGCAAAGCCCCGCACTGTTTCATGGCGTCCTCGAAGACACGGTCATTTCCCTGCACCAGTGCCCCGGTATGCGAGAGGGCGGCCTTGGCGCCGGCCGCGCTCCTTCCGGACTTGAGGACCACGACGCGCTTTCCCTGCGCGGAACCCTTGCGGATGAGCCGAAGGAACTCCCTCCCGTCTCCCCCGATGCTTTCCAGGTGAATGCCGATCACGCGCGTCTCCGGGTCTTTTATTAGATAGCCAAGGGCGTCCACCTCGTTGACATCCATCTTGTTGCCGAGATCTATGAGCCTGTTGAGGTGGTAGTTGAAATCGTTCAGGAGCCACCCGGAGCGCGGCTCGTAGAGTCCTGACTGAAAGATCAGGGATAGGTTGCCGGGCTTGATGGAGTCGATGGCATGAAAGCTGATGCAAAAGCCCGTTTTCACGTTGACGGGGCTCAGGGCGTTGGGCCCGATGGCCCTGATGGAGTTTTGCCTGACCATGCGAGCCATCTCAGCCTGGACCCTCTTCCCTTCTTCGCCGGCCTCGGAAAACCCCCCTGCGATGAGGGTGACCCGCTTTATGCCCTTGTCCACGCATTCCTTCAGGACTCCGGGCGTGGCCATGTAGGAGACCCCGATTACGGCAAGGTCCACGGTTTCGGGGATATCCTTCACGGAACGAAAGGTTTTAATTCCCAGGATCTCCTTTTCACTCAGATGGACCGGATAGATCCTTCCCCGAAACCCGAGCTTGATCAGGTTCCCGACCAGATGAAAGGTTGCGCGCGCAGGGTTGTTGGATGCGCCCACGATGGCGACGCTCTGGGGCTCGAAAAATCCGGTAAGAAAGTGCTCGTCGCTTCTCTGAAGGTCTTTCGGTGCCATACTCTTCCTTGCTGTTTTCGTATAATGATGAAGGGGGGTGACCCCGGCCCGAACGGGGTGCCTGATCGTGACTTCGTCCAGTCCGAGACGGTTCAGGAAGGCAAGTTCGTTGCTCTCCATCCCCACGCATTGATGAACCATACCATTTTTTGCCCATTGGGTGCCATGGGTTCCTGGCACGGGTCCCTATTCCCTGGAAGAAGCCCCTGTTCGTTGAAGTTCTAGTGTTTCATGCTCCGCTCAGTAATTCGGCCGGATTCACCGGCAGTGTGCGGATCCGTTTTCCTGTTGCCTGAAAAAGAGCGTTTGTCACGGCCGGGGCAGCGGGCGGCACCCCCACCTCACCGATCCCGTTAGGCGGGGCCGTGCTCTTGATGATGTGGACCTCCACCCTGGGAGCTTCGTCCATCCGGAGGATTGGAAAATCGTGGAAATTGCTCTCCCGGACTCGGCCGTCTTTAATGCGCAGCGCGCTCTTCAGGGTGGCCGTGAGCCCGAAGACGACCCCGCCTGCAATCTGGGCCTCTATCATCCGGGGGTTGACCGCTATGCCGCAATCCACGGCACAGACCACGCGGTGCACCCGGACGCGGCCTTTTTTTTCTACCGAGACCTCGGCCACCATGGCGACCGGGGTACCGTGAAAGGCGTGGACCGCCACACCCCGGAAGATCCCATCAGGCAGCCGCTTGCCCCACCCGGCCTTTGTGGACGCCACCTCCAGGACGGAGCGATGTTTGGGGGCATCTTTCAGCAGCCGCAGCCGGAGGTCCACCGGGTCCTTGCCGGACGCAGCAGCGATCTCGTCCATGAAAGACTCCTTCACAAAACCGTTTCGAGAATCGGCCACGGACCGCCATGTTCCCACCGGAACCGGCAGGTCGGCGCGGACGTATTCGACCCGCACATTTTCGATGCCGTATGCCATGTCCGCGGATCCGGACATGGCCCCTTTCGGACCCAGGAACCGCTTGCCGATTGGAATGATCGCTCTTGCGAGCGCGTATCTGAGGGGAGATGGCAACCATTGGGGAAGGATGGAAGGAGCCGAAGTTTCGATGAGCCTGTCCATCTTGGACTGACCCACTGCCTTGTGGATCCAGGCCACGGGGTACCCGTCCCGGTCCAGGCCGGCTTCCATCCAGTTGTAAAAGGCGGGACGGTAGTAGTCGTTTCGCATATCTTCCTCGCGGGACCAGATGACCTTGACCGGACCCTTGACAGCCTTTGAGAGCATGACAGCCTCGGCCACAAAGTCAGGCATGGAGCGCCGGCCGAACCCTCCTCCTACAAACGGCGTATGCACCCGAACCGCACTCAGGGAAAGTCCGGTAATGCGGGCCGCAGTATCCCTGGCCGGCTCCTGCGCCTGGGTGGGGGCCCAGACCTCGCACCGGTCAGGAAGAACATGGGCGGTGCAGTTCATAGGCTCCGGACAGGCGTGGGCCTGGTACGGCAGCTCATACACCGCCTGGATCCGGCGGTCCGCATTTTCCAGGGCCTCTTCCACCCTGCCGTCCTTCCTCACGAGCACCCCCTTTTCCCCGATCCTGCCAGCAAAACGGGCCATGATGCTTTCGCTGCTCAGGTCAACGTCCCCTCCTTTCCATTGGATACTGAGGGCATGGGCGGCTGAATGGGCCTGCCAGAAGGTCTCCGCAACCACGGCCACGCCAGATTCCAGGATCACGACATCCCTTACGCCCGGCATGGACCGGGCCTTCCTGTCATCCACGGACGCGACCCCCCCACCCACCATCGGGGGGTGAATTACGGCGGCAGTGAGAAGGCCCTCCATCTTGAGATCCATGCCGTACACGGTCCTTCCCTTTGCCTTGTCCACAGTGTCCAGCCTGGGATAAGGCTTGCCGACGATCTTGAACCGGACCGGCTCCTTGAGGCGGACCTCTTCAGGAACCGCCAGGGACGCGGCCCTCGCAAGGAGCTCGCCGTATCGGATCCGTTTCTTACTCGGTGCGTGCACCACTGTGCTGTTTTCCGCCAGGCACTCGGATGAAGGAACGTTCCAGGTTGCTGCCGCGGCCGAGATCAGCAACTCCCGGGTGGCTGCGCCGGCCCGGCGGAGGGTGTCCCAGGATGTCTTCACCCCAGTGCTGCCGCCCGTGGACTGGACCCCGAATTCCGGGTTCTTGTAGACGGCCGCCACCGGCGCGATCTCGAACCGGATCTTGGACCAGTCGGCCTCCAATTCCTCAGCCACGATCATACAAAGCCCGGTGGAGGTACCCTGGCCGAGCTCCGTATGCTTGACCATGACCGTGACCGCATCGTCCGGCCCGATTCGTATCCACGCGTTCGGGACAAATTCTTCTCCTTTGCCGGCGCTATGGTCCGGATTCTCCGCTCTGGACGGGATAGGCGCCTGGAAGGCGACCAGCAGGCCCGTGCCTGCGACCAGGCTGACCTTGATGAATTGTCGTCTGTCCAATTCCATGCCATTTGCCTTCATGGCTCCATCTCCTTTGCCGCCTTTTGAACTGCTTCCCTGATATTCCGGTATGTCCCGCACCGGCAGAGCACGTTGGACATGGCCTTCTCGATCTCTTCATCTCCCGGTTTGGGATTGGCTGAGAGGAGCGCGGCCGCCTGCATGATCTGCCCCGGCTGGCAGTAGCCGCATTGGGGCACGTCGCCTTGGGCCCACGCCCTGAACAGGACCTCGGCAGCCTTCCCTGACAAGCCTTCGATGGTGGTGATCTTCCGGCCGACCGCCTCTCCTGCCGGAACCGTGCAGGAAGGGACCGCCTCCCCATCGATATGTACTGTGCACGCCCCGCATTCTCCGATGCCACATCCGTACTTGGTGCCGGTCAGCCCCATCTGCTCCCTCAGAACCCAGAGCAGGGGTGTGTCTGGATCGACATCAACATCACGCACTTTTCCGTTCACCTGGAGTCTGATCATGACTGTTTCTCCTTTTCCAAGTAAGTGGCTTCATCATGCTGAAGATCCTTTTTGACTCGGTAAAACTGCTTGCCGGGGATCCAGCCCGAGGCTGGAACTTCCATGGTGAACCAGCATGAGGGATTGATGTAAAGAGTGTTTGTTGCTGATGTAAAAAAGTGTAAAGGATTTTTGAAACTAAACGACGGGCCTCAGCCCCTTTACTTTCCAGGCGGTCCAGCCTATCCCGAAGGCAAGAGAGGACATCAGGAAAAGCGCTTGGAAACCTGCAAAATCCCCTATGTAGCCGAGAGCGATCGATCCGGCAAAGACACCCAGGTCGATTGAACCCGTGAAGATGCCGACCGCCTTTCCCCTGACCTCAGGAGGCTCGTTGCGGACGGCAAGTGCGTTGATGCTGGGGAAAAGAAAGCCGTGGCCGCAACCGGTCACAAACCCTGAAAGGGCCAGGATCCAGGAACTCCCCGCGAATAGGAGCATCAGGTACCCCGCGCCTGCCAGGAGCAGCGCAGGAGAGATGATCCTTTCCTCCCCTACCCTGTCTGCAAGCCGGCTCCCAAAAAGCCTCGTGAGGATCGCAGCCGACGAATAGGAGATGTAATAGAGCGAGATGAAGGCTAACGCCCTCTCCTTGGCATAAGGGGAAACAAATGTGCCGGATGTGGAGATCCCTACGCCAAAGAGCAGTGAAAGCAGGACGACGACACCGTTTTTTCGCTTTCGCATAAGGCCGAGGAAGGACTGCGAGACGGCCTGCGGGCGCCGGACGTAGAGATCCGGGAGAGGCAGGTGGGCGATCCAACCGATGAGTCCCATCAACGCTGCGGAGATGAAGTAGGCATCATATCCAAAATTCGCAATAATCACCTCGGCCGCCGCGGGTCCTGCGGCCATGCCGGCAAGACCGGTTACCCCGAAAACCCCTATCCCCTCGTTCAGTCTCTCTATAGGGACCATATCCCCGATGTAGGTGAGTGCGGCCGTGACGACGATGGCCAGTCCCACCCCATGGACCAGCCTCACGATGAGAAGAGGCAGATAGAACTGGTTCAGGTTCCCTTCGAATATGAGATAACTCAGGGGAAGCAGGGTCATGATGGAAGATCCCACCGTGAAGCTCTTTTTTCGTCCAAACCGGTCGATCATGCCGGAAACCCAGGGACGGCTCAAAACGGCTGAGAGGACATAAGCCCCCATGAGAATCCCCACGTCAGCCTTGGAACCGCCGTGGGCGATGACAAAGAGGGGGAAGAGGAAGAAGGCGCCGAAGCTGGAAATCGTGAAGAGATAGGCAACCGCCATCCTCAGGTATGCAGGGCCGTAGATCATAAGGGAATCCCGAAGTAAAAAGCCCCTCTCACCAATGAGTGAGGGGGCAGCGTGAATTGCTTTGGCTAAGTTTTGGGATGAGGCTTAAACTGTCCTCATGAGGGCCTCGCGCACTCCGTGGGATCCCCTCCCAATTTCATAAGCGCATGTTCAAGGGCTGGAAGAACGACGGCCAGGTTTTCCTTTACTCCGGCGGGGCTCCCGGGCAGGTTGATGATCAGGCATCTTCCTCTTACGCCGGCCATGGCCCTGGAAATCATCGCATGCACCGTTTTCTGCAGGCTTGCCGCCCTCATGGCCTCGGCAATCCCCGGCACCTCAAAGTCGATCACCTCTTGCATGGCCTGTGGGGTGACATCGGAGGGACTCAACCCGGTCCCCCCTGTGGTCACGATCAGGGACAGGCAGTCCCGGTCAACCCACTCCACAATCGCGTCCGCAATCCGGCGCCGGTCATCCGGGACGATTTTCCTCCTGGAGACTTCGTAGCCCTCGAGCTCCAGCATGCGAACGGCAGAGTCCCCGCTCGAATCCTCCCTCTTGCCTTGCGAGCCCTTGTCGCTGATCGTCAGGACTCCCGCCTTGAAACCCTTTTTCATCCGGAGACCTATTCAGCCGCCTTCTTGGCTTCGGCGATCACCTTTTCGGCCAAATGAGCGGGGACTTCATCGTAATGAGACGGCTCCATCTCGAAGGTCCCGCGGCCTGCCGTGAGCGCGTTCAGATCGATCGCATACTGGAGAACTTCCGAGAGCGGGGCCTGGGCCTTGATGACCTGGAACTTGCCCTTGCTGTCCATGCCGAGCACCCTTCCCCTCCGGCTGTTCAGATCTCCCATCACATCGCCCATCGACTCCTCCGGGACGGTGATTTCCAGCTTCATGATCGGCTCAAGCAGAATGGGGTTGGCCTCCTGCATGGCCTTCTTCAGGCACATGCTGGCTGCGATCTTGAATGCCATTTCCGAAGAGTCCACCTCATGGGACTTGCCGTCATAGAAACGTACCTTCAAATCCACTACGGGAAATCCGGCGAGGATTCCGGAGCGCAGGGATTCATGCAGCCCTTTTTCCACGGCAGGCACAAAGTTGCGCGGCACGTTCATTCCCACCAGGGCATTCTGAAATTCAAAGCCCGCGCCTCTTTCCTGGGGAGACACGTCGAAGTGGACCTCGGCGAACTGACCGCGCCCGCCCGATTGTTTCTTGTGTCGATAGATTACCTGGTTGGCCGGTTTCTTGATGGTCTCTCTGTAGGGCACTTTGAGGGGCTTCAAATTGACTTCCACCCCGAATTTACGGCTCAGTTTCTCGCAAGTTGCCTCCAGGTGGATCTGTCCGGTCCCTGAAAGAACTATCTCCGACGAGGTCTGATCCCGCTCGAGGCGGAGTGTCGGGTCTTCATCCAGGAGCCGGGAAAGAGAAGAGAAGAGCTTGTCCTCGCTCCCTTTCACCTTCGTTTCCACGGCATAAGAGATCACCGGCTTCAGAGGCTCCGAAGCCTTGTAGATAATGGGGTCGTTCTCCTGACACAAGGTATCCCCTGTGCCCGTTTCCTTCAGCTTGGGGATGGCCACAATGTCCCCAGGCATCGCCGTTTCCACGGGCTGCTGTTTCTTCCCTTCCATCAGGAAGATCTGCCCGAATTTCTCCTTTACCCCTTTGTTCGCATTGTAGAGAGTCATGTCGGAGCTCAGGGTGCCGGAAAATATCCTGATAAGGCTAAGCTTTCCGGCAAACGGGTCCGCAACGGTCTTGAAAACAAGCGAAGAGAACGGCTGATCGCTACCCGGCCGCCGCGTGATCACCTGGTCTGTTTTCGGCTTCACGCCGGCATAGGACTCCTTTTCCGCCGGGGAGGGAAAGGCCTGCACGATCAGGTCCATAAGCTGGGCGACGCCCATGTTGAGCGTGGCGGAGCCGCAAAGGATGGGAACGACCAGGCCGGATTTCGTCCCGGAAACAAAAGTCTCTTCGATTTCCGCGGCAGTCAGCGGTTCCCCTTCCAGGTATTTCTCCATGACTGCATCGTTGGCCTCTACAACGTTCTCTATCATCTTCTCCCGCCACTTGCCTGCCTCCTCCTCCATTTCGGGCGGAATGGCGGATTCCTCGAACTTGCCGCTGCCGTCTTTTGAATAGAGATACGCTTTCTGTTTGGCCAGGTCGATGAGACCACGAAAGGAGTCTTCCGCCCCGACCGGCAGGAACACAGGTGTAGCTTTCACGTTGAAGGCCTTTTCAATCTCTTCCACCACCCGGTAGAAATCGGCCCTTTCCCTGTCCATCTTGTTGACAAAAATCACCCGGGGAAGCGAGCGTTCATCTGCAAATCCCCACAATTTATAGGTACCGACCTTTACCCCTGCAGTCGCATCCACCACGACCACAACACCATCGGCGGCCTGAAGAGCGGCTTTTGCATCGGAGAGGAAATTGTCGTCGCCCGGGGTATCGATGACATTGATCACATGCCTTTTCCAACCGGCATGATGAATGGCCGTGGCAATAGTAATCTTCCTCTTGATCTCCTCCGGCTCATAATCCAGATTTGAGGTCCCGTCATCCACTCTTCCCAGTCGCGTCGTGGATTTGCCGTTGAAGAGAATGGCCTCTCCAATGGAGGTTTTCCCTGAACCAACATGGGCTATCAAGGCCGCATTCCTCAGTTGCTCACTTTTTCTTTCCATTACCAATTCCTTTCCAGAAGATACTTTTGGGGCTCGACAAGGAAGAGAAGGAATTACCCCGAACTGGTCGGGCATAAATCCCTGAGCGGCAGATCGAGTACCTGTGAATGGGGTTTGATTTCAGGTAGGCATTCTCTATGCTGCCGAAAAAAATAACTATATCAATGCCAAACCCAAAGTCAAGCCAAGAATCGCTTCATTTTTTCATTGCCAATTGGTTAAAGTGTGTTATTTAAATAGGTTTTCCGATTATGGAGTCCGGTTTCCACATGCTCCGAGCTGAACAAGTCGAGGAGTTCATCTCCTATCTCAGATCCCAAAGGGGTTACTCCCCCCATACCCTGAGGAATTATCGCAATGACTTGAGACAGTTTGTGGAATTCCTCTCCGAAAAAAAAGGGGGGCGGAAGTCGAACAATTTGGAGTCGGTGGATTCCTTCGATATTCGCGAATATCTGGGCCGACTCTATACGCTGTACAAGAGGAGCACCATTGCCCGGAAGTTATCGGCAGTCCGCTCGTTCTACCTGTTTGCGGAGAAGAGCGGGTTTTCAGGGAACAATCCTGCTGCATCCGTGTTGACCCCCAGGCAGGAGAGTGCGATACCGAACTACCTTCCCGTGGACCAGATGTTTGGTCTCCTGGAAGGACCGGACAGGGGAACCCCCCTGGGTCTGCGGGATCTTGCTATTCTGGAAGTGCTCTATTCTACCGGGCTGCGCGTCAGTGAACTAACGGCTCTGAACCTCGACCGTATGGATCTTGACCAGCGGTTGGTCAGGGTTATCGGCAAAGGAAACAAGGAACGGATCGTGCCTGTCGGCCGTAAGGCGGTTGCTGTCCTCAGGGAGTATCTGGACAGCACAATGACGCTCAGGACAAAAGGCCGGAAAGGCTTGAGGGAGCTGCCGGTCTTCATGAATGCCAGAGGGGGGCGGCTCACAACCCGGAGCATCGGAAACATCGTGAAAAGGTATGGCGTGAAATGCGGGCTGTTGACGGAAATCAGTCCCCATTCCCTCAGACATACATTTGCCACCCACCTGCTGGACGGGGGGGCCGATCTGCGTGCCGTGCAGGAGCTGCTGGGTCATTCCAGCCTCTCTACCACGCAGAGGTATACACACGTCAGCCTGGATCGATTGATGAAGGTGTATGACAAGGCCCACCCCAGGAGCAAGTGAGAAAGAAAGGGCGAAGGCGAAAGGCACAAGATGAATGAAAGAATGAGATCCACGACCATCCTTGCGGTCCGCAAAGATGGCAGGGCTGTGATGGCAGGGGACGGCCAGGTCAGCCTCGGCGAGACCATCATGAAGCACAAGGCCCAGAAGGTTCGGTTTGCGTACAAGGGAACCATTTTGGTGGGCTTTGCAGGGGCGGCGGCCGACGCCTTCAATCTTTTTGAGAGACTGGAAGGGAAGCTCGAAAAATACAAGGGGAGTCTCACAAGGGCCGCGGTGGAGCTGGCCAAAGACTGGCGCACGGACAAGATCCTGAGAAAGCTGGAAGCCCTGATATTGGCAATGGACCGTGAGAGCACCCTGATCATATCCGGAAACGGCGAAATCATTGAACCCGACGAATCCGTGGCAGCCATAGGCTCCGGCGGTCCCTACGCCCTCGCCGCAGCCAGGGCCCTCGTGGCCCATTCCAACCTGGATGCGGCATCCATTGCCCGAGAGGCCATGATGATCACGGCGTCAATTTGTCTCTACACCAATGATCAGATCGTCATCCATGAGATAGGCGAAAAGGAGTGAGAATGGAGAAAGACTTGATCCATTCCGATCATGTGATGAAGGTTCTGACACCGAGAGAGATCGTGGCTGAACTGGATAAGTACATCATAGGCCAGGACCGGGCAAAGCGCTCCGTGGCCATTGCACTCCGGAACCGCTGGCGCAGGCAGCAGGTGCCCAGGGATCTTCGCGATGAGATCGCACCGAAAAATATCATCATGATAGGACCCACCGGTGTTGGAAAGACGGAGATCGCCCGTCGGATTGCGCGCCTTGCCAAGTCGCCTTTTCTGAAGATCGAGGCGACCAAATTCACGGAAGTGGGGTACGTAGGCCGGGATGTGGAGTCCATGATCCGGGACCTTACCGAGCTGGCCGTGAACATGGCAAAGAAGGAGGAGCAGGAAAAGGTCAAGTTCAAGGCCCGGGAGCTTGCAGAGGAAAGGCTGTTGGATATCCTGCTTCCCAAGAAGAAAGAGGAGATCCGGGAAGGCGAGGAAGGAGACAAGGAAAAGGTTCTGGAGGTGGTAAGGGGCGATAAATTCGAGGCCGATTCCACCAGAGAGAAGCTGAGGCGCCTTCTGCGTGGCGGGAAGCTGGACGGCCGGTACGTGGAACTCGAGACATCCGCCAAGGCGCCTCAAATGGTGGAGGTTTTTGCCGGTGCAGGCATGGAAGAGATGGAGTTCAACATCAAGGAGATGTTCGGAAACCTTTTCCCGGGCCGGAAGAAGAAAAGGCGTGTGAAAATCCCGGAGGCCATGGAAATCCTCATCCAGGAAGAGTCTCAAAAGCTGATCGACATGGACCATGTCATCGAAGAGGCGATTCGGATGACGGAGCAAAACGGGATCATCTTCCTGGACGAGCTCGACAAGATCGCCGGCGGCGAGCATAAGTATGGTCCGGATGTCTCGCGAGAGGGGGTGCAGCGCGATCTCCTGCCGATCGTTGAAGGTTCGACCGTGACTACAAAATACGGGATGATCAGGACCGACCATATCCTTTTCATCGCTGCGGGGGCTTTCAACCTGAGCAAACCCGCAGATCTCCTTCCCGAGCTTCAGGGACGCTTCCCGATCAGGGTCGAATTGGATTCCCTCTCGATGGATGATTTTGTCCGCATCCTTAAAGAACCCAAAAACGCCCTTATCACCCAGTATGAGGCACTTCTGGAGACGGAAGGGATTATGCTGGTCTTCGAGGAATCGGCCATACTCGAGATTGCGCGCCTCGCCGACTCGGTGAACGAGCGAATGGAGAACATCGGCGCACGGCGCCTCCATACGGTCATGGAAAAGCTGCTGGAAGAGATTTCCTTCAATGCTCCGGACATGGAGTCGAAAAAGGTCGTAATCGATCAGGATTATGTAACGGACAAGTTGAAGGACATCCTGGAAGATCAGAATCTGAGCAGGTATATCCTTTAAGAGAGTGAACCGCAAAGTCGCAAAGAACGCGAAGAAAACCGCAAGGAGTTTGCTTTTTCAATTCCCGGTGTCGTCTCACCGGGAATTGAAAAAGCAAGTGTCTTCCCTTAGCGCACTTGGTCCACCCTCCGTAGCTGAGCCGCGTCGGCAGAGGTTTGAGCATGCGCGAGAAAACAGCGATCATAAGTGGACAAGGCCTGCTACTGCGGAGGACGGGCATCTTGGCGGTTCGAGTTTTAATTGATTGAAGAAGGTTTGGACATGGGAGACGATCAGGCAAACAGGGCCAAGATTTTAATCGAGGCTCTGCCGTACATCAGGCGGTTTCAGGACGCGGTGATCGTGGTCAAGTACGGCGGCCACGCCATGGTGGATGAAAAGCTCAAGAAATCATTCGCCCTGGATGTCGTTCTCATGAAGACCGTCGGGTTGAATCCCATTGTAGTCCATGGCGGCGGGCCGCAGATCGGCAGCTTTCTCAAGAGACTTTCCATTGAATCGGAATTCGTGGATGGAATGAGGGTCACGGACAAGCAGACCATGGACGTAGTGGAAATGGTCCTGGTCGGCAAGGTGAACAAGGAGATCGTGAATCTCATCAATCAGAACGGAGGAAGAGCAGTGGGCCTCTCGGGAAAGGACGGCCAGCTTCTCACTGCAAAGAAGATGAGATATCTGCGAAAGAGGGGGAACGATCAGCCGCCGGAGATAATCGATATCGGGATGGTCGGAGAGATCACGTCCGTCAACAACTCCGTTCTGACAAGCCTCCTTGCGAGCCGTTTTATCCCTGTGATTTCTCCTGTAGGCGCGGGGAAACAAGGGGAGACTTACAACATCAACGCCGATCTTGTGGCGGGCAGCATCGCATCTTCCCTCAAAGCCCGGAAGCTGATTCTTTTGACGGACACGGAAGGGGTCCTCGATATGCAGGGGGGCCTGATCTCAACGATCAAGATGGGTGAGGTAACCGGCCTCGTGGAAGAGGGCACCGTCAAAGGGGGAATGATTCCCAAGCTTCACTGCTGCGTCAAGGCGTTGAGCGGTGGTGTGAAAAAGGCCCACATTCTCGACGGCCGAAAGGAACACGCGCTCCTGCTGGAGATCTTCACAAAGGGAGGAGTGGGAACAGAGATCGTGCCGTGAGAATGTCCAATGTGTGGTGGACATTTGAAATTTGAGATTTGAAATTGACGGGGGATGAGATGGAAGAAACCATTCAACTCGCAGACAAATACATGTTTCCCACCTACAAGAGGGTCCCCATCACGCTCGTCCGGGGAGAAGGGTGCCGGGTGTGGGATGAATCGGGCAAGGAATACCTGGATTTCGTGGGAGGAATCGCGGTCTGCGCGCTTGGGCACAGTTCTCCGCTGGTCGCAGATGCACTGGCCGAGCAGTCCAGGACGCTCGTTCACGTCTCCAATCTTTACTACACAAAGCCTCAGATCGAGCTGGCGAAACTTCTCGTGGAGAATTCCTTTGCAGGTCGCGCCTTTTTCTGCAACAGCGGCGCCGAGGCAAATGAAGCCGCGATCAAGCTCGCAAGAAGGTACTCGAAGGAGAAGTTCGGCCCGGGCAGGTATACGATCATTTCCATGCTGAACTCCTTCCATGGAAGGACGATGGGAACCCTGTCGGCGACCGGCCAGAGCAAGATACAAGTGGGCTATGAACCGTTTCTCGAGGGGTTCCGGTTCGTGCCTTTCAACGACGCGGCCGCTCTCAAAGGGGCTTTGGACGATTCGGTCTGTGCTGTCATGATGGAGCCGATTCAGGGCGAAGGAGGAGTGATCTGCCCCTCCCCCGGCTACCTGAAGGAGGTGAAAACCCTGTGCGAAGAGAGGGGTCTGCTCCTCATCTTCGACGAAGTCCAATCGGGCATGGGAAGGACAGGCAGGCTTTTCGCCCACGAACACTACGGTGTAACGCCTCACATCATGACTCTCGCCAAGGCTCTCGGCAACGGCCTTCCCATCGGCGCCATGCTGGCCGTGGAGGAACTGAGCAACGTCTTCGGGCCGGGAAGCCATGCCACGACATTCGGAGGGACGCCTCTGGTCACTGCGGTTTCCGCCGCAGTCTTGAAGAGCCTCCTGCAGGATGGGTGGCTCGATCACTGCCGGGAAATGGGCGAATATTTTCTCGGAAGGCTGAAGGATCTTCAACGAAAGCACGGTTGCATCCGGGAAGTCAGGGGACTTGGGTTGATCATCGGCATGGAGATCGACAGGCCGGGGGCGCCGCTGGTGGACTCGTGCCTGGCAAAAGGTTTCATCATCAACTGCGTTCAGGACAAGGTGCTCCGGTTTGTCCCTCCCCTGATCGTGGGGAAAAGGGAAATCGATCTCCTCGTGGAAGCCCTGGACGGGCTGCTGGGCGTCTCATGAAAAAGGATCTTCTCAGCATTTTGGATCTGGATCGATCGGAAATCCTCTCCCTTATCAACAGAGGGCTCGAGCTCAAGAAAATGGGCCGACGGGTTCCCCGCGCCTTGACAGGTTACACGCTCGGTCTTTTATTTGAAAAGGCCTCCACAAGGACGCGGGTATCCTTCGAGACGGCCATGTTCAGGATGGGGGGGCAGTGCATTTTTCTGAACAAGATGGACACCCAGCTTTCCCGGGACGAAACAGTCGCGGATACGGCCAGGGTCCTTTCGCGCTACCTGGATATTGTCGCCATCCGCACTTACTCCCAGGGGCTTGTCGAGGAGATGGCGAAATGGGCCGGCATCCCTGTGATCAATGCCCTCACGGATCTCTATCATCCGTGCCAGATCCTCAGCGACCTCATGACCATTCAGGAGAAACGGGGGAGTCTGGATAACCTCAAGGTGGCCTGGGTGGGGGATGGAAACAATGTGGCCCACTCCTGGATCAATGCGGCCATGGTGCTCGGATTTGAGCTCGTACTGGCCTGCCCTCCCGGATATGAGCCGCTGTCAGATGTCCTGGGGAATGGAAACCCGAAAATCAGGCTCGTGGAGGACCCGAATGTGGCGGTTACGGGCGCAGACGTGCTCAACACGGACGTCTGGGCCAGCATGGGTCAGGAGAAGGAGAAGGAAAAGAGGAGAAAGGATTTTCGCGGTTTTCAAGTCAATCGACCGCTGGTGGAACGGGGCAAACCCGGAATCTTGGTGATGCATTGCCTGCCGGCCCACCGGGAAGAAGAGATAACAGGAGAGGTGCTGGACGGTCCTCATTCGGTCGTCTTCGATCAGGCGGAGAACAAGATGCACCTCCACCAGGCGCTTCTGGAAAAACTGCTTATCGGTCAATGATCATTGATCATTGGTCATTGGTCATTGTTAAATGTTAAATGCATCGGGGAGGAATTGTCTTGGCTGAGAAGGTGAAGAAGATTGTTCTTGCGTATTCAGGGGGGCTCGATACCTCAGTGATCCTCCTGTGGCTTCAGGAGATGTACCAATGTCCGGTAGTGACGTATTCCGCGGATCTCGGACAGGGGGATGAGCTGCAGGGCATCAAGGAAAAGGCGGTGGCCACGGGAGCGGCGGAAACTTTCGTGGAAGATCTGAGGGAGGAGTTTGTACGGGAATATGTCTGGCCCGCCTTCAGGGCCAACGCCGTTTATGAGTCCGGATATCTTCTAGGCACCTCCCTTGCACGGCCGCTCATTGCCAAGAGGCAGATCGAGACGGCCGGATCGATAGGCGCAGATGCAGTCAGCCACGGCGCCACCGGCAAAGGGAACGATCAGGTTCGTTTCGAAATGACCTTCATGGCCCTTGACCCTTCGATCAGGATTATCGCCCCATGGAGGATATGGGAGTTCAAGGGAAGGGAGGATCTGATCCGTTACGCCAGATCGAAGAAGATCTCCATCCCTGTGACAAAAGAAAAACCCTATTCGAGCGACAGAAACCTGCTTCACATCAGTTTTGAGGGAGGAATCCTCGAAGATCCGTGGAAAGAGCCGCCGGACGACATGTTCGTCCTCTCCGTGAGCCCGGAAAAGGCCCCGGACAGACCAACCGTTCTGGAGATCGGTTTTGAAAAAGGGAATGCGGTTGCGCTGGATGGGGAAGTCCTTTCCCCTGCCGTTCTCCTGGAGCGTTTGAATGCGGCAGGCGGGGCCAACGGCATCGGCAGGCTGGACATTGTTGAAAACCGCTACGTGGGGATGAAGTCCAGAGGAGTGTACGAAACCCCGGGTGGCACCATTCTGAGAATCGCCCACCTTGCGATGGAGACCCTTACCATGGACAGGGAGGTGTTGCATATCCGCGATTCCCTTGTCCCCCGCTATGCTGAGATGGTCTATTACGGCTACTGGTTTTCCCCGGAACGGAGAATGCTCCAGAATCTGATGGACGAGGCCCAGAGGGATGTGACCGGGGTGGTGAGAGTGAAACTCTACAAGGGGAACTGCACGGTTGTGGGGAGAAAGTCGGAGAAATCCCTATACCATCCTGATTTTGCAACGTTCGAGGGAGAAGAGGTATACAATCAAAAGGATGCCGAGGGATTCATCAGATTGAACGCCCTTCGGCTCAAAATAGCCAGCCTCATGGGAAGGGGAAAATGACCGAGAAGGTGTGGGGGGGCCGGTTCGACAAGGGTCCCGACGAAATCCTGAATTTGTTCAATGCGTCTCTGCCCTTTGACAAGAGGCTTTATGCGCAGGACATCGATGGGAGCATGGCCCATTGCCGGATGCTGGCAAAGCAGGGAATCATCAGCGCCGACGAGGCCGCTCAGATCCTGGAAACACTCAAGGAAATCCGAGCCGAGATGGATAGGGGAGAATTCCTCTTCGACGAAGCCTTTGAGGATATCCACAGCCTGGTGGAGAAGACACTCGTAAAGAGAGCAGGCCCTGTCGGAGAGAAGCTCCACACCGCAAGGAGCAGAAACGATCAGGTCTCTCTCGATCTCCGCATGTATATGAAGGAAGCGATCCGAAGGCTCGAATCTCTCATCCACGATATGCAGAGAGTGATCGTCCGCCGGGCGGAAGAGGAAGTCGAGGTTATCATGCCCGGATACACCCATCTTCAGCGGGCGCAGCCCGTGCTCCTCGCCCATCATCTCCTGGCATATTACGAGATGTTGAAGAGGGATTGGGAAAGATTCCGGGAGAACTACCGAAGGGTGAATGTTCTTCCCCTGGGTAGCGCAGCTCTCGCCGGCTCCACCTTTGATCTGGACAGGGAGATGGTTGCCCGGGAGCTCGGCTTTGAGAAGATATCTGAAAACAGCATGGATGCGGTGAGCGATCGCGATTTCGTTGCAGAGTTCCTGTTTGCCTCTTCTCTGCTCATCATGCACCTGAGCCGTCTGAGCGAGGAAATCGTCATCTGGTCATCCCAGGAGTTCGGTTTTGCGACCCTTCCGGATGAGCTCTGCACCGGCAGCAGCATTATGCCCCAAAAGAAGAACCCCGACATCCCGGAGCTGGTGCGAGGGAAGACAGGGAGAGTCTTCGGTCATCTGGTGGGACTTCTCACAACCATGAAAGGACTCCCCCTGACCTACAACAAGGACTTGCAGGAAGACAAGGAGGCCTTTTTCGACACCATGGACACCATGGAGCAGTGCCTGGCCGTGATGACCCGACTGCTCGAGTCCATGACTTTTAACAAGGAATCGATGAGAGAGGGCGTGGAGCAGGGGTATCTTGCTGCGACCGACCTGGCGGATTACCTGGCGCGCAAGGGCTTGCCCTTCAGGCAGGCCCACGAGAAGGTCGGAAAGATGGTGCTCTATGCCATGCAGGGGAAAAAGGAACTTCGCGAGCTTACTCTTGACGAGATGAAGAAGTTCTCGGAACTGATCGAAAACGATGTGTACCAGTGGTTGGACCCGCTCCATTGCGTGGGACGCAGGGAACTGCCGGGGGGCACAGGACCAGGTGCGGTGAGGCGCCAAATTGCACAGGCAAAAAGGGAGATGGGGATATGAATCGAATTTCGTTTGTGCTTGCCGTTCTTCTGCTGGCCGTCTTTCTGATAACCCCGGGGTGCGGCAAAAAAGGGGACCCTTCCCTGCCTAAGCAAAATTTGTCATCGATCATTTTGCATTGACCATTGATCATTTAAAGATTTGGTCTTGGGCTGAAGGGCTCCAAAGCGTCGGTAAATGATGAATGCAAAATGATGTTCCAAATGAGAAATGTTAAACGATAAATGATAAACGGTCCCGGAATATGCATCATTTCCATTATAAAGACAGCGAGCTCTACTGTGAGGATGTCCCGATCGCAGTCATAGCGCAGGAGATCGGCACTCCGGTCTACATTTACTCCCACGCTACGCTCGAGACGCATTTCAGAACATTCGACAATGCCTTCAAGGGTATTCCCCACATTGTATGCTTTTCGATGAAGTCCAATTCCAACCTTGCCATCGTGCGGATCTTCTCAAGGCAAGGAGGTGGAGCGGACATTGTCTCCGGAGGGGAACTCTACCGCGCCTTGAAAGCCGGGGTGGACCCTGCCAGGATAGTCTACTCGGGGGTTGGGAAGACGGCCGAGGACATCGAATATGCCCTTGCCTCAGGCATCCTCATGTTCAATGCGGAGTCCTCGCAGGAGATTGCCACACTGAACCAGGTGGCCGGGAGGATGAAGAAGAAGGCTTCCATCGCGATCCGCGTGAACCCTGATATCGACCCTCATACCCATCCCTATATCTCCACCGGGCTCAAAGAGAACAAGTTCGGCATCGATATCCGGAAGGCGGTGGAGCAATACAAGCTGGCCGCAGAACTGCGCCATCTGGATGTGTGCGGCATATCCTGCCATATCGGCTCTCAGCTCACCACGGTTTCCCCCTTTGTGGAGGCCCTTGGCAAACTGAAGCAACTCATCGCCACACTGCGGGAATCGGGGATTTCGATCCGCTATCTGGATTTGGGAGGGGGGCTCGGGATTACCTATGATAAGGAAAAGCCTCCCCATCCGCAGGAGTATGCCGGGGCCGTTCGAGAAGAACTGAATATGGAGGATCTAACCCTCATTCTTGAACCGGGCCGGGTAATCGTCGGGAATGCGGGAATTTTGGTGACCAGGGTGGTTTATACAAAGTCCAGCGGCGAAAAAGAATTCATCGTCGTGGATGCGGCCATGAACGATCTGATCCGGCCCAGCCTCTACGGTTCTTTTCATGCGGTTCAACCCGTGAGAACGACGGGAAAGGAAAAGATCAAGGCGGACATCGTGGGGCCCATCTGTGAATCCGGAGATTTCCTTGCAAAGGAGCGAGAGGTGCAGGTCCTGGAAGCAGGCGATCTGGCCGCGATCATGAGCGCGGGCGCGTATGGTTTCTCCATGTCATCCAACTACAACTCAAGACCCCGTGCTGCAGAGGTCATGGTGAGCGGCAGCGGCTACCATGTCATCCGGGCTCGCGAGACCTATGAGGATTTGATCAGGGGCGAAAAGATCCCCGGCTTTTTGAAAGAGTAGCGGATGGCCACGAAGTCACCAAGACACAAAGAAAATCCTATGCTTTACTTGGCCTCTTTGTGCCTTGGTGGCATAATTCAATCCTGTTCATCCTGTCTAAGTATCTTTTGTGAGGTGCGCTTGGAAGAGATCGAGTTCTGGAAAATGAACGGGAGTGGGAACGACTTCATCCTGATCGACAATCGCAGCGGAAGGGTGAAGGAAGAGCAGATGGCGGCGTTGGCGACGCGGGCGTGCAGGCGCCGGGAATCCGTAGGAGCCGACGGCTTGATCTTCATCGTCCCCTCCACCCGTTGTGATTTCGGGTGGCGATTCTTCAACGCCGACGGAAGCGAAGCGGAGATGTGCGGCAATGGGGGGAGGTGTGTGGCCCGTTTTGCCTTTATGAACGGCATTGCGGGGCCGAAGATGATCTTCGAAACCATCGTGGGAGCAGTTTCCGCGGAGGTTCAAGGGAGGGTGGTAAAGGTCCTGATGCCCAAGCCGCATGGGCTGAGACTGGATGTGGAGTTGCCTCACTCCGAGGGATGGATGAGTGTGGATTTTGTGAATACCGGGGTCCCACACACGGTGGTTCAGGTCAGGGACCTCCACATGCACCCGGTATTCGAGGAGGGAAGGGCTATTCGGCGCCATCCCTTTTTTGCCCCCGCCGGAACGAATGCGGATTTCATCTCCATCAAAGGAAAGGATCTGATCGAGGTGAGGACCTACGAGAGGGGCGTGGAAGACGAAACCCTTGCCTGCGGAACCGGAGCAATAGCCTCAGCGCTTGCCGCAGCTGCAAGGGGAATGGTGAGCAGCCCGGTAAAGGTGAAGACCAGGGGAGGCGACGTGTTGACCATCCACTTCCGTGTAGAGGAGAACTCCTTTCAGGAGGTTTGGCTTGAGGGCAGCACCTCGGTGGTTTACAGGGCGCAACTCAACGAGGAAGCATTGTAGAACCTATGAATTTTTGACATGAACAAGGAGGCCAGGATGTTTGGGGGATCTATTGTAGCCATAGTGACACCCTTCAGGGACGGGAAGATCGACGAGGAAGCCTACAGGGAGTTGATCGAGTTCCAGATCCAAAACGGCACAAGCGCAATTGTTCCGTGCGGCACCACCGGGGAATCGGCAACCCTGGGCATGGAGGAGCACAGCAGGGTCATCAAGATCACCATAGAGGCGGTGAAGAAGAGAGTTCCCGTCATTGCAGGGACCGGCGGAAACAGCACGAGAGAGGCCATAGAGTTGACCGGTCATGCCAAGAACGCCGGCGCCGACGCTACGCTTCAGGTGGCGCCCTATTACAACAAGCCGACCCAGGAAGGCCTTTTTCAACATTTCAAGTCCATTGCCAAAGAGGTTCCTTTGCCGCAGGTCCTCTACAACATCCCTGGAAGAACCGGCGTGAACATGCTTCCCCAGACAATAGCACGGATTGCGGAATTGCCTGAGGTGGTTGCCATCAAGGAGGCTTCGGGGGACCTGGGCCAGATGGCCGAGATAGTCAGGCTTGCCGGAGACAGGCTCACCCTTCTTTCCGGGGATGACAATCTGACCTTGCCTGTACTCGCGATCGGAGGAAAGGGAGTCATTTCGGTGGTCGCCAATATTGTTCCCGGTGATAACGCCCAAATGGTCCGCGCCTGGGAAAATGGAGATGTCCAAAAAGCCAGGAACCTTTTCTACAAGCTTCTGCCGCTTTGCCAGGCCATGTTCTACGAGACCAACCCCATTCCCGTAAAGACCTCCCTCGCCTTGATGGGAAGGGTCAAGGAAGAATTCAGGCTCCCCATGTGCCCCCTCGCGCCTGCCAATCGAGAGAGGCTTGAGAAGGCACTCAAGGATTATGGCCTGCTGTAGCGAGGAGGAATCCATGGTCAAGGCAATAGTAGCCGGCGCCGCCGGTCGGATGGGCGGCCGCGTCCTTCATGCGATCAAGCAGGGGGACGGCATCCTCCTGGCAGGAGCGTTTGAAAGAAGGGACCACCCCATGGTGGGACAGGATGCGGGCCAGGTTGCAGGACTCGGCCCCATCGGAATTCCGATCGCCGGTTCTCTTGATGAGATTGCGGACAAAGGGGACGTGCTGATTGATTTCACGAGCCCCGAGGCCAGCCTTGAGCATATTCGTGTGACGTCCACCCGGGGTCTTGCCTCTGTCATAGGCACCACGGGCATTGCCGGGGAGATGCTGAAGGAGATGGAGCGGACTGCCAGGACGACGCGCTGCGTCATGTCACCCAACATGAGTGTGGGGGTGAACGTGATGTTCCGGATTGCAGGAGAGATGGCACGGCTTCTGGGCGGTGAATACGACATGGAGATTCTCGAAACCCACCATCGCATGAAGAAGGATGCTCCCAGCGGCACGGCCATGCGGTTGGCCCAGGTTTTGAGCTCATCCACGGGTCGGGATCTGAACAAGGTGGCCGTCTATCAAAGGAAAGGGATGATCGGGGAGAGGACAAGCCAGGAAATCGGAATTCAAACCTGGAGGGCCGGAGATATTACGGGTGAGCACACGGTGATGTTCGGCGGGATCGGTGAAAGACTGGAACTGATCCACAGGGCTCACAACAGGGATAACTTTGCACGAGGGGCGGTTCGGGCGGCATTATGGATTGTCGATCGGTCCCCCGGATTGTACGATATGCAAGATGTTCTTGGGCTGCGGGCCTGAGAGAATCAGAGTGGTAGCTTCTACTTTTCAACGATTTGCCGGGAAGTCGAAAATCCGAAATTCGAAACACGAAATCCGAAACAATATCTAATGATCAAAACTCAAATGATCAAAACCACGGTTCTCCGGGTTTCTGTTTTGAACATTCGCGCATTGGAGCTTTGAATTTGTTTCGAGTTTCGAATTTCGATATTAGAGTTTTCTTGCGGCCGCAGGCCTGTATTGGGTGTATATGGTGACCGCTTATATCGGAATCGGCTCCAATATGGGAGATCGATTGGCAAACTGTGTTCGCGCCGCTGAGGAAATCGCGGCGGTTCCGGGATTAAAGGTAGTGAGTTGCTCGGAGTGGTTTCTCACAAGGCCGGTCGGGGTGGACGGGCAGCAGGAATGGTACATGAACGGTGTGCTGGCGGCAGACTCGGAAATCTCTCCCCGCCTGTTCCTCGCCAATCTTCTGGAAATCGAGAAAAGCATGGGGCGTTTGAGAAAAGAGCGTTGGGGGCCGCGAGTCATCGATCTGGATCTCTTGCTCTTCGGGGGTGAGATCGTCCAGGAAGAAGACCTTTCCGTTCCACATCCTCTCATGCATCTGCGAAGATTCGTCCTGGTTCCTCTTGTGCAGCTTGCGCACGATCTCCGGCATCCTGTTCTTTTGAAGACCATGGCCGAATTGCTCCATGAGCTTCCTGAAGACGGCCAGGATGTCGTCCCCTGGAAGGCGATTGAATGCTGCGCCTGATCATCATTGCGGCCGCTCTCTACCTTCTCTATCGCATCCTCAAAGGGGCGCTCGTACAGAAGCGTCGTCCTGTCGATCAGACCCGGGGAGAGATCATCGACGAGCTTGTGCAGGATCCAAACTGCAAGCTCTACATACCCAGCAGGTCTTCCGTGAAGAAGGTTATCGAAGGCCGTACCTACTCGTTTTGCAGTGAGGAATGTGCCAGGAAATTTCTGGAAGACCGGGAGAAGTGAATATTATCCGCTAACCTGAGAAGAGGAGCAAGTCCATGAAATTTTTTATAGACACGGCGAATCTGGAAGAGATTCGTAAAGCCGATGAGCTTGGCGTGCTGGATGGTGTCACCACAAATCCCTCTTTGGTCGCAAAGGAGCGCCGCGAGTTCAAGGAACTGATCAAGGAGATCTGCCGAATCGTGAATGGACCGGTCAGCGCAGAGGTCGTAAGCACGGATGAGGCCGGGATCACAGCAGAGGCGAGAGAGCTGGCCAGGATCGCAGAGAACATCGTTGTCAAGGTACCGTTGATCAAGGAAGGATTGAGGGCGGTCAAAGTGCTCTCCAAAGAAGGCATCAAGACAAATGTCACCCTCTGCTTCTCTCCGATCCAGGCCCTGCTTGCTGCCAAAGTCGGGGCCGCCTACATCAGTCCCTTTGTCGGAAGGCTGGATGATATCAGCCAGAGAGGGATGGAGCTGGTGGAACAGATTGTTGCCATTTATAACACTTATGGATATGATACCGAGGTGATTGTCGCGAGTGTGAGAAACCCCATCCATGTCCTGGATGCCGCTCTCATGGGGGCCGACATCGTCACCGTTCCCTATTCGGTCATGGAACGGTTCATCACCCATCCACTGACGGATATCGGTCTGGAGAAGTTTCTGGCCGACTGGAAGAAGATGGGAAAGGCATGATTCTCGTCAATTCAGGTGTTGCCACGTCCGTCCTGCTGGCGTTGCTTCTCTTTGGACAGAGCGCCGAGGTTCAGGCGGACATTTACAGATATCGCGATGAAAATGGGGTCTGGCACTTCACGAACATTCAGAGTGACGTGCGATACAAGCTTTACATACGCTCGTACCCGGGCAAGGCGGTCCAGCAGTACATCCGGGACTTCGAAGGAATTATTTCCCAGGCTTCCGAGCGTTTCAAAGTGGACCCTTTTCTGATCAAGGCGGTCATCAAGGCGGAATCGGATTTCAATCAAAACGCGGTTTCGCAAAAGGGCGCGCAGGGGCTCATGCAACTCATGCCTGGCACGGCTGAAGACATGAAAGTGGAGGATCCCTTCAACCCTGAGGAGAACATCTTCGGGGGCACCCGTTATCTGAGCATGATGCTTTCCCGTTTCAACAACGACATGCGGCTGGCTTTAGCTGCTTACAACGCCGGCCCTGAAAGGGTGGAGAACCACCGCGGAATCCCACCCATTCCTGAGACAAAGTCCTTTATCGAAAAGGTCATGCAATATTATGGCCGCTATCGAGCCGGGACCCGGTGATGGTGAAGCCTTATGGAAAGTCGCACCCGGCAAAGTGTTCTTTTCAACCTGCCTAACAGTCTCACCCTGTTCAGGCTGCTCTGCATTCCTCTCGTGGTGCTCTGCCTTTCCTTTGAAGGGGCCTGGCCGAGCTTTCTTGCCGCTCTCTTCTTCGGCGCCGCGTTTACTACGGATTTTCTGGATGGGTTTTTTGCCAGAAAATACGGATCGGTTACGGTATTAGGGAAATTTCTGGATCCGCTGGCGGACAAGATCCTGGTATCCGTCACCCTCATCATGCTCGTGTCCATGGGACGGGTCGCGGCATGGATTGTCATGCTCATCATCGCGCGGGAGATCGCCATCACAGGCCTCCGCAGCATTGCCATGTCCGAAGGGATCGTGATACAGGCCAGTTCTCTCGGAAAGTACAAGACGGGTTTCCAGGCTGCATCCGTTATCGGACTCTGTCTTCACTACGAGTACCTGCATGTCGACTTCCATGGGGTCGGCGCAGCCCTGCTCTGGATCGCACTTGCACTGACGCTCTGGTCCGGATGGGCTTACTTCAGAGGATTCCACAAGTTGTTCTTTCCTGGTTCAAACCGCTGAGAGCCTCCGCCGATTTCTGAATTCTGCGCCTGTGTCGTCATCCCGGCAGGAGAGAGTGTGTCGCAATGGCAATTTCGATGCGAGAGCATCCATACCACCTTCATCCAGTTCCTCGTGGCGTTGTTTGGCCCAGACTTTGGCCAGATCACTGCATGGCAGCCAAGGCCCACCGTGATCCGACAAGTCCGCATTAAGCCTTTGCGCCACGGCCCGGGCCGTTATCCTCATCGCCTCGCGTCGAATCGCAATCTCGATCGCTCCAAAGTCCAGTGCCTCGGGCCGATCAGTGCCTCGATCTCCGCGACGATCTCGGCCTCAAAAACCTCTTTGAGGCCTCCTTTTTGGCCGTCGCTTTCGCTTCGGCCGTCTGCTTCGCAAGCTGCCGTCGACTCAGTTCGTCACTGGCTTGGGCAAACTCCTCGGCGAGCTTCCAGAACCTGCGACCTTCTTCGAGCTGCTGCTTGACCACATCCAATTGCTCCTCGCTGGGGACCGTACTCATGACCGTCTTGCCTGAGACGGTCTTGGAGATAACCCAGCAACCATGACCCTCATGTTCGGGGTTTGAACACGCACAGCCCGCTTTCCCGCATCTTCGATGCCGATAGATGAGCGAGCCAAGGCGTAGGTCACCGACCTGGCATAATTGCTCCCGGAGCGTGGTGCGTCTTCGTTCGAGGTCCTCGGTTGGAAAGGTGCGCATATTATCCTCCTGTCAGTTTGGTAAGCTGACAGAGTATCGCACTTTCCCAAGCACTACGTCAAGCTCTGACTTTCATGTCTTGCGCCCCCTTGTGGTTAAGCCGCTTGCACTCCTTGGATAATTGGGATATGCATATTCGTTCACCGCCGGATTGAGGAGACCGTTTCCACCCGCCGGCAGTTCAAAGGACCCTATCCATGTCTTTTCCAGTCAACAAGTTGAAACTCATTATAGGCTGCCTCATAGGAGCCGTATTTCTCTACCTTTCTTTCCGCAATGTGAATTTCACTCAAATGCGGGAAGCATTCACCAGTGCCAATTACTGGTATATGCTCGCGGTCCTGGCGGTCATGTTCATCAGTCATTACCTGAGAGTGCTCCGCTGGAGAGTTCTGCTCGATCCGATTAAACGGATCGACATAGGCAGCCTTTTTTCTTCCCTCATCATAGGCTACATGGCGAACGCATTCACCCCCGCTCACCTCGGGGAGCTCCTGCGCGCCTATGTTCTTGGAAAGAAGCGCGGCGTTTCGGCTTCCTCTGCTCTTGCCACCATCGTGGTAGAGCGGATTCTCGACATATTCGCGCTGCTCGGCGTTATGGTTCTCGCCATCTTCGTGTATCCTTTCCCGGGGTGGGTGAAGCATGCAGGCTATATCATGCTCCTCGGTTCGCTCTGCCTCTTCCTTTTCCTTATTCTCCTTAAAAAGCGCTATGACAGGATCAAAAGGCCAATGGATTTTCTCATGAGGGCCTTGCCAGGCCACCTTCGGGAAAAGGTTTGGGAAATTCTGGAGCGGTTCGTTGAAGGGATTGTGCCCCTGAAGTCCCGCGGCGATTATCCGGTTGTTGTAGTCCTTTCGCTTCTCATATGGGTCTGCTATGGGTTCATCTTTCACCTGACCCTGCTTTCCTTTGATTTTTACAGCATCTATCACCTGCCCTGGATGGCATCCCTGATCCTTCTCGTAATCACGACGATTGGTATCGTTGTGCCTTCCTCTCCCGGTTATGTGGGGACATACCATTACCTTTGTCAGGTTTCCCTCGCTCTCTTCGGAGTCCCGGCCAGTCCGGCGCTTTCCTACGCCACGGCGGTTCATGCGATCAGTTTTGCCCCTGTGCTGATTGCGGGGTTAATCCTGTCCTACTACGAGGGTCTGGGATTCATGAAATCCGCTCCCAGTGTGGATTCGCATAGGCGAGACTGAACTAGCTAGCGGGAGACGATGATCTCGAGCATTTCGCCTGGATCTGTTGTCGGTCCGCTGCAGGTCCGGTTGCGGCAGACATATGCGGTGGTTTCTCCATTCACTTCCCTGTAACTTCCGACAAACGGTGCTACGCGGGAGATTTCCGGAGACTTGTCCGTAGAGGATTTGAAGAGTGTCACCTGGTTTGGCAGATAGCAGCTGCGCAAGGCGTGAATCATCGCATCTGTTTTTTCAGTGTCAGGAGTGCCGACGATCACCACCTCAAGACCGGGTCCGATTGCAAAATCGACCGAGGAGAGAAACTGGGTGTATCCTGAAGGAAATTGTCTGATCGTTTCCGAACAACTCCTGATGAGCACGGCTGCCTTTTCCTCGAGGACGGGGAGGCCGGTGAGGCGTGCCAAACGAAGAAGATTGTAGAGGGCGACTGCGTTTCCTGAGGGCGTGGCACCGTCATAGTATTCTTTTTTCCTCACGATCAGGATCTCGCCGTCTTCAGGGGTGAAGAAAAATCCGCCCCCCTGGTGATCCCAGAAGAAACGAATCATATCTTCGTTTAGATCCACGGCTGTTTTCAAGTAAGAGGCATCGAAAGTGGCCTCGTAGAGCTCGATCAAGCCCCAGACATAAAAGGCATAATCATCCAGGTGGGCCGAAATACCTGATTCCCCCTCCCTGTAGCGATGAAGAAGCCGGCCATCCTGCCGCAGCCGCTCGAGGATAAACCGGGCCCCGTTTTCCGCCGCATCCCTGTAAACCGTGTCTCCCAAAACCTGAGCGCCCCTTGCCAAAGCGGCAATCATGAGGCCGTTCCAGTCCGTGAGAATCTTGTCGTCCTTGTAGGGATGGATCCGCTTTTCCCGCGCATCGAATAGCTTTTCACGTATCGTCTGAATGTCCTTTTCCAGAACCTCGGGTGAAATCCCCGACTCGGATACAATGGCCTGGAGAGACCGTCCGGTGTGGAGGATATTGGCGCCTGATTTCTTCCCTGTGGCTTCTTCCTTGAAGTTGCCTTCTTTATGAATACGAAAAACCTTCATGGCAAGATCCGCTTCGTCCGCCGACAGGACCTCCTTTAATTCCGCTTCTTCCCACAGATAGAACTTGCCCTCAACTCCTTCGCTGTCGGCATCTTCGGCCGAGTAAAACCCTCCCTCCGGTGATTTCAGATCCCTGAGCACATACTCGAAGATCTCCCTTGCAGCGGTCTCATAGATCCTCTTCCCGGTGGTCTGGTAAGCCTCTAGGTATGCAAGGGAAAGCATGGCCTGATCATACAGCATCTTTTCAAAATGCGGGATGAGCCATTCCCTGTCCGTGGAATAGCGGTGAACTCCTAGTCCGATATGATCGTAGATTCCGCCCCAGCGGATCTCCTGCAAGCTCTTCTCCACCATCCTGAGGGCTTCCTCCTTTCCTGTGCGTTTCCAGTAGCGGAGAAGGAAGAGGAAGTTATGCGGGCTCGGGAACTTCGGCGCCATGCTGAAGCCGCCGTAAGTGCTGTCGAATCTCTTTGCAAGCTCTTCGAATGCGGTGTCCAGAACAGACATGTCGAGGTCCGATCCAGGCATATCCTTTTCCAATTCTCCAAGAGACTTGGATATGGAGGCGGCGGAGTCCAGAACCTCCTTTCGGCGGTTCGCCCACAACTCCCTGATGCGAGGAATCAGTTCGAGCATCCCCAGCTGCCCGAAGCGGCTCTCTTTAGGAATGTAGGTGCCCGCGAAAAAAGGCCTCTTGTCCGGCATCATCACAATCGTCAGCGGCCAGCCCCCTCTTCCGGTAAGCATCTGGCAGACAGCCATATAGACATGATCCAGATCGGGTCTTTCTTCCCGGTCCACCTTGATGGAAACAAAGACCTCATTCATCAGTGAGGCAACCTCAGGATTTTCGAAGGATTCCTTTTCCATCACATGGCACCAGTGGCAGGTGGAGTATCCTATGGAGAGGAAGATGGGTTTGTTCTCGTTGGCGGCCTTTTCGAAAGCCTCCTCTTTCCACGGGTACCAGTCGACTGGATTATGCGCGTGCTGGAGGAGGTAAGGACTCTTTTCATAAATAAGACGATTGGCTTGTTGTTCCATCGGACGCCCCTTCCTGAATGGTCCAAAAGAGGATTGGCAACGCTTCAGCTCTATGAAACAAAGGGTTCATGATGTGCACGCGCTCTCCCCGTCACGCCTGGCAACCATGCCGCAGTTTCATATGGCTGGAGTGTTACTAGGACTCTAATCACGATCACCCCTATGACAACCGGTTGCCGAACCGCTCTTTCGAATGGTGAGATGAAATGCGCCGCTTGATTAAATCGCTCTTTCTCCATATATTGACGGTCTCGCAAGAACTCCTTCTGTTTTGTCGCGCTTAGCGCGGCTTTTTCACAGCGGGCAGAGACGGAGCCGTTGGGGTAAGCTATGTCGAAGAGCAAAATGGATCTCCGGGAGATCCTGTCCCAGAAAGAGAACCTGGAGCGAATTCTGGACAGCCTTTCAGAAGGCATTATTGCGCACGACAATGAGCGTCGTATCCTTTATTTCAACCGGAGCGCTGAGAAGATCACCGGCTACGACCGGGCCGAGGTGCTCGGCAGGGACTGCCACGAGGTCTTCGGCACCCCCTTTTGCGGCACCCGCTGTTCTTTTTGTGAGGACCATCCGGATGGAGTGGAACGGCTTTCCTACCCTATCCACTTTTTCAACAGACAGGGAGAAGCCCGTCGAATCGAAATGGAAGTGAGCGGGGTCAGGGACCGAAACGGACGGTTTGCCGGGGTCATTGCAGCTTTCCGGGACATGACCGACCTGACATGCCTGAAGATCGAAACAGGCGCCCTGGACGGTTTTGCAGGCATTATAGGGCGTGACCCGAAGATGCTGACGATATACGGTCAGATACGAGATCTTGCCACCAGTGATTTTCCTGTACACATTACAGGCGAGACCGGGACGGAAAAAGAACTGGTGGCCAATGCGATCCATAACGAAAGCAGGAGGGGCGGCAAGCCCTTTGTTCCTATCAACTGTGCTGCTCTCCCGGAAGGCATTCTCGAAAGCGAGCTTTTCGGGCATGTAAAAGGCGCATTCACCGGCGCTATCAGGGACAAAAAGGGTCGCTTTGAGCTGGCCCATGGCGGATCACTCTTCCTTGACGAGATTGCAGATCTTCCCAGGCATGTCCAGGCCAAGCTGCTGCGTGTACTGCAGGAGAGGACCTTCGAGCGCGTTGGCGGGGAGACAACGGTCCCTGCGGATGTGCGCATCATCAGCGCCACCAATAAGGATCTCAGGCAGGAGGTGAGGAAAGGGAATTTTCGCGAGGACCTCTATTATCGAATCAATGTTGTGCCCCTCTACCTGCCTCCACTCAGGGAGCGGCGGGAAGACATCCCACTCCTGGTGGATTATCTCATGAAGCAGGCCGGAGAAGAGGGGCATGAGAATCCAGGGATTTCAAGTGAGGCCCTTATGCTCCTCAAAAGGTATTCCTGGCCCGGAAAT
>Ga0068712_1000600_pt1 | contig 65143 bp, 61 predicted proteins | sample MTBAKSrepl1MetaG_FD_62987 | JGI IMG/M metagenome (GOLD analysis project Ga0068712, IMG submission 62987) | Enrichment culture microbial communities from Arthur Kill intertidal strait, New Jersey, USA, that are MTBE-degrading - MTBE-AKS1... | ecosystem: Environmental > Aquatic > Marine >... | reverse complement strand
CACTGAAAGGGCCAAGCCTGCCTTTCCTTATCGGACAAGCAAATTCAAACTTGGACCCCTTGGACCAAGACCGAAACCACTATATGTAGTGGGTGCTTGAGCGAAGTGCATACCCACAAATCTAAATTAAAATAACTACTATTTTACTGATCAATTTGGCGTATTATCTCAATCAATGGATCCGGGAGATTGCCCGGCACAGCTTGCGGCAGGTGAACCTGAAATCGTTCCTGTAGGTGCGCCCTCAGGCGCACCTATCCCGGATTTTGAAATCATACAATTTGGCTCTATAATGATCGAGCTTTAAAAGTAAACCATATTGTCACATATTATAGCTTATTAATTTTTGAAACCATTATATCTGGTAGTTTTCGATTTGTCCCAAATCGCCATGCTGAACACGTGCCCTGCCAGCTCTCGGTGAATCACTTTCATCTCTATCCCTCTGATGCTGACCACGCTCATCTGAGTGTCTACTTCAAGGATTTGGACCTCCCGCCATGACTGCAACAGGTTTATATTAAGGGCCTTAGCCAAGGCCTCTTTTGCCGTCCATGCACGTGTTGCAGCCTGTGCCAAATCGAGATTTTTCCTTACAGATCGATCCTGCTCTGCAGGGCACATAAATATATGCATGCCTCGCACCACCTTGTCCGAGACCCTTTCCACGTCTACGCCAAGAGGGTTGCGGTCGGCTGCGACAACAATGAACCGGTCGTCATGAGAAACAGAACACTGGAAGATATTGCAAGGAAGCCTGGGTCGGATACCATCGCTGCTGAGCGTATCGATCTCAACATCGGCCGTGCTTGCGTCCACCAGACCGAGTTCGCGGGCAAGTTCCTTAAGTGAGGCGCGCGCGGCAGCAAAAGCCTTGATACGGTTTGAGCCCAGTTTGTCTGCTCTGGTTGCTTCGTGCTCAGTGAACAGTCCCTTGAAGGATGGAGAGAGGCTTTTAATTTCCCGAACGAAACATCCGCTGCTGATGGCCCTAAAATCTTTTTGCACCAAAGGCAGAAGATCTCCAACCCTAATTTTCTGTTCTGAACCGCTCCTTGGTACACGACAATTCTGTAAATAACTCTCTGGCCCCATATTTAGAATGCTTTCTCTGCGCCCTAATGTCAACCCACTCTCTTTTCAAAAAAATATCCTTTTTGGAAGGGACCTTTACCATAGCACATTTAATGGCGATGCACCATCAAAAAGGCACAGTCTAATCTCCAGCCTTTCTCTTCCCAGATTTGGCTTTACAAAATCGGTCTCATTCGCTATGAAGTCATGATAAAGATGTGACGGTCCCGGTCTGGAATCGGGTATTTCAGCAGGCCAGATTTTCCATTAGTGCGTGTTCATGCGCATCGCTTTACCGCCGTATACTCTCCATCGAAAGGGTCAAGGAGGCTGGAACGATTGACGTTAACAGAAGAAAGGACATTCACCAGTGTCCGCCTTAAAGTGCCTTTTTATGATGTTGACATGCTGCAAGTGGTCTGGAATGGCCATTATCTCAAGTATTTCGAGGAAGCGCGGCAGGCATTGTTTCGTGAGAGAGGTGTGGATCTGCGTCAGGTCCTTCAAGAGAGGGATTATGCTTTTCCAGTGATTAGAACTACAATAAAATACGTTTATCCCTTGCGCTTTAATGATGAATTCATTTGTACAGTCACACTGAAGGAGGCCAGGATAAAGGTGGTCCTTGACTTTGAGATCAGACTCCTCAACGATAATACCCTATGCGCTTGGGGTCGAAGCGAACAGGCAGCATTAAAGTTCCACGGCATGGAGATGCTTTTCAAGATACCGGACGACATCCGAGAGGCACTTGAAGGGAATCCGAAAATCACATTTTTTAAGGAGAACCCTTCATAGTATGAACCATGATAGGCGCGTTGTCATAACCGGTATGGGCCTTAGGTCTCCTATCGGCAATACCCTCGCTGAATTTACTGATTCCCTTAAAAATCTGCGAAGTGGCATCCGTCACATTCCAGAGTGGGAAAAGATCGGGCGGCTCCGGACCAAGCTTGCTGGGTTGTGCAACATCCAAGAGGAGGAAAAAACTATTCTCCGAAGATATCGCCGGAGCATGGGTCGAGTATCTCTTCTGGCTACGCTGTCCGCTAAAGATGCGCTCTATCTATCGGGCCTCAAGGAAGAGGACATCGCCTCGCCTCAATGCGGCATATCGTACGGCTCTACGGCCGGAAGTACCCGAGAGCAAGTTCATCAGATCGAAGACATGCTGCCGGACTGGGATCTCACCGGTGTGCCTCCATCTTTCTATCTCAAATGCATGAGCCATACCTGCGCTGCTAACCTTTCCGTTTATTTTCATGTGAGGGGACCGGTTATCGCTTCCTGCACCGCCTGCACCTCTGGGTCTCAGGGAGTGGGATTTGCATATGAGGCGATTCGGTCTGGCAAGGCGGATATCATGATTGCGGGAGGTGCCGAGGAGGTCGATTTTCTCTACGCGAGCGTATTTGATCTGATGCTGGCGACCTCAACGGGGTATAACGACCGTCCTGGAGAGACTCCACGGCCTTTTGACGCAAACAGAGACGGTCTGGTAGTCTCCGAGGGTGCAGGCACATTGATCCTCGAGGAATACCATCGGGCCAAGAAAAGAGGCGCGGCTATCTTGGCGGAGATCAGAGGCTTCTGGACCAATGGCAATGGGACCCATCTCACCCACTCCGACCCCAAGGCGTTGGAGGAATGTATGAGGGGCGCCCTTAGAGATGCAGGTATATCTGCCGAAATGGTCCAGCACATAAACGCGCATGCGACGGCCACGATCCACGGTGACCTATCAGAGGCTGAAGCAACCCACCGGGTATATGGCAAAGACATCCCGGTGACGGGGATCAAGGGCTATATGGGCCATACAATGGGTGCGAGCGGTGCCCTCGAGACTATCGCAAGCATTATCATGATGCGGGAGGGGTTTTTGTGCCCCACACTGAATCTGGCAAAAGTTGACCCGCAACTTCCACCGCTCAATCATGTGATCGGAGAGATCAGAAAGGCACACGTTGATCTGGCGGTGAACAACAACTTCGCTTTTGGAGGGGTGAATACCTCATTGGTCCTGGGTCTGATCTGACTCAATCTCCACCATTTTTCACTTATTCTCGGCCAATAGTCGTTAGTCAGATATTTTACCGCTGGCTTCGAGTCCTGCTTTGGCGGTTTCCAGTTTCATGATTCAGTGCGTGCAATGAACCAAGTCTCTTCTTTGCCCGGTGCAGTGGGTTCGCATAGTTCCACCCTGTAGCCACTCTGTTTAAGGATCTCCCTCATATGCTCTGCGGATCTGAAAAAAGGGGTTAACCCCTTGATTCGCATTTTTCCTGTTTCTACAGCCCGTTGGAACGTCCAGCCCTTTCCCGGCACAGTAACTCGTATGATCAGTTTGACGTTGCGGCTGGAAAGGGCAGCCACGCCAGAAAGAAGGTGCGACAATTTCTGGTCTGAAAAATAGTGGATAATATCCAGCAGAAGCACTTCATCGACCGAGTCTATCTGGGAGAGAAGAGCGAATGCGTCGCAGTTGTAGACCGTTGCCCTTTCACCCAGCGCTCTACCAGCCACGCGTGCTCTTTCCGGTTCAGGGTCACAGGCGGTGATGTAAAGGCGGGGATTTGCCACAACAAGCCACGTGCTTGGCACGCCATACCCACACCCTATATCCAGCAAGTGACATTCTGGCCCCACAAAATCGGCCAATCTGGGAAACATGGGATCCAGCATGATCTTAAATCTCGCAAAAAACTTAGGATAGGCTTCCATATGCTTAAACCGCTCAAGCGTCAGCCGGTTATGTTCTCTGGAGCCATGAAGGGGGGGGCGCAGAGGAGAGGGTGTGGGCCTGAATATACGTTGGAGCAGCGGAGGCAACAGGCCAAAAGTACCTAACATTGCATAAAAAATCCCTAAGGACGTACTGAGTCCGGCAGATCTAAGCACCGCATGATTCGACAACGATAGGGAGGCTGTGCCTACCAGAGTGGAGAGACCCCCCATGAGGATGGCTAGGCGAAACGGTGATCTTTCCTCCCGAGCATCGATCCCGAATCGCTGACATGACCGGACCATATAAACACCGTAGTCCATCCCAAGACCAACGAGGATAGGTGCCAGGATGAGAGAGGCAATGGAAAGGGGTCGATTGAGAATCCCCAGTGTCCCTAATGTGGCTACCAGGGAAAATGCCAAGGGCAAGACTGCGACTGCCACAAGCTTCCAGTCGGCAATTAAAATGAAAAGCACTAAAATAGCGACCCCCCCGATAATCATGAGCATCTTTACGAAAGAAGCATTGAGTTGTCCCCCTATGTGGCGGGAAAAATACCCGGGGTCGAAAAAAGGAAATCCCCTCTTTTCTGCTCGTTCAAAAAAAGCGACGGGATCGTAGGAAGGTCCGGCCTTCACCTGTTCCACAAAGACCCATCGTCCTTCCTCCTTGTCTTGGAAAATTCCCAGTTCACGCATAACCCCGGACGGTACATCCAAGGGGCGGTAAGTCTGGGGCTGCAGCGTATCTAAAAAAGGCTTGAAGGCACCTGCCTTGAACCCCAATTTCGATCCGATCGTCCCCAGATTCTCTTCCAGCTTAGAGATACGATCCAGGCTCCAAAAGGCCTCCCATTGTGCGAGGGCCTCGGCCTGTGACTTAGGCCCCGGCAGGGCACTGGCCATCATTAAGCCTTTAGCGACGACACCCGATTCCTGCTCACGCTGCAAAAATTCAAGAAGCTTTTCAATGTTAGAGTACAAATGCTCTACGCTGTTTCCCGTTGCCATGATATAGGCCTGGCCGGATGAATGGTCCCATACCTCTTTCAAGGTCCTTTCTGCTACAATGGTTTCGGGTCGAAGGGTGTTCATATGGGATAGATCGACGCTGAACTGCAAACGGATAAAGAGGGTCATGATAAGCCCAAAAAGGATGATTAGGATAAACACAGCCCAGCTCCATGAGCGTTCGAGAAAATCGGAGACCCGCTCAAGTGGCATGGCTTTTACTTTCTTCCCGCCTTTTAGGCCTGGAAGAAGCAAAGGAAAGAAGAGATGGGTAAAAACAGCTCCCAAAGAGACACCCATGGCCGCGAAAAGGCCGACCTCTGAAAAAAGCGGAATGCCTGTCAGCGTCAGGCACAAAAGCGAGGCTACAGTGGTCAGGACCGTCACAGAGGCCACGGCCCACACATTCCTTGATGCCTGAAGTGCATGGGTTTCATAAGGCCGGTCCAGAGTCAGGGCATAGGTCAATCCGTGGTCTACGGCGATGGAGATGAGCGCACCTCCGAAGCCCAATGAGAGCGCGAAGATGGAATCTTTTAGGAGGGCGTAGAAAAATGTGGCGAGCATGATGCCTGCGATAGCGGGTATCGCTGAAAGGAGACCGATCCACAGACGCCTGAAACAGAGGAGCAGTAGGAGGATGAGCCCGACGGTTACAAGGAAGAGTGCACGGGAGGCATCCTCCCTGATTGTGGCCTCATTGTCGAATGCTGCTCGAAAGCTACCAGCATAGACCATGTGCAGCTTTCCGTCTCCCTGGGTATCAGCTATTTCCGGAAGCTTGCTCGCGGCATCCAAAACGTGAACCAGTCTCCGAGCAAAATCGGCATCTTGGGGATTGCCTAACGGCTCCGCTATAATTAGAAGGTGCCGACCGTCCTGGGATAGGATGTGGCCCCGATATAAGGCGCCATTTTTGTAAGGCACGGCATTGTAGATTCTTTCGAGGGCAATATTCCTCAGACCTAAGGGGTCTTCTGCCAAATATTTTGCCTGTCCGATGGCATCAAGGCCTAAAAGATAACGCCTCCGCTCTTTCAGTATCTCCTCGATGCGCTGCGGTTTAATAAGCGGTGCCACACGCTCGTGTAAGTCCTCGCTGCCAAAGAAGCAAGGGAGGTTGCGCGTCACCAGTTCCATCAGGGCGCTCAGGGTTTCGGCAGCAGATCTGCCAGTAAGCGGTTTCGCCAGTCCGCTCCGATCGAGCTCAGCAGAAACCGCGTCGCCAGCGCCACAAAGGAGGTCCCGATCAGGCTTCATGCCTGCGAGAGAAATATCCACAAACACGTTCTCCAGTGCCGGATAATGTCTGAGAAACTCCTTGGCCGCCCCAACCACAGGGTCCCTTTCTGGTAGGGCGGCCGTTACATCATGGCTGATCTCGAGATGATGCGCACCCCACCAGAAAGCTGCGCCCACCCCCGATAGGACAACCATGAGGAATAAGTAACGCATTGCTTTGGGTGATAAAATCATTTCTTTGGCATCCAGGTGAGATAACCAAAAAAATAGCTGACAATTTGTTTTAACATGTCAATTTGTTACCGTCTAAAACGATTGACTTGAACTTAATCTGTTGTTGGCCCCTATGGTTGCGGAATGGAAACTTAATTTGACTAAAATAATCAACATTAGCTCAAATTTTACTTAGTTTCCACCACGAATTTCAGAATGCGAATATTATCCAGTCTCAGGGAATGCCTATTTTTCGGGTCTGCGCATCGAGTGATTACAGAAATTAAGTTACTGCCGGACACATCCAAATGAAGTTGCATCTTAACCGAGCAGTGGTGAAATCATTTTTCTCTATAGGTACGGACGCGGCGGGCACGGGGAAGCACCATACGTTCAGCTATCAACCGTGAAAATACCTTGGTGTTGCGCCAGAAGTCGCGACCAGGCTCAAAATGGGAGACACGCTCTCGCCTGGGCGGGTATTTGACAGTCACGTCCACCTCAATGATAGGCATTCCTGTCCATGCGGCTAGGACCAAGATTTCAACTTCGAATTGATATCGCCTTGATTTTGCTTTTAAATTTAGGACTTCTGGGATCGGATAAAGGCGAAAACCACACTGGGTGTCCGAAAGTCGGATACCCCCAGAAATCCAGACCCAGAAATTGGAAAAATGTCTCCCAAGGGAGCTTGTTTGCGGTATATTTGATTCATTCATTCCCCTTCGGCGCCCAATGACAATCGGCCTCAACCCCGCTGGAACTGCTTTCACAAGGCGAAAGGCCTCTTGAGGGTCATGCTGACCGTCTGCGTCTACGGTCACGGCCCATTGTGATGATTGTGCTGCTGCTTCAAACCCGGTTAAGAGGGCAGCGCCCTTTCCCAAATTCTTGGGATGCCGGAGGACGGCAGCTCCTGAGAAGGAATCGAGCACACCGGGAGTTATATCGCTCGACCCATCATCCACGACATAGACCGGCGCCCCTGTCCGGAGAGCGCTCTTAACGACATCGGCCACATACCTTCCGTGGTTGTAGACAGGTATAACAAAGGCAGGCCTTAATGAATCCGGAATGTGTTTAAATGTGAAAGACGCAGCTCGAATAGAATCCGTGGTGGGAGACGTCAGCACTGCGTCTTCCCGGGTGGATGAATGTGCGAACAAGGTGCGAGGAACCCTTCAGCGGTTTGGGGGATCATGGCGACTCAAGTCTCTTCTCAAGATGGATGGGTCGTGTCTGTCCCCGGTCGGCAGGATCGTCCTTCACTTCATCAACGATGTAATATTTTGAATAAAATCCACTCAATATCTTGTTGTCGGACGCTGTCAGGTGTGCGGAATAATCAACCCTATCTCCTGAGTACATGAGCAAATAGAGGCTCCTACCGCTGACCACACCTTTAACAGGATAATCGCCAAGAACTCCGGTCACTTGTCGACCATCCTGTTTGAATCTTCCCTCGCCCCATTCATTTGAATCCCACTTGCCCGAAACGTTTATTTCCGGTTTGTTTGTCTGCGCGTCAAGCCAATTTTTGCCTTTTACAAGAGCGAGTCCTGCCCTGCAGGCGAAAAGAAAAAGGCATACGAATATAATAACCGCGGTTCTGAAAAGGGCATTGTGTGTCTTCATAATACATTCCTCCGTTTCTGAAGGTTTGTCCTCTTCTTGTTAAGTCCGAAGTGCCGGGATTTCAAATGGTTTTGTGCGAAATTTTAGGTTGGAGCCCCCTCCGTGTCAAGGAATACTTCTGCAAACAGCGCACATTGCCTTGATTATGAACCGGACTAGGTGTTATAATATTATTTTTGAACACGGTTTCGGACTAAACATGTTTGAGCCTGATGCATCATTTTTATCTCACCACGCTTTTTTTTGTTTTTTCAACCCTCGCCATAGGGTTTTGCACCACCGGACCCGCTCAGTGGGCGGTCATGGCGGTTTGGCTGTTCCTGTATGTGGCTTTGGTCGCCCTGGGTGTATCCGTGTTGAGGCTAAATTTCTTCGTAAGGGCTATTTGCCGTGGAGAACCGGGACGAAAGCATGTGGCTTTAACCTTTGACGACGGCCCGGACCCTGCTGTTACACCCAAGCTTCTGGACGTGCTGGATAGAAACCGGATCCAGGCTGGCTTTTTTGTGGTCGGATCCAAAGCCGCAGCTCATCCAGATTTGGTGCGGGAGATCGACCGGCGCGGCCATGTCCTGGGAAATCATTCATACCGGCATGCATGGTGGACCAATTTCTTGTTAAGTGGAAGACTGGCACGTGAAATAAGAAGAACTCAAGAGGTAATCCGCGCCGTCACAGGAAAAACGCCGGCTTTTTACCGACCGCCTATGGGGCTTACCAACCCCCATCTATCATGGGCCGTCAGACAGGCCGGCCTCACCGTCATTGGTTGGGAAGTTCGGCCGTTTGACACACAGAAGGATGCAGACACCGTCATCCGTCGAGTCCTAAACAAGGTTCGAGATGGGAGCATCATCCTTCTCCACGACGGAGGAAGAAATGCCGCTCACATTGCGCATGTCGTAGAGGAACTCGCGAAAACGCTTCCAGAACACGGCTTCAGTTTCACCAGTCTGGAAACGATAACTGGTTTGGATGCTTATCAAAGTGGCGCAGAAAAGGAGAAGCGGGGCGCATTTCGCCTCCGCTCGGCTTGGCGGGCATCGCTGCAGCATGGGAACGCTCCGAGGCTTCTTCACTTCGTGGCCCTCTTGATTGCCGATACGACCTATGCTAAGAAAGCTCTTGCAGAAAAGACCGATCTGGTTGCATTTCAAAGTCGGCCTTCGGGCCCATTCCTGACCGGTATCGGGCTGGTCTTATTCAGCTATGTGCTGGGATGGCCCATGGTAGGCCTTTTCGGTTTTCTTGCGGCCTGGTTCAAGGAACCCTTTCTTTTTCTTGGAGGGCCGGTCTGTTATGCAATTTCCCATCTGGTATGGCTGCTGGGTATGCTCCTGGCAGGGCGGGACAGTATCCGCTATGTAGATGTTTTTTTTCGCTGGGGGACACGACGCGCTGTAGAAAGAGTTCTTGGTGAAACACATCCCTGCCAGCCCCGCAGGGTCCCCGGTCCAGATCCTTCGAGTGGTAAAGATGACAAGAGAAGAAGTCTATGAAAAAGTGCGACAGCACCTGATCCAAGAATTTGAAATCCCAAACGATCGGATTACTTCTGATGCCAATCTGTTTGATGACCTTGAGCTCGACAGTATTGACGCCTTAGACTGGTTTGCACAGATGGAATCTGAAATCGGCCTGCCCATCGTGGAGAAAGAGCTGAAAAAAATCAGAACGGTTCAGGATGTTGTCGATTATGTCCTGCGGAATCTCCCTGAACATTAATAATGATTATGATCGGTGGCTCCCTCTCTGTAATATTCGGGTAACGAATAAAGGCCGAGTTGAAGCTCATGTCTTGTTGGATCCAGACGTACCGTGGTTTAGGGGTCATTTTGAAAGAATGCCACTCCTGCCAGGCGTAGCCCTGCTTGCTCTGGCCGGTGAGGCGGTCCGCCGATCTGCCGAGTTGAGGAGATCTCCTATAAAGATCGCCGGATTCACGAAAGTAAGGTTTAAACAGCTTGTTTTCCCTGGTGAAATTCTATCTATTTCGGTGGCCGCCCCGTTCCCTCTCCCGAGAGCAGATCTCGATTTTGTGTTGGACGTCAACAGAGGAATGGCAGCCAAAGGATTCATGCAGGTATGTTCGACCAAATTATAGCAGGATATCGTCGGCATGGAGTTCTCTATGCAAGCTCTGTTGAAGGAACTAAAACGTAAAATCGTCGAAGAACTCATGATAGAGGATGTGGATCCTGAAGAGATTCCGGACGATGCTCCCTTTTTTGGCCGAGGCTTGAGTCTGGATTCTGTGGATCTGCTTGTGCTTGTAGCCATGTTGGATCGCGAATATGGGGTGGAGATTTTCACTAGGGAACTGGGCGAAAAGGTACTGATCAATATACAAACACTTGCGGACTATGTGGCAATTCACCGGAAAAAATGATAAGCGATAAACTTGGAATATAGAGTGCAAAGACGGACAAGGAAGGCAGTATGATATGAACAGGCCTTGGTTGAAGAATTACGCAGAACATGTTCCTCGATCCATAGACTATCCCTACAAGACGGTTCAACAACTTCTTGTCGACACGAGCAGGCGATACCCAGATTATGTATCTGTAACCTTTAATGATTTGTCGTTCACTTATCAGGAACTGAATCAGAAAGTGAATGCTTTTGCCGGGGTCCTTGGAGAACTGGGGATAAAAAAAGGAGACAGGGTTGCACTGATTCTCCCCAATACTCCGACCTACGTGATTTGTTTCTTCGCAATCCTGAAGATAGGGGCTGTAGTGGTCAATATCAATGTGGGAAGCAAGGGAGCCGAGCTCCTTTCAGCCTTGAAGACCTCTGGGCCGAGGATTGCCATCACGCTAGACTTGTTTGTGCAGAATGTTCTTGAGGCAGCAGCGGACACAGACATTGAACATGTCATCATCCACTCCGTATTGGGTCTCGAGACGAAAATGCAGCTGCCGCCACAAACCCCCAAGCTGCTCGTATACAGTGAGCTTGTGGAGGGCCGAACAGATTCGGAACCAAAGGTACAGGTATCGACCGAAGATCCGGCGATTTTGCAGTTCACCAGCGGCTCTACGGGGTGCCCCAAGGCTGCCGTCTTGTCTCATCGCAACGTCGTTGCCAGCGTATTGCAGACGGATGCGTGGATTGGGCTCAACGGCAGGGGAAACGCATCCGTAATCTGTATCATTCCGTTTTTCCATGTCTTCGGTATGTCCGCATGCATGCTCATTTCAGTGCTCAAGGGTTACAGAATGGTTTTGATGCCCGTGTTCAGTTGCCTCGATGTCCTGCCTGTCATGAATGCTATTGCGACTCACCGCCCTCTTTCTTTTCCAGCCGTTCCCAGTTTATGGGCCGCACTGGTTTCTATTGAGGGAGCTGCTGAACGGCTTTCCCTTGTTGAGGTACCGACTAGTGGTGGTGCGCTCCTCCCGGAATGGGTGGCTCAGAAATTCCAATCTTTGACAGGCCGGAAAATCGCTACCGCCTACGGTCTTTCAGAAGCCTCTTCAGCGACACATTTTTCGCCCTATCCCCATGGAGGCCCAGTGGATTCAATTGGCCTTCCGCTTCCGGACACGGACGCCAAGATTGTTGACATGGAAGAAGGAAACAAAGTGTGCGAGGTAGGCGAGATCGGCGAATTAGTTGTAAAGGGGCCTCAAATCATGAAAGGTTACTGGAATGATCCGGTACTTACACGTAAAGCCCTTAGCGATGGATGGCTGTACACCGGGGACTTGGCATGGATGGACGAAGAGGGATTTTTTTATCTCGTGAACCGTAAGGATGATCTTATCATATCTGGGGGCTTCAATGTCTATCCGAGTCAAATAGAGAAGGTGCTGCTGCAACACCCCGACGTCGAGGATGTCGCCGTGATCGGCGTATCGGACCGCATCAAAGGACAAGCCATTGTGGCCGTTCTGGTGCTGAAAGAGGGTGTTGAGGAAAACAGGGGAATGTTCATGGAATACTGTCGTGATCGCCTGCCTGATACAAAGGTTCCCCACCACATTTATTTCCGGAAGGAGATTCCCAAAGATCCAGCTGGGAAGCAATTACGGAGGGTGCTAAGGGAACATATTTAATGTGACTTTCTGTCGTAAACGGATAAAAAGTCTGTCCCGCCCCTCCCAAACCCCTCAGCACTGATTCCTTGAACCTCGCACCCCTTGATCAGGCTGTGAGCGTTCTTTTATCGCGTGCATGTGAGGACATTCCCTTGATCTCACGGCTCTTCAATGGCCACTTGAAAGCCATCAGCGCAGGGGGTACACGTTGTTGTTGGCGCCTTGCGCGTTAGAGTCTATCATGAAAGAACACCTTGTCTGCCCCCACTGCGGGAGAATCGTGGAGAAATACCGCAACCCCTTTCCTACGGTTGACATCATTATCGAGATCAACCCCTGTCATGCGAGGCAAGCGCTGCTGGGTTCATGTCCCTTTATCGTCCTGATCCGGCGGAAAAACCCTCCTCCGGGCTGGGCGTTGCCAGGCGGGTTTGTGGATTACGGCGAGAGCCTGGAATCTGCGGCCAAACGAGAGGCCCTGGAGGAAACGTCCCTAAAGGTGGATCTGCTGTATCAACTGGGCGCCTATTCGGACCCTTTGCGGGATCCCCGTCACCACACCATCTCGGTGGTGTTTGTGGCCAGGGCGGACGGGATGCCGAGGGCGGCTGACGACGCCGTGGATATCGGGATCTTTCATCGGGACTCCCTCCCGCCGGATTTGGCCTTTGACCACCCGAAAATCTTGACCGACTACTTCGAGCAATGGCATTCAGACGGCTAAGGCCCATCCTTTTTTTAACATTCCTCCTCTTGCTTTTGTGTTGTGGATCGATCCTCCTTCTCCATTCGCTGGTCCACCGGCCGGGCGTTCAGGACTACCTGCTCAAACGCCTTTCAGACAGGGTAGGGCTTGACATCCATGCAGAAAAGATCCACTTCCTCTTCTGGAAGGGAATCGGGATTCGGGCACGCAATTTTGAGATCCGCACGGCCGAAGGTGCACCGGAGATCACCGCATCCAGGATCAGGATCATCCTCTCCCTGCGGGAATTGCTCCGGGGAGAGATTGCGCCCACCGGCCTCGTCCTGGAGGCGCCGCAGATCCAGATAAAAGGCGCTGACGGGGGCGTCTTTTCCGCCTCCGCACCCGGTCCCCTTCCCGGGGGAACGCCGCTCAACATCCTGGCCGCGTTCCCCCGCGTGGTCGTGGAGCAGGGTCGGCTCGCCATAGCAGGCACGCCCTTGGTGCTCAGCTCCATGTCCCTCACCCTCTCCCGAAGGGCCTACGAGCCGGTTGCCTTTGAGGCCGCGGTCAGCGGAAACATCGAATGGCAGGGAGATGCATTCCCCTTCTCTGCACAGGGGGATATGGCTGCGGACCCCGCATCCGGACCCTCCGGTTATATGGAGCTGACGGCCTCGGGCATCCCCCTGTCCCATATCCGCCTTCCGGATCTCCCGGTAAAGAAAGGGACTGCGGACATGGAACTGACGGTCGAGGGATCTCTGAGGGCAGGCCTGGCGACAACAGGCGCGATCGCCCTGAAGGGCCTCGACTTTGCCATCGTCGATGACGGCGACGTGAAATCCTTTTCCTTTGACAGGCTTGATGTTCCTTTTGAGGCCTCTTTTTCAGAATCGGCGCTTGATGTTCCGTCCTTCCAGGTAAAGGGTCCCGGGTTCACCCTGAACGTCTGCTCAAGGCTTGATTTCAAAAACAGAATTGATCCTCATCTCGACCTGAATGTGACGGCCGATGCCATGACAGTGGAGACCTTCCAGAGAATCTTTCCATCATCTCTGGTGTCTCCGTGGGTTGACGCCTCCCTTTTTCCCATCTTTTCAGACGGCCGCGTGTGCGTGGAACGCTTCACTCTGAACGGAACGCTCCATCAGATCAGGGACCTGGATATGCCCAAGAACGCGGGGGCACTCCTGTTGCACCTCACCTGCACAGATCTGACCGCCTTTCGGGACGAGGACGTCATCCCTGTGGAACGTGTTTCCGGGAGGCTGTCGATTGAAAAAGGCGGGCTCTGCGCATCCCGGATCACAGGCCATTTCAGGGGTTCGCACATTCAGGACGGAAGCCTTCTGGTCAAGAGCCTCTATGACAGCATCCCCGACCTCCGCGTGACCGCCGCCGGATCCCTCCGAATCCAGGATCTGATGCAGCAGAAGGAGATCCCGCTGGTTCCAGACGAGGTGCGCATCCAGGTTGAGAGATTCTCCTCGGCCACAGGAGGGATCGAGGGAACCATGGAAATAGGCTATGAAAAGGGCTGGCCCTCTCCCAGGCTCGTGAAAGGCGAGCTTGTCTTCAAAGACTGCGCCGTGGCCAGCAGCGCGGGGTTGATTTTCCCCTTGTTCCTGAAAGAGGGAAGGCTGATCGTGGATGGCCCCAAAAAAGCCTTTGCAGCAAAGGGCCGGTGGGGGAGGTCTGAAGTGGAGGCTGCCGGGGAGATCGGGGAATCTTGGGAGACCGGAACGGCCCGCCTCGTTGGGAAGGCAGACCTGCCGGAGATGATCGACCGCTTTTATCCTGATCTTCGTTCAATCCTGTCTTTCAGAAGCCCGGTTTCCTGCCGATTGACCCTTTTCAAAGAGAAGAACGATTGGCGCTTCCAGGGAAACCTGGATCCAGAAGGGGTCTCTTTTGAGACGCCATCCATGACCATCGCGCCTTTTGTCGAGGGCGGGGACCTGGCCTTCAGGGGCCGGATCGAGTCAGGAAAGCGGCTGGTTATCTCTCAGATCACCTGTTCCTCAGGGGAATCGGGTCTTGAACTGGCCGGCGCGCATGACCTGACAAAAGAGGGAGGGTTCCACCTCAAGACCGCCAGCCAAAATCTCCGGTTGCAAGACATGGGGATCCGCTTTAAGAAGGGGAATCTGACGGCCAAAGGCGCCCTTTCCTTTGATGCAGACATACAGGGATTCAGGTCGCGGCCGGAGACGTTGGTCGTGACCGGAGAGGCGAGAGGCACCCATCTCTCCTTTTCTGCCGGCGAATTTCCCATTGCAATCCAAGATGGCCGTCTGGATGCGGCATTCAAAGGAAAGGATCTTTTGATCAACTCCCTTGACCTGAAACTGGGGGAGACCCCGCTGCACGTGGAGGCCAAGCTGAAAGGATGGGATGGGATTCGGGGGGAGGCGACCATCCATTCCGACTTCCTGAATTTCTCTGACCTTGTCTCCCCTGAAATGATCATTTGTTTCAAGAAAGATCCGGGCAAGGCGGCCGACGGCCTTCCCTCTCCTGGGTCCTCGGCCATGGCCGGCTGGCAGGGGGCCGTGACAGGCTTCATGAAAAAATCGGATCTTCATCTGAAGCTAACCGCACCAAAGGGCCAATGGGAAGGATTCGCGTTAGGTCCCATCCAGATGGGATGCGCCCTGCGATCGGGCGATCTCTATATCAGTCGATCCAGCCTGGCATGGGATCATGGGAAAATGCTCCTGAGAGGGCATCTGAAAAGGGGAGTCGCACCCGATATGCTCTTTTCAGGGTATATCGACATGCGCCAACAGCCGTTAAAGGAACTGCCGCCGGCCCTCGACTTCGTTACATCCAGGGGCGAGGGTCTGCTGACCCTGGAGGCCCTTTTGTTTGCCAGGGGAACCCGTAGAGAGGACCTGATGTCGAGTCTTACCGGCAGCGTAAACATCCTGCTCGAACAGGGGGTGCTGAAAAAGTCCAATGTGTTGATAAAGATCCTGGATTCCTTGAGCTTGCAGCGCATTGTGGAGAAAAGGCCTGCCCACCTGTCAAAGGATGGGATCTACTTCGAGAAGATCGGGGCCCATATTGACCTGGAAAAAGGAATGGCCCGATCAAAGGATGTGGCCATGCGAAGTCCTGTGTTCAACGCCGCGGCCGCAGGAGAGGCCGATCTGCGTACGGGTTCCATCAAGGCGGAAATTGGGGTTCAACCCCTTGGCACGCTTGATTTTTTGATCAGCAGCCTGCCGGTGGCAGGGTATCTCCTGACCGGAGACCAGAAGGCCCTTTATGTGGAATATTTCAAGGTCAACGGGCCATTATCGGATCCAAAGGTCGAGCATATGGCCCTGAAAAGCCTGGGGAACGGGACGGTCGGTTTTCTGTCGCGCCTCTTCCTCACCCCGAAACGGATATACGACAGCATGGCAGAGGCCGCACGCGACTTTGACGGCAACGGATATCCGGTGCCGGATGAACACCTTGATCCGAGAAGCGATGTGGGGAGATAAAATTGGGGGAATGGGAATTCAAGGGAGTGGTTCCCGTTCCCCGGCATCTCCTTCCAAGAGATCGCGGATCCCGGGTCGTAGGTAGATCTGGCTCAGATCCAGACGTCGGAGGGCCTTTACGAGGGTATGGACCTGATCTGCGGGGGCCGCCCTTGAATTGACAATGATGACCGGCCTCCCCCTGATTCGGCACATCCCCCCTAATGAAGGGCCTGCCTCGCCCTCCACCGGTTCATAACGGATCTTCAACCCGAGCTGCTCGGCCACTCCCTCAAGTTGCGCCAAAACCTTCCTGGCATCCAACGGGAATCCTCTCGAGGCTAACTGAGCCGCTTGATGTCCGCCACCAGGTTCCGGACCGCATCCGCGGAATGATCCAGGGCCGCCTTTTCAGCCTCGGTCAGCCTGATCTCGATGATCTGCTCCATACCGTTTTCCCCCAATTTGACAGGCACGCCGATAAACAGATCGTGAATGCCGTACTCCCCGTTCAAATAGGCGGCGCATGGCAGGATCTTTTTCTTGTCCTTCAAAATCGCCTCGGCCATCTCAACGGCCGCAGAGGAGGGTGCATAATAGGCGCTTCCAGTCTTGAGAAGCCCCACAATCTCGGCCCCGCCGGTGCGGGTCCGCTCCACCAGGGCATCGATCCGCTCCTGGGACAGGAGTTCGGTAATGGGAATCCCGGCCACGGTCGAATAGCGGGGAAGGGGCACCATGGTATCGCCGTGCCCTCCCAGCACAAAGGCATGGATGTTTTCCACCGATACGTTCAGTTCCATGGCGATAAAGGCCCTGAAACGGGCCGAGTCCAGGACCCCGGCCATTCCGATGACCCGGTTCCTGGGAAAGCCGCTCACCTCGTAGGCCACATGGCACATGGCGTCCAGCGGGTTGCTCACAATAATAAGGACGGCATCCGGCGCCACGGCCGCCACTTCCCGGGTCACAGTCGCCATGATCCCCATGTTTGTGGACAGAAGATCGTCCCGGCTCATGCCCGGCTTTCGGGGGATGCCGGCCGTGATAATGACGATATCCGAGCCCCTGGCCGCCTCGTAATCGCCGGTTGCCCCCACGATCTTCATGTCGTGCTTCTCAATGGGCCCTGCCTCAATCAGGTCAAGGGCCTTGCCTGCAGGCACCCCTTCCAGTATGTCGATCAGGGCCACATCGGCCAATTCCTTTTCTGCAAGGCGCATGGCAGCGGTGGCGCCCACATTCCCGGCGCCGATGACGGCGGCTTTCTTTCTCATGGCGATCCTCCCTTTCTTGGCGGTTAACGTACGCGCGGCTTTTTCCCGACTTCTGAACGAGGGAGATTATAGAAGAGATAGGTGATAGGGTCAAGAAAATGGAATCGCGATTTGCCCTTGACCGATGCCCGTTTATTATGTATTTCCGTATGATCTCAAAAGTCCAGGGCAGGTGCGGCTTCAGCCGCACTCACGGCCCCGGTCGTGCGCCTGAAGGCGCACCCACGGGAGGGGATTTCGAGCCCACCCGTGCTGATTTGCGTGAATCGAGCCCCCTGATTTATTGAGATGATACGTACCTACAATCTGTTCAGGATGGAGGCTGTGGTCGGGGCAGCCAAGGCTATGGGAGACGGGCCATCTTGCTCCCCCCGGATATTTGAAACCGCTTGCCAGAAACGGGCACACCGAATGCTATGAAAATACTGATTTGCGGAGGCAAGGGTCAGCTGGGAACCGACTGCCGCACAGTCCTGGACCGAGACCATGAGGTCCTGTGTGTGGACGTCGAGGAAATGGACATTGCCGACCGATCTCAGGTAAAACGCGGGATTTCTGGATTTGGGCCGGATGTTGTTGTAAACTGCGCCGCATACACGGCTGTTGATGCATGCGAGGCCAGACCGGACCTGGCGTGGCGGATAAACGCCCTGGGACCCGGGAACCTGGCCATGGCCTCCAGAAGCTGCGGGGCCCGATTGATACATATTTCAACAGATTATGTGTTTGACGGCAAAAAGCGGCCGCCGGCACCCTATGTGGAAACAGATGACGTTCATCCCCTGTCTGTCTATGGAAAGAGCAAACTGGGGGGAGAGACCGCGGTCAGGGAGGCCACGGAGGACCATATCATCCTGCGCACGGCCTGGCTGTACGGCATGGGGGGAGGCAATTTTCTCAAGACCATGTTGAAGCTGGCCCTCAAAGATCCCACACGGGAGATAAAGGTGGTCAATGACCAGTTCGGGTCCCCGACCTGGAGCTACCGGCTGGCCCTCCAGATCGAGAGGCTGATCCAAGCAGGAGGGCAGGGGGTCTATCATGCCGCATCGGAAGGATACGGCACCTGGCATCAACTGGCCGTGGCCTTCCTCGACCGGATGGAAATACCCCATTGCGTGGTCCCCTGCACCACGCTGGAATATCCCACCCCGGCCCCACGGCCCATGAACTCCATCCTGGAAAACCGCCGGCTCAAGGAGGCGGGCATGAACCTGATGGAGGGTTGGGAAAGCGATCTGGGGCAATTTGTCGATGCGTTCAGGGACCGCCTTCTGAGCGAGGCGCGAGAGGAGCTGAGATGAAACACCTGATGGTCACAGGCGGATGCGGGTTCATCGGGACCAATTTTGTCCGCTATCTTTTGGAGGAATCCGATTTTGAGGGCCGTGTGGTGAACGTGGATGCCCTCACCTATGCAGGCAATCCGGAGAATCTCCAAGACATGGGCGAACGCTTTCCGGGCCGCTATGTGTTTGTAAAGGGCGATATCCGTCACAGGGAGGAGATGGCGCACGTCTTTGACCAATACCAGATCGACGGGATCTGCCACTTTGCGGCCGAATCCCATGTGGACCGGTCCATCGTGGGGCCGGATGCCTTTGTCCAGACCAATATCGTGGGGACTTTCAATCTCCTGGAATTGGCCAGAAGGCATCAGGATCGGATCGCCCTTTTTCACCATATCAGCACGGACGAGGTCTTCGGAAGTCTGGGGGAGGAGGGATGCTTCACCGAAGAGACCCCCTACAGGCCCAACAGCCCCTATTCTGCCTCCAAGGCCGCCTCCGACCACCTGGTGAGGGCCTATCATGAAACATACGGACTCCCGGTTACCATCTCCAATTGCTCCAACAACTACGGCCCCTATCAGTTCCCTGAAAAGCTCATCCCCCTCATGATCCTGAATGCCCTCGAAGGAAAGCCCCTCCCGGTGTACGGGGATGGGCGCAATGTGAGGGACTGGCTCTACGTCAGGGACCACTGTGCGGCGGTGTGGGCCGTCATGAAGCAGGGGAGGCCGGGGGAGACCTACAATGTGGGCGGCAATACGGAGATGCAGAACATCCGGATCGTGGAGACCATCTGCGACATCATGGACGAACTGATCCCGCCCGGGGACGGACGGCCCCGCAGGCGCCTCATCACCTTTGTGAAGGACCGGCCCGGGCATGATCGCCGATATGCCATTGACTGCACAAAATTGACGATGGACCTGGGATGGCGGCCCGAGGAAACGTTTGAGGCCGGCATCCGCAAGACCATCCACTGGTATCTGGACCATGCAGAGTGGGTGGACCGGGTGCGAAGCGGCCAATACCAGGCGTGGATCAACTCCCATTACGGGATGTAAGCTTAAATGGATGCCGGGCGGAGCGACGGATGATTGGCAGCGCATCGCGCCGTGCGCCAATCTTTAACTGTATGATCTCAAAGAACTGAAGCAGTGCGGCTTTAACCGCACAGGGCGCGCAGGCCGTACGCCTGAAGGCGCACCTGTAGGAAGGGCCTTTGGATTTATTTGCCCTGATGAGCTCAAAGTTATGACCCGACTTCTTGAGATGAGACGTTTAACTCACGGAATATAGAGAGATGAAAGGAATTATTCTGGCAGGGGGATCAGGTACACGGCTGTATCCCATTACCCGCGTAGTGAGCAAACAGCTTATGCCGGTCTATGACAAACCCATGATCTACTATCCCCTGTCCGCACTCATGCTGGCAGGGATCCGGGAGATCCTCATCATCTCCACGCCCGAAGACCTCCCCCGGTTCAGGCAGCTTTTGAACGACGGGTCTCAGATCGGCCTTTCCATCTCATATGCCGAACAGCCGAGGCCGGAAGGCCTTGCCCAGGCCTTTTTGATCGGAAAGGAATTTATCGGTCGCGATTCCGTCTGCCTGGTCCTGGGGGACAACATCTTTCACGGCCGGGGTCTGTCACAGGTCCTGGAACGATGCGCCGGGCTGGACCGCGGGGGCATCATCTTCGGGTATCTGGTAAGCGATCCGGAAAGATACGGCGTGGTGACCTTTGATGCGGACGGGACGGTCACGGGCATCGAGGAGAAGCCTGAGAGGCCCAAGTCACGGTATGCAGTGCCGGGACTCTACTTTTATGACAACGACGTGGTGTCCATTGCACAACACCTCGAGCCGTCTGCCAGGGGCGAGCTGGAAATCACAGATGTCAACCTGACATACATGCGACGGGGACGGCTCCGGGTGGAGCTTCTGGGGCGGGGCTTTGCCTGGCTTGATACCGGGACCCACAAGTCGCTTCAGCAGGCGAGCCGGTTTGTGGAGGCCATACAGGAGCGGCAGGGGCTCAAGATCGCCTGCATTGAGGAAATTGCCTATCGAAAGGGCTACATCGACCGGGACCAGCTCGAAGGCCTTGCCCGCGAGATGCTCAAGAACGAATACGGTCAATACCTGATGGAGATCGTCTTGGAGAGAGGGGACGGCAACCATGACATTGATATCTACTGAGCAAACCCTGCCTGGGGTCCTCCTGATCGAGCCGGCGGTCTTTGAGGACGACCGGGGCTTCTTCATGGAGACATACCATGTGGAGAAATACCGGGAGACAGGCATTGTCAGGGCCTTTGTGCAGGACAATCTCTCCCATTCCCGGCGAGACACCCTGCGCGGGCTCCATTATCAGCTCCGCCGGCCCCAGGGAAAACTGATCTACGTGGTCGTCGGAGAGATCCTCGATATTGCGGTGGATATCAGAAAGGGATCGCCTGTCTTCGGGAAATGGGCCAGCGTCCGTCTGTCCTCGGAAAACCGGCGCCAGGTCTATGTCCCTGAGGGTTTCGCTCACGGGTTCTGGGTCCTGAGTGATGTCGCAGACGTCATATACAAATGTACCGACCTCTATGTGCCGGGGGACGATTACGGCATTCTCTGGTCAGACCCGGACCTGGGGATCCCATGGCCGAGCGATCGGCCTGTCCTTTCCAAAAAGGACGCCGGCAATCCGCGGCTCAAGGACATGCCGGACCATCTTCTCCCGGTCTACCGTCCATGACCCCGGTCAGCCGCTGTTTTCACAAAATGGAAGGAACAGGAAACAAATGGACACAGCAGTCATATCCCTGGGCGGATCCATCATTATTCCCGAGGAAATCGACGCCATCTTCCTTAAACGCTTCAGGGAAGTGATCCTCAGACTGGGACAAAGGCGGTTTCTGATTATCTGCGGCGGCGGGAGCATCTGCAGAACATACCAGAACATCGCCAGGGAGATTGCAGACCTGAGCAAGGCGGATCTGGACTGGATAGGGATCCAGGCCACGCGGCTCAATGCCGAACTAGTCCGGTCCATGTTTGGCCGTCTGGCCCATCACCGGGTGATTCATGATCCCCAGGAGCCCATCGACACGGACAGGCGGGTCATTGTGGGGGCCGGATTCGAGCCGGGCAGCTCAACCGACCTGCGGGCCGTGCAGCTGGCCCGGCGATTCGGGGCAGATCAGGTCGTCAATATGTCCAATATCGACTATGTATACAGCGCAGATCCGAAAAAGGACCCGCATGCAAAAAGACTGACCCGCATGTCTTGGCCCGAGTTCAGAAGGCTGGTGGGCAACGAGTGGGACCCCGGGCTCAATATGCCCTTTGACCCCATCGCATCCCGGGAGGCCGAGGCCGCCGGCCTGAAGGTGGCCATTATCGGGAACGACATCCAGAACCTGGAGCGGCTGCTTGAGGGCGAGCCGTTTCAGGGGACCTTGATTGGGTAGGCGTGAGGGGTGGGCCGGGTATCCTATCCATTGCACTACCGCCAGCTTGTCATGATCTCCAGGCAGATCCTATTCATTTCCATGGCGCGGGTCTCTGTATCGGCCTCATTGTAGCAGCGGAATTCGGGTGCATTCCCCGAAGGCCTGAGATGCACGATCTCCTGATTTTGAAAGGTAATGCGCACCCCGTCCGTGGCATCGATGCATGCCACCGGTCCGAAGTGCCTGCCGAAGACCGCCTCAACAGCGGCTTTGTCCCTGCTTTGGTCTCCGGTATAGAGTTCACGGAGCCTGGCTCTGCTCTTTTCTGCGGGAAAATCCCTGAGCCGATCGCTGTAGGTGAACCGACGGGGCAATTGGAGGACCAGTTGGCTGACAGGCTTAGCCTTCTGGATGGAGAGCAGGAGCAGGGCGATCAGGAGAATTGCCGCATCCCGCGTGGGAAGCGCCGTCAGCACGCGGTCTCCAGACGTTATGTCCGAAGCTGTCAGAAAGCCGCCGTTGGCCTCGTAGCCCATCACCCGCGAAAAGCCGTCTTGAAGGGCCTGTTTCATTCCTTCGATCACATAGGGCGAGCCGATGCGGGTGCGATAGACCTTCCGGAAGAGGCCGCATTTCTCGACCGCTGTATTGCATGACACCGGCGTTGCCACCGCATCGGCCCCCAAAAAGGCTGCACAGAGGATGCCTGCCACGTCTCCCCGAAGCCATTTTCCGGTTTCATCGCTGATAAGGGGCCGATCGCTGTCCCCATCCGTAGACGCGATGGCGTCAAAGCCATATTCTTCTGACCACCGTTTGGCGGCCGTCACGTCCTCGGGCCGAATGGCCTCGGTGTCCACGGGCACGAATGCTTCAGAATACCCCAGGGCCGTCACCTCTGCGCCCAGCCCTGAAAGGATCCGGACCACCAGGTCCCGGCCCACGGCAGAATGCTGATACACGCCGATCCGCTTCCCCTTTAGGGCGTTATGGGGGAAAAAGCGTAGATAGCGGTCCACATAAAGCTCCAAGGCCTCCGAGTCAGGGACCAGAACCGGCCCTTCCGAGACAAACATGCCTTTGGCATCAAACAGACCCGAAGGAAGGTTGACCTCTTGGGCGCGTATCCCCGCTTCATCCTGTTTGAGGATTTCCCCTATCTTCCTGGTGTACTTGATGCCGTTGCGATCTTCGGGGATGTGGCTGCCTGTCACCATAATGGTGGGGATCTTTTTCAGAAGGCCATAACAGGCCAGGGCCGGCGAGGGAAGCCTGCCGCAGCATTGAACCTGATAGCCCCGGTCAACAACGCCCCTTGCAGCGGCCTTCATGATGCGGTCGGTGCTGGCCCGAAGGTCGCCGCCCACTGCGATGAGGCCTTTGCCGTTCAGCTCCTTCTGTTCCTCCAGATACTGGATAAAGGCCGCGGTGTAGGCATAGCAGACCCTGTCCGTCATGTCCTCAGCCAACCCCCGGGCCCCGCTGGTGCCGAAACCTACCCCGCTCTGGGCCATGAGATCGCTGATCTTGATCTGTTCTTTCATATGTCTCTCCTGTTGCGTGGCTAAACGCAGTGTGGAGGTTTCATCTCAATAACTCACGGGGCCCGATTTGCCCAAAGCAGCACACCCAGACTCGAAATCCGCTCCCTTAGGTGCGCCTTCAGGCGCACGACCCAGGTTGTCTGTGCGGCTGAAGCCGCACCTGCCTTGGATGTTTGAGATCACGCAGGCCATCAACTTACCCACACGCTGTCGTGCGCATACCTTCAAACATCGCTGCGCGCCAGTACCTGTCTCAAGTTGCAGGCATGGTACATAGACAAAACCCTGGAGGCTGGGCCTCCCATCCATGCACCGCCGCCAGGGGTGTCAGGGCCCGCGGCCTCCCGAGGCTGGATCCCTCACCTGAGAGAAAACCATTGAGAATCCTAAAATGGGATGTTAAGATGCCAACGTCTTTCTTTCAAGGGAATCTTTCACCCTGGCCCGGCGACGGGTCGCCGCTCTCTGGAGCCCCACCGCCTCTAATTGGAATGTCTTCATCGTCAAAATGGAAAGGAGGGTACTCATGGAAAAAAAGATACTGGTGGCCTTTGATGATTCTGAAAATGCCATGCGGGGGGTGGAGTTCATTACGAAGGCGTTCACTCCCGATCACAAGATCACCCTGTTCAGCGTGATCCCGGACACGGCCGCGGCCTGTGAGATCTTCAGCCCTGAATTGACAACCTATTTTCTTTCCCAGAGGGAGATCTTCTGCTCCATGCAGGACAAGAAGACAGAGCTGGTCAACGAGGCCATCAAAAAGGCCAAGGACCTTCTTTTAAAAGCTGGATTTTCTGAAGACCATATTTCGGCCAAGGTGGCGCCTCAGCAAAAGGGGGTGGCCAGAGACATCATCGATGAAGCCGCTACTGGATACGACGTGATTGTCATCGGGAGAAGGGGTCTTTCGGCCATCAAGGAATTCTTGCTGGGAAGCGTATCACAAAAGGTGATTCACTCCGCCGGAGACATATCGGTCGTGTTGGTCAGTTAGGCCGCGACATGTAGAAACAAGGCATTTTTACGCCCTGCAGCAGGTCCGTGCGGAAGGATGTCCGGGGCCTGCGTATCCGTGTTGTTGCATGGGGCCGCGACCGGCCTTAAGCCGCACCTACGGTGGGAGACGGGCGCAAAACGTGACGCGCGCATCAGTAGGCGGATGGGATGAAAGCTGATATGGCTGCAGGCAAACAGGTTTCGCCCAACTCCCACAAGCGTTATTCGCGCCCGTGGGCAGAGACCCCCACGGGCGAACTTCTTCGCACGTTGCACACAAGTCGCAGACAAAAAGCAATAAAATGCGTTCGTATCGTTCGGCGACCGCCCCTGGGCTCGGGATATTGTTTATGGAAAGGCAGCAAGGGATCCCTATCGACCCGCCTGACTCGCCTCACTCGCATGGCGGGCAGGTGAAAGGGTGTCCTTGGGGCTAAAACAGACTGTATTTTAAAGCCCTGCTGCCGTTCCCAGGAGCTGTATTCGGTTTTTGCAGCCCTTGGGCAGAGACCCCCACGGGCGAACTTCTTCGCACTGTGCGGAGAAGTTACGGACAAAGATTCTACACTAATTATTGTGCTGCTGCAGAACGAAAGGAGAAAGCTCATGGGAATGCTGAAAGAATTTAAAGAGTTTGCAATGCGTGGGAATGTCATGGACATGGCCATAGGCATCATCATCGGCGCTGCCTTTGGAAAAATCATCACTTCTCTGGTAAACGACGTGATCATGCCGCCCATCGGCCTGCTGTTGGGAAATGTCGATTTTTCCAACCTGGCCATCACGCTCAAGGAAAAGACTGCCGCATCCGAGGCCGTTATGCTCAAATACGGCGTATTTATCAACACTATCCTTGATTTTGTCATTGTGGCCTTTGCGATTTTTATGGTCATCAAGCAGATGAATCGTTTCAAGAGAAAAGAGGAAGCACCGCCTGCCGAGCCGACCACCAAGGAATGCCCGAAATGCTTCACGGCCATTCCGATCAAGGCGACCCGTTGCCCGAACTGCACGTCAGAGCTTTAGCATCCATCTGGCTTTTCCGGTTCGATTGACCGAACCGCAGTTGCACAATGAACAGACCCTGCGTGTCCTGGCCCAGGGCGGGCCAGGACACCGTGCAATTCCCGGCATGCCATGATTCCTATCCGCGACACGGTTGAATCCAGAAACTATCCGGTCGTCAATCACCTCATCATCGCCGTCAATGTAGGGGTCTATCTTATCCAGATGGCCCAGGGGGCCAAGATCCATCACTTTGTCTTCCTCTACGGTCTGGTCCCGGCGCGGTATTCTGATCCCTTCCTGGCCGACTATTTCACCCTGGGCCAGCAGCTCTTTTCGTTCCTCTCTTTCATGTTCGTCCACGGAGACATCTGGCACATCCTGTTCAACATGTGGTCGCTTTATATCTTCGGCGACAATGTGGAGGACCGACTCGGCCCCGTACGCTACGTCTTTTTCTATCTTTTGTGCGGGTGGGTCTCAGGACTCTCCCATCTCTTTGTCAACTGGCACTCCCAGATCCCAACGGTGGGGGCGAGCGGCGCCATCGCCGGGGTCATGGGGGCCTATTTCATCCTCTATCCGGGGGCCAGGATCCTGACCATGATCCCCATATTGATCTTTCCCTTCTTTGTGGAGCTCCCGGCCTTTTTTTTCCTCGGCCTCTGGTTTTTCTTTCAGCTTGCCAGCGCCGCTGCTGTACCGGCCCAGGAAGGAGGGATCGCCTGGTGGGCCCACATCGGGGGATTTGTCTTTGGCATCCTGTGCCTCAAGCTGTTCACCAGGCTCCCGGAAACCGGGATCACCAGCGCGGTCAGAAGCAAAACCGCCCGGAAGAAAACCCCCCATCTCCAGGCCATTCACACTACTGGATCATCGGGCGACCCCAATCTCTATGGTGAAATGGCGATTAGCCCTGAAGAGGCCTCCGGAGGGGCCCGCAAGCTGGTCAACATACCGTGGGCCTTTCAGAAAAGGCTCCTTCGCGTGACCGTGCCCCCCGGTGTCAGGGAAGGGACCATCCTGCGCCTGGAGGGCATGGGAAGGGAAATGCCCGGGGGCCGCAGGGGAGACCTTCTCCTGAAGGTCCACATACAGGATCGGCCCTGAAAACCTGGGGGCGCTGAAGGCCCCTCTTTACCGACTGCTCGGGTGGAAAAATGAAAGAGAAAGGATCCACCAAGGCCTGCAAAGGAAAAGCCGGTGCCAATGGGCCATCCGGCACCCTGGGGACCTTTGCCGGCGTATTCACCCCCAGCATCCTGACCATCCTGGGGATCATCCTCTTTTTGCGCCTGGGTTTTGTGGTGGGGAGCGCGGGGCTGGGCATCGCCCTGGTGATCCTGCTGCTGGGGAATGCCATCTCGGTTTTGACCAGCATCTCCCTCTCGGCCATCGCCACCAATCTGAGGGTCAGGGGGGGCGGGGATTACTATCTGATTTCCCGCACCCTTGGTCTCGAGTTCGGCGGGGCCATCGGCATCGTGCTCTTTTTGGCCCAATCCGTCTCAGTCGGGTTTTACTGCATGGGTTTCGGCGAGGCCGTGTCCGGCCTTCTCCCTGGTGGCATGCCCTATTTGCCCCAGATCATCGCCGCATTGGCGGTCTCCTTTCTGTTTGTCTTTGCGTGGCTCGGCGCGGATTGGGCGACCCGGTTGCAGTACGGGGTCATGGGCGTCCTGGGCCTTGCCCTCCTTTCCTTTTTTATCGGCGGCTTTCTCAAGTGGGACACAGACCTTCTGGTCCGCAACTGGTCGTCGTCGGGGATGGATGTTCCCTTCTGGGTCTTGTTTGCCATCTTTTTCCCGGCAGTGACCGGGTTCACCCAGGGGGTCAGCATGTCGGGCGATCTGAAGGATCCCGGTCACAGCCTCCCCCTCGGCACCTTTATGGCGGTGGGCATATCGATAGTGGTCTATTTTGTGTCCGCGGTCATCTTCGCCGCTGCCCTCCCGGGAGATGTGCTGGCAGGGGATTATGAGGCCATGAGAAAGGTGGCCCGCTTTGAGCTCTTGATCGATGCCGGGGTCATTGCCGCCACCCTGTCTTCGGCCATGGCCTCCTTCCTGGGGGCGCCCCGCATCCTTCAGTCCATGTCCGGCGATCGCATCTTCCCCTTTCTAACCCCCTTTGCCAAGGGCTACGGGCCCGCCAACAATCCCCGGAGGGGCGTTTTGGTCTCTGCCGGGATCGCCTATGCGACCATCGCCCTGGGAAGGCTGAATCTGGTGGCCGCGGTGGTGTCCATGTTTTTTTTGATCTCTTACGGCCTGTTGAATTATGCCACCTATTTTGAGGCGAGATCCGCAAGCCCTTCGTTCAGGCCCCGGTTTCATTATTTCAACAAGTGGCTCAGCCTGGCCGGAGCCCTGGCCTGCCTGGGGACCATGTTGGCCGTGGATTTCCGTTCCGGCGTATTGGCCCTGGCCGTCCTGTTCGCCGTGTTTCAATACCTGAAGCGGACAGCAGGTCCTGCCCGGTGGGCCGACAGCCGGCGCTCATATCATCTACAGATGATCCGGGAGCATCTGATCGGGTCCATCGGCCAACCCGAACATCCCCGCTACTGGCGGCCCCAGATCCTTGCCTTTTCGGACGATCCCAAGCGGCGGTCCCAGTTGCTGCGCTTTTCCCTGTGGCTGGAAGGGACGAGCGGCCTGACCAGCGTGGTCAGGATCCTGGAAGGGGAAGGGGTTCGGATGCTGAAGCGGAAGGAAGCGGCCGAAGAGGAACTGGGGCGCGACATCGAGGCGTGCGGGGTCCATGCCTTTCCCCTGGTCATGGTGGCCCCGACCCTTCAAACGGGCATCCAGTCGGTTATCCAGGCATACGGGGTCGGGCCGCTCAAGGCCAACACCATCCTCCTCAACTGGCTGGGACAGACACCTGGCACCCTGTTGGGACTGGACGGACAGGATTTCGGCATGAATCTGCGCGCGGCCCGGTTTTTCGGGTGCAACCTTGCGATCCTGGACGCCAAGGCCGATAAGTGGGAAGGCCTGGACGGGATCCCGAGAGAGGATCGGGTCATCGACGTCTGGTGGATAGATGACGCCACCAGCCGACTGATGCTTCTTTTTTCCTATCTGGTAACGCGGCACGAAGAATGGGGCAGGGCCAGGATTCGGTTGCTGGCGCCTGCCAATCTGGGAAGCCAGGATGAGACCGTTGAATCCCTGGAGGAGATGCTGGCGGACGTCCGGATCGATGCAGATCCCCAGATTATCGAGGAGGCGGACGCGGAGAAGCTCGCGGAGATCTCCGGCGACTCCTCTCTGGTTTTCATGCCGTTTCGGATACAAAAAGACCAGGTTGTGGATATGTTCGGCAATCCCATGGGGGGAACCCTGTTTCTCCTTCCGGTGACCGCCATGGTTTTGGCGGCCAAGGATATCGAACTGGATGCGGAGCCCGAGTCAGGCGAGGCCGGTGAGAGCGCGGCCATGCTGGACGCCCTTGAAGAGGCGAAAAAAAGGGCACGGGAAACCGCGCAGGAGGCGGAGGAGGCGGCCCAGGCCCTGGAAGCAGCCAAAGAGAAGGCGGCGGAGCGCGGCCGGAAGGCCGACAAGAAAGACGTCGAGGAATCGGCCCGTCTGGAAAAGGAAGTGGAAGAGGCCACAATGAATGCGGAAAAGACATCCCGCAAGGCGGCTAAGGCCGCGGCCAAGGCAGAGACGGCCGTCCGGGAGGCCGAGGCCATGGGCATCCTTCCTCAGGAAAAGGAATCAGACAAATAGTCCTTGGGCCTCGTTGCAGCCTTCCTGGTTTAAAGCACGCATTTTAGCCTTTCCTGGCATCCGTCTAAGGCGGCCTGACGGCCGCAACCAAACAGCGTTCCGCCCGCCCTTGGGCAGAGACCCCCACGGAGAAACTTCTTCGCACGTTGCGGAGAAGTTACAAACAAAGAGTCTAAACATGGCATCGTTTCTGCGGCTGTTGACAGGGCGACATTCGGCGGTTTAATATCACATATAGCCTTTCGATTATCATATATGGTATTTAGTCATGATTCAAAAAAGTTCAGCCCACGCCCCGGCTGTGGACCGGGCACTGGACATCATCGAATTGTTGGCCGTGTGTGAAAGGGACATGTCCCTTTCCGAGATCCTTTCGCGGCTGTCCATACCGAGACAGTCGCTCATCCGTATTTTAAACACCCTGTGCGAGCGGGGCATTGTGGACAGGGTCGGGAAGCGGGGTGGGTATCGCCTTGGAATGAAGCTCCTCTACCTTGGGAACCGTCTTCAGGACAAGATCCGCCTTCGGTCAGCGGCCAGGCCATTCATGGAGCAACTGGCGGAGAGAACCCACAAGACAGTGGAGCTCTCCACCCTGGACCGGGACCAGCTGATCCTCATCGAGCAGGTCGAGGGAACTGAGGGGATCCGGCTCTACACGCGCATCGGGAGCGCCTATCCCTATCTTCATGCAGTGGCCGTGGGCAAGATCTATCTGGCCCACATGACGCCGGAGAAGCGGCGCAAGGTCCTGAACGCCATCGGCCTTCCCGCGGTCACGGAGCACACTATCACCCGCATAGATCGACTGGAAGAAGAACTGGGACAGATCATGGAGAGGGGATACGCAGTTGAGGATCAGGAACTGCGCAAGGGGGTCAGGCGGATTGCGGCCCCCATCTACGACTGCCGGAACCAATTGACCGGCTCTGTCGGGATTGCGGCCACCATCTTCAGTCTCGAACTGGACGACCGAGAAGGACTGGTCCAGCAGGTGGTGCAAACCGCGGAACAGATTTCCGACCTTATGGGGAACTCCATATGAAACGATTTTTTTATCCTTCCAGCATGGCTGTCTTTGGCGTGGCCGATCACCCCAGAAACCTGGCAAAAAATATTGTAATTCAGTCCCTGGCGTTCGGCTACCAGGGCGTCATCCATCCGGTAGGTCGTGAGCCGGGGACTGTCCAGGGGATACCCATTCTCGCAGACCCCGAGTCCCTACCCGAGGGCATCGACCTGGCCGTGATTCTGGTGCCGGCCCGGTTTGTGGCCCAGACGCTCGACATCTGCGGCCGCAAGGGGATAGTGCGGGCGGTCATCTCCACCGGAGGGTTCAGGGAGCTCACGGATGCGGGCAATCCCGCGGAAAAGGAGATGCTCACTGTGGCCAGGCGCTATGGGATCCGCTTTATCGGTCCCAACTGCATCGGGGTCATATGCCCCGGGTCGGGTCTGGCCACCCCGTTCAATCCCCTCGCGCCCAGGAGCTTCAAAAAGGGTCCGGTGGGGATTATCGTCCAAAGCGGGGGGGTCACCACCCAGTGCGCCTATTGCTTTTCAGAGGCCCATGTGGGGTTTTCCAAGATCATCAGTGTGGGAAACAAGCTGGACCTGGACGAGATCGATTTTGTGCGATATCTCCTCGAGGACGACGAGACTGAACAGATCCATCTGTACCTGGAGAGCATTCAGGAAGGAAAGAAACTGATGCGGCTGGCCAGGGAATCGCAAAAGCCCATGGTGGTCTTCAAGTCCAATGTCAGCAGCACGGCATCGGCCATTGCCTACTCCCATACCGCTGCCCTTTCCAACAATGATGCGGTCGTGAAGGGGGCACTGAAACAGGCCGGTATGGTGCGGGTGGAAAAGCTCCAGCAGATGACCGTGGCGGCCAAGGCCCTTCAGCTCCCCCGGCTCCAGGGAGAACGGCTTGCGGTCATATCCATGTCCGGCGGCTTTGCCGTGATTTTAGGCGACGCCTGCGAGCGCTATGGCTTTGTGTGCCCGCCCCTGCCCCCAAAGCTGATCAAACAAATCGAGGGGTTTCGCAGGGCCGGGGTGATCCGCATGTCCAACCCCATGGATTTCGGGGATGTCCACGACGTCAAGGCCCTGGCCTTTGCCATGGAACAGTGCCTGGCCCTCAAGGAGATCGACGGACTGGTCCTCTCTTTCATGTATGAGCCTGAGATGGCAAGGATCTTCGGGGGCGGGATCGGTTCCCCCGAGCAGATGCTCAGTTTTGCAAAAAAACTGTCGGTGGGATACAACAAGCCCATAACGCTGAGCTTTTTCTCTGAACGCCGCCATATCGAAAAATTCAAGCAACTCAATATCTTCCCCGTCTTTGACGACCCGGTGGAAAGCGTGGAGGCCATGCGTCTCTTGCGCGATTACTGGCAGGCAAGGGAGAACATCAGTAGAATATAGTAATTTAGACCCTTCTCTAACTCGCGGGCGCTGCCCGCCTTGGATATGGACCCCATCATTCCCATACACAAAAACCTGTTCTTTATTCAGCGGGGCTGGCTCAATGGCAACCATTTTGTGTTTGACGGCGACATCAAGGCCTTGATCGACACAGGATACAAGTCCCATCTGCAAACCACCCGCCGGCTCATCCAGCAAACAGGATTCAACATCGCTCAGACCGAGATCATCATCGGCACCCACAGCCATTGCGACCATGTCGGCGGAAATCACGCGATCCAGGAGGAGACCGCCTGCCGCATCATGATGCATCCCATCGAAAAATTTTTCATGGATCACCGAAACGCCTGGTTCACCTGGTGGCGATACTATGATCAGGAGGCCGATTTCTATTGCGTCACAGACATCCTTGAAGACGGGACCTGTGTCCGGCTGGACGACCTGGAACTTCAGGTCATCCATACGCCGGGCCATGCGTCAGGCGGCATCGCCTTGTATGCCCCAAGGGAACGCTTCCTTATCTCGGGGGATGCCCTGTGGGACGGCGACATCGGGGCCCTGACTCCCCGGATCGAAGGAAACAACTGCCTTTTTCTGGCCATACAAAGCCTGAACAGACTTTCGTCTCTCGACGTTCGACAGGTGTTTCCAGGCCACGGTCCCCCCTTTGCCGACTTCCGATCGGCCGTGGATCGGACCCGGGCTAGGCTGGGCTCCTTTGTCAAGGACCCCGCCCTGATGGGGCTGGATCAGATAAAAAAGATCATCGTCTATGTCCTGATGATGAAAAATGGTTTTCCCGCAGATGGCTTTTTCGATTATCTCGTAAAGGGGACTTGGTTTCGGGAGACGGTTGACCTCTTTTTTGACAGTGAATACAGGAGGGTGTACGACGATGTGATGAAAAGATTCTTGAAAAAGGAAACCGTGGTGGTGGACCGTGGCCGATATCAGACCACGATAACACCTTAGACTCTTTGTCCGTAACTTCTCCGCAATGTGCGAAGAAGTTTGCCCGTCGGAGTCTCTGCCCAAGGGCTGCAAAAACCGAATACAGCTCCTGGGAACGGCAGCACGGCCTTAAAATACAGTCTGTTTAAGCCCCAAGGACAGCCTTTCACCTGCCCGCCATGCGTGTGAGGCGAGTCAGGCGGGTCGATAGGGATTCCTTGCTGCCTTTCATTAAACAATATCCCGAGCCCGGGGGCGGTCGCCGAAAGACATGAACGCATTTTATTGCAGCCCTTGGGCGGAGACCCCCACGGGCGGGCAGAAAGCTGTTTGGTTGCGGCCGTCAGGCCGCCTTGGGATCCAGGCAAACTCAAATAAGAGGCGACAGCTTGATTCGGCATCCCTCATCTCCTTAATTCGTCAAACTTATCGGGGTGTTAGATCAGACGCCATGCACGCCAAGGGGACGGAGACCATGTTCCTCAAAGAATGCCTGGAGGCCGAAGGCCTGGATGTGGTCGTGATGGATCCAGGGATCCTGTGCCAGAGCTTCTGTCCTGGGTTTGCCTCAGAGATCATGCGGACCGTAGGCAGATTTCAGGGCTGAGTCAATGTTGTTTCCTTCAATTTAGAGGTCGAGGGTTGCTGTATGGAACATGACATACACATTGTGGGGTATTATGCGGGCGTTATCGGTCAGATCACGACCCTCCACGCGATCTATTACAGGAAATACTGGGGCCTGGATCATTCCTTCGAGGCGCAGGAGGCTCGTGAACTCGCTGATTTTATAATCACTTTTGATGAACATCAAGACGGCCTGTGGAATGCCGTCTCAGGGGACGCCCTCGTCGGATGCATCGCCATTTCCGGGGACCGGGATCGGCCGGGGGACGCCAGACTCAGGTGGTATATTGTGGATCCCCGGTGGCAGGGCAGGGGCATTGGAACCAGGCTGATTACAAAAGCCATTGATTTCAGCAAAGAGGCAGGGTACAAACGGATCTACCTCTGGACCTTTGAGGGGCTGGACCAGGCCCGGTCCATGTATGAAAAGCATGGCTTCACAATGATCCAGGTGCGCGATGTACCGCAGTGGGGAGGGATCATCAGGGAGCAGATGTTTGAATTGAGATTTGGGGATTGAGGAATTGGGGGGTTGAAGGATTTGGGCCCTTGTCTGAAACTTCTTTTAAACGTGCGAAGAAGTTTGCCCATGGGGGTCTCTGCCCAAGGGCTGCAAAAACCTTGTACAGCTCGTGGGAACGGCAGCAGGGCTTTGGAATTCAGTCTGTTCCAGCCCCAGGGACAGGCTTTCATGGGACGGTATGCGCTTGCTGCCTTTCCATACAGGTTATTCCGAGCCAAGGGGCGGTCGCCGAACGATACGGCCGCATTTTATTGCAGCCCTTGGGCAGAGACCCTCATGGGTAGGGAGAAGGGTTCCGGGACTTGGGGGAAACCCGTTTAGTTGCGGTCGTCAGGCCGCCTTGGGGATTGGGATCCGCGAGATCCGCGTCACGTGCTGATGGACGGGCGTTTATTGTGCATAAGGAGAAGCGAATGGAAATCATGGAAAAGGCTTTGGCAGAAGGGCGGAACACGCTCTCAGAATACGAATCCAAACAGGTGTTGTCTGCCTACGGGATCCCGGTGACCCGGGAGGTGCTGGTGAATGATCTGGACGGGCTCAAGGCCGCGGCCGGACAGATCGGTTATCCCCTGGTACTGAAGGGGTGTTCCTCTGAGATCGCCCACAAGACTGAGAAGGGTCTTATAAGGGTGGATATCAGAAACGAGGCCGAGGCCGCATCCGCCTTTGAAGAGATCATGGGCCAGATGGGCTCGGGGGCAGCTGTACTGGTGCAGGAGATGGTGAAGGGTCAGCGGGAACTGGTGATCGGGCTGACCAGGGATCCCCAGTTCGGTCCGTGCGTCATGTTCGGCCTGGGGGGCATATTTACGGAGATCCTCAGGGACATCTCCTTTCGCGTGGCCCCCCTGGAAAAGCGGGACGCTTTGGAGATGATGAAGGATATTAAGGGACACAAGATCCTGGAGGCGGTGCGCGGCATGGAGGCGGCCGATCTGGATATGTTTGCGGACATCCTCATCAAGGTGGGACAGATCGGGCTCGAAAATGACGCTGTCAAGGAAATCGACATCAACCCGGTCATTATTCGAGGAAGCCGGCCTGTGGCCGTTGACGCCCTGATGGTCCTGGACCGGAAAGAGGGGTAACGCAAGCCGGCCTTTTGAACAGGAGACAACAGGAGTCATTGGGCCCATTGTGAATTGACAGGAGGGGAATATCATAATAGACTCTCCTGACATGCATTGACCCCTGAACCTGACATGCCACCCGAGGGACGATGGCTGAAAAGAAATTTGAAGAGGCAATGGAGCGGCTGGAAGCGATTGTGCAGGGTCTGGAGAGCGGCGACCTTTCCCTGGGCGATTCCCTCAAGGCCTTTGAGGAAGGGATGGCCCTGGCCAAATTCTGCTCCCGGGAACTGGAGGCGGCAGAAAAAAAGGTCACGCTCCTTGTCAAGGAAGCTGGCGGGAAGCTGAGCGAAACGGCCTTTGAGACAAACGGAGATGCAGCATGAACCCTGACGCGGTCTTTGATCTCAAGGCGTATCTCAATGAAAAGAGAGTCCTGGTGGACGCCGGCCTTGAGGCCTGTCTTCCCGAATCCAACGGGCTGACCTCCGATCTGGTCAAGGCCATGCGTTACAGCCTGTTTGCAGGCGGAAAAAGGCTGCGGCCGATCCTCTGCATGGCCGGGGCAGAGGCAGTGGGCGGGAACGGAAGCGATGTCCTGCCGGTGGCCTGCGCCCTCGAACTCATCCATACCTACTCCCTGATCCACGACGATTTGCCCGTGATGGACGACGACGATCTGAGGCGGGGAAAGCCGACGAATCACAAGGTCTTTGGCGAGCCCATCGCTCTCCTGGCAGGAGACGGGCTCCTGACCGAGGCCTTCAGCCTGATGACGTCTCCGGTGATGATGGAGCGGGTCCCGCCCCGGACCCTGGTTCAGGCTATCCGGCTCATTGCCCGGGCGGCCGGCCATCAGGGAATGGTAGGCGGACAGGCCGTTGACATCCAGTGGGAAGGCAAATCGGCCGACCAGAAGGTGGTCAGATTTATGCACGCCAACAAGACCGGCGCCATGATCGCGGCATCTGTGGCCTCGGGTGCGATTCTGGCCGGGGCCGACGACACCCATTACCGGGCCATTTTGTCCTATGGGGAGAAGATCGGGATGGCCTTTCAGATCTCGGACGATATCCTGGACATTGAGGGCGACAGCGAGACCATGGGAAAACAGGCCGGGGCTGATGAAAAAAAGGGCAAGATGACCTATCCCGCGGTGCTCGGGCTGGATGAATCCAGGAGGATCGAGCAGGAGCTGGTTCAGGGCGCCATTGAGGAACTGCGTGCATTCGATTTTAGGGCCGAACCCCTGCGTTGCATTGCCCAATACATCATCAAGAGAAAGAAATGACCCCATCCGAGAGCACAAAGAGGGTGCTGGACACCATCGACAGCCCGGCGGATCTGAAAAAGCTCTCACTTCCCGAGCTTCAGGAGCTGGCAGAAGAGATCCGCAAACAGATCATCGAGACCACATCCAAGACCGGGGGTCACCTGGCCCCCAGCCTAGGGGCCGTGGAGCTGGCCATTGCCCTTCATTATGTCTTTGACGCACCTAACGACAAGATCATCTGGGATGTGGGGCACCAGGCCTATGCGCACAAGTTGATTACCGGCCGAAGGGACCGGTTTCACACCCTGAGAACCTACGGCGGAATCAGCGGATTTCCCAAACGGTCCGAAAGCCCTTACGACACGTTTGACACCGGGCACAGCAGCACCTCCATCTCCGCAGGTCTGGGGATCGCGACCGCCAAGGAGCTCAAGGGCGAAAAGAGCAAGGTGATTGCGGTCATCGGAGACGGGTCCATGACCGCGGGCATGGCCTTTGAGGGACTCAACCAAGCGGGGGAGACCGAGAAGGACCTGATCGTGGTCCTGAACGACAACGCCATGTCCATTGCCCCCAATGTGGGGGCCTTTTCCTCGTTCATCAGCCGCAAGATGACCGGCAAGCGGTTTGTCAACCTGAGAAAGGATCTTGAAAACTTCATCAAGTCCCTCCCGGGCGTGGGCGACAATATCCTCAACTTCGTGCGCAAGAGCGAGGATTCGTTCATTACCTTTTTTACGCCGGGCATGATGTTCGAGGCCTTCAAATTCACATATATCGGCCCCATCCGGGGCCACCGGCTGTCTCGGCTCATCGAGGCCTTCACCAACGCCGCCCATCTGGAGGGACCGGTTTTGGTGCATGCCCTGACCGTGAAGGGCAAGGGCTATGACTTTGCAGAAAAGGACCCTGCCTATTTCCACGGGGTGGGATCGTTCGAAATCCCAACCGGTTCGCCTTCCAGGGACAAAGCCAAAGGCCCGCCTTCCTATACCTCCATCTTCGGAAGCACCATGGTGGATCTGGCCCAGAAAGACGATCGGATCTTTGCGGTCACCGCGGCCATGCCCGAAGGAACCGGCCTGTCTGCCTTTTCCAGGGCCTTTCCAAACCGCTTTCTGGACGTGGGCATTGCAGAGCAGCATGCCGTGACCTTTGCCGCGGGCCTGGCCACCGAAGGATTCAGACCGGTGGTGGCCATCTATTCCACCTTTCTTCAAAGGGCCTATGACCAGATCATCCACGATGTCTGTCTCACCAGCCTGCCCGTGGTGTTTGCCATGGACAGGGGGGGGCTTGTGGGCGAGGACGGCCCAACCCATCACGGCCACTTTGACATCACCTACCTGCGCAGCCTCCCCAACATGACCTTCATGGCCCCCAAGGATGAAAACGAGCTGCGGCACATGCTCTATACGGCCTTGCAGCATCCCGGACCTGTGGCCATCCGATACCCCCGGGGCAAGGGGGTCGGCGTGGCCATGGACCGTGACTACCAGCTGCTTCCTATCGGCAAGGCAGAGGTCCTAAAGGAGGGGAAGGACGTGCAGATCTTTGCCCTGGGGAGCATGGTGGCGCCCTCCCTGGAGGCAGCCGGCGTCCTGGAAAAGGAAGGGGTCTCTGTGGGCGTGGTGAACTGCCGCTTTGTCAAACCCCTGGACAACGCGCTGGTGGACATGGCCGCCTCCTCACGCCGTATCCTGACAGTGGAGGAGAACATCCGGCAGGGAGGGTTTGGCGGGGCCTTGCTGGAGCTTTTTAATGACGCGGGATTGAGCGATGTGCGCGTGAGGAGGATCGGCCTTCCTGACAAGTTCGTGGAGCATGGACCCCAGGATCTCCTGAGGGCAACATATGGGCTCGACAGTGCCGGGATCCTGAAGGAGGCCAAGAGCCTCCTGTGATCCGTGATGAATCGTCTATTCTTGAGTCCGCTCTACCCGCTCTTCTCCGGGCAGTACCCCGTCCAGGCCCTCTCGAACGGGGTGCTCATGTGTCCACCCATGCGACCGGCTGCGCCAGCCTTTGGGTTTCATGAATCAGAACCAGCACATCAGATTGGACAGAAATTCGGTTCCTGAGCATACTGGGAAGAAACGCCTGAGATTGGACAGCCTTCTGGCGGAAAGGGGTCTGGTTGCAAGCCGCCAAAAGGCAAAGGCCATGATCATGGCCGGTCTGGTGGAGGTGGACGGCGTCAGGCTGGATAAACCCGGACATCCGGTATCCCGGGGGGTCCAGATCGTCCTGAAGGAATCGCGGCCGCCCTACGTGAGCCGGGGAGGACAGAAGCTGGAGGCGGCCCTGGATCACTTTTCTGTGGACGTTCGATCCCTTACCCTGCTGGACGTGGGGGCCTCCACAGGCGGATTTACGGACTGCCTTCTCAAAAGGGGGGCCGCAAAGGTGGTTGCCGTGGATGTGGGATACGGGCAGCTGAACTGGACCCTCCGTCAGGACCCCCGCGTCGAGGTCCTTGAAAAGACCAACATCCGATACCTCCAAGCCGAACGTCTCAAGGGCCTTGCCCATGCCGCGGTCATTGATGTCTCATTCATCTCCCTTAAGCTGGTGATCCCCCCGGTCTCCAGTCTCCTTATGGACAAGGCCTTTATTATTGCCCTCATCAAGCCCCAGTTCGAGGTGGGGAAGGGAAAGGTAGGTAAGGGGGGCGTGGTGCGCGACCCCCGGGACCATCAGGAGGTAATCCGGGACTTGACAGATTTCTTTGAAGAGGCCGAATGGGATGTCCACGGGGTTATCCCCTCTCCCATCCTGGGGCCAAAGGGAAACCAGGAGTTTCTGGCTTATATGTCGAGGCAGCGTCCGGAGGATGACAGATGACGCCGGTGGAACGCTTGACAGAGGTCATCGAAGAGATTGCAGCGGGCAAGTACTCCAACGATATTATGGAGTTGACCCGGGAGGATCAACCTGAGGCGGTGAGACTCATCGCCGAGGCCATGGCCTTTATGATGGTGAAGGTTGAGGCCAGGGAATACCGGCTCGAGCTGATGGTAAAAGAGCTGGAAGCGCTCAACGAGAAGATCCGGGAGAGCACCATCAATGCGGTTTCGGCCATGGCCCATGCCCTGGCGGCCCGGGACGCCTATACCGAAGGCCATGCAGAACGGGTGGCTCGGCTTGGCGTTCGCATCGCCAGGGAGCTGGGCATGGCGGAAGAGGAGGTGGAATATGTGCGTTTAGGGGGGATATTGCACGATATCGGCAAGATCGGCTTTTCCGATCGGCTCTTCAGCCCCCATGAGGCCAAAAACCCCCCCGATGCCGTAAAAGAGATCCTGGCCCACCCTGCTACAGGGGTGGACATCCTGAAGGCCCTTGATTTTCTGGGTCCGGCCCTCGACTATGTCCATTGCCACCATGAGCGGCCGGACGGGAAAGGCTATCCGCGCGGGCTTGCGGGCAAAGAGATCCCTCTGGGCGCCAGGATACTGGCCGTGGCCGATGCCTTTGACGCCATGACCACCGACAGACCCTACCAGAAAGGGAAGCAGGCCGAGGCGGCCCTCGCCATCCTGAAACAACATGCAGGGACCAAGTGGGACCAGAACTGCGTGGCCGCCTTTGAGGAGGTCATGATGCGATCCCTGCACGATTCAGGGTCTCCAACCCTTTCCTGGAAGAGGAATTAGCGTGACGCGCGTTTTGACGCCTTGAGGGGGTTCACCTTCTCGCTTTTCTTGCCAATCGCCTGGACATGGGTTGCCATGTTGCAGGGGCCCGTGCGCCACTTGGCGTCAGGATCGGGGAATACAGTGCAGTAAATGCCGGCGGGGTATTCTGCAGCCTTCTGGCAGCCCTCGCATGCCTCCACAATGGGGTGGCAGGCGCCGCCGTTGAACGTGCAGCCCTTTTTGGACATGAAAAAGCACTCCTGACCTTCCTTTACAGTTGTACAACGCATATTGACCACATCCTTTCTTCAAAAATAAACGTCCCCGTGCATTGCATGGGAACGCCATCGCTGCCTGTGTCCGTGAGACGAACAAAAGCCCCGCATGGATGAGTGAAAATCAAGCGCCACGCAGGGCCAGTCGGAAGCTGATTCAGATTTTAAACACTCTTATCTGCCTTACTGAATTCCAATTGTCAAGCAAAATAGGCTCGCTTTTTCTTTTTTCAAGAAAAAAACGTATGATCTCAGTATGCAAGGGACAGTATCAGGTTAGGGTAGAATCTTTGTCTGTAACTTCTCTGCAACGTGCGAAGAAATCTGCCCGTGGGGGTCTCTGCCCAAGGGCTGCAAAAACCGAATACAGCTCCTGGGAACGGCAGCAGGGCTTTAAAATACGGTCTGTTCCAGCCCCAAGGACGCCCTTTCATGGGACGGTATGTCCTTGCTGCCTTTCAATAAACAATATCCCGAGCCCGGGGGGCGGTCGCCGAACGATACGGACGCATTTTATTGCAGCCCTTGGGCAGAGACCCCCACGGGCGCGAATAGCGCTTGTGGGATGGGCGCGAAACCTGTTTGGTTGCGGCCGTCAGCCTTTCATCTGGGTCGTCCGAGGCTTCCCAGTGAGCTAACAGAAATAATCACAGCCCCTTTGGGCATTGAAGGCAACGCGGTTTTATGATATGGACCCCTGTGCGTATCGGGCGCCGGGAGAGGGAAACCGGGGCTGCCCGATGCAATGACAGGGTGCGAGGAAATCAGCATGGAGGAAACGAGGCAGTTGGACCGGTATAAGGAATTCAACGGAATCAGGGTGTATTACACCGAGGTTCTGGACGGGGGCGGGGCCGGTTTCGGCCAGGATTACATCGATTTTATAAGGGTCCATTTTCCCGGACAGGAGAGAATCTTCGAGTGGTGTTCAGGGCCGGGCTTTATCGGCTTTTCCCTGCTGGCCCATGGGCTCTGCCATACATTGTGCCTGGCCGATGTCAATCCACTGGCGGTGGCGGCCTGCCGAAAGACCATCCGCTGGAACGGCCTTGAAGACCGGGTGACGGTCTATCTGTCGGACAATCTCAGGGAGATCCCCGAGTCTGAAAGGTGGGACCTGGTGGTGGGAAATCCGCCCCATTTCAATCGGATCGTCACCAAGAAGAAGAGCCCCGAGATTATTTATCTGGACAGAGACTGGAGGGTGCACAGGGAGTTCTATGAGCATGTCGGTCGCTTTCTGAAGGAGGACGGGGCACTGGTCATCCAGGAAAATGCACTGCGATCGACCCCTGAGAGCTTTAGGGAGATGATCGAACTCAATGGTTTTTCCGTTGTGGACGCCCCTGTCTGCAAGCTGGATTCGAGGTACTATTACATGCTGAGCGTTAAGGCTCGATGAGATGGATCGATTTTTTTAAAGGAGCTCAAGGAGAGGAGGAGGCTTATCGGGGCGGTGTTCCCTTGGTGCATGAAAGGCAAGATGTCAGCGGCCTATTTGGGATGCGGAGCATCATGGCCGCGCTGATCAAAGATGAGGACCAGGACATTTTGGTCCCCTTCCCGGCGGTAACGGGCCTCGTCTGCCATTTTTCTCACGAAAAAGGCCCCCAATCCCCCGACCTGTCGTTCGGAGAGCCCAGCGCCTACATCCGGATTCGGGATTTCGAGGATATTAAAGGGGACGCCGACGTCGCGGATTTCTATTGTCAGCCGCTCATCCTCCGCCTGACAGGCGATGGAGACACGGCCCTCCGCGTCGGGGTAGGCATAGCTGAAGATATTGACGAGGACCTCTTCTACGGCCAACTCGATTTCTCTCTGCCTCCGGGCCGGGAGATGGGCCGACTGGGCCTGGCTGACCACAAACTGCATCAGCCTTTGCAGATCTTCCATCCTGGCCAAGGAGGTTATCTCTGGCATAAAAGAGGGCCTTCCATTAAACAGCGGCAGTTCAAGATCCTATGTTTCTTTGAGCGCGGCCTCTGTGGACTCGCACACCGGTATGATCGTGCTGAAACCGGAGATCTCGAAAACCTCCTTAACCGTATCCCGGAGGGCGCAAAGAACCAGGCTGCCCTGTTGGCCCCTCAGATTTTTGGCAATGGTCAAGATGCTTCTGAGCCCGGCGCTGCTGATATATTCGAGCTCTCCCAGGTCAAGGATGATGTGGGTTTCTCCTGAATCGATCCAATCCAGGATGCGTTTTTCAAATTCAGGCGCCGTGACCGCATCCATTCTTCCCCTGACAGCCACCATAAAGCGGCCGTCATCCTTGCCCGTATTCTCTATTTCCATATACCTCTCCCCCTGTATTCCGCATGATGTGCGCTCTCCTGATCTGCTCTGCATGTTTAGCTGGAGCCAGTATAGGATATCCATCCCCGCATGTCAAAGCCCGTCTTGAAGGAGGGGGCAATCAAAACCGTTGACCGTGCGAGGCTGTTGTGCTTCGAATTGACGATCTTCAGGACTCCTATAAAATCCTGGCACTGCTGCTGATACAGCCCGCATGTGAGAAGGAAACGGACCTTTTTTTGATTTTACTGATTGACATTTATTTTGAAACAGCTTACAAAGACAGGACTCGAACTTACCTGTGGATTCGAAGACAAACAGAGGAGGTTAATGAATGGAACCGTTGACCATCAATCGTAAAGAAAGCAAGCTGCGCGTCGCGCCGGAATGGGCCGATGTCTGCTTTGCATGCGGCACCTGTGCGGGCGGCTGCCCCGTCACAGGGGTGGACGGCATGGACCCCAGAAAGGCCATTCGTATGGCAGCCCTTGGTCTGGACCAGGAGCTGATCGATTCGCGTTTCCCGTGGATCTGCACCATGTGCGGCCGCTGTGAGTATGCCTGCCCCCAGGGCGTCGAAATTCTCAAAGTGTTGCGCCGGGCCAGGACCCTCAGAGAGCGGGACAAGGTCCCGGGGCCGATCCACAAGGGCGTGGTCATGTGCCTGGAAAGGGGGAACAATCTCGGGATTCCCAAAGATGATTTTCTTTTTCTCTTGGCCGACCTGTCCAAGGAGATGGATGAGGATGAAGGATTCCCCGGTTTCTATGCGCCGGTGGACAAAAAGGGCGCCAACATCCTGGTGACGGTCAATTCCAAAGAGCCTTTCGGCGAACCGGATGACATGAAGTTCTGGTGGCGCATCTTTTATGCGGCCAGGGAGGACTGGACCACGACGTCGGACAATTGGGAAGGGGTCAACTGGGGCCTCTTTTCCGGCGACGACGATTCCATGAGGGAGATTACCGGTCGGATTGTAAAGCATATGGAGGACTTGGAGTGCAAGCGGCTGCTCCTGCCCGAGTGAGGCCACGCCTACTATGCGACTAGGTATAGTCTGCAAACATGGTTTCCGGAAGCCTTTGAAAAATGGGATATTATCTCTGTGCATGATCTGCTCAAAGAATACCTTGAAAGCGGAAGGATCAAGGTCGACAAATCCATCCACGAGGAACTGGCTACGCTGCACGACCCCTGCAACTACGGCCGAAAGAGCGAGAAGACCTTCGGCCATGGCTATTTTGAGGAGCCCAGATGGATCACCCAGCAGTGTTGTGAAAATTATGTGGAGATGCACCCCAATCGGATGAACAACTTCTGCTGCGGCGGCGGGGGCGGGGCATGGGCCATGCCTTACGAGGCGGAACGGGTCTACTACGGCCGGGTCAAGGCCAAACAGATCATGGATACCGGGGCTAAGCTGGTGATTGCGCCCTGCCATAACTGCCGAGACCAGATCATGAAGTCTTTGACCAAGGAGTTCGGCCTGGATATTGAGACCAAGTACCTGTGGGAACTGGTGGCCGACTCCCTGATCATCGAGCCCTGGACCGAGGAAGAGATCCAGAAGGCCTACGAGCTGCGAGACGCGCAGTACGAAAGGGACGAAATCGATCTGGATCAGGAGTTTTAGTCTCTATCCCACAAGGACATCGCTGCACCAACAAAAAGCCCCCTGCTTCCGCAGGGGGCTTTTTTATGACCCCGGATTCTTGAGGTGGCGCACTCTCTTTATGTGCCCATCTCCCATGACGAAAGGTAGTGTTCCTGCTCTTCAGTAAGGGTGTCGATCTGGATCCCCATGGAGGCCAGCTTGAGGCGTGCAATCTCCTCGTCGATCTGGGCAGGAACTGGATAGACCTTTTTGTCAAGGCCGGCGTGGTTCTTGGCCATGTATTCCGCAGAAAGGGCCTGATTGGCAAAGCTCATATCCATGACGCTGGAGGGATGTCCCTCGGCAGCGGCCAGATTGATGAGTCGCCCCTCGCCCAGCAGATAGACCCTCCGACCGTTTTTGAGGGTAAATTCCTCTACAAACTCCCTGACCGGCCGTCTTGCCTGGGAGGCATCCGCGAGCCCCTTGAGATCCAATTCCACGTCAAAGTGGCCCGAGTTGGAGACCATGGCCCCGTCCCTCATGGCCATAAAGTGCTCGGCCCGGATTACATTCATGTCGCCCGTGAGCGTACAGAAAAAGTCCCCCAGCGGCGCCGCCTGGGCGATCGGCATCACCTGAAACCCGTCCATGACTGCCTCCAGGGCCCGAAGGGGGTTAACCTCGCACACGATCACATGTGCCCCATGTCCCTTGGCCCGGGTGGCCACCCCGCGGCCGCACCAGCCGTAGCCGCTCACCACAAAGACAGAGCCTGCAAGGAGCCGGTTGGTGGCCCGGATAATCCCATCCACGGTGCTCTGGCCGGTCCCATAGCGGTTGTCAAAGAGGTGCTTGGTATTGGCGTCGTTGACCGAGATGATAGGGAACTGGAGGACCCCGTCCTTTTCCATGCTCCTGAGGCGGATGACGCCGGTGGTGGTCTCTTCGGTCCCGCCGATCACATTCGACAGAAATCGGGCTCTGTCTCCCTCCGAGAGCCCTTTGCCCCATGCGCTTACCGATGGTTCCAGGTCGTCCCATTTCTTCAGGGCGATGAAATGGAGCGAACTGACCAGGTCGGCCCCATCGTCCATGGTCAAGTGGGGTTCATGTTGAAGGGCAGAGAGGATATGGCTGTAATAGGTCTTGTGGTCCTCGCCCTTGATGGCAAACACCGGGATCTCGTCATCGGCCACCAGGGAAGCGGCCACATCGTCCTGGGTCGACAGCGGATTCGATGCACAGACCACCACACTGGCCCCCCCGGCCTTGAGGGTCTTGGCCAGGGCGGCTGTCTCCGTTGTCACATGAAGACACGCCGACAGCCTGAGCCCCTTGAGGGGCTGTTCCTTTGAAAACCGTTCCCGGATGGTCTTGAGGACCGCCATGCTCATCCCGGCCCACTCGATTCTCAGACGGCCCTTTGCCGCCAGGTTAATATCCTTGATATCGTAATCCATCAATTGTGACCTCGCTTTCGAAGATGAAGTGCTTTGTCGCCTATTTGACGGCCCGTTTCAAGTCTTCCACGGCGTCGGTTTTTTCCCATGTAAATTCAGGCAGTTCTCTTCCGAAGTGACCGTAATTGCAGGTCTTGGCGTAAATGGGCCGGAGAAGGTTGAGCCGCTCAATAATGGCCGCCGGCCGCAGGTCAAACTCCTTTTTGACAATTTCCGTCAGCTCGCTGCTGGACAGGATCCCTGTGCTGTAGGCCCCCACCATTACCGACACGGGGTGGGCCCGTCCAATGGTGTAGGCGACCTGGATCTCGCATCTCTTGGCCAAACCGGCGGCCACCATGTTTTTGGCAATATATCGACACATGTAAGAGGCGCTCCGGTCCACCTTGGTGGGATCTTTTCCGGAAAAGGCCCCGCCGCCGTGATACCCGAATCCGCCATAGGTATCCATGATGATCTTGCGGCCGGTGAGGCCGCAGTCCCCCATGGGGCCTCCCACCACAAACCGGCCGGTGGTGTTGATGTAGTATTCAGTGTCATTGTTCAGCATTTCTGCCGGGATCACCTCGTGGATGACCTTTTCGATGATGGCCTCCCGCAGGGTTTCATAGTCCACCTCCGGGCTGTGCTGGGCCGCGATCACCACCGAATGTATCTTGTATGGCATCCCGTCCTTGTATTCCACAGTAACCTGTGATTTGCCGTCCGGTCTGAGCCAGGGGAGCTGTCCGGACTTCCGGACATGGGCCAATCGCCTGGTCAGGCCATGGGCCAGATAGATGGGTATGGGCATGAGCACCTTGGTCTCGGTGCAGGCATATCCGAACATGAGGCCCTGATCCCCTGCGCCCTGCTCCTTAAAAAGACCTGTCCCGTCCACCCCCATGGCGATGTCCGGAGACTGCTTGTCAATGGTGGAAAGGACCGCGCAGGTCTCCCAGTCAAACCCCATGGAGGAGTTCTTGTAGCCGATGTCCTTAATGGTATGCCTGACCACCTCGGGCATATCCACATATGCGGATGTGGTAATCTCGCCTGAGATCATGGCCATGCCGGTGGTCACCAATGTTTCGCACGCCACCCTTGCCTTGAGGTCCTTTTCCATGATGGCATCCAGGATGCGGTCGGATATCTGGTCGGCAACCTTGTCCGGATGCCCTTCGGTCACCGACTCAGAGGTAAACAGGAAGTTTGAGGTTTTCATTCATATCTCCTTTCATGCATGTATCCAGGTTGGCATGCCCGGCGCCCGCTCCCGGCCGGGATCTATGGATCGGATCCTTCACGGAGAACAGCGTTGTCGATCAGGCGGGTCTTTCCCACCCGTACCGCCAGGGCCAACAGGTTTTCTTCTTTGAGGATGTCCAAATCATCCAGGGTGACCGGGTCGCAGAGGGCGACATAGTCGATGTTGGTGAAGGGATGGTCCTCTATCAGAGTACGGACCGACCCTAAAATGGTCTTTGCCCTCCGCTCGCCGTCCTGAAACATGCGGCGGGCCAGATCAATCGATTTTTTCAGGCAGAGGGCCGAACGCCTCTCTTCGGGACTCAGGTAGCTGTTGCGGGAGCTCATGGCCAATCCATCCGGCTCGCGCACAGTTGGCACCCCTATGATCTGGATGTCCATATCAAGATCCATGACCATCCGGCTGATGACGGCCAACTGCTGATAGTCTTTTTGCCCGAACACGGCTATGTGGGGTCTCGTGATGTTGAAGAGCTTGGTCACCACCGTGGCAACCCCGTCAAAATGGCCGGGTCTTGAAAGACCACAGAGGTGTTGAGGGAGGTGCTGGACCTGAACCAGGGTCTGAAATCCAGCAGGGTACATCTCTTGAGCAGATGGCAGAAACACGATGTTCACCCCCACGTCCCTGGCCTTTTGAAGGTCGCCCTGGGTATCCCTTGGATATCGGTCCAGGTCCTCGCCCGGGCCGAACTGGGTGGGATTGACAAAGATGCTGATGACCAGCTCGTCCGCGTTCTGCTTTCCTGCCCGCATCAGCTCGAGATGCCCTTCATGGAGAAATCCCATGGTGGGCACCAGGGCGATGGTGCGGCCAGCGGCTCGCAGGGCGCTGGCTCTTTGCTGCATTCCTTCGACAGTGGCGATGACTTCCATAGAGGACCTCGAAAAGGCCGGCACACAGGGCTCCGACCGCACAAACGTGCTTTATATCAATCCCTTTCAGGATTGTCAACGCTTAGGATTTTTGCCAGATCCAGAAACTCGTCCATGTCCAGGGTCTCGGCCCGCCTTCCGGGATCGATCCCGCACCGCTCCATGGCCTTCAAAAGCACCTCCGGGGTCCAGGCAGGAAAAGATCCCTTGAGGGAGTTGAGCAGGGTCTTTCTCCTGTGGGCAAATGCCCCTTTCACGGTTTTTCCGAAAACATCCTCTCTCACCCCGCGGTCAGGGTAAGGCCGTTCAAAGTCGAGTTCCACCACCATGGAATCGACCTTTGGCGCCGGATAAAAGGAGCGTCTGGAGACAGGCAGGAGGCGGGCGGATCTGGCATGATACCGAATCAGGAGCGTCATGGCGCCGTAACCCCTGGCAGAGGGTTCGGCGGTCAGTCTCTCGGCAACCTCCCGCTGAAACATGAGCACGGCCCGTCCCAGACGTTCGCGATGCCGAATCAGCTTTCCAAGGACCGGGGTCGAGATGTTGTAGGGAAGATTGCCGATGACCTGGAGCTTTTGGGAAGGGGGAACGGGGATTGCATCCAGATCGAACCGGAGGATATCCTGCTGTTCGATGGCCACATTGAAGATGCCCAGGGCGGAAAGCCGTTTTTGGAGACGGTCGGCCAGGCGCATGTCCTTTTCAACCGCTACGATGCTGGAAACAGACCTGGAAAGGGGGAAGGTCAGTGCCCCCCGGCCGGGTCCGATTTCCAGGATCACGTCCGAGGGATGAAAACGGGCCAGGGCAATGATCTTGTCAGGGATCTCCGGATCCACAAGGAAGTGCTGTCCCAGCCGTTTGTCAGGTCTAAAGGATCTCCCCTGCCCTAATGGTCTCTCTCGCGCCAATCCTGTTTTTCCTTTCGTGCATTGCGCCAAGTCCTGATATTTTTAAACATGAACAAAAAGATGAAGTAGGACGGGATGGCTGCGATGATTGCCATGATCAGGCCGCCCGTGAGAAATGAGGCGATCATGACCCCCCCGGCGGCCAGGATCTTTTCTGCGATGACCATGGCGTCCTCGCCCGTGCGGACAGAGGTCATGATGGACGAGAACCGGCCCCCCTGCTGCCCCTCCAACCCCAGGACCCAGGCTCCTATCTTGTAGCTGTAGTAGTACAGAAAGTACCAGTTTAAGGGGTTGCTGATCCAGGTCCCGAGGGCCGCGGTGATCTTGCTTCCCCTGAACAAAAATGCCAGGGCCACGGCCAGGGCCATCTGAAAAGGCATGATCGGCATCATCCCGGCAAAAACGCCGAGGCTCATGCCCAGGGCCAGTTGATGGGGCCCGCCCCTCAGACGGATGAATCTGAGATAATAATATCGGATCAGCCTCTTGAGTTCCAAGGGGGCAATTCACCTTTTACCGTGTGCGTAGGATGTCAGGTTCAGAGGCTCAGGGAATTGGGATCCAGGGTTGAATCCGTGACAGGAAGACTGTCTACGGGAAACTTGGACCTCACGTCGGCAGACATGTCCATGGTTTCCCCTCGACGGAGTCGGTGATACCCAACCGCTGCGATCATGGCGCCGTTGTCGGTGCAGTATGCAGGCCTCGGAAAATAGACCCGCACCCCTTCCTGGGCCGCGGCCTGCGACAGCCTCTCCCTGAGCCTTTGGTTGCACGCCACACCTCCTGCCAGGACAACGGCGGCCGCCAAGGTCCGTTTTCTGGCTGTCATGACCTTATCCACCAGCACGTCCACCACCGCTTCCTGAAAGGATGCGGCAATATCCGCCAGTGTGATGTCGGCTTCACCCTTGTCCCGGTCTGAACGCCATTGTTTCATGTACAGGGCCACCGCGGTTTTAAGCCCGCTGAAGCTGAAATCGAGGGAGTCTTTTTCCATGTACGCCCTTGGAAAGGGTATTTTTGGGACCCCGCTTCTGGCCATCTGCTCAATGGCAACACCCCCCGGGTAGCCGAGGCCGGAGATCTTGGCCACCTTGTCGAATGCCTCGCCCGCGGCATCGTCCAAGGTCTGACCCATGAGGACGTATTGACCATAGCCTGCCACGTGGTATATACTGGTGTGTCCGCCCGATACGGTCAGGGCCACAAAGGGAAAAGGGGGCATCTCCTCTTCCAGGAAGATGGACAGGATATGCCCTTCCAGATGGTTCACGCCTGTCAGGGGAACCCCGGATACGTAGGAAAGGGACTTGGCGTAATAAAGACCGACGAGAAGGGCCCCCACAAGGCCCGGCCCTATGGTAACGGCAATGCCGTCCAGGCGGTTCAATTGGATGCCGGCCTTTGACAGGGCCGTTTCCACTACAGGCATGATGTTTCGGATATGCTCCCGCGACGCCAGTTCCGGAACCACCCCCCCGTGGGGATGGTGGATTTCCGCCTGGGAGTGGACCACGCTGGACAGGACAACCCTTCCGTCCCTGACCACGCCGGCAGACGTATCGTCGCACGATGTATCAATGCCCAGGGTGATCATGGACAGGCGCCGAAAGAGAACTGAAGGTCGAACATGTAATGAAGATAGAATCCTCGGAAATGGCCTTGGTCATGTGGATTCCTCTGGTCGTTTTTCATTGCGGCGACGCTTCACCCGGGTCCCCATCCAGTCCGAAGGCGCTGTGAAGGACCCGCACCGCCAGTTCTGTATACTTTTCTTCAATGACGCAGGATATCTTGATCTCTGAGGTGCTGATCATGATGATGTTGATATTTTCCCGGGCCAGGGTTTCGAACATCTTTTTGGCGACCCCGGCGTGTGTGCGCATCCCCACGCCGATAATGGATACCTTGGCGATGTCCTCGTCGCCCAGGACCCGCTCGGCCCCGATTTTCGCGGCCACGTCGGTGACCAGCTTCATGGTTTTGTAGAAATCGCTCTTGGGCACAGTGAAGGTGAGATCGGTCATGCCGTCCTGGCTCGTGTTCTGCACGATCATGTCCACCACGATGCCGGCCTTGAAAACAGGGTCAAATATCCGGTATGCAATGCCCGGCTGATCCGGCACCTTGCGGATGGTCACCCTGGCCTCATTCTTGTTGTAGGCCACCCCGGATACTGCGACTTTTTCCATATCCTTTGTCTCAGCAACCACCATCGTACCCCTTTCATTGGTAAACGTTGATCTCACGTGAATCGGCACATTGAATTTCTTTGCGAATTCCACAGATCGGATCTCCAGGACCTTGGCCCCCAGACTGGCCATTTCCAGCATCTCGTCATAGGCGATAAAGTCCATCTTCCTTGCCTTGGGACAGATGTTGGGGTCTGTGGTGTAGACGCCGTTTACATCCGTATAGATCTCGCATACGTCTGCATTCAGGGCCGCTGCCAGGGCAACGGCCGTGGTGTCGGAGCCCCCCCTTCCCAGGGTGGTGATGTCCCCGCGCTCGTCGATCCCCTGAAACCCTGCGACGGTCACGATCCTGCCACCGTCCAGATTTCTCATGATCCGGTCTGCTTCAATATCGTGGATCCGGGCCTTGCCGTACAGGTCGTCGGTGTGGATGCCTGCCTGGAACCCGAGCAGCGAACGGGCTTCATAACCCATGGATTTCACGGCGATGGCAAAAAGGGCCACGCTTGCCTGCTCGCCCGTTGACATGAGGACGTCCAGTTCCCTGGGATCCGGGTCCTGGCTCAATTGATGGGCCAGTCCAATGAGACCGTCGGTCTGACCGGCCATGGCCGACAGGACCACTACCATCCGATGCCCCTCTTTCGCAGTGCGGACCACCCGCTCGGCAACCGCGCGGATCTTCTCGATGCTCCCCACCGAGGTGCCGCCGTACTTTTGAACGATGAGCGCCATAATTTTTCTTACCTTTCCTCCGTTTCCATCCCTTTGAGGATCTTGACTGCCTCGGGATGACCCGCGGAAAAGGTGACTTCCCGGGAATGTTCATCCAAAATGGCGATCCGGACCTCCCAATGCCTCTCCGGGAGGACCTCAGGCCAGCGGTCGGCCCACTCCATCACGGCCACCCCGTCTCCGTGGAGATAATCGTCAAGCCCGGCATCCAGGAAATCAGAGACGGTCTCGAGACGGTAGACGTCAATATGAAACAGCGTGCAGCGGCCCTGGTATGCGTTCATGAGGGAAAAGGAAGGGCTGGTGACCACTTCGTCGGGCCCAACCCCCAGGCCAAGGGCAAGGCCTTTGACAAACCATGTCTTGCCGCTTCCTAGGTCGCCGACCAAGGCCACCACATCTCCTTCCTGGAGGCGTTCTCCCAGCGCTTGCCCCAGCCGGATGGTCTCCTTGGGCGAGGAGGTCCGAAATGTGACGGACCCCTCCCTCAACCCGTAATCGTCCTTATGAGATCCGCCTTGCCAATGATCCCGACCAGACGATCTCTGTCCATGACCGGGATGGTATAGACCTTTTTCTCGGTCATCAGCGTGGCGATCTCGTCGATAGGGGTCTTCTCGTCCACGGTCACCGGGTTCCGGGAGTAGAGGTCGCCGACGGTGGCCGCGCTGATCCTCTGAAACTCCTTTTCCATGTTCTTCGGGTTTTCAAGGTAGATGACCGCATCAAATATGGTCACGACCGTGGGTATGTGGAGCTTCTTGTCTTTGCGGATCAGATCGCTCTCGCAGATGATCCCGATCAGGGACCCTTCCTCGTCCACCACAGGGACTCCGTTGATGTGATGCCGGTAAAGGATTCCGGCCAGTTCCTTGAGGGAGGTCTCCTTTTTGACGGTGATCACCTCTCTTGTCATGATATCGCCGGCAGTCAACATGTCATGTCTCCCTTTCAAGCACCACCATGGCGATGCCGTAATTCCCGTCATCTGAAAGGCTCAGGTGGATGCCGCTGATTCCCCTTTCCCGGCAGATCGTTGCAGCCATGCCCGAGAGCCTGAGGCCGGGTTTTCCCGAGGCCTCATTGAAGACTTCGATGTCGCGCCACCGCAGTCCCTGCCGCATACCCAGGCCCAGGGCCTTTGAAAAGGCCTCCTTGGCTGCAAATCGAAGGGCAAAGGCTGCATGGGAAGCAGGTCTCTGGCGGCAGATACGGGCCTCCTGAACTGTGAACACCCGACGGATGAATCGGTCTTGCCAGGTCAGGATGACCTTTTTCATTCGCCGGATGCTCACCAGGTCCACGCCGATGCCATCAATCATGCTAAAAATGCCTGACCAGGTCGATCATCTTGCGGACCGCGGCCTCAAAGCCGACCAGGACCGCCATGGCCACAATGCTGTGTCCGATGCTGTACTCCTCAATCTGGCTCAGGTCTCTGAAACGCTTGACATTTATATAGGTGAGCCCATGACCCGCGCTGACCTTGAGATCCAATTTGGCCGCAGATTCCACGGCCTTCACGATCCGGCCGAACTGGTCCGCCGCCTCCAGTTCGGAGCGGGCGTCGGAATAGTGACCCGTATGGATCTCCACAATGTCGGCCCCACACTGGTGGGCTGCCTCTATCTGACCTGGCTCCGGATCCACAAAGAAACTGACCTGGATGCCTGCCCCCTTGAGCCGCTCTGTTGCCTCCCGGTAATGAGAGGAGTGGGCCCTCACGTCCAGGCCCCCTTCGGTGGTGAGTTCTTCCCGTTTCTCCGGGACCAGTGTGACCAGGTCCGGCTCTACCTCAAGGGCAATCCCCACGATCTCGTCCACTGCGGCCATCTCCATGTTGAGACGGGTCTTGACGGTCTGCCGCAGCAGCCGCAGGTCCCTCTCGTTGATGTGACGGCGGTCTTCTCTGAGATGGCAGATGATCCCGTCTGCCCCTGCCAGTTCGGCCAGACCTGCCGCAAGGACCGGATCGGGCTCATTGCCGCCCCTGGCCTGGCGCACCGTGGCCACATGGTCTACGTTTACCGCTAATCTTGCCATAGCTCTTATCCTTCTCTTAATAAGGCCATCAGCCGTTCTTCTTCTCTCTCCATCAGAACCGCGGCCCCCCTGTTCCCCACATGGTCATGGCCCAACAGGTGCAGAATTCCATGGATGAGCAACCGCTCAACGGCCTGCTCCAGGGTCTCCCCTGTTTCCTCCGCCTCCTTTCGCGCTGTATCCAGGGAGATGACCACGTCCCCTAACAGCCCCGCGTCAATGTCAGGACCCTGGTCTTTGTGCGGGTCGGCATCCGTCATGGGGAAGGCCAGGACATTGGTGGGCCCTTCCCTCCCCAGATAGCGGCGGTTGAGGTCCGCCATGCGGCCGTCATCGGTGAAAAGGAGGCTCAACTCCTTGTCACGACAGCCCAAGTCGTCTAAGACCCTCTCTAACTTCTCCCTGATCGCCTTTTTTTTCAGGCCGGGGGCCTGCTGGTGAAACCGCATCTGTATGGCCATTTTTTCCTTTTTTGGGGGCTGACTCCCTTGCCTCGGCCCCTGCATCACGATCCCGGAACGCCACGATCCGCCCGGCCGCTTCAGGGTACTCCACGCGATGGTGAAAAATCCCGCTCAGTGTCTTGTTGAAGCTCTTGGCGATCTCGTGCAGATCTTTAAGGGTCAGTTCGCATTCATCCAACTGGCCGTCGGAAAAGATCTTGTTGATCATCTTTTGCACCATGCCCTGGATCCGGGCCGGCGTAGGGTCTATGAGGGTCTTGGATGCCGCCTCCACCACGTCCGCGAGCATGACAAGCCCTGCCTCTTTGGTCTGGGGCTTGGGACCGGGATATCGAAAGTCGGCCTCTTCCACAGGCAGGCATTTGCCCCCCTTTTTCTCGCCCTGCTCCTTGGCCTTTTCGTAAAAGTAGGTAATAAGGGAGGTCCCATGATGCTGCCGGATGATGTCGATGATCTCCTTGCCCAGCCGATATTGCTTTGCCAGTTCAACGCCGTCCTTGACATGGGAGATGAGGATCAAACTGCTCATGGAAGGGGCGAGCTTCTCGTGCTTGTTCCCTTTTCCCCCCTGATTTTCGATGAAATAAAGGGGCTTTCGTATCTTGCCGATGTCGTGGTAATAGGCCGCGACCTTGGCGAGGAGGGGATTGGCGTTGATGGCCCTGGCCGATGCCTCCACCATATTGCTGACAATGACACTGTGATGATAGGTTCCCGGGGCCTGTACCATGAGCTCCCGCAGGAGGGGCTGATCCAGGTTGGCCAGCTCAAGGAGCTTGATGTCGGTGGTGTAGCCGAAAGACATTTCCACCAGGGGCAGGATTCCGGTGGCGGCTACCCCCACGAGGATGCCTCCCAAAAAGGCCGAACAGAACGCCACGATGGCCTCCAGCGAAAAGAACGAACCATACAGCCCTTCAATGGCAAGGGCCAGAATGACATTGGAGGCGCTCACCTTGACTCCGGCCTTGATAAAAACGCCTCTTTCGCGGCAGTTCCTGACCCCGGAGGCTGCCACCAGGGAGCCGACAAAAAAATAGATGAAGAATTCCATTCGGCCTTCCATAACCAGACAGGCAAGGGCCGAGATGATAACAGAAAAGCTGGCGGCCACGCCTGCCCCGTGGAAGATCGATATAAGCATGGCGCCGCTGGCCACAGGAACGGCAAAGAGAAGGGCCTTGGGGGAAAAGAAACCGAATCCCCTGGCAATTTCAAAGGCGACGAAGTTGAAGGCGATTACCACCAGAAAGATGAACAGGAGCGTGGCTGCTTGAAACAGGAGGTCTTTCACCTCAGGGCCGGAGGATCGTTTGCTGAGCAGACCCACCATATACATGGAGGCGAGAAGGCATGCGATGAGAATGGCCATGGCCGGCACTCTTCCCAGCATCTCCTTCTGTTTTAACAGCTTGTACTGCTCGGTCAGCTTGAGAAGGTGTTCGGGGGCAATCCTTTCACCCTCCCGGATCAGCATCTCGCCCTTTTTCACCTTGAAGTAGAAGGGCTTGACCGACTCGCGGGCCTGTTCCTTTCTCAAGGCGGTCTCCCGATTGTTGAACGTGAGGTTGGGCTTGACCAGGGCGCTGCTCAGCTCGACGACGGCCTGTGCCAGTTCCGGGGGCTTGACCTTCTGCATTACGGCTTGGCCTCGGTTTTTGATGGATTCCCTGGCGCTCTTGACATCGTAGAATCGATCCAGATCGGTGACTGTCATCTCCTTCCGGTTGTGGATGTCGTGAAGGATGATCCCTTTGCCGCTCTGGTTCATCAGGATCTTCTTGTTGCCTACGACTCCGGTCCCGAACAGATCCGTAATAAGGGCAATGGTCATCTCTTCCGCCTCGGGCGAAAAGCCGTTCTTCATGAAGACGTCGATGAGGCCTTGATTGAAGGGGATGTCCAGGATCTCGAAGAAACGGGTTTTGAAGCTGTTCCCGGCCTCCAGGTGGTCAGTAAGGGCCTTTTCCGAAGCGAGAGAACCGCTGTCATAGGCGTAGGAAAGCTCGAGGGACTTGGCCAGATACTGCCTTCCTGAATCAAAGGCCTCCCTTATCTTGGCCGCCATATCGGTGCCGGCAGGATCAAAGTCATAAACCGGCAGGACCGCCCTAACTGCCTCCTGCCGGTTCTTTTCGGTGAGTTGGGTGTCCTCCACAAGAAAATCACGGGAGGCCTTGATGTCCCGGTCAGCCACATCGCCCAGTTTGTAAGGCTTGGGCGGGGTAAGGATGCTCGGGAACAGGAGGATGGCAATGATGGCGCTCAAACTCAGGAGGATATACCATCTCTTGGCCTCTGACCCAAACCAGACCCCTTTGGGGCTGCGGCCTTTGGGCGCGCTGTGGCCCATGTCCGATTCCTTTTTCCGGGCGGGCTTCCGCTTGCTGACAGGCGTCAATCTTGATCGGTCTGTTTTTTTTGTCATGATGATCCGGTATCAGGCCTGAGTGCCGTTGGTCCTCAGGCCCTGTTCTCTAACCCTTGCCTTTGCCTTTCCATCTTTTCGTAGGCATCGATGATGTCCTGGACCAGCCGATGCCGGATGACGTCTTCCCTGGAAAAATACACAAACTGGATTCCCTTGATCCCTTTCAGAATTTCCTTGGCCTCCACCAGGCCGGAGGTCTTCCCTCTGGGGAGATCGGTCTGGGTGACGTCCCCTGTAATGACCGCCTTGGAGCTGAACCCCAGTCGGGTCAGAAACATCTTCATCTGTTCGGAGGTAGCATTCTGGGCCTCGTCTAAGATGACAAAGGAATCGTTCAGGGTCCTCCCCCGCATAAAGGCAAGGGGCGCCACTTCTATCACCCCCTGCTCGAGGAGGCGGGATGCATTTTCAAAGGACATCATGTCGTGCAGGGCATCGTAGAGGGGCCGGAGATAGGGGTTGACCTTCTCGCACAGGTCCCCCGGCAGAAAACCGAGATGCTCTCCAGCCTCTACAGCCGGTCTTGCCAGGACCACCCGGTTGATCTCCTTCTTGATGAGGGACGATACGGCCATGGCCATGGCCAGATAGGTCTTGCCGGTCCCGGCCGGACCGATCCCGAATACAATATCGAACTTGCGGATGCTGTCAACATAGTTTTTCTGGTTGATGGTCTTGGGGGTGATGATCTTCTTTTTGGAGGAGATGGCGATTTCCTCTCTGAATATGGTCTGCAGGTCCGCGGAGGGATCGCCGCTCACAATCCTGACAGCATATTCCACATCACTCGGGTACAGGGGGTAATCGGACTTTAGGAGGTTGTAGAGCTGCTTCAGAACTGTCTCGGCCAGCTCCACCTCCCAGTCTCTCCCCTTGATGCCTATCTCGTTTCCTCTCAGGCTTAGGGAAACGCCCGTGCCTTTCTCGATCAGGTGAAGGTGCGCGCTGCGTTCCCCGGACAGGCCCCGGATCAATTCATGGTCCGGGAAGATAATCCGCCTGCTCGCCATCCCATCAACTCTACGGGCCGATTTGTCCACGCATGCCTCTAAGTTCCCTTTTCTCCTGTGATTTGAACCACAATACGCCTTTTGCGGGGCCTGTTGTCAAAGTCGAGGAGTACGATCTGCTGCCAGGTGCCCAGGGTCATCTTCCCTTGGATGATCGGAATGTGGAGGGAAGGCCCCATGATGGCGGCACGGACGTGGGAATATCCGTTGCCGTCCCCCCATCGTTCATTGTGTTCGTAGAAGATATCCTCCGGCGCCATCCTCTCGATGGCCCTTCTCAGGTCGTTGACAGCCCCGCTTTCAAACTCGATGGTTGTGAGGCTGGCAGTTGATCCGGGAATGAAGAGGGTGACGCTGCCGTTTTGGACATTCGATTCCCTCACCTCGCGGTCAACATGCCCTGTGAGGTCCAGTATATCCGTCTTGGCGGTGGTTTGTACCAAAATCTGTCGGTTTTGAACAGCCATATCCCGCATTCACTCGGGGGTCTCATCCTGGTGAGAGCCTTGCGTCGATGGTCAACGATCCCAAGCCAATAACGTACTGGAAATCATATAGCATAACCCCATGCCTCCGGCAACAAAAAGCCGGGGTCATCAGCAATTCTCATGGTGAAGCAGCCCCAAGGCGGCGAACTTCTTCGCACTGTGCGGAGAAGTTACAAACAAAGACTCTAAAGTTCCAATCCGGTGTGAGCGACGTCTTGCCACGACGTTTTGCGGCTCAAGAGCCGCTCTCACATGGCTGTTTTGCCAAAATGAGGATTGCTGCGGGTTCATGGACGGGCCAACTGCGACAGGGTCTACTGAAACATGAAACGCCGCATGCTGATGTTCATCAACAGCCCCATGGCGGCCATACTGGTGATGAGGGATGATCCGCCATAGCTGAAGAGCAGGAGGGGGATCCCCACCACCGGGAGGAGGCCGGTGACCATCCCCACATTGATGGCCACCTGCCAGAAGATGATGGCGCAAATCCCCACGGCGATCATCGCGCCGAACCGGTCTTTTGAGTTCTTTGCGATATTCAGGCCCCAGAGGATCATGAAAAGGTAAATGAGGAGCAGGGCGACCGAACCGAAGAGACCCCACTCTTCAGCCAGGACCGAAAACGCGAAATCAGTGTGCTGCTCCGGCAAAAAGTGGAGCCGGGTCTGGGTCCCCTTCAAAAATCCCTTGCCCCAAATCTGCCCTGAGCCTATGGCTATCTTGGACTGATTAATGTGATACCCGGCCCCCAGCGGGTCCATATCGGGTCTCAAGAAGGAAAGGACCCGCTTCTGCTGATATTCCTTCAAACCGAACCATATGAGGGGGGCTGCCAGGGCTGAGGCCCCCGCCAGAATCAACAGCGATTTCCAGTTTACCCTCGCGATAAGGATCATGGATACGGCTATTAGGACCAGGAAGAGCGATGTGCCCAGATCGGGCTCATGCAATATGAGAAAAAAGGGGACGGCCGTGAGCAGAAACGGCTGCCAGAGGTCCCTCAGGCGATACTCTTTATAGTCGCCCCGCTCACTGAAGAATTTCGCCAGGACCAGGACCAGGGCAATTTTTGCCAGTTCTGAGGGTTGGAAAGAGACCGGGCCCAGGCTGAGCCATCTCTGGGAGCCGGACATGACCTTCCCCACACACAGGACCAGGATCAGGAGGGATATGGAAAAAAAATAGATGGGATAGGTCAGCCGTTCCAGGACGTAGTAATTAAAGGCGGTGGCGAGGAGAAAGACCGTGAACCCGATGAGGAACCAGTAGATCTGCTTCAGGAAGATCTCCGAGCCCCCCATGCCTCGAATGGGATAGGTGGCGCTGTAGAGGTTCAGGATGCTGATGCCCGCCTCCACCAGGAGGAGCAAAAGGAGTACCCAGTCAAAATTTTGAATCAGCCGACGATCCAGCATGATTGCCCTTTTAAAACGCGTTATTGAACATGGATTGACTTGCAGACCCAATGCGGCCGCATCGTTCGCCGGCCCCCCTGGCGCCGGACAATGTGTATGGAAAGGCAGCGAGGACACACCTTCCGATGAAAGCCTGTCCCTGGGGCTGGAACAGACTGAGTTTCAAAGTCCTGCTGCCGGTCCCACGAGCTGCATTCGCTTTTTGCAGCCCTTGGGCAGAGATCCCCACGGGCAGACTTCTTCGCTGGTTGCAGAGAAGTTGCAGGCTAAGGCGTCATGACAGGACCTGGAGCCAGGCCTTTATCATGTCCCGGGCGATGGGTGCGGCCGCGCTCCCCCCGTGGCCCCCGTGCTCAATGAGTACGGACACGGCGATTTTGGGATCCGCGGCAGGCGCAACAGCCACAAACCAGGCATGGTCCCGGAATTTGAGGGGAATATCCTCCTCTTTTGCAGACCCGTTCCCCTTCTTGAGGGCCACTACCTGTGCCGTGCCTGTCTTGCCGGCCACCACAATGTCCTGGATCCTGGCCTTGGACCCTGTGCCGCGCGGTTCGTTGACCGCCCCGATCAAGGCCTTTCCGACCTCTTTTAGATGCGCGGGCTTTATGCCGATATCTCCGATCAGAAGAGGTTGAAATTCAAAGAGACTTTCTCCATTCGGCCTCCTGACCCATCTGGTTGTCTGGGGCACGTAGATGCGACCCCCGTTGAAAACCGAGGAAATCAGGTTGGCCAGCTGCAGGGGAGTGGTCAGCACGAAGCTCTGTCCAATGGCCGTAGAGACCGTCTCCCCCGTCTGCCAGGGCACGCCCCACCGCTTCAGTTTCCATTGGGTAGTTGGGATCAGCCCCTCCCTTTCGTTGCCCAGGTCGAAACCGGTCTCTTTTCCCAGGCCCAGACGGCCCGCATAGCGGGCGATCCTGTCCACGCCCAGGCGTTTCCCCACCGCATAAAAATAGACGTCGCAGGATTCCACCAAGGCCCTGTGAAGATTTACCTGGCCATGCCCATACTTTTTCCAACAACGGTATGTCTGATTTCCCAATGAAAAAGTGCCGTTGCAAAAGATCTCTTCTTCCGGTCCAATGACCCCTTCCTCCAAGGCAGCCAAGGCCACCACGATCTTGAAGGTAGATCCGGGGGGGTACTGCCCAGAAATGGCCCGGTTCTGAAGGGGGTAGTCCTGGGATGAGACCATCTCTTGCCAGGTCCTCTCGTCAAGCCCGTTGACAAACAGATTGGGGTTGTAGGAAGGGCTGCTGGCCAAGGCAAGCACCTCTCCGTTGGTGGGATTGATGGCCACGATGGCGCCCTGTTTTCCTTGAAGGGATTCTTCCGCCAGGGTCTGGAGCCGTTTGTCTATGGTGAGGCACACATTGGCGCCCGATGTGGGGGGCTTGCGCGACACCACGGTAATTTTTCTGCCTGCTGCATCCACCTCCACCTGTTCGCCCCCACGCATGCCATTCAGCTGGTGTTCCCACTTTCGCTCAACGCCCCATTTGCCCACGAGGTCGCCCGGTCGGCTGTCCGGAAACCGGCCGCTTTTTAACTGCGATTCGCTGATTTCGGATACGTACCCCAGGACGTGGGATGCAAGACTCTCATGAAAATAATGGCGCTGGGGACTGACGTGGATCATGACCCCCGGCAGGTCAAAACGGTGGCTTTCGATGGCGGCCAGTTCGTCGCGGGAAATGTCTTTCTTGAGGCATACCGGCTTGAATGGATACCCACGGCCGGCCCTGTCCAGTACGCAGGCTGCCCCCTCCCGGTTGATATTGCAGAAGCTGCTGAGCCGTTCCAAAAGCGCTGAACGGTCCTGAACCTCCTCCGGGATGACATAGAGGTCATAGGAGGGACGGTTGTCCACAAGGACCTCGCCGTTTCTGTCCAGGATCATCCCCCTGAAAGGGGGGATGTCATGGAGCCGGATTCGGTTGTGCTCGGACTTGGCACGGTAGACCGGCCCATGGACCACCTGCAGGAACCAGAGCCTCAAAATCAAGAGGCCGAACACCAGGAGGATAAACAGGACGGCGATCCTGAGTTGCTTGTCTAAGATTTCTGACGAAACCGGATTAAAGTGGGATGGTCTCAGCACGGGCCGATTCTTCCATTGAATGGCTGTTGATCCTTCAAAACGCGGATCCGAATCTCTTTCTCGTTATGTTGCAGGGCATGACCTTCCAGAGCCTTCACGCGGCATTCCAGATTCAGTAATGATCGGCCATGCCCGGGGGTTCCTTCAGATGGTCCAGATCCGGGGCGTCTTCCTCGCCCGCGTGAAACCCTCTCATCCTGTCGAAAACGGCGTAGAGCAGGGGGGCCAGGAGTCCGCTGCCCAGGACCGATATGGCTGCCCCACAGAGGATCGACGCCGAGAGGACCAGGTTTCCAAAGAAGAATGCAGACAATGCCTGCCACATGGCATTTTTTAATAGAACGGTTAACGACACAATCATGACCTGTCCCCTGGCCGTCTGGAAATTGAACAGGAGGGAACCCAGATAGATCCCCCAGAAAACCCCCACGTGGACAAGGGCCGAAAGGCCGTTGGGGCCGCCGGAAAACACATCCATCAAGAGGCCCTGACCCAGGGCAAAAATGCCTGCCTGAATGCGGCCGAAAGAGAGAAAGAGATACCCTGTCAGGAGGGAGATAAGATCCACATCCAGGATTCCCACCCCCCAGGGATCCCTGTCCACTGCCTTTAAGAGGGTGAAGGCGGCCCCAACTATCCAGGCAAGCAGACAGAAATATGACCGCTCCTTTGCTTTGGGGGGCATCATGTTCTCCCGTCATTCAATTTGCTTTTGCCGCCTTATTCGGCATCTTCCAACCGCCTGTCTGCCCCCTGGATGACGAGGACCTCCTCCAGCTTGGAGAAATCCACGCAAGGCATTATATCGATCTCCTTGAAGAGCTTTCCATCGCCCTCTTTGGCCTCTGTGACCGTCCCCACAGGCAGGCCCTTGGGAAAGACGCCTCCCAGACCCGATGTGATCACCAGGTCTCCCACCGCCACATCGCTGGATTTGGCCATGTAATCCATCTTGCAGAGGCGACCCCCCGTCCCTTTAACCATCCCCCTGTCACGGGAACGCTGGGTAAGACAGTCCACTGCGCTGTTTTGATCCACAATAAGGAGGACCTTGGCATAGTTCTTCGAGACAGAGACAATCCTTCCCACCACCCCCGATGCATTCACCACAGGCATATCCCAGCTAAGCCCGGCGTCTTTTCCTTTGTCGATAATGATCGATTTGAACCATCCGGTGGGATCTGCGCCGATCACTTGGGCGGCTGTCGCCGGTCTCTGAACCATCTCCTTGAACTGGAGGAGTTTTTGCAGTCTTTCATGGGTCGCCAGCAGCTCGCGATATCGGTTGTTTTCGCGCCTCAGGGCGTCCGCTGTTTGTTTCAGTCGCGCATTTTCAGAACGGACGTCCACCAGATAGAAATAATTCATCCAGAAATTCTCAGTGGCGTCGATGGATTGCCGGATTAGTCTTTGGAAGGGGGCGGTGATTTCTACAATGAGTTGTTCCACAGGGTTCCAGGGTTGTTTCGGCCCGGAACTGGATGAGAATAAGAACAGCAGAAAACAGCCAAAGAATATGGATATCCACAGGGTTCGAAAGCGTTTGTCGCCTTGCAATGATAAGATCCTGTCCCGTTTCGTCTAACGGCATTTCTCGTTCAGGAGGCAACGCCCCTGGTTTTCAGTTTTGCGGCCGAACAAAACGCTTGAGACCAAGGGTTCGTTACTGTTTTACATGAAAATCACCTGCTCCATACGAGCAGCCTCCACAGGGTCCGCGCCCCCGGGCGGGAAGCTCTCAGAGGAACGAATCCCCCTTTGTCCCAGGCTCAGGGTGAAATCCGACGAATCGCAATGCTGCCCCAATTTTTTGAGATCATACGAACTATTTGACAATAACGTCTCTCAGTTTTGCAAGATTGTCCAGGGCCATTCCCGATCCGATGACTATGGCGGTGAGGGGGTCTTCGCTCAGAATGATGGGGACCTTTGTTTCCTCCCTCAAGAGGACGTCCAGGTTTTTCAAAAGGGCCCCCCCTCCGGCCAGTACAATGCCTGTGTCCACAATATCTGCTGCCAGCTCCGGCGGGGTTTGTTCAAGGGCGATCCGAACCGTTTCAACAATGGTCTCGATCTGTTCTGAGATGGCCTGTCGCACCTCATCTGAGTCTATGGTGAGGATCTTGGGAATCCCGGTCACCAGATCCCGTCCTTTTACCTCGATGGTTTCCGCCTGTTCACCGGGATAGGCGCTCCCGATGGTCGTTTTGATCAGTTCGGCGGTGGTGATGCCGATGAGTAAATTGTATTTCCGCTTGATATACTGAAGGATCGCCTCGTCCATCTTGTCTCCGCCGACCCGCACTGATTTGCTGTAGACGATCCCGGCAAGGGATATGACCGCGACCTCGGTGGTGCCCCCCCCAATATCCACCACCATGTTGCTCTTGGGTTCGGTGATGGGCAATCCTGCGCCGATAGCGGCCGCCATGGGCTCTTCAATCAGAAAGACCTCCCTGGCGCCGGCGGATTCCGCTGATTCCCGAACAGCCCGCTTCTCCACCTGAGTAATGCCGCTCGGGACGCAGATGATAATGCGAGGCCTTACAAAGGTCCGTCGATTATGGGCCTTGCGGATAAAATAGCGGAGCATGGCCTCCGTAATCTCAAAATCCGCTATCACCCCGTCCTTCATGGGCCGTATGGCCACGATGTTCCCCGGGGTCCTGCCCAGCATCATCTTCGCGTCCCTTCCTACCGCCAGGACCTTGTTGCCGCTTCGGCCGTTTTTCCTCACAGCCACTACCGAGGGCTCGCTCAGGACGATCCCCTTTCCTTTCATATAGACGAGGGTGTTCGCCGTGCCGAGGTCTATCGCCAGGTCGTTCGAGAATAAGCCTAAAATGGGATCAAGAAGCATCGCCGTTTCCTTTCAAATAGACATGGAACCATATCTCTAACAGATAGATAACCGAAGCGCCGTAAATAAGCAATTACAAAAAATGGTAAAATGGGGTGGAACGCGCCCCTTGAACCCGACTTCTTGAAATGAAGCCGCTAACATCCTCCGGGCCTGCGATGCAGCTCCCTGCGCTTTTGGGGAAGAGGGTCATGATTGTTTGCCTGGATAATTTACCTTGACAACAGGGCCGATTAATCACTATATTCACTTTTTACATAAAATTCACTCAAAGGGATTGCATCATGAAGAGGACGTATCAACCCAGCAGCATCAAAAGGGCCAGAACCCATGGTTTCAGAGCAAGGATGCGTACAAGAGCCGGCATTAATGTTTTGAAGAGAAGGAGGGCCAAGGGGCGGAAGCGAATCGCCGTAGCCGCATAGGATGCCCCCCGGATCTGACCGATTTCTCTCTACTGGTATGACGCTTTTCTCATTTCAAAAAAAAAAGATTACTGAATCGAGCGGATTTTGTCAACGTAAATCGATCGGGAAAACGCTATCATACGAGGCATTTTGTCGCCATTGCCAAACAAAACGGGCTGGGCATAACGAGGTTGGGGATCACTGTCAGCAGGAAGGCGGGCAATGCGGTCAAACGAAATCGAATCAAACGGCTGATACGGGAGTTTTTCAGGCTCAATACCCCCCGAATCCCCCAAGGATATGACATTGTCGTCGCAGCGAAGAAGGATGCCAGCTACCTGGATCTCTGGAAAGTAAAAGAAGAACTTGGAGAGGTCTTTTTCAAAAAAGAGCTTAGT